>Ga0105163_1000904_pt1 | contig 16568 bp, 16 predicted proteins | sample JNZ110809AmetaG_FD_81531 | JGI IMG/M metagenome (GOLD analysis project Ga0105163, IMG submission 81531) | Hot spring microbial communities from Jinze hot spring, China to study Microbial Dark Matter (Phase II) - JNZ 110809A | ecosystem: Environmental > Aquatic > Thermal springs > Hot (42-90C) >... | reverse complement strand
ATTGAGAACTCTAACTATAAAATTTCTTTTGTATTTGGAAAATAGCGGAAATGCTGACTTTCAGAAGAATGGGGAGAAAAAATTAATTGAAAATATACTTAAATTATATAAGCGTCTTGACAAAAGAGAGCTAATCATTTTTGATGTCGGAGCGAATGTTGGAGGATGGACAGAAGAATTGTTAAAAATTGCACAAAAGCTTAAAATATCTCCCAAAGTACATATATTTGAGCCAGTTAAATCTTCTTTTGAGGAACTATCAAGTAAATTCTCATCAAATCAAGATATATTTTTAAATAATTTTGGACTATCTGATAATTCAGGGGAAGTAAAAATATTCTTTTCCAGAGAAAAAGATCCATGGGCTTCTGTTTATAAAAGAAACTTGAAACACTACGGATTAGAATTTGAAAATTTCCAAATTGTCAGAACAGAGAGAGCAGAAGATTATATAAAAGCTAAAAATCTACAACATATAAACTTCGTCAAAATTGATACAGAAGGTCATGATCTTTATGTCCTTTTAGGTTTTGGTGATTTCCTGAATGCTGAATTTATTGATTTTATTCAATTTGAATACGGAGAAGTTATGATAGATTCAAGAACTTTTCTGAGAGATTTTTTCGATCTGCTTGTTCCAAAAGGATTTAAGTTAGCCAAAATCATGAGAGATGGAGTAGAAATACGAAGCTGGAAACTCTATATGGAAAACTTCATTTATTCAAATTACATCGCAATATCTGAAAAATTTTTCAAATATTTTTCTTGAAAATCTCTATTTTAAAAAGATTCATTGATTGATATACAAGTATGATTTTATTTTTATCAGAAGGAGGTTTGGGGAATCAGATTTTTCAGTATGTTTTTCTGAGAACTATTTCAGAACAGTTTAAAGATAATTTGGTTTTAGGTATAGGTTTTGATGAACTTGAAGAGACCTTTCAAGAGATTAAAATCGTTAATATAAAGCTTCAGAAAAAATTCTGGAACAAAAGAAAGATAACACGATTCATTTTTTATAAGTTTATTTATAATCTACTTTTTCGTCTTTTTAACGATTTCCCCGCGATAAAATTCTTTACAACAATTGAAGTGAAAAAAGATTTACAAAGGTGTGAAAGAGAACTAACAAGTTATACGATAAAAAAAGGTGTATTTGATATTATAAAAGTTGTGAAAAGAGGTTTTTTTCAAAGTGAAAAGTTCTTTGATAAAAAATTTGCTGATGAGTTGAAGATAAAAAGAGAATTTATAGAAATAGCAGAGGACTTTCTTAAACCATTTGAAAACAGATACAAGGTATTTGTACATATCAGATTAAAAGATTATATGAGTTTTCCTGTATGTGGAGTTGAAGGCGCGGGAGTTCCGCCTTTATCATACTTTCGGAATTGCATAGCTTGGTTCAAGGAAAATAGAAAAAATCCTTTTTTTCTATTTCTTACCGATGACCCTGATTTTGTAAAGAAAGATTTATCAGACCTTCTTAGTGATACAGGAGACGATTTTGTTATATCTCGGAATGAATTTAAAGTAGATTTTGCTATAATGACGCTTTGTGATGGAGGAATTTTGAGTCCAAGCTCATTTGCATGGTGGGGAGCCTATTTCATGAAAAAAAGAGATGTTGTTTTTGCTCCAAAATACTGGCTCGGTTTTAGATTTAAAATAGATTACCCAGAAGGAACTTTTCCAAGTTTTGCAATACCAGTAGAAATATCATTATAGAAATTTTCGGTAAAAAATGTTCTCAGATTTTTCTTATATTAAGTTTTTTGTTGTTATGGAAAATCCGCTCGGTATTGACAAGAAAGAAGCAGAAGAAACTATAAGTATTCTAAAGCTTATACTTTCAGATGAATTTGTTCTTTATGTAAAAGCTAGAAATTATCACTGGAATGTTGTTGGAATAAATTTTGTTGAACTTCATAAATTCTTTGAAAAGATCTATGAAGAAATAAATGAATTTATAGATGATATAGCTGAAAGGATACGAACTTTGGGCGGTTATCCTCCATCTACTTTAAGGGAATTTTTAGAACTTGCAGAAATAAAAGAACATCCAGGAGTTTATCCTCCCCCTCAAACAATGATAAAAAATTTACTTTACGACCACGAACTGATAATTAGGAAAATAAGAGAAAATGTTGATAGAGTGGATGCTGGAACTGCTGACCTTCTCACAGAAATTTTACGCTCACACGAAAAAACAGCTTGGATACTCCGCTCACTTTTAGAATAAAACTTAAAAATAACTAAATTCTTACATCTAATTATAAATTTCCTACTTATGGAACCGAAAACAAAAACAGCTTTACAAAAATTTTCTTTCCTGGCTCTTATCTCCCTTTTGGTTTCATCTTGTGTATATAACATAGATTTAGGTATGAGAGGTTATGCACCTTTGAATGAAGTCGCTCTTCTTGGGGAAGGAAAAGAAAAAATTCTGCTTATAAATATTTCCGGAGTCATAAGTTGGGAAGATATAAGAGAAAGCAGAGGGTTATTCACTATTTCTGAACCATCAATTGTTTCCAGAATAAAAGAAGAACTTGATAAAGCTGAAAAAGATGAAAATGTAAAGGCAATTATATTCAAGGTCTCCTCTCCGGGAGGTCTTGTCTCTGCTTCGGAAGCAATATACAACGAAATAAAAAACTTCAAAGAAAGAAAAAAGGTTCCAATTGTTGCATATATATCAACTTTGGGAGTATCAGGGTCATACTATGTTATACTTCCAGCAGATAAAATAGTGGCAAATCCAGCTTCTACTGTGGGGTCAATAGGAGTTTATGCAATGAAATTGAATGTTGAAAAGTTAGCAGATAAAATAGGAGTGGAGTTTGAGATAGTAAAGGGGGGAGCTCATAAAGATATGCTCCTTTTCCACAGAAAAATGACAGAAGAAGAGAGGGAAAAGTTTCAAAAACTCATAGATTACTACTATGATATTTTCAAAAAAAGAGTTGTTGAGTGGCGAGGAAACAAACTCAAAAAAACAATAGATGAGATAGCAGATGGCAGTGTTTTTTCGCCAGAGACCGCTCTTTCTCTTGGTCTCATAGACGAGATAGGAGATATTTACAAAGCAATTGATTCTGCTGCAAAAATCGCTGGATTGAAAAGCTGGAAACTTATCTCATACACTCGCAAAGGACAAAAACTCCCTTCTATATGGACTGAAACTTATGGAAAACACGACCTATCAGTTATAAAAAATATCTTAAATTATGGAGAGTTCTTAATCCTCTACATCTGGCCAGGAGAACTTTGATCTGCTTTTTTTAAATTTTGATTTTGCTGTGGATGACTTTTCAAAAATACTTTCTTTAATACATGAGAAGGTTGTGAGCTCTGGATTTGAACTTTATGACCTTGAGATAAAAGATGCCGGAAGCAGATTGATTATAAGGGTTTTCATAGATAAAAAATTTGGTTTTATAAGTATAAGAGATTGCGTTTATGTTTCGCGGGTTCTTGAACCATTTCTTGAAAGTATGATAGACCGTAGTTTTACTCTTGAAGTATCTTCTCCCGGAGCAGATAGAGAGCTGAAAAAAGATGATGACTTTGAGCGTTTCAAAGGAATGAACATTGAAATACTCAAAAAGAATGGACAGAGATTTGTTGGGAAACTTATGGGAAAAGTCGGCGATGAAGTGTTTATTATGATAGATGATAAAGGGAAGAAGGGCAGAGTTTTTTCATTCAAGCTGACAGAGATAAACAAAATCAAACTATATCCAAAAATATAAAAGGGTTTTCAGAGAATACTTTTTGAGTTTTTCTTATTATTGTTCTTGTTTTTTATTTTTCTATTTTTCATGCGGTTTTTTGATAGGTTCAAGTTTTTCAATTTTTTGGACTACCTATTTCTTTTTGTTTCATTTCTTTCACTTGTTCTGCTCTGGTCTTTTCTTATTTCTGTTACAGTTGATGTTTTTTCAGATGGATTAAAGAGGATCGGGAAGGATTTCTTTTTTTCCTTCCCTTCGCGCAGACCTGAGAATGCCGGAATACTTTCTGCGTGGGTTGGGACTTTGGCTGTAATATCAGTAGCATTTCCGTTTGCTTTTTTATTCGGAGTTCTGAGCGGAATATATCTTGAAGAATACGCAAAGAAAAATTTCATAACGCGAATAATTGAACTCAATATAAATAATCTTTCGGCTGTTCCTTCAATAGTTTATGGTTTGCTTGCAGTCGGACTTTTCGCACAGGTTATGAAATTTGGAGAAAGTATTCTGACCGCTGGACTGACTCTCGGAGTTCTCATGCTACCTATAATAGTCATCACAACTCGTGAAGCAATAAGAACTGTTCCGCCATACATAAAAGAGGCATCTTATTCTCTTGGAAGTACTAAATGGGAAACAATAAGGCACCACGTTCTCCCGTACTCTTTTCCTGGGATTATAACAGGGGTTATCATAGCTTTGAGCCGAGCTATCGGAGAGACAGCTCCTCTTATCACTGTTGGTGCGTTGACATTTATTTCTTTTCTGCCTCCTTCTCCTCTAAAACCAGAATTCCCTTTTTTGTCTTTTGAGTGGCTCAAATCTCCTTTTACTGTTCTGCCTATTCAGATGTTCAACTGGATCTCCCGTCCGCAGAAAGCTTTTCATTATAACGCTGCTGCTACCGGCGTTGTTCTCATATCAATAACTTTCATCTTGATAATCATCGCATCAATAATAAGGTATCGCTTCAGAAAAAGAATCATATCTCTTTAAGATAGAAATTATTTTCACATTTTTTAAATCCGAGAAAAATAAATGAAAAATGAAAATATTTCAGAAAACCTTTAACATTACTACTTTATGAAAACCGAAGGAGTTAATCTGAATCCGCCAGAAGATATAAGGAGGATAATAGATTCTCTATTCAAGTTCATAGATGCTGAAATCGTCCCACTTGAAAAGGAAAACAAAAAATATCTTGATAATGAAGCAGATATGTATGAACCCTCTGGCTATCTGAAAAAAGAAGTTATTGAGTTGAGAAAGTATGTCAGAAAAAAATCCGCGTCCGCAGGTTTTCTTAATATGTTTGTGCCTGAAAGTTTGGGAGGTATGGGACTTGGTCCCCTCGCATCTGTCTATATAAACATAGCGCTTCACGCAAAGTATGGTCCGGGCAGACCTCTCATAACCCCCGGCAAAGGTTTGCTCATAACTCCTCTGATTTCTGGTTTTGTAGATGGTCCTTCACCGGTTATAGAAGAGATGTCAGATGAGTTGAAGAAAGAATATCTGCCTTTGCTTTTGAGTGGAGAAAAGACGCTTTGCTTCGCTTTATCTGAACCGGAGGCGGGTTCTGATATATGGTCTCTCAAAACCCGTGCGGAGAAAAGAGGAAAAAACTGGGTGATAAATGGTTTGAAGCAGTGGATAACCAACGGACCCTATGCTGATTTTGCAGTTGTTTTTGCGGTTACAGACCCTGATATGCTGAAGCAAAAAAAAGGTGGGATAACTGCTTTCTTCGTTGAAAAAGAAAGGGGATGGAAAGTTCAGTCGATAATTCCTTACCTTGGGCATTTTGGTTCCGATACTGGAATATTATCTTTTGATAACGTAGAAGTTCCAGAAAGTCACGTTATAGGAGAGGTCAATGTTGGATTTTTCAAGGCTATGCAAGGAATAGACATAGGGCGTTTGGCTATTGGAGCGATTTGCGCTGGACTTTCCGAGTGGGCTCTGAACGAATCTATTGAATACTCAAAGCAAAGGAAAGCTTTCGGAAGTCCAATATCAGAGTATCAAGCTATACAGTTTATGTTAGCTGATAGCTATATTGACGCATACACTTCGCAGGTTCTTGCAATTCACTGCGGATGGAAAGCCGAAAATTCCGATACTTTACCTGTAAAAGAAATATCATCGGTAAAAGCTTATTGTGTTGAGGCGTGTCAGCGTGTATTTGATAGAGCAATACAGATATTTGGTGGTATGGGGCTTACAAATGAGCTGAGGTTGCAAGATGGTTGGCGACTTGCGAGAACTTATAGAATTCCAGATGGTACTTCTGAAATCCAGAGAAGAACGATTGCGAGGAGATTGCTCAAAGGCGATACAAAAATTCTCTGAGTTAATGAGAAATGTTTAAATTTTTTATAGATTTTTATTTTGCGGGGCCGTAGCTCAGCGGGAGAGCGCCGGTATGGCACGCCGGAGGTCGGGGGTTCAAATCCCCTCGGCTCCACAAACACTTCCTTATGTCTGCACTAACCATATACAAAAAAACAGGAGCAGTTAGGTTCTCCGCTGACCCACTGCGCGGAGTAATCTTCGTCTCCTTCGCAAGACCTCTTGACAGAAAAATATCAGAAGGACAGGAAACTCAAAGAGGCAGAAGAAAATATAGATGGGAAGAAAAGGTTACTATCGCACTTGACCCATCCGAAGCATCAATAATAGGTGCTTTTGCAAGACTCGTTCTCTCTGGAAATACTCCACAAAAAAACCCTGTAATACACCATACACCAGAAAAATTCGGTAAAAAAGGTCCTGAAAAAACTATCAGAATAGATAAAAAAGCAGAAGGTTTTGCACTTGAGATAGAAGTAAGAGGTGAAAAAATAACCGTCGGTCCGATTGGTTTTTCTGATTTTTATCTTATAGATGCGTTTTTGACAAGGTTTATTCCAGATATTCTTCCGAAACCTCGTATTGCTGTCCCTCCATCTGTTGAAGCCGAAGTTCCAAGAGAAGAACCCACAGAAGAAGTTGAGACCCCCGAAGAAATCCTCTTTTAAACCCCTTTTATTCTTTCAGTGTTCTTTCAATCGCACTTTTTATTTCTTTGTATTTGAACTCAAAATTTTTTGAAAGCAGAAATTTTGGAACTACTCTTTGACTTATCTTTATTGTCTCCTTTACGAAATCACTTCCCATCACTATTGAAAGAAGAAAAGTAGGAACAGGAAAGATGATTTTTCTCCCTGTATGTTCTGATAGCTCTTTTACTATCTCTTTGGCTTTTGCCGGTTTAGGGGAGCAGAGGTTGAAAATAATAAGATTCTCTCCTTTGCCGAAAACTCTTTCTCTTTCGTTTATTATGAATTCAAAGCAATTTATGACATCTTCTATATGAACCCATGATATATAGTTTTCTCCTTTGCCAAAAGGATTAGCTACTATTGGTATTATTGGGAGTAGTTGGTATTTTATGAACTTATCTTCTCGGCTGATCACTACTCCTATTCTTGCTATTGCTGTCTTTATCCCGTGCTCCGCAGCTTTTTTAGCAGATTTTTCCCACATATCGCATACCTCAGACAAGAAGAGGTTGCCTTTCGGACCGCTTTCTTCTACTTCTCTTTCCCCTGTGTCTCCGTAGTATCCTACCGCAGAAGCAGAGATGAATAAATCTGCTCCCACACTTTTGGCTAACTCAACCATCTTTTCTGTTGATTCCACACGACTTTTCATTATTTTCTCTTTCGTCTTTTTAGACCATCTCTGCCCTATGTTCTCTCCCGCAAGATTTATAAACACGATCTTTTCATTTTTTTTTAATTGATTTACTATTTTTGATATTTCAGGTAGCTCGTCCCAGTTCAAATATATTTTTTTATTTTCTTTTTTTGATTGTTTCCTCGTCAGTACTATCAAAGTGTTTTCGGGCTTTGATATTCTTTTTAGGAGATAAGAGCCAATATTACCTGTCCCGCCAGATATTATAAATATCATCTTGAAGCATTTTTGTTTTTATAATTTATAGTTATGAGAAATTCAAAAAAGTTGCAGAAGATAAAGGAGATAGTAAATTCAGTAAGGTGGCAGGAGGTTAAGGAAGAAGCAGTAGAACTTTTGAGAAAACTTATAAGAATAGACACGACAAATCCTCCGGGAAATGAAAAAGAAGCCGCAGAACTTCTTTCAAAATATTTTTCAGAATACGGTATAGAATCTCAAATTGTTGAGTCAGAACCGCAAAGGAGCAGTGTAATTGCGAATTTAGAAGGCAAAAAAGATTTAAAGCCGATTATCCTTTTGAGCCACCTTGATGTTGTTCCCGCTAATCCATCTGAGTGGAGATTTCCTCCTTTTTCAGGAGAGGTAAAAGATGGATATATTTGGGGTAGGGGAGCGATAGATTGCAAGGGACTTGCAGTTGTAGAAGCGGTTGCCATGACCCTTATAAAAAGGTCGGGTATAAAACCAGATAGAGGAATAAAATTCATCTCCGTTGCAGATGAAGAAATGGGGGGAGAAAAAGGTGCAAAATATGTCGTTGAAAACTTAGATATAGATGGTTTCGGAGTTCTGAATGAAGGAGGAACTGGGGTGGTTCTCGGAAACAGAAAAATTTATATGCCGTGCTTTGGAGAAAAAGGTCCGCTCTGGCTCAAAATAAAAGCCAAGGGTAAGCCGGGGCACGCCTCTATGCCTCATAAAGATAATCCAAACCTCATTCTCGTTCAAGCTCTTTACAAAATCTTGAAATCAGATCTCGGTAAAAAACTTTCCGATGGATTTATAAGTTCTGCTAAATTCTATCTTCTTGATAATAAAAAATCTCTTTCAGGTCTGAAACTTTTGCTCTCTCTCATTGAAAAATCTGACTTTGCAAAAGAGATTTTAGGTAAAGCTCTTTCATCACTCTTTTACATGCTCAATAAAAACAAACTTTCTGCTATGTTTTCAAATACTTTGAGCGTCACAATAATGAAATCGGGATACAAAGAAAATGTCATCCCAGAGGAAGCCGAAGCCATACTAGATATAAGAATTTTGCCCGGATATGACCACGACGAGATTATTGAGAGAATGAGAAAGATTGTTGATGATCCACGGGTGAGTTTTGAAATAATTTCTGTTTATGAGCCGTCTCAATCAAATCCTGTATCTGATTTTATGATTCTGCTGAAAGAAGCAACCTCTGCTGTTTTCGAGACGGCTTTTTTCCCAATCCTCGCAACCGGCTTTACGGACTCAAGATTTTTCAGAAAAAAAGGAATACCAGCATATGGCTTTCTTCCTTTCTTCCTCACAGATGAAGACCTCTCAACCATGCATGGTATAGATGAAAGAATATCAATAGAGAATATAGAGTTAGGTCTAAAACTTATGTTAGCGATAATTCTTCACATTTGCACAGAAGAAAATTCTCTGCTGGGACTTTGAAAATCTACCGCTTGAAATTTACTTTCTCAACCTGCTTATGATTTTTTTGAGTTTTTCTACTGTGTAGTATATATCATCTTCTTTTGTGAAGAGTCCAAATGAAAACCTTATGGAGCTCTGGGCTTCTTCCTGCGAAAGTCCCATAGCCATAAGAACATGCGAGGGCGTCTTTGACTCGGCAGAGCAAGCAGAACCAATAGATACCGCAATACCTTCAAGGTCAAGAGCCATAAGAAGCGTCTCTCCTTCTACTCCCTTGAATAAGACATTTGAAGTTGTAGGTATCCTGAACTCGGGATGCCCATTTATTTTTGTTCCATCTATCTGAAGGATCATTTCCTCAAAAATTCTTTGGAGATTTCTGAGGCGTTTCATTTCTTCTTCTCTTTCGTTTTCACTGAGTTCCAGTGCCTTTGCTATTCCAACTGCTCCTGCTACATTCTGAGTTCCAGCTCTTAATCCATCTTCTTGTTTCCCACCGTGAAGCAATGGCTCAAGAGGCGTCTGTTTCCTTATGAAAAGCACTCCTATACCTTTTGGACCATATATTTTGTGTCCGGAAAATGTGGCAAAGTCGGCTCCGATTTCTCTCAGGTTCAAGTGAATCTTCCCAACTCCTTGAACTATATCTGTGTGAAAAAAAACATCGTTTTCCTTTGCTATTTTTGCTATTTCTCTTACTGGCATTATCACTCCTGTCTCGTTGTTTACAAGCATCACAGAAATAAGAGATGGTTTCCCGTTCTTTTTTATTGCTTTCCGAAAGTCATCTGGGTCTGGAATTCCATAGCTATCGACCCCTATAAGCTCAACTTTTGCTCCCATTTCTCTTGCAAACTCTAATGGTCTTAGGACCGAGCTATGTTCAACCCTTGTTGATATGATAAAGGGAGTTCTACCTTTTTTCATTTCATAAAAAACTATACCTTTTATAACTGTGTTGTTTCCTTCGGTTGCTCCGGAGTTGAATATTATCTCGTGTATATCTGCTCCAATAAGTCCTGCTATCTTTTCCCTTGCAGAATCTAAAGCTTCTTTTGCTTCTCTACCAGACCAGTGGGGCGATGATGGATTCCCAACATTGAGATATTTTATCATCTCCTCTGCTACTTCTTCTCTCAGTGGAGTTGTAGCGTTGTAATCTAAGTAGACAAATCTTTTTTCCTCCATCTTGTAATACCTAACCTAATTTATTTTAGCGATCTTTGATTGAGATATTTCGTTTCTCACATATATTTGAATACACTTTTGGTTGAGATTTTTTAAAATATAGCTTATATGTCAGCTCTTTTATTTTCGGTACTGATATTATCTACTGGTTATCCACATCTTTTTTCAGATCATTCTGTAATTAATAGGTTTGGAGTTCTATCTTTTGTCTCATGGAGAAATCTCACAAGCTATGAGCCATATCTTGCGCTATCATTTTTTGGAGAAGCTGAGTTTTTAAAAATGTTTGGGCTAAGGTTAGATTTCCCTTTCGGATACGATCTGAAAAAGAGCATTCTTAAATTTTCAGATTTTTCTGCTGACCTCAAATTTAATCCCGTTGACCTTGTACTTTCTCCTACCTTTATACTTTCTTTTGAGTTCCCAACGGGAAGCACTCCTTTTTCGCAAAGAAGAATAATTATAAGTCCGCAAGCTTATTTTAAGTTTGATGTTGCATTTTTGAAATTGGACTTTATTTTAGGAGCAAATTTTTCTCCTGAAAAAAAAGAAGAGGTCAATCTGCTCTATCCACATACCACAAAAAATGAAGTGTTTTTATTTTCGGGGTACTTTTTTGATGTTGCTCCCAAGATTCTTTCTGCTGGAATAAGGATTGGAGGTATATATGAAGATTTCAGTCGTTTTGTCTTCCAACCTTCTGCTCACCTCGTTTTATCTGTTCTGTTTTTAGATTTTGATGTTTTTGCTGTGGGGAATTTTGGACAGAACGGAAATGTCAGGCAAGGATACGAGCTTGGCGGATTTCTCTCGTTTAAATTCTGAAAAAATTTTTTATCCTTCCCCTTCAAGTACGAATACTACTGAACCGTTTAGCATTCCGTGTTCTGCTTGAACAACTCCTATATCGCATCTTCCCTTCTTTTGTCTTGTGTTGCCTTCGCCCCTAAGTTGTGCGACTACTTCACACATTTCTATTGCAGGTGTTGCTCCCGCGGGGTGTCCGCATGCTATTCTCCCACCAGACGGATCAACATAAAGTTTTGATTCCCTTCCGATGTTCCCTTCTTTAAATGCATAAACCGATTTGCCTTCTTCAAAAAATCCCATGTCTTCAAGTATGGTGAGTTCTGTTGTAGAGAAAACTCCGTATATTTCCGCAACATCTACATCCTGTGGTTTTATTTTTGCCTGTGAGAATGCCTCTTTGGTAGCTTTCCTTGTTGCCTCAGAGTAGTAAGGAACATATTTTAACTGGTTTGGCAGAAATGAAGTTGGTGTGTGATACTCTCCGTATCCTCTTATTGACACTCTCCTTTTTTTGCTCGGATTTGATTTTTCAAACTCCTCTGAAACGAGCAGTATTCCTGCTGCTCCTGCTGCGAATATAGAGCAGTCATGAAGGTGTAAAGGAGGGCATATCTCTTTTGATGCCGTTACATCCTCGGGTTTTATAAGTTCTCTTATCAGTGCTTTTTCGTTGTTTTGTGCATTTTCTCTCAACCTGACCGCTACATAGTTCAGGTCTTCTCTTGAAACCTTTTTCTCATACATATATCTTTGTCCTGCCATGGCATAGTATGGTATCGGAGCTCCTATTCCGTACATTGAATCAAAGGGTCCATATAGGTTTATTTGAGCTATTGTTATATCGTATATAAAATGTGGGAATTCCATTCCTTCGGGTATTCTATCGCTTCTGTCGTCAAGGCATATTACCATCACGCTTTTGCATCTTCCAGACATTATTTCAAGCATTGCATATCTTATTGCAAGGGCAGCAGTGCTACCCCCGTTTTCAACCATCACCTCAACTTTGAAATCCTGTCCAAGGTAGTGCCCCATGTGATGGGCGTGCATGAAGTGTTGTTTTAGCCCTCCAAGTGCAGGCGGAGTAAATACTATTCCTTCAACCTCATCTCTGCTTATTCCTGCATCTTTCAAGACATTCTTGAAAACTCTGAGTATTACTTCTTTATATGTCTCACCATGCCTTTCTTTAACTACTGGGTCATAATAAACTCCTCTTATATAGATTTTCATATCTGTTCCCTCCTTTGACAAAAAATTTGAACAATTGTTCAATTTTTTAATTTTTTCAACTTTTTATCTTCTTTTTGGCAGAAATATTTTTCTGCTCTGAATTTTCTTATTTTGGCTCTTTTTTCGTTTTATTTGGGAACTTTGTGTTATTTTGAGAAAATTTTAAGTTAAATTTCTAAATTTCTGGTATGGATAAGAGCGACCAGAATAGGGGAGAGCTTGGTCTTGAATCTATACTTACTTCTCTTTTTGAAAAAATAAAAGATGTTGTCAGGTCTGAGACAATAGTAGGCAAACCTATAGAGGTCGGTTCATCTCATATCATACCTCTTTTGAAGTTAAAAATAGGTTTTATGGCTGGTTCTCGTTCATCAAACGAACTTGGAGCTTCTGGTGGGGCTATTTCTGTTGAACCCATAGGAATTTTAGTTGTTTCAAAAGATGGAGGAGCTATATTTTACTCAACCGCAAAACCTCAATCATCACTTATAGAAAAAGCTATATCTCTTATTCCTGAAATTGCTGAAAAGGTCCTTCCAGAGGTAAAGCAGAGAACTATCAAAAAAAGAGAGAGGGAAGAAGAAGAAAAGATTGAAGAGCAAAAATAAAGTAAAATGAGAGAGTGGGAGAGAAGATTGAAAAAGAGCAAAGGATTAGTAAGGGTTGCAGGGAGAATAGTTGAAGAAGGTCTTGAAAACTTATACTCAAGTAGAAAGATAGATTTTTCTCCATCATACATGAAAAGATTGTTTGAATCAAAGCAATTGCGAGGCAAATTAAAAAGAACGAAAAGAAAAGAATTTCTCTAATTATTTTTCGTCTATCATTTTATATACCCTTTCATGTTTGCTTTTTGAATTTTTCCGGAACCCCGAGATTTCTCGGTATTTTTGATATGTTTTTTATGTACCACTCACATGCTTTGGCTTTCCACCAGTTTGGTTTTTCAAGTTCCATATCCTCTATGACTTCGCAAGCTGATATATATCCTGATGCAAGCCATGTAGCTCCATATGGATGAATTGAGTTGGAAAGATATAGGTTTTTTATAAATGTTCTTGATGCTCCATATTTTGTTATTCCCGCAAGTGGTCGCAGAGCGAAAAATTGCTCCGGAATAACAGATCCACCACACCAATTACCCTTTATTGCAGATTTGTTATTTCTCCAAACATCAAGTGGTGAATAGGGAAACATATCTATTACATTTTTCTTGAAACCCGGAGCATATCTTTCAAATAGATCTGTGAGTTTTTCTGCTAATTTCCATTTTATCTTGTCCCACATTGAGAAGTTATATTCAAGTTTTTCTTCTCCGAACCTTATTGGTATCGGGGGTACATCAAGCCAAAGGAATGCTGTATGATAACCTTCTGGCGCTTGGCTTGGATCTGCTAATGTTGGAACAAACCAATTAGCTATAAGATTTTGAGGTATAACACCTGATATAAGCTCAACAGCAAATTCTTTCATTTCCTTCACGCTATCTCCACCTAAATATCCCATAAAACACCTTTGTATCCCTTCATCAAACTCACAAGATGACCATATAGGAGGTTGAGATAACATATAATGTACTCCGAAAATTACCTGTTCATCATAGCAGAAGAACCTGGCTTTTGCTCTTATCTCCGGATCTATGTCTTGTTCTTTTATGAGTCTGAAAGTTTCTGTCAGTGTAAGATTGCTGATTATTTTCTTTGCGTAAAACTCAGCCGAAGGAAAAACTGCGGAGGATAGAAGTTTTACTCCAACTGCTTGTCCATCTTTCATTATTATTTCGGAAACCGGACAGTTTGAGAATATTTTAACTCCGTGATGTTTTGCACATCTTATTAGCGAGTGTGTAAGTGCATGGGAACCTCCTTTTGCCTGATGAACAGGAAAAATAGGACCTGTCATTAACGCCTGACTCAGACATCCTACCGAACCGATTTTTCTATAAATTGGTGGCATAGCCCCTATCCATGATAGAGATAAAATGAGTGTCTTTATGTGTTCGCTCTCAAAGAATATATCAAGAGCTTGAAATCCATTCATCAGAACTATTTCTTCCGGAGGAACTCCTATTCCAAGTTTTCTCACTATTTTGTCAAAAAATCTTACTTGTTTTTCAATTTTTGAGTATTTTGGAGGTGTGAAGAGAAAATCATGAACCATTTCAAGAATTTCCTGAAAATTTTCAAGTAGTATTTCGGATGCTCTCAGGAAAAAATCCGCATCTTTCGGAGATAGTTTTTCCCAGTTTCTGAAAGTATCTTGTGGGAATGTTCCTAAAAGAGCGCATTTTCCATCCAGGAAAGTCTTACCATATGCGTAATCTGTTCCCACAAGTTCTAATCCAAATTTTTCAAGTTCAAGGTCTTCCATAGCAGGAGATAAAGCAGTTATAAGCCATGTTGCATGTAAGTTATGTAAAAAATCCGAGTGAGTAAGGTTTTCTGTGTTGCAGTGAGCCCCGCATTCAGACCTCGCTTCAAATACTGCAACAGATAACCCAGCTTTTCCAAGATACGCCGCAGCTGCTAAACCATTTATACCACCACCAATCACTATGACATCAAAATCATATGTGTTCATATTCCTTTTGAACCTCCTTTTTACTCATTTATCCCCATAATTTTTGAGAAATTTCAATATAAAATCCGGGGGTTTCCACCACTTTTTGACTCCAAGATCATCGCATACTCTGTTTGCAGCGATGTATCCCGGACCACCTATTATTAGCCCACCTGGATATGTACTTGCACCGCAAAGATAAAGCCCTTCAACAGGAGTTGCCGAAGAAGATGAGTTCTCCGTTGGTCTAAAATAGCCCATCTGTGTTGGAGTGTAATCTCCATGCTTTATTGACCCTCTTACCATTGAGGTCAATCTCATTTCTATTTCTTTTGGACCTTCGCTTGCTATTTCATCTTGTGAAAATTCAAAATATTCTTCACATAATTTGAGAAGTTCTCTTTCTATTTCTTCCTTTTTGTAATCACAATATGGGAAACATACCTGCAGGAATGATACAACTTTTCCGTCTCTTGAAAGAGTGTCATCAAACATACTCTGACATGTAAAGTGTCCTCCTCTTATTTCTGGTTTCCCTTCCTTTAATTTTCTGAAAAAATCCATTACATCTTCAAGGTTTGAGAATCCTATGATTGTCATGAAAGATAAAGGGTTTTCTCTCCCTGGTTTTAATTTTGGAGTTGATTTTGAAGTGAAGTGAAGAGTAAAGAAAGACCATTTATCCCATTTCCAGTCATTTAAAATTTGGGACTCTTCCTTTGCGCTCTCGGGTATTTGTGATAGTTTTTCAAAGGTTATTGGAGCGGGCAAAGAAGAGGCTACGACTTTTGCAAAAATCTTTCTGCCGTCCTTTAACTTTACACCTACTGCTTTTTTCCCTTCAACTATTATTTTTTCTACTTCTGCGTTATCAAGTATTATTCCGCCGAGCGAGCAAAACTCCCTAGCCATAGCACTTGCAAATCTATGAGAACCTCCATAAGTATAACACTTCTGAGTAGCCCTTACGACAAGCAGAGGGACCATAAAACCCATTCCAGTTTCTTCCGGATCCACCATTTCAATTGGTGGTAAAGGTGGTATATATGTGGCGGGAGCTAAAATCTCATAAGTTGAAAGTTCCATGTACTCTGTCGGAAATAGAGAAAGTGCTCCAGGAACTTTTTCTTTCAGAAACCTAAACCACGGGAGTTCATCATAATCATATTGTCCTGGGGGATACGGAGGTGTCCAGAATATACTTCTGAGGAAATCTTTTGCGTACGGTTTAAATGTATCTTGCATTATTCTTAAAAATTCAGCATCACGTGGGGAATATTTTTTTATGCTCTCGTACGTTCCTTCTCTGTTGAATCTTCCAGCGATTATTGCTTTTCCATCGGAAGTTATGGCTCCTGATAGGGTAGCAAAATACCTCATTCTGAAGCCAAATTTCCATAGTTCAAGCTGTTCAAAAATTGGTGCGGCTGCTCCGTAAAGATAGGTAGCGTGTGGGTCTATTCTGAAGCCGGGAATAGGTTCAGCATTTTCCGCTCCGCCACCGAGCTGTAATCTTTCCTCGCATATGCAAACTTTATATCCTGACTTTGAAAGATAAGCCGCAATTCCAAGTCCGTTAGGACCTCCACCAATGATGACGAAGTCATATCTTTCCGTTATCATTTTTTCTTTACTCCTGTTTTTCTCTTATATATTATTTATATT
>Ga0105163_1000902_pt1 | contig 16583 bp, 19 predicted proteins | sample JNZ110809AmetaG_FD_81531 | JGI IMG/M metagenome (GOLD analysis project Ga0105163, IMG submission 81531) | Hot spring microbial communities from Jinze hot spring, China to study Microbial Dark Matter (Phase II) - JNZ 110809A | ecosystem: Environmental > Aquatic > Thermal springs > Hot (42-90C) >... | reverse complement strand
ATTTATTTTTTCAATGCAATCGTCAGCTGTTCCAGCAACTGAAAACTCGATTGCTGCCTCTCTCGGTATAAGCTCACTGTAAGCTAAAAACTTTTCAATATATTCCGAATCAAGCAGTGCCTTGAAATAAGATAAGGATCGCAAATTCTCGGGAATTTCCACATTATAACCCGCTTCCTTCAAAAGGGTGGGTACAGGCACTATTTGAGCCTTTAGAGATTCGATTTGTCTATAGGCTTCTTCAGCATTTTCGGCGACAGCCGTGTAAAGGTAAATTCCCGTGTCTATTTCGTTCAGCGACCGCCCAGTCCTTTCGGCTCCCTCTTTGACAAGGGCTAGACGCTGTTTATAAAGCTTCGGGGGAAGCGGAATAGACAACCAGCCGTCAGCAAGCTCTCCTGTCAACCTTAAGGTTTGTGGACTATTGGCTCCAAAATAAATTGGAACTTTGCCCCTCACTGGTGTGATTTGAAGAAAGGCGTTTTTAAACTTCCAAAATTTTCCATCGTAATTCAGTATTTCTCCAGCCCAAAGCTTTCGTAAAATACTGACAAACTCCACAAGTTTAGACACAGGCTTTTTCCAGTCTATCCCAAATGGTTCAAGGTTCATGGCCTCGCCAGCTCCCAAACCAAGTATTGCTCGACCGCCCGAAAGCTGATCCACCGTTGCAACTTTCTGAGCAAAAACTGCCGGATTATATCTGTGTGGGTCGCTAACACATGTCCCTAGAAAGGCTTTATTCGTTAGAACAGCGGTAGCAGCCAGCATTGACCAAGCCTCCGGCACTATTCCGGGCGGTATAAATAAAACATGGTCTGGAAACCATAAAGAATCAAAACCAGCCTCCTCGTTGACTTTAGCTATTTTAAGCAGTTTATCCACAGGAGTTGCTGGAACAGGTAGGAAGCAGCCGAATTTAACCATATCCACATTGGAACCCATCGCGAACCCGAGTTGTTATATCCATGTTGCTTAAATAACCTTTACCCCATATCCATACAAGGCTCATCGCTTCAAACAAACAACATTTTTATTTACCTTTACTGTTAAGTAAGTTCAATGACTGCATCAACAGCCATTAGCGACGTTTGCAAGAATCCAATAGAACTGTTAGAAAAATACAAAGAATCTGGAATCAATGTGCTTGGTTATTCATGCAGCTACATCCCAGAGGAACTAATAATTTCTGGAGGCCTTCAACCGTATAGGATACCTAATTTGGGATCAGTGACCAGCCCATTAGTGCCCACGTTTATTTGCCAGTTCGCCAGCGCGGTGCTTCAGAATATTTTAAGGCTCGAGGAATTTTTCAGTGGGTTTGTCATAGCCCATACTTGCGATCCGATGTGGAGACTTTATGACATAGTGAAAAAGAAGGCTCGTAAACCAATTTTCTTTTTAAGAGTGCCGCATAATGTGGAAGGGGAACTTTCAATAGACTTCTTTAAGAAGGAGCTTTTAAGATTTAAAAGGTTCTTAGAAGAGAACTTTGACGTTGAAATCAACAATGAAGCTTTACGCAACGCCATAGAAGTATGCAATATGAATAGAAACTTGCTAAAAGAAGTTTACATGCGTAACAGCAACGGAAAAAACCGTGTTAACGGGCTATATCGTTTACAGCTTACTCTTGCAAGTATGTGGATGCCCAAAAAAGAAGTTAACACTCAAATCAAAAGTTTAAGTCTAGAAAACAATGCGACAAGAACTGGTAATGTTAGGATACACATAAATGGAACGGCAATTTATGATTTGAACATAATAGAGATTGTAGAAAACGCTGGATGCTTTATAGCGTCTGACGATTTATGCACCGGTTCAAGGTATTTCTGGGACAACGTTAATGATTCAGAGGATCTAATTCGCGCATTAGCAAACAGATACATGCAAAGAACCCCTTGCCCATCCCACGAACCCATTGAAAAAAGACTTCAGTTCATGGACTTCATGATTGAAAAGTTCAAAGTGCAAGGGGTTTTAACGATTGCCAATAGATTCTGTGACCCAATGTTATATGAGGCCGTTCATGTAAGAGAAATGCTTACAAAAAAACACGTGCCAGTCATGTTGATAGACTATGAAAATCTTGGGCAGGAAGCGGGCAGAATAAAAGCGAGAATTGAGGCTTTCATAGAATCTCTGAGTGAGTTAAGATGAATGGAGAAAAAAGTAAAAGCCGCATACTCCAGACAACGAAAAAGATAGGAGAACTTATTCTTGAATACTTTGCAAGAGCATCCGAGGCTAAATTGCAAGGGAAGCCCGTAGCATGGATAACCGTCTTCACACCGATAGAGCTACTCCGCGCCCTTGGTATTTACCCAGTTGCCCCTGAACACTTTGGAGCAATGTGCAGCGCTCGCAACATTATATTAGACTATCTCGAAGAGGCTGAAAGAAGGGGCTACTCTCAAAACATATGTTCATACAGCAGATGTGGTTTAGGCTACGCTCTTAGTGGAATGACAGGACTCATGCCACCTCCAGACATTTTGATAACATTTAGGAATTCATGTGATGTTTACGTTAAATGGTGGCAGAGCTTACACCTTCATCTTGGAACGCCCTTGTTTGTTGGCGAAGCTCCATATGTTCTAACCCCAGAAGATCTTGACAGCTATGTCTTGGATTATGTTGTGAAACAGTTAATGGAACTTATAAAAATGGCTGAAGAAAGGTTTGGGCTGAAGTTTGACGAGGAAAAATTGGTTGAAGCCGTCAAGCTTTCGGATAGAGCAAGTGAATTATGGCTTGAAACACTAAAGCTTAGAAAACATAAGCCTTGCCCCCTTGGCGGCAGAGATTCCGCTTCAGATATCTTTCCCCTCGTGGTGATGCAGGGCACAAAGGAAGCTGTACAATTTTATGAAGAGCTTCTTAGAGAGGTAAAAGAAAAAGTGAGCAGGAAGGAAGGAGTCATCGAAAATGAAAGGCATAGACTACTTTTTGATGGAATATGGATTTGGTACGCCTTCGATTTAATAAAATATTTTGAAGACAGGGGAGCGGTTTTTGTTTATGAACCTTATAGTGAGGCTTGGGCTTATAGGCTTGACCCTTCAAAGCCTTTAGAAAGCATAGCGAAAAAGATTTTGTCAATGGGCTTGAACATTGACATAGACCTTCGAATCGAAAGATTTTTAGAAAGCATCAAGGAGTTTGACATAGACGGAGCCGTCCTATTCTCCAACAGAAGTTGCAAGTCATGGTCAGCACCGCAGTTAGTGACAGCGGAAATTTTAGGAAGAAAATTTGACGTGCCATACCTCATTTTTGAAGCTGATATGGCTGATCCAAGGCAGTATGCGGAAGCGCAAATCAAAAGCAGGATTGACGCTTTCCTAGAAGTTTTAGGAGAAAGGTAACCAAAATGTATGTGGGAATAGATGCTGGAGCTTCAGCGACAAAAGTTGTAATAATCAACGAAGAGGAGACCATTCTCTCATATACTATCGTTCCTTCCGGAGTTAACTTTAAGGCATCGTCAGAGAACGCCTTGAAAAAAGTTTTAGAAGAGCTTAAACTAGCTAAAAAAGACATTGCCTACATTGTTTCCACCGGGTATGGAAGGGAACTCGTTGAGTCTAACGCCGTTTATTCTGAGATAACATGCATTTCTCGCGGAGTTCATAAGCTGTATCCATCTGTAAGAACAATTATTGATATAGGCGGACAAGATTCGAAAGCTATAAAGGTTGATGAAAACGGAAGGGTATTGGACTTCGTAATGAATGATAAATGCGCTGCCGGAACGGGAAGGTTTCTTGAAGTTATGGCTAGCATCCTCGGAAAGCCGATCGAAGAATTAAGTGCACTCCACTTTAAGGCATTAAACCCTGTAAAGATAAGCAGTACATGCACAGTCTTTGCTGAATCCGAAGTTATATCCTATATGAGCAGGGGCTGCAAGATTGAGGACGTTATTGCTGGTCTTCACAATGCTATAGCCGAAAGAATATTCACCATGTCCAGCAGAATTGGTTTCGAAAAAGAAATAGCATTCACAGGCGGAGTTGCAAAAAACCTTGGGTTTGTAGAAGCGTTAAGCAAAAAGATCGGGGTTAAACCTCTCCTACCAAAGGAACCACAAATAATGTGCGCCTATGGAGCTGCTATTTTAGCTAAACAAAGCTTCAAGAAAATCAAAGTTTAGCGGTTCGATAAGTTCATAGAATATTTTCTGATCAAAAACTACTTTTCTCACAAAGCCTCTCTTTTCCAAGAAAGTCAGGTGAGACAACGTTTCCCCAATGGCCAAATACTTCTGGAACTGTGGAAAATTATCCCAAGATTTGTAGTTCACATTCCAATGCACCCTAGACGCTAGACTATATGGAGTTAGTTTACCAGTTTTTAGGTAACTTATGATCTCCTTTAACCGTTGTTTGTGGTGAGTTTTAAGTTGCCTTACCCTTTCACTGAGATTTGTGAAGATCTCCTCATGGGCTGGCAAAACAATTTTAACGTCAAGCTTCTCAACTTTTTCGAGGCTTTTAAGATAATCCTCTAAAGGGTTTGTGTTCGCCATAAATTGAGAGACATGCGGAGTAATTGTTGGAAGCACATGATCCCCAGAAATAAGGGCTTTTAAACGAGGTTCGTAGAGACAGATGTGTCCGGGTGAATGCCCCGGAGTCCATAAAACTTGAAAGTTATAATCACCCACAGAGATTTCTTGTCCATCATTTAATGGGCATGCAGCTTCTGCAATTTCTTCATAGGCTTTAGGTGTAAAGAAAGCCGGATGGAATCTTGGGATATTGTCAGCAAAAGATGATGGTGCATCAGATAATTTCATAAAGTCTTTCATACTGTCCACATAACGGGTAAAATCTCTTACAATTAGTTGAGAAATCCTCTTTTCAACCTCATGTATCCAAACGTTGAGATTTTCTGAAACGCCTTTAAGAAGCGGAAGGATACCAACATGGTCTATGTGAAAGTGAGTAATTAAAACGTCGGTCAACGTCTGAGGCTCAACACCTACTTTGGAAAGCTCATGACGTAGCGTCTCAAAAACTTGTGGAAGATTTAAGCCCGTGTCGATTAAAAGCTTCTTGCCGCCGGATTTAATTAAATAGGCGTTTAAATGTCCCAATGGATTATTAGGCAGTGGAACGACTATCTGAAAAAAGTTTGGAAAAAATTCCTTAATCAAGGTAACACCTTCTGGTCATGTAAGAAGCTCCATAGCATTTAAACCTAAAATCTTCCTTTTTTCCTCATCGGTTAAATATTTGCAGGATTTTATAAAGTCAACCTCACACTTCATATCGCTTCCCCAAACAACAGGATAATCTGAACCAAAGAGAAGTCGGTCTAGACCAATCGTTTCTCTTATTCTATTCAAAATTTTTTCGGAGAAGATGAAACTGGAAACAGCTGCTGTGTCAAAATACACGTTATCAAACTTTTTGCCCAATTCTAAAGCTTCTTCAAACCATATTCCCGGTTTCCATGCACTATAACTTCCAACATGCGCCAAAATTATTTTTGGACTATATCTCTCTAACACTTCAGTCAAATATTTTGGATTAGCGTCTTCGGAAATTGCAGGATTCTCCCAAGGCCCCGGATCACAGCCTGTATGGTAAAGGATTACCTTCTTATTCTTTTCGCAGTACTCGCAAATTTTCTCAAAATTCTTGTTTTCAGACGGGTTAAACATCTGAAGGGTTGGAAGCATTTTAATCCCCTTTAAACCAAAGTCGTTGATCTCTTGCAGTTTTGCTTCAACATAACATTCATCTTTGTTGGGATTTACGGAACCAAAGCCAATGAATTTATCGGGATTTTTTCTAACCAAATCAGCTATTTCTTGGTTTGAACTTTTAAGGTCTGGATAATAGGCTATCAGGTCTTGGAAAAACCTTTTTATCTGATCCTCTATAGTCAGGGATTTAAAACCCCAAAAGTCCATGGAAGAATATTCTATATGTCGGGCTCTTAATCGGTTCTTTATCTCCAGTTTTTCCACATCCATCGGGTCTGCGTCAACAGCAAGCAAAACTGCACGGTCCACACCGGCTCTTTTCATCTCCTCTAAAATCCTATGCTCCTTATAGAATGGATGAACATGTATATCTATTATCAATTAAGCCACCTTTGCTTTATACTTATTCATTTCCATACATGAAGGTAAGGACACGTCTTACTTAACCATTTTTAACAAGTTACGTGAATTATTGCTGCAACTTTTCTTCCACATTGCATGAGCTCGTTAAATTTTTCAACAGCTTTTTGAGATTGAAGCGCTATCCACTCCACCCGTGCTTTCTCTAAGAAATTCTTTGCATCCTCGGAAAGAGTAGCCACCTCGTTGGTGCCTGTTCCCAAAATTATGATATCTGGTTTCTCCATTAAGAGTTCTTCGAATTCCTTTAATTTGAAGGAGTGGCTTCCGAACAGTAAGAACCCTCCCTTCCGCCTTTTAACAACACCGTTCGGGAGAATTACGACATCATGCCTATGCTTTTTTCCGTCAACTTTTATCCATCCAAAGCCGATTCCATCAATTTTGACCATTTCCACACACCTCGTTGAAGTTATACCATTAAGTCATGTTTTAATTTAGAAAGCATAAACTTTTATCTCCGAAAGGGAAGATCATAACATTCACAAAGTGAGGGTTTTAAATTGAAAATAGAAGACGTAAAAGTGATTGGGGTTGTTGGCGCAGGCATAATGGGTCGTGGTATCGCTCAAACATGCGCTCAAGTGGGTTATACCGTGCATCTCATAGACGTCGAAGAAAGCCTTTTAGAAAAAGCGTTAAAACAAATTGCGGAGGGCCCTTTCGGACTTGCCACGCTAGTTGAGAAAGGTAAGTTAAGCCCAGAACGCGCCACCGAGATTCTGAATAGAATTAAAACAACAACCGACTACGATGAATTCTGCAAGGAACTGGACTTTGTCATCGAAGCGGTTCCGGAAGATGTAGGATTAAAAAAAAGTTTTCAAAGTTCTTGATGAAAAATGCCATAAAAGGACGGTTTTCACGTCGAATACTTCAAGCATAATGATTACGGAACTTGCCACTGCAGTGAAAAGAAAGGATAAATTTGCAGGAATGCACTGGTTTAACCCCGCGCCAGTGATGCCACTAATTGAAGTTGTTCGAGGACCGCTCACATCAGAAGATACATTGAGACTTGTCATGGACTTGTCAAGAAAGCTTGGAAAAACTCCTGTTGAAGTTAAGGATGGACCTGGCTTCTATACAACACGTTTCATTACCGCGTATCTCTTTGAAGCCATAAGAATTTTTGAGGATGGAATAGCTGATGTGGAAAGCATAGATGAGATGACAAAGTTGGCTTTTAGACATCCTATGGGACCATTCGAGCTTATGGACCTTATAGGTTTGGATACAGCGCTACATATAGGCGAGTACATATACAAACTAACGGGAGAACCGCAATATAAGCCCCCGTAACCTTAAAAAAGCTTGTATTAAGCGGATACCTTGGAGATCCAAAGTATAAAACGGGAAGCAAAGGTGGATGGCGCACTTACTTTAGGAGTGACCAAAAATGAGATACCAAAGAATAGTCATGGAGAAGGATACACAAGACGAGAGGCTTTTATGGATAAGGCTGAACCGCCCAGAAAGACTTAACGTTCTAGACTTGAGAACCTTGCGGGAGCTCTATTCAGCTTTGGTAAAAGCCGACAAAGATAGGAAGATTCAAGCAATTTTAATAACCGGCTCCGGCAGAGCCTTTTCAGCTGGTGCAGATTTGAGGGAACTGACGCGAGGGAACTTTGAGAAGGGGCTGAGATGGTTAAAGGCCTATCTTAGAATCATTGAAGTGTTGAGAGAAACGGGAAAACCCGTCATAGCTGCTGTCAATGGAGTGTGCGTCGCTGGGGGACACGAAATTGTGATGGCATGCGATCTTGCAGTCGCCGGAAAATCCGCAAAGCTTGGACAGCCAGAGGTCATTGTTGGTTCAACAGCCATGGGGCTCGGTGTCCAGCTTTTACCGTTAATTGTCGGCGAGAAAAGGGCTAGGGAAATGTTGCTAACTGGTAAGCTTCTCTCTGCAGAGGAAGCCTTCAATATCGGTTTAATAAACAAAGTGGTTGAGGATGATAAGCTTCAAGAGGAAGCCAGAAAACTAGCACTTCAAATAATTGAAAATGTAAGCCCGCAAGCCTTCAGGGTTATTAAATCAGGCTTGAAGTTTTGGACGGATCTTTCAATGTTGAATGCAATGACGGCTATGGATATAACATCAACCATATGGACCTCCAAAGAGTTTAAGGAAAGGTGCAAAGATTTTCTAGATAAAAGAAAAATGAAGCCGAGGAAATTTATCGGTGTGATGCCATAAACCGTTAGAAATTAGCCCATTTCGGCAACCTTTTTTCAATAAAAGCTCTATGTCCCTCTTTTCCCTCCTCGGTTTGTACAATATTGATTAACTCTTCAACAGCTTTCTCCAATTTTTCTTGATCGAAATTCATGCTAGCTAACTTTTTGATGGCTTTAATCGCTGAAGGAGCCGCTCTCATTGTAGCTTTCGCCATTTTTTCCGCCGTGGGCGATAACTGTTCAGGGGGAACAACCTCATTCACAAGTCCTAAACGCTTTGCCTCTTCAGCCGTTATTGGCTCACCAGTAAACATCATCCAGCTTGCATTGAGCTTTCCCATAACAAATGCGCCTATTATCGCCGCTATTGGCGGGATCGCCCCTATAAGCGCCTCTGGAACTGCAAATGTAGCATTCGTGGAGGCGACAACTAAATCACAGAGCATGGCGATTTCGCATCCTCCTCCGTAGGCAGGACCATTAACAGCAGCTATTACTGGTTTGGATAGCGAAACAATTTTTGTTATTGTTGGTGCTGCAAAATTCCAGAAGAAATTTCGGATATCTTCCGGAGTTTTTAGGTTAAAAACCTCTTTTATGTCATCTCCAACGCAAAAGGCCCTGCCAGCACCCGTAATTACAACGGCTCTGACGCCCCCACTTTTCTCGGCACAATTTAGGTTTTCAAAAATTTCACGCCACAACCTTCTATTTAAGGCATTAAGCACCTCTGGACGGTTCAATGTAATCCAGGCAATAGATTCTCTCTCCTCATATAATGTACACTCAAGACTCAACAATACTCATCCCTCAAGGACACTTCCTCAGTTTTGAAATAAGAACCTTCCTAGACTCTCCACGAGAGGCTGAAAATTAAGTGCGCACCATTAATGCTGTTTCATATGTTGCAACAACTTCATCCCTCTGGTTCTTCACAACATTCTTGAACCTTAGTATACATGCTCCGGGTTTGCTCTTGCTAGGCCTCTCCTCAACAACCTCCGATTCAACTTTTATGGTGTCACCTATAAAAACAGGGGCTGTGAACCTCACATTATCCATTCCAAGGAATGCCAGCACCTCCAACTGTGTTCTTTGCATTGCCCGCAAGGCTAGCCCTGAAGCCACACTCAGAGTCAGCAGTCCATGGGCTATCCTTTGGCCGAAGATGCTATTCTTCATATATTCAGCGTTTGTGTGAAGTTCTGTCCAATCTCCCGAAATACCGGCAAACATAACGATGTCTGCTTCAGTGATTGTTCTACCCGGCGAAACAATTGTTTCGCCCACTTTTAAACCTTTGAGAGAACCCTCATTTCTACACATATAAATACGCCTCACAACTTGGGATCTAATATTCTACATATGCATTGCCATAATAATTTTGTTACGTCAATAACAAAAATTATACAATGGGTGTGAGTCTAACTCGACATCCTCTGCTAGTATCGGGCTCGATTACAAAAATGTTGGTTTTGGGTTTTTTCCCGTAAAATATGATTGTTCCATCCCTCTCCTCCAATTTAAAGTGCATGTTCAGAATATCTGTTAAAATTTTCGTCATCTCAGAGGAGCTTGGCAAAGCCACATAAATCATTAAATCCTTCCCGGTCTTATTTGCGATTACTGAACGTCCCATAGCCGAAGAAGCTAATGGACCAACACCCCAAACTAGAAAGTTGAGATTGTCGGTGCTCAAAATGTGGAAGATATTTTTGCCGAGTTTATTTGCCAATTCCATTGCCTTTTCAAGATAGAGATTAAGATTCTCCAAAGGATCCAGCTTTTCCTCTGCTGGATCTTTCCATATCATCACATAAGGCTTACTTGTATCAACCAGCGGGCTGGGGAAGACGAGGATCTTGGCACATTGGTCAAATTTTTCTTCTCCCGTAAAGGAAACAATTTTTTCTCTAATTTCCTCAGGACCGAACCCAATTGGCGGGACGATCATTAAACCTCTATCTCTCAGTATAAAGTTTGCGGCCGTAGGATAGATGATTGCTTCTAGAGCCTCAAGTGGAACATTTTCACCTAACTCGTACAGAACAGAGGCCCCACGTGGATAGCCACTTCCTCCCAAGATTTCATCAAGTTCTGGTATCCCGCTTGGGTAATGAGTTTTAGTGCCTCTTTGAGCCTCAAATGTTGGAGGGTTCCCGAGCTTTTTTGTACCAAAGGGAGGGAAAATTCGAAAGCCCTTGTGTAGCGTGAACAAGAATTTTTGTTGTCTAAGTCTTGTCCCCCGTAATTTTTTAATCTCAATCTCCCGCAGAAGCATATTATTGTGATATTCCTTCTTCAGAACGATGACGCCATCGGCGACAAACTCTTCAATACTTATGCCCAATTTTTCTGTCCCAGTGGGAACCTCAACTATGAGGAGTGTCGTACAACCCATTTGCCTTACAAGTTTTGTGAATATATTATGTAATATACTTCTTGCTTCAATAGGTTCTTTGAATGCTTGGGCCATGGCTGTGAACGAGTCAATTACAAGTCTCTTAGCGTTTAAAGCTGCAATTTCGTGAAGAATCATTTCAAGAACTGTTGGCAAACCTTTCTCTGTTACTGTGGTGAAATCTAAAACCTTTATTTTCTCGATTTTTTCTTTAGCTTCGAAGCCAAAGACTTTAGACATGTTATGGAACATGACCTCTACGCTTTCGGAAAATGAAACATAAATGCCGCTCTCACCACAATCTCTTGCCCCGCGATAGAGGAATTGCATGCCGAAAATCGTTTTACCCGTTCCCGGGTTTCCAGCCAATAGAATAAGGCTTCCTTTAGGAAACCCTCCCTCAATAAGCTCGTCTAATCCATCAATGCCTGTTGGAACACGTTCCTCCATGTAAAACCATATTCGAGTTTCTATAACATCCTTAAAAAAATATTGAATTTTCTATTCATATTTTGATTTAATTTTTGTCTACCGGATTACCGCAAACTGAAAGTTTTATTTCCGTGAGAGATGATAGCTTAAAACTCTGACGGAGGAAAGGCTTTGATGGAGAAAATATCGCGGTTATAGGCGCTGGACGAATGGGAAGCCAAATTGCACAACTTCTTTCAAGAGTGGGCAAGTATTCCGTAGTTCTCGTCGACGTTAGCGATGACATAGTTGGTAAAGCATTGAAATTCATCGAAGCCTACTTAAGGAAATACTTTGTAGAAAAGGGCAAAATGACTGAAGGTGAGATGGAAGAAGTCCTATCAAGAATCAGGGAGGTACTAGTATTGCGGAGGCAGCTAAAAACGCGGACTTTGTGATAGAAGCCGTTTTCGAAAACTTGGAAGTTAAGAAGAAGGTTTTCCGCCGAACTCGACAAAAACGCCCTGCTCCATGCAATCTTAACCTCAAACACTTCTGGTCTAAGCATAACTGAAATAGCTTCCGCAACAAATAGACCTGAAAAAGTAGCTGGAATGCATTTCTTCAATCCCGTAGCCGTGATGAAACTAGTGGAGTTGTAAAAGGTGCCTTCACGTCAGAAGAAACCGTGAGTACTGTCTGCGAACTGGCCAGAAAATTGGGTAAAGAACCAGTCGTTTGTAGGGATATAGGCTATGGATTCTTGGCCAACAGAGCATATGGCGGAATGGAAAAAGGGATTTATGCCTTCTGGAAGGAAGTCCTATCAAAGGGGACCTAGAAGGGAAACAGTATGATAGAGTTTAAAACAATAATCTATGAGAAAAAAGAGAATGTGGCATGGATAACTCTCAACAGGCCAGAGGTGTTAAATGCACAGAACAATCAAATGCGCGAAGAACTAGTAAAAGCCCTCGAAGACGCAAGGGATGACGAAAACATTCGCGTAATAGTGATGACAGGAGCTGGAGAACGCGCCTTCAGTGCTGGCGCGGATATAAGCGAGTTCCCAAAACTTGCCCCCTCAGACTTCATTAAAAGGACTAAAAAAATACGTCATTATGATCTCATACGCAGCATACCAAAACCTGTTATAGCTGCTGTAAATGGTTATGCCTTAGGCGGTGGTTGCGAATTGGCAATGGCATGTGACATAATAATAGCTTCGGAAAATGCCACGTTTGGGCAGCCTGAAATAAGAGTTGGAGTCATACCGGTGGTGGAGGTACACAGCTACTTCCACGTTTAGTTGGAGAAAAAATAGCGAAGGAAATGATTTTTACAGGTAAGACGATCACAGCGGAAGAAGCCTATAGGTTGGGAATGGTAAACAAAGTTGTCCCAAAGGAAAAGCTGATGAAGGAGGTTAACGCTCTGGTCAGAGAACCCCTTAAAAGAAGCCCAATAATTTTAGCTCTTGCAAAGATTGCCATGAATAGAGCGTTAGAAACAAATCTCAATGAAGGCTTGAAATGCGAAACCGACCTCTTTGAACTCTGCTTTAGCACGGAAGATCAAAAGGAGGCATCAAAAGCGTTTTTAGAGAAAAGACAACCCATTTTTAAGGGGCGATGAAGTACGAAGCTTTAATATACCAAAACCTATTATCCTCTTTTTATGTTGCGCATTGGAGTGGTAGGCCCGACTTTTCCTCCCATCGAAAATATCGCACGGGTAGCCAAAAGGGTTGAAGAGAAAGGTTACGACTCAATATGGTTTCCCGACCATTTAATGGGATGGTTTCCTCAAAGCATATGGACACCAGATGTCGTCGGCCCTCTTGCAGTGTACAGCCCCCATACATTTTTTGAAACCACCCTTTCAATAGCCGTTGCCGCCTCACAAACGCAGAGAATTAGGATAGGTAGCGCTGTTACCGAAGCCATAAGACATCACCCAGCCATGCTGGCGCAAAGCTACGCCACTCTCGAACACATAACTAATAGCAGAGTGATCTTGGGAATAGGAGCAGGCGAACTCGAAAATGTCGAGCCATACGGTTTAAGATATGAAAAGGTTGTGAGCAGACTGGAAGAAGCATTAAAGGTTGTAAAGCTTTTATGGGAAGCAAAAAGAGACGAGTTAATCAACTTTGACGGAGAATTTTTCAAACTAAAAGGAGCTGTTTTCGAGCTGCCGCCCTTAAAAAAGAGACCTCCAATTTGGATTGGAGGATCAGGGGAAAGAATGTGCAAAATTACAGCCAAATATGCTGACGGATGGCTTCCTTCGGGTTTAACTCCCCAAGAATACAGCCAAAGGCTTGAGGTAATTAAAGAAGAGTGCCGCAAAATCGGAAGGAAGTTTGAAGAAATAGAGAGGGCCGTTTACCTAAATTTGATAGTTGATGAAAGTAGAGAAGAGTGTTTGAGGCTTATGAAAGAGTCCCCAATAATAAAGGCAGGGGCGCTGCTGGCTCCGGCGTCTTTATATGAAAAACTTGGCTACCAACATCCTCTGGGAGAAAACTTCTACCCACTTACAGATTATATTCCAGCAAAGTACAGCAGAAAGGAAATCATGAAAGCGGTAGAAAGCGTACCACTTGAGGTTGTTCAAGAAAGCTTTGTCTGGGGGAACATCGAGGACGTTATCGACAAATTAGACAAGTATCGAAAGCAGGGCGTCCAGACAGCCGTTTTCTGGAACTTTACATTCCTTGGAAATGCATCAAAAGTAAAGAGCTCATATTCATGCCTAGACAAAATTGTGAGCTATTTCAGTGAAAATAAAACCACCTAAGGGACAAATATGAATTCAACAATACTCTTTATTCACGGTGCAGGCGGAAACCACAAAATTTGGGAAAATCAAACCAAATATTTTAGCAACTCTATAGCCATAGACCTGCCCGGTCATTATAGGGGAAACGGTAGAAAGACTATTGAGGATTACGTAAAGTACGTAAAAAAATTCTGTGGTAAAAGAAAGCTGAAAAATATCATCATGGTGGGTCACTCGATGGGCGGTGCAATCACTCAAAAATTCGCGTTAACTTACCCAGAATATTTAAAAGCAGTAGTTCTGGTCGCCACAGGGGCGAAGTTGAGGGTTGCGCCAATAATATTTGAGGAAATTAAAAGATATGACAATTTCATGAAGTTAATGAAAAAATATGCTTTTTCTGAGAAAACGCCGGACGAAGTAAAGAATAATGCAGTGAAAATAATGAAAAGGATAAGGCCAGAAGTGCTTTATGGAGATTTCGAGGCTTGCGATAAATTTGATGTCACTGGAAACTTAAATAGGATAAATCTGCCAACCTTGATAATTTGTGGCAATGATGATCTACTTACCCCTGTTAAATATTCAGAGTATTTGAAACAGAATATTCAAAATTCAGTATTGAAGGTGGTAGACGGCGCAGGCCATATGGTGATGCTGGAAAAACCAGAGGAATTTAACAGAATACTGGAAGGGTTCATAAAAAGTCTAGGAAATGATGTTTTCTAGTACTTGTAGAAGCCTTTGCCAGTTTTTGTTCCCAGCTCGTTTCTTTTCACCATGTCTTCTAACAATGGGCTGGGCTTGTAGAAGTCGCCATACTGCCCATATTTTGTAGCTATCTCCTTGATCTTTGATAAAACAACGTCTACACCTATAGTGTCGGCGAGTTCAAGCGGTCCAATTGGTAAGTTGAAGCCAAGCTTTAGTGCCTTGTCTATGTCTTCCGGTGTTGCAATGTTGCTCCGTATAAGTTCAGCAGCCACATTTATGGAAACATACATTGATGTTAATGGGTCGAATTTTTCAGCTTTTTCTGGCGGGATTTGTGGCATAACCCATTTTCCCTTCTCTGGATATGTGTAGAATCCTTTTCCGGCTTTCACGCCTATCTCGCCTTTCTCAACTTTTTCCTTTATTAATGGTGACACTTTGAAGTTAGGCTCCCGTTCTTCCATGAACTTTAGAACACTATAGCTTATATCTAAGCCTGTAAAGTCTGCTAAAGCGAATATTCCCATGGGCATTCCAGCTTTATAAATGGCGGCAGCATCCACTTCTTCTACAGTATATTCTCTATTGTAAACCATCCACATAATCAGGTTTTGGCCGGGCGCCGTTATTCTGTTAGCTATGAATCCGGGGACATCTTTCTTGCAGAGAACTGGCTCCTTTCGAAATTTTTTAGCTAGTTCAATTGTAACTTTGCATGTTTCTTCGCTTGTTTTTTCACCCATCACAACTTCTACTAAGCGCATTAGCTGCGGTGGGTTAAAGAAGTGCATGCCTACAACCTTTTCTGGACGCTTTGTTGCGGATGCAATTTCCGTTATTGGCAAGGCGCTTGTGTTTGTCGCTAAAATTGTGTGGGACGGGGCAATAGCATCCATCTCTCCAAATACTTGTTTTTTAAGGTTTAGGTTTTCTGGAATTGCTTCAATTACAAAATCAGCGTCTTTTACAGCTTTTTCAAGTGAAACCGTTGTTTTTATTCTTTTTAAAGCTTTTTCCGCTTCATTTTGTGTAATTTTACCTTTTTCCGTTAATTTGCCCAAACTCCACTGGATGTTTCTCATCCCTCTTTCGAGAAATTCTTCAGCCACATCCCTGATTACGACTTCGAAGCCTGACATTGCAGCAACTTGTGCTATCCCATGTCCCATGGCTCCTGCGCCTAGAACTGCAATTTTCGTAATTTCCATATAGAACCCTCATCCTCGAATAAAGTTGCAACTGTTCCATTTAAAGCTATTCAACAGGGACAAAGTGGTATGTTATAATGCCCTCTGGTTCTCGCTTAACTGTTTTTAGTCGCACTTTCATTCTAGGCTTCACTTTTTTCGGGTCATCTATATCCAACCAAGCCAAAACTCTTACACCCTCTTTCATTTGCGCTATTCCAACGATGTAGTCTTTATAGTGGGCGAAGGTTGGAGGTTTAACAGATATTACGGTGTATGTTAAGAGCTCTCCTTCTCCACTCAGTTCAATCCATTCCATGTTGTTCGATGATTGACATTTCGGGCAGTCAGCTTGTGGAGGGAAAAACTTTTCGCCACAACCCCTACACTCCACCATGTATATTCTGCCATCTTTCAGACCCTCAAAGAACTTTTGAACTTTTGATATTCCAAATTGAAATCTTAATGGAAGTTCACGCATACTGACGTAAATGGGTGTTCTCGTTTTTGCATCCTCAATTAGGGGTAAGCCTTTCTCAGTTATGGCATTTTTTGCTTTCTCAATTAACTCGGACATAGATTCTCCTCCCTATAGGCTCGTTTTTTCTAGTGATAGTATGGTTATGTAGGCATAATGACCAGTTCCACCAATGTTATGGGCCAAAGCTTTTCCGTTTTTAATGGTTGCTTGCGCTTTTGGATTCGCAATTTTGCCATATTCTTGCCGAAGCTGTTTTGTAAGACTATAAATCATGGATGTCCCCGT
>Ga0105163_1000901_pt1 | contig 16608 bp, 19 predicted proteins | sample JNZ110809AmetaG_FD_81531 | JGI IMG/M metagenome (GOLD analysis project Ga0105163, IMG submission 81531) | Hot spring microbial communities from Jinze hot spring, China to study Microbial Dark Matter (Phase II) - JNZ 110809A | ecosystem: Environmental > Aquatic > Thermal springs > Hot (42-90C) >... | reverse complement strand
GTTCTGGACCCGCTGCAGAAAGGGTGCAAAAGGTTTATGAACAGTTTGTCAGCGAGACCAGAGGCTAATAAAACCAGCGGAAATCTTCCCTCTTCTATTCCTCTCCCTTAACAGTCCTAACCCAGCCGAAGGATTCCAAGATTTTTGCGGTCTTTTCAGCCGCCAAGTCAAGCCTCGACAAGTCAACCTTTAGCCCCAAATACTTGTTTAGGGCTGCTAAAGCATAGCGGGCAGCATTTGCATCTGGGTACGTGCCTGGAGTCTCAACAAGAAGGGAAAAACCCTTAAAGCCTCTAAGGGCGCCAAGCCCGATGAGGATGCCAGCTACGCCGAAAATGTTTCCAACCATCACCTTTGCGCCTAAGTTTAACGCCTCTTTCAAGGTTTCCACGTCTGAAGCGGCACAATAAATCTCCGGAATCTCTTTCGCCTCTTCCTGTTTGAAGCCTCCCACTGTTATGAGGAAGTGGCATCCCAATTCCTCGGCAATGTCAAGCACACGGCCGCAAAGCTCATACTGCCCAAACGTTGTCAGAGCTTGAGTATTGCCATACCATATGATCAGGTCCCGGCCTGCGCCTCCTCTTTCGTAATAATACAGCTCGTTTATCGGTGAACGAGGTTCTCCGGCCTCCGTTGTCACGGCCAAGTCTTGAAAGGATGCGGAGAAAATTCTTGCAAAGCGTTTAGCCTTTAACTCATGAATCAAATGCAAGGCCACTATGTTGGCTACGAAGCCTATTCCCGGAAGACCCTCGATCAGCACTGGATTGTTAAGTTTTGGTTTTTCCTCAATTTGGATTGAAAGCGGCATATTGTCCCTCTTGCATTAGAAGAAGTTGTTGAAGTAATTAAGCTTGCAGCTTTACATTTTATAAACCCGTTTAACTGATTCTGTCTAGACTAAGCGATGAGTTTCGAAGTAAAGGAAAAAGACTTGCTGGCAAGAATTGGGAAATTACGGACAAAAAGCGGTCCAGTGGAAACTCCGCTCCTTTTTCCGGTTATTAATCCAACAGTGCAACCGATCCCTCCAAAAAGAATCCACGAAGATTTCGGCTTTGAAGCACTCATAACAAACGCATATATATTAAAGAAACGTTTCAAAAATGAAACCATAGAAAAAGGCTTGCACAACTTTCTTGATTTTAAGGGCGTCGTGATGACCGATTCGGGAGCCTACCAAATATTGGTTTACGGGGATGTGGAAACAACACCAGAGGAGATAGTCGCCTATCAAGAGCAGATAGGTACAGATATAGCCGTTATACTGGACTGGCCGACGGGTTGGAAAGCCACGAGGAAGCATGCAGAACAAACAGTTGAAGAAACATTGAAAAGGGCGCATGAACTCTTCCAGATAAAAACTAGGGACGACATTCTGTGGGTTGGACCTGTTCAGGGCGGACGCTATCTAGACCTCATATTGAAGTCAGCCCGCGAAATGAGCGCTCTTCCATTCCACATTCATGCACTTGGAAGCCCAACAGAGGTTATGGAAAATTATCGGTTCGATGTTTTAGTCGACATGATTTTAACTGCCAAAATGAACCTGCCAATTGACAGACCTCTCCACCTCTTCGGAGCTGGCCACCCATTCATGTTCGCGTTGGCAGTGGCTCTTGGATGTGACATGTTCGACTCCGCGGCCTACGCCATTTACGCCAAAGAAGACCGTTACATGACAGAGTCTGGAACCGCTAGGCTTGAAAAGCTTGAATATTTCCCATGCTCGTGTCCAAAATGTTCGAGTAAAACGCCCAAAGATGTTATGGAAATGCCTCGAAGCGAGAGGCAGGTATTCCTCGCCGAGCACAACCTTTACGCGTGTCTCTCAGAGATCAAGCGGATAAAGCAGGCTATAAAAGAAGGACGCGTATGGGAGCATTTGGAGCTTAGAGCGCATGGACATCCGGCGCTTCTGCAAGCCTTGAAAAGGTTGAGGAAGTATGAGACTTTTATCGAAAAACATAGTCCAATAGCCAAGCCCAGCGGCATATTCTTTTTCAGTCACATTGGCCTGTCACGTCCAGAAGTTGTACGCCATAAGGTCAAGCTTTCAGAACGGTTCACACCTCCGGAGAAGGCAAAAATCCTCGTTTTAATGCCCCAGACAAAGACAAAGCCTTTTCATAGGTCTCGGCTTTACAAGAGGCTGGTTAAAACGCTTCGTAATGTTTTAAGTGAAGAAGGGCTAGCAAAAGTTCATGTTTGCTTTTATGAGACGCCTTTCGGAGTTGTCCCAGTAGAGCTCGACGAGGTTTACCCGCTTTCCCAACATGAAACAGCCCTTCCGCCGGACCGTGAAACTGTGGATTACGTTGCTGTTCAGGTGGCAAAATATGTGAGCCGCACAAACTGCAAAACAGTGGTATTCCTTAATGATGGAGAAACTTGGGGTGAAAAGGTTTTAGAGGCTTGCAGGAAAGCTTGCACAATAAAGGGGATAGCCTTTAAAAGCTTTGATGTTGAAGATGACTGGACAACTCTTCTTGCCAACTTTTTGAGGGAAAGTGAACAGTCTTGATCAGGGCGGACCTCCACATTCACACCCTTTTTTCGCCGGATTCCTCCATTCATCCAAAAACTTTGGTGGACATGCTTTTAGTCCATCCCTCCATAAAGGCGGTGGCGGTAACAGACCACAACACTGTGAAGGGCTACTTTAAGGTGCAGGAACTGGCCTCCGCCTATCCAGACTTGCTTATAATACCCGGCATCGAAGTAAGCACGTTGGAAGGCGACGTGATCTTATTAGGCGCCACGGAAGTGCCGCCCCAACCTTGGACAGTAGAAAACGTTATTGACTTTGCCCGGAGCAGGGGAGGTTTAGTGGTTGCCGCCCACCCATATAGGGCATATGGATTGGGCGACTCTGCAAGAAAATACCCAATAGACGCTGTTGAAGTTTTGAATGGCGGTTGCCCTCGTCAGCTTAACATAATGGCAGAAGAGCTTGCCAAAGCAATGGGTGTACCTGGCACGGGTGGAAGCGACGCCCACAAAGTGAACGAACTTTGGACCGTTTATACCGAAATACAAGCCTCAGCCGACTTAGATGATGTTTTAAAGGCTATTAAACGGGGGCTTGTCAGGGCATCTTACAGCGAAAAGTCAATACGTTTTTAAAACAGCAGTGCAAATGTTTACTGCGTTAAATGGTTGAAACGGAAATGAGCCCACTGCAGATAAAGTTTCTGGGCGCAACCCACGAAGTTGGAAGGGCGGCAATCGCCGTTAAAACTCCTAAGACGCAGGTTTTATTAGACTACGGTGTAATGTTAAATCACGAGCCAGGCTTCCCCATGCATGTTCCACCGAAGGAAGTTGATGCTATAATTTTGGGACACAGCCACCTTGACCACTCCGGCGCAATCCCAATATTTTTCATCCATGGAAAAAAACCTGTCTATACAAACAAGCTTACAGCAGAGTTAACCCAACTTTTAATTTCAGATTTTATCCACCTTTCCAGCTATTACCTCCCATATGAATACCTTGAACTGCGAGCGATGATGAGGAACATTAGGCATCTGGATTTTGGCGTCAAAGAAACCATAGGGGATTTAACCTTTGAATTTCGTAACGCTGGACACATTCCCGGAAGCGTTCAGGTGCTCATAGAAGCGGAAGGCAGAAGACTTCTATACACAGGCGACTTCAATCTAATAGATACAAGGCTTTTAGAAGGAGCAAAAATGAACTATGGTGACTTGGACGCAGTCATAATTGAAAGCACATATGCCAACGAAGACCACCCGGACCGAATGGAGCTCGAGAAAAGTTTTGTGGAAGAAGTAACCGAGGTGGTCGAGAGAGGCGGAACTGTCCTCGTGCCAGCCTTCAGCATTGGAAGAGCCCAAGAAATCGCATGCATCCTTGCCGCTCACCATTTTGAGCATTCAGTCTACTTTGATGGAATGGCGCGGGAAGCCAGCCGACTCATGATGAACCATATAAAGTTCTTAAGAGACCCTAAACTATTCATGGACGCTATTCATTCAGTCAATTGGGTGGAGGGCTGGAGGGACCGCAGAAAAGCGACGAAAACGCCCTGCGTAATAATATCGCCAGCGGGCATGCTCAAGGGCGGTCCAGCAGCCTTTTACGTTTCTAAAATTGGGAAAAAACCTCAAAACGCCATTTTCTTGGTAAGCTACCAAATTCCGGGAACACCGGGACGGGAGCTTTTGGAAAAAGGTGTTTGCGTCATTGACGGAAAACTTAAAAAGGTAAAGGCTACGGTTAAACACTTCGACTTCTCATCTCACTGCGGTGCAAGGGAGCTTAAGGAAGCCATTCGCAAAATTAATGGCAGAGCAAAAATCTATGTGATCCATGGTGCCGAGGGAAACTGCGAACTTTTGGCAAGGTGGGCGGAAAAAGAAATGGGATTAGAAGCCGTGGCGCCAAGACCCGGAGATACTTTCGAGGTTTAACCCAACAATGAAGATTGGAATATTGCGGGTTGGAGAAATTCCCACAGACGTTTTGAGTAGGCTAACAGAAAACCTGAATATTTCCTTCCCAGAAGCCCGATGCCAGCTGATCTCTGATGTCCTAGCTTTGCCAAGCCAAGCCTTCAATAATACGAGAGGGCAATATCGCTCAGACATAATCCTTGACCTAATTAAAGACTATTCACATAAGACAAAAGCTTTCAGCCACGTTTTGGGCGTTGTAGACGTTGACATTTATGTCCCCGGGTTAAACTTTGTCTTTGGAGAGGCTGAATGCCCGGGAAAAGCGGCTCTAATATCTTTATGGAGGCTTAGGCCAGAGTTTTACGGCAAACCTCCAAACTTTGAAGTCTTCATTGAGAGGGCCACTAAAGAGGCTGTTCACGAACTAGGCCACACTTTAGGCTTGGGACATTGCGCCAATCCGTTCTGCGTTATGTATTTTTCTAATTCCATATTTGAAACGGATAGGAAGAAAAGTTTATTCTGCAATAAATGTTATTCGAAGATCCTTAGCCTATTTAACTTGGCGGGAAAATCTTGAGCGAAAGCTTTAAGGTAAAGCTTATTCATCTAGCACCCGTCATTGTAAGTTTGCTTTTCAGCATCAGCTGCGCCTATCTTCTTATGGCTTCTAGAATGAAAGTTTTTGAGATAACACCCTTTCAAGAAGAAAGCCCTGTTGGACCAATTAGCAACGCACTATACTTTGTGGTTTTGGTGGGTCTGGGCGCTTTAGTTCTCTTCCTCCTTCTAAGGAATGGACGGTTTAGGCTCGTTATCTTCGTCACGGGTTTCGCTCTAATTTCAGCCGTTTTCCTTCTCTCAATGGTGTATTTTTACGCATTTTCTATGATATTTGTCCCCTTGCCAACCGGGGTTTTGGTCGCGGTGCCCGCGTTAATAACGGTCTCCGTCGGCTACGTGTTTTACGGAACAAAAAGTAGGCTTTGCGATCTTCTAGTCCTACTGTTAGGCGGGGCCTTGGGAACGCTGCTGGGAGCATGCATCAGAACCCTAAGCACCGTGCTGATCCTCTGTTTTCTGGCTGTTTACGACGCCTTCGCCGTCTATCGCGGCCCCGTCGGAAAAATAGCTCGCGTGGGGCTTGAAAAATTGAGGGGGCTAAGTTTTTCTTTTAGAAATATCCAGATGGGCTTGGGAGATTTAACCTTCTACTCCATGCTTGTAAGTCACATGCTGCTCTATTTCGGCGTTATTCCATGCCTAGCTTCCATGGCGGGGGTTTTGGTTGGGTGTTTTTTGGCTTTCAGCATGTTAGAGCGTGAAGGAGTGTTCCCAGGACTACCAATTCCAATTTTTGTTGGCTTGGCCTTAGGCTTCCTCTTTGTGCCTCTGGTCTAAGTTCCGGCCAAGACAAGTCTTGTAGAATTTACGTCCACTTCCATGATTTTACAGTTTTTGAACTCCTTTGATTGACCCGCCACGTCTTTGAGTATTACCTTGTTGCCTTCAACCTTTGCATAGATAACGTCGCTCCAAACTTCTTTTCCGTTTAGGATTACTTTAAACTCGCACATGTCGACTCGCCAGCCTAGAAGGGTTTAGAAAGATGGCGGCGGTTATAATGTTTTCTGGGCATGCTCTGAAAGTTAGAGTTCGGATATTAATTCCGAATTCATAATCCTATTATTTTTGGGACGCGGAGACAAGTGCTGGTGTGCGTAAGTTGACCTTATGGCATGAAATTGAAGATCTTCAAAAGAAGAAAGCGGAGTTAGAATTTCAGCTTCGCTCTTTAGGAGAGAAAGAAAAGAGCCTTGAAGAAAAAGCGCGATTGCTGGAGGAAAAGCTTGCCATCAAAGAGCTGGAGCAGAAGCTTAAGTTAAAGACTGAAAGCATAGAGAAGCTTGAAGCCCGTATAAACGATTTGGAGCAAAGGCTAAGCGCCTCTGGAGAGTTTGTGGCAATTCCAGAACTGGAGAAGCAAACAAGCAACCTTCATGAAAACAACTATCACTTGAGAAAGCTCTTCGGCGAATAGCAAATCCCTTACGCCATCCATCAACGTATTCAGCGTAGTTTAATAAGTAAGTTTTACAGCTTGACAGCTGATTTTATAGTTGGCATTAGGAAATTGTTTTTCTGGACACGAACAGTTATTAATTTTCAAAGATACTATGGCTGTAGAATAGTCATGTAAGATGAACCGAGTGGAGAAGGTGGAGTCTGACAGAACATTTTCATCGGACATTTTTAGTTTGCTCGTTGAAACAAGCGAAAGGGAAAAGCGTAAACGCCGAGAGAACCTCTTGGCACCGCTGGGCATTAAAGAGTTTTTTGTTGATGGTAGGATAACAATTGACAAGCGCACATGCAAGGGTGTAGAGTGCAAGCTTTGCATTAAAGTCTGTCCCACAAACGCCTTGTACTGGAAGAGCAGCGGCGAGGTTGGCATAGTGGATGAGTTGTGCATCTATTGTGGAGCATGTGTATTAAACTGCATGGTGGATGACTGCATTAGAATTGAAAGAAGACGAGAAGACGGTACGTTGGAAAAGTTCAGCACTCCCCGCGCCTTCATAACGCTTGAAAACAGCGTAAACACGAAAAAACGATTCGAAAGAGTTAAGGCTATTTTTCCATCAGCCACTGATTATTTGAGGCTGTACAAGCCCACGTTAACATAAATTGCTTTTAACGAGATTTTGAGGAGTTAATCTGCTCTATTAAGGTGGGTATGTCGGTAATGGACATCGCAAGGTAGTCTGCTCCAGCGTCCATCAATTCTTTTGGTGTAGATACACCGGTAGGTATGCCCACAGCCGTTGCGCCTAGCTCCTTTGCGCATTTCATGTCGGCTTGGCTGTCCCCGACAACCAAGACTTCATGGGGGCTCACTTTTAGGGCTTCTAGTGTTGCTTGCAAATGCTCTACATGGGGCTTTACGCGCTTAACTTTTTCTCTTGATATTACGGCGCTAAAGAATTCCCTTATTCCAAACCTTTCAAGCAAATACTCCACAGGCTTCCGACCGTTAACAGTGCACAAGCCAACTTTTAAACCAGCCATCTTTAAAGTTTCAAGAACCGTCCTTGCACCGGGTTGAAGGCTCGTCGTTTTTGCAGCTTCAAACTCATACTTTTCAACTATGGCTAGAGCTTTTGTCCGAACAGCCTCTATCGCAGCTGCGGATTTATCGTTGTTTTTCATAAAAATTTCAGTTTTATTTAACATTTCAAAAACGCCATCGTTAATGGATAAAACTGACGCGGGTATTCCCTGACTTATTAGGAAGCTTCTGACCTCTGCCCTAACCGCCTTGAAGTCTATGTTAAACTTTACTAGGGTTCCATCTAAGTCGAAGACTACAGCTTTAATCATTTGTAAACCTTCAAATGGGTCAGAGTTTTAGGCTAACGTTTCGTCAAAAATAAACTTTACCGCAACAAAGTTCTATAGAACTTCACGTGGGGCGTGTTGAAAATGGATGTGTTTGAAGCCATTCAGGCAAGGCGTTCAATCCGCGCCTACGAGTCGACACCGGTGCCAAAAGAAAAGCTTGAGAAAATTTTAGAGGCAGCTAGGCTTGCTCCTTCAGCAGGCAACGTTCAGCCGTGGCACTTTATAGTTGTTACGGATTATGATAAGCGGGCAAAACTTGCGAGGGCGCCTTTCGCGGGTTTTCTCAAAGAAGCACCCGTGGTGGTAGTTGGCTGCGGCGACCAGAAAGCTTCCCCGAAATGGTTTATGGTGGACGTGGCGATAGCCATGCAGAATATGGTTTTAACAGCTACAAGCGAGGGGTTAGGCACATGCTGGGTCGGAAGCTTCGATGAAAATGAAGTGCGTGAAATGTTGAAAGTTCCGGAAAACTACCGTGTTGTGGCGCTATTAGTCTTGGGCTATCCGAGAAAAAAGATTGACATTCAAGGCAAAATTCTCCATTTGGTGAGACGGCGGAAAAAGCTGGAGAAAATAGTTAGTTTCGAAGAGTTTGGACAGAAATGGCCGAAGAGTGAAACGATTAATTAAATGATTCACATAGATAACCGCAGGATCAAGCCATGAGCCTCGAAGAATACACCAACGAAAAGCTTTGGCCAATCCTTGTGGAAATAGCGCATGCCATGGTTATGTACCCCCACCACAAGGCTTATACGAGGGATGTTCTGCTTCACGAAAAGCCGGACATAACGCCGCAGGAGCTTGCCTGTAGGCTGCGTATTCCCTTGGGTGAAGCTTTGGTTATACTTTACGAGCTGAAAAACGAAGCGAAATCTAAGGCTTAGTAACCATCCGCACAGTCGCCAAAACAAGAATAACACCGAGCAAAACTTTAAGGATGTCTCTGTCCACAACACCGGCATAAGAGGCTCCAATAAAAGCTCCTATAACGGAACATACACCCATGGTTATCGCGATGATGCTCGCGTTCCCGTCCAAGTGTCCCATGTTGTGATGTTTCAGAAAACCCGAAGCCACTGTTGGAATGGAAACAAGTAAGCTGGTGGTTCCAGCTGTTACAATGTCAAGGCCAAAAATATACATTAGAGCTGGAATACGAAATTCGCCGCCCGCAACTCCAAGTGCGCCGGAAATAACGCCTATTATTAAACCAACTAGAGCTGCCAGAACAGCTTCTTCCAAAAAACTTGGTGCAAAGGAAAAAACTATTGGAAATTTAACGAAAGGTTCGAGTCCAATCTTCAAGCCAACAATAACCAGAAAAGCCGCCAGCAATTTTTTTAAAGGTTTTTCTGGAATTTTATCTGTTAAAATTGCCCCTAAATAGGCCCCAACTATGGAGAATACCGACATAATTAGGGCAATATCTACAGAGTGGCGGTCCATCAAGCCCAACAGAAAGCGTCTCAAAAAAGAGACACCAACTGTCAGCAAACCTACGAAGAGGTTTACAGCTACAGCCGTCACAACCGGAAGCCTAACAACGTAAAGCAATACGGGAATCCTAAACTCTCCTCCACCGACACCTAGCAAGCCAGCCGCTGCCCCGAGAAGTAAACCGAAAACTGATGCTGCTAAGACCCTAACTGTTAACAGCTGAAATTTGTCTTTCAAGAACTTTCACCGATATGCTTCTGTATTCATAACGAAGTAACTTATAAAACTACTGCGGAACACTCACATGCATCGAGGATGTATAGCAAGGTTTTAGCATAAAAGGCAACATGGCAACCATCGTTGTTTCTGGACGTGGAATATTCAAGCGGATGTTTCGGGCTTAGTAAAACCCAAAAGGCTTGGAAAGTACCAGTCTCAGCAATTATTGTCTTGCTTTTGAAGTTTAGAAGGTTAGAAGTTTAACTGCCGCTTTCCTTCTTTATTCTACGACGTACCGGTAAGCTATATGTTCGCCGGCTGTGGGGCTCCTCCTTATTATGCGTATTATGTCGCCAGGTTTTGCGCCTATAGCTTTGACCGCTGGATCTGAAGCTTTTATTTGTGGCAATTGGTATGGCTTAACCCGGTATTGGGCTAGGACTTTTTCGCGTTCTTCTGGAGTTAATATCTCGTGTTTTGGCACAAGCACGTGTTCAAATATGTCGAAGACTGGGAAGGTTTTTGGCAGGAGTTCTATGTGCTTTTTCTTTGCTGTTTGTTTTGCAGCGTTGGTGTAGCGTCCGCTTGCTATAAGGATTCCATATTCTATTTCGGCTTCCTTCATGGTTTTTGCCATGCGGCTTACGGCTTGTATGCCAATGGTTTCGTCTGGGACGCACCAAATCAGAATTTTTCTCTTTTCACTTGGAGATTCAACAAGATAGCTTACCACGTTTTTGACTTTCTCTCTTTTGATAGTTTTGTAGCCTCTAAGTTTGATCAAAATTTTTGCTTTACGTTCCTCGAGGGTTTCCTCCTCTTCGCTCAAATCTAAAACCTCTGTGAATGGAGCACTCGAAACTCTAATGTGGTGGAAGCCTTAAACTTTGCGCTTCTAAAGCTTAAAACCGAAGCAGAGAGTATGGCTATAATGTTTGGGGATTTGGGGAAATATCCCTAGAAAAAGCCGCTAAGAGGGGTTGCCTCCTACGCTGACATTAGAATCAGCGAGATTCTAAATGAGAATTTGACGGCTAGTGTCAGCTTACTAGCGCATCCTTTTCATTAAAAGCGGAGAATCACGTTTTCCACATATTTCTTCAGAGTTTCGGCAAATTCGGTGAGCGTGTCTGGTGGGTATGGTTGTAGGTTCTTGTATTCTTCACTTAAAGTGTCGCCTGGTATAAACTGTTGCAAGGCGTAGTTTATGGCGCCTTTGGCTATTTCGCCCATGTGGGTTATGTCTGCTTCCTCAACGATTTTTGGCACAACTGTGGTTCTGAACTCGTATTCAACTTCTCCAGCTTTCAGCAGCTCGATGGTTTTTAGGAGCGCACTTGTTTCCTTCGTTCCCAAAAGGTGGTATTTTTCCGGCGAGGTTTTGAGGTCTAAAGCCACATAATCCAAGTAGGGAAGACATTCTTCCAGCACTGTTGGATTTAAGCCATTCGTATCCAGCTTTACATCGAAACCGCGCTCTTTAAGCCTTCTTAAGAAGCGGGGCAGCTCCTTGTGGATGGTTGGCTCGCCGCCTGTCACGACAACAGCGTCTACGTATTTCTTGCGTTCATCCAAGATTTGAAGGGCTGCTTCCTCGTTAAGAAAGGGCGGCTGTGGATTAACCACTATGCGCCAATTATAACAGTATGGACAACGCAGATTGCAGCCTGGCGTGAACAGGACTGCTGCCACTCGATCCGGATAGTCTATCAGGCTTGTTTTTTGCAAGCCGCTGAACTTCATCTGGTGGTCACCGGGCTGCCACGGCTTGAGGCGTAATAATAGCTTTTTCAAAGGTTCTGCGCATGGCGAATTCAGCTTGTTTTCCGTCGTTCCACTGGTCTACTGGGCGGAGGTAGCCCACAACCCGCGAGTAAACTTCACATCTGGCTCCGCATTTGGGACACTGTCTGTGTTCGCCGCTCAAGTAGCCGTGGGTTGGACAAACGCTGAAGGTAGGCGTCAACGAGAAGTATGGCATACGGAAGTTCCAAGTCACCTTGCGGATGAGCTCCGCAGCAGACTTCCACGAGTGCAGGCGTTCTCCAAGATAAATGTGGAAAACAGTTCCACCCGTGTAAAGTGGTTGAAGCTTGTCTTGATGTTCCAACGCCTCAAAAAGGTCCCCTTCATAGTCCACTGGCAACTGGGTCGAGTTTGTATAGAAGGGTTCGGCGCCTTTGGACAAGTACTTTTCGTTAGCCACTATTATGTCAGGGTACTTGCGTTTGTCTATGCGGGCTAGACGGTAGCTGGCACCTTCGGCTGGCGTAGCCTCTAGATTGTAAATGTTACCCGTTTCCTCTTGAAAGTCGGCGAGTTTTTCCCTCATGAAGTTTAACACTTTCACTGCAAATTCGAGGCCTTCAGGCGTGGCTATGCTGTATCCGAAAAGGTTTAGGATAGCCTCATTCATACCCACTAAGCCTATGGTTGAAAAGTGGTTCTTCCAGTACTTCCCAAATGTTTCTTTCACGCCACGGAGGTACCGCTTCGAGTATGGGTATAGGCCTTTCTCCGTGAACTGTTCCAGCACCTTGCGTTTTATTTCCAAGCTGTCTTTAGCGAGTTCCATGAGCATCTCCAAACGTTCAAAAAATTCGTCTTCATCTTTGGCTAAGTAGCCGATTCTTGGAAGGTTTATGGTTACAACGCCAATGCTGCCTGTCAGCGGGTTAGCTCCGAAAAAGCCTCCGCCGCGTTTGCGGAGTTCCCTGTTGTCTATTCTTAGGCGGCAGCACATACTTCGAACGTCTTCGGGTTTCATGTCGCTGTTCACAAAGTTTGAGAAGTAAGGCGCGCCATACTTGGCGGCTACTTCGAAGATTTTCTGGGAAACAGGCGAACCCCAATCGAAGTCTTTTGTTATGCAGTATGTCGGTATTGGAAACGTGAAAACTCTTCCCTTAGCGTCGCCTTTACTGAGGACTTCTGCAAAAGCCAAGTTGAACATTTCCAGTTCCTTCTCCATGTCGCCATAGGTCGCGTCCATAACTTTTCCGCCGATTATGACCGGCTCGTCCTTCATGAAGTCTGGCACTTCCAAGTCCAAAGTGACGTTTGTAAACGGCGTCTGAAAACCCACACGAGTTGGCACATTCATGTTGAAGAAGAATTCTTGAAGGGCTTGCTCGACTTCTTTTTGGCTTAGATCATCATAGCGAATGAAAGGCGCCAGGTAAGTGTCAAAGTTTGAGAAAGCTTGGGCGCCGGCCGCCTCGCCCTGCAACGTGTAGAAAAAGTTTACCACTTGGCCTAAGGCTGTTCTGAAGTGCTTGGCCGGCGTGCTTTCAATTTTGCCTGGCACACCACCAAAACCGGTTAGTAACAGATCCTTTATATCCCAGCCAACGCAGTAGGGCCCTAGAACTCCGAGATCGTGGATATGAAAGTCTCCTGATATGTGGGCTTCAGCTACGTTGGGCGGGTATATGCGGCTCATCCAGTATTTGGCGATGACGGTCGAGGATAGGTAATTGTTTAAGCCCTGCAGCGAATAACTCATGTTGGAGTTTTCTTTAACCCGCCAGTCCTCCATCTCTAAATACTGGTCCACAAGGTCTGCTTGACTCAATAGGGCTGCTAGTTCCCGTATGTCTTGGTGCTGCTTACGGTAAAGAATGTAGGCTTTAGCGGTCCGTGCATGTCCGTTCTCTATTAAAACTTTCTCCACAACGTCTTGAATTTCTTCAACCGTCGGGACACCGTCTTCGCCGAACCGCTTTTTAAGCTCGGCGACCACTTGGTCGCTTAACCGTTTAGCCAATTCACGATCTTTTCCACCAACCGCCTTAGCAGCTTTCCAAATGGCGTTTGTTATGCGTTCTTGATCGAAGGGTTCTAATCTACCATCCCGCTTTCTAACAAACTTCAAGTTTTATTCACCTCTTGAAGCACGCGACGGAAGTCTTCCGGTTCTTCGAATCGGCGATACACGGAGGCGAAGCGCACATAGGCTACGCGGTCAAGGTTTTTCAGGTGTTTCATAACTAGGTCGCCGATTTCTTGGGAGGACACTTCTTCCTTGCCAAGCTGCATGAGCTCCTGCCTAACCTTTTCGGCTAGGGAGCGAATCTGCTCCATGGTTACTGGCCGTTTTTCGCAGGCTTTCTGTAAACCTCTAATGATTTTGTTTAGGTCGAAGCGTTCAAGTCTGCCGTCGCGTTTCCGCACCATCAGCTCAATAGCCTCCACATACTCGTATGTGGTGAAACGTCTCCCGCAGTTGCCGCATTCCTTACGTCTCCTTATGGTGTTGTCTGCCGAATCGCGGGTTTCAAGGGTTTTAATGTTCTCCGAACCGCAATATGGACATTTCATGAAGACTCCACGTCGCGTGCCAAGTAAACTTATAGTGTTTTATGGCTATTTTGATACACTAAATGTAGTGGTGCTTTTAACCCTTTATGCAGCAAAAATTTAAAATTAATCAAGCCCAACGCCGAAAATATACAAAATCCAGTAGCGTCCAGCCTGAAACAAAACCCGAAATCTGACACCTACACGTAACATTTAAATCAAATAAAAACCCAAATGCCAGAAAACCAGTTTAAAGAGAATTTCTCAACAACAGAGGCACATAGCCTCCCTGAAAAATAAGAAACCATTAAAAGGTTTAAAGAGGGCTAAAGCGCAGGGACCGAAAAACAGACCGCTGAAAATCTCGACAAGACATAAGACTTATTTGGATGCTTATTGGATGTGTTACGTACAGTGAGTTTATTGACTTCTAAAGTTGAGATCAGCGTTTTCATACCCGTCTATGAAGGATCAAGTTTACTGGAGCCTTTGCTGGAAAAGTTGACATGCGAAGGTGAAGATGACAAGGAGATTTTCGTGTGCATAGATAAACCAAACGAAGAGTCACTTAAGGTTGTAAAGCGTTTCCGCGGTAAAGCGCATTTTCTTTTGAGTAAGGAACGTAGGGGGAAAGTTGAAGCCCTAAACAGTGCGGTCCAGCTATCCAGAGGCAAAATCCTCGTTTTCTTGGACGCTGACGTGGAAATAAGCGACTGTGCGAGTTTTCTGCAAGCTGTAAGAACGGCAATCAGGGACGCGGACATTGTCGACTTTAAAAAGAAGATTATTTTGGACTCTTTCGTCTCAAGGATGGTTAACTACGAGTATGTCGGTTCAAACCTTGCTTGCTATCTTTTCTCAAAACTCGTTGGAAAATGTTTTGGGATCGGTGGAACAGCCTTCGCCATAAGACGAGAAGCCTTCGAAGAAGTTGGGGGATTTTCAAAGGCTGTTTCGGAGGATTTAGATTTAGCTGTCAAAGCCCTTCTTAGTAATAAGAGCTACAAGTATGAGGATAAAGTTGAGGTTTGCACAAAGGCTCCTTCAAACTGGAAGAATTGGCTAAACCAAAGAAAACGCTGGGGCATCGGCACTGGCTTGTGGATTAAGAAGTATTGGAGAAAATTGGTTGCATACATTGCCAAGTATCCCCACGTGGCTTTTCCATGTGCGGTTATGATTTTCCCAACTTTTGTGCCATTTTTGTTCGGCTATGTGTGCACCACCCTTCTAAAATTGCAGGTACAACTTCACAACATAATTCCAACAGTTTTGGCGGCGCAGTTTAACTTTACAGTTCCTTCAGCAATTCCCGAGTCGCTTTTATCAACACTTTTCACATTCTTAACAAACTTCTTTTTGGGTTTCTCGGCTTTTACAGGCATTTTCTACACTGTTTCGCGAAAACTCGGCTTCCACTTTAACATCGCAGAATTTCTCATCTACTACTTCCTTTACCAGCCAATCGCCGCCTTAGTGCTTTTCACCGGCATAGTCAGGGCGTTTATTCATCAAAACTATGAATTGGACTGGAAAGTTTAAAGCTTTAATAGGCTATTTGTGTTCTTCGGTGTTAATCACATGATAGAAGGTTGTTTGCCAATGAGTTTGGCTGTAGAAGCCTCAAATGTTGTCAAAATTTTCGGTGATACCCGCGCACTGGATGGGCTGAGTTTTGCTGTTAAGCCCGGCGAGGTTTATGGGCTTATTGGTCCTAACGGCGCCGGGAAAACCACAGCGTTAAGGATTGTTTCGACGCTGCTTTTGCCGACCACCGGCACCGTGAGGGTTTTTGGGTTAGACGTTGTTGAAAATGCTGCTGAAGTTCGCAGGATTATCTCTTATCTTCCAGAGGAGGCTGGCGCTTACCGTTATCTCTCTGGTTGGGAGTATCTCGAGTTCATGGCGAAGTTCAACGCCAAAAGTAGGGATGAAGTCCGCGCCATGGTGGCTGAGGCTGCTGGAATTTGCGGTTTAGGCGAACGTCTAAAAGATAAAACCAAAACCTACAGCAAGGGCATGAAGCGACGGCTTCTGGTAGCGAGGGCGCTTATGACTAAACCTAAACTGGCAATTTTAGACGAACCCACAAGCGGCTTAGACGTTATCCACGCTTACCATGTTAGGGAAATAATAAAAAGATACGTCCGAGAACATGGCGTAACAGTGCTGCTGTCAAGCCACAACATGCTGGAAGTTGAGCATCTCTGCGACAGGGTCGCCCTAATAAACAAAGGTAGGCTTGTGGCTGAAGGCGCCCCGCAAGAGCTTAAGGAAAAATTTGGATGCGCAAACCTTGAAGAAGTTTTCGCGAAGGTGGTGAAAATTGCTTAAAGGGTTCGGAACATTCCTCCTCAAAGAACTTAAAGAGCTGATGAGGGATCCGAAAATTTTGCTGCCTATGATTGTTGTACCGCTGGTTCTGTTCCCAGTAATGGGTGGAATAATGGGGTTTGCAGTACGGTCAGCCCAAGAACAAGCCGTAAAAGCCACTTTGGTTATAGTGGACAATGACGGCGGAAACTGGTCTCGCACTTTCGTCACGTTCTTAGAAAGCTTGAATCAGTATGGCTTTGATCTTAGGATTTACTCCGAAAGCAACATAGAGCCGTTAGACAGCAAGAAGGTTTTGGAGCTTTTATCCAAATACAACACCACCCAGATTTTGGAGATCCCAAAAGGCTTCAGCCAAAATGTAACCACCCACTCCAGCAACCCCGACGTGAAGGCTTATGTGAGGTTTTACGGCGTTTTACGGGGAGTAAGCGTCTTTGAAAGCGTCGGCTCCTCAGCTGTTGACGCCTTAATAAACATATTCAACCGG
>Ga0105163_1000898_pt1 | contig 16632 bp, 18 predicted proteins | sample JNZ110809AmetaG_FD_81531 | JGI IMG/M metagenome (GOLD analysis project Ga0105163, IMG submission 81531) | Hot spring microbial communities from Jinze hot spring, China to study Microbial Dark Matter (Phase II) - JNZ 110809A | ecosystem: Environmental > Aquatic > Thermal springs > Hot (42-90C) >... | reverse complement strand
GCGAAGCGCCAACGAAGGTTCCGAGGAAAAGCTGCGGCAACACGAAGAGGAAGGATATTCCAGTGGCGGCTCCAGACGTTTTTGAAACAGTTGCCGTGATTAGGCCGAAGCCTACGTTAGACAAGGAGAAAACCAAAATGAAAACGAAGGCTAGGAGATAGGCGGAAAAGCTGACGGCGGGTCTGAAGCCCATCAAATAGACCGCAACAAAGACTAGAACTGCTTGGATTAGGGCTATAAGCATGTATGCCAGCACTTGGCTTACCATAAATTCGGCTGGTGTTATGGGCGTTGTCCTAATCCTTTTCAGCATGCCGTTTTCACGGTCTTGTGTAAAGGACTGGGCAACCATCATTATTAGGAATATGGAGGCGAAGGTGAACATGCCAGGCGCCATAAACTCGAAGGCTGAAACCTGCTTAGCCTCTATTAAAGAGGCGATTTGCACGTTTACGGGGCTTGGAGCAGCCTTCTGGTTTAAAAATGCAGCTAAAACGTTTTGAATTATGGGCTTCACTGCCTGTGTAGCGACAACTGAGCCTTTATCCAAGTAAAGCAGAACGGTGGCGTTTACCCAGCTGCCGGGATTGTTTGGCGCCGCAAAATAGGAGGCGAGGCTTTGGCTGAAATCGGCTGGGATAACTATGACTGCTTGAATTTTCCCTTGGGATAAATCGTTTTGAGCTGTCTGGCTGTCGGCGTATGTGTGCACTCGCAAAAGCGTAGTGTTTGCCAGTGCTTCAATGAATGCCTGTGAAAGGCTGCCGGAGTCCATGTTGACGACGCCTATGTTATAGACTGGTTGGGAGCTGCCTAAACCGCCGAAGGAAGCCCCAAAAGTTAGGACAAAAACTAGGGGGAACAGGAAGATCATGAATAGGACGGCGGGTTCCCGAAAGGTTTTCTTCAACTCCTTTTTTGTTAGGGCGCTTATCCTCTGAAAATTCAATTAGATTTCCTCCCTTATCCTTCGCCCGGTTAACTTTATGAAGACTTCTTCAAGGTTGCTTACGCTGTTCTGTGAGATCAGGTTTTTTGGCGTGTCAAGGGCGATGAGCCTTCCATGGTCGATTATGCCTACACGGTCACAGAGGGATTCAGCCTCCTCCATGTAGTGGGTTGTTAGGAAAATTGTTTTGCCCTCCTTTTTCAGTTCCCGCATGAAATCCCAGACGGCGTGGCGGGATTGGGGATCCATGCCCACGGTGGGTTCGTCTAAGAATATGATTTGCGGATTGTGAATTAAAGCCAGAACAATGCTTAGCCGCCTTTTCATGCCTCCGCTGTATTTCTCAACCCTTCTATGGGCGTCGTGGGTTAAACCCAACTTTTCAAGAAGCATGTCCCGCCTACATCTAAGCGTGCTTTTGTCTAGGGCGTACAGATTTCCGAAAAGCTCCACGTTCTCCACACCAGTCAAGTACGGGTAAACCGCGGTCTCTTGCGGGCAAACTCCAATAAGCCCTTTAACCTTGGTATTCTCCCTCTGCACGTCATATCCGCCAACCGAAACGAAGCCACTTGTGGGCTTTAAAAGGCCGCAGAGCATGTTCACAGTTGTGGTTTTGCCAGCACCGTTGGGCCCAAGCAAGCCGAAAAGTTCACCTTGAACTACTTTAAGGCTTACGCCATCAACAGCGACAACATCCTCAAAACGCTTAACAACATCCTCCATAACTATGGCAAACTCGCCCATAACAAACATCCACATGACAGCCACTATGCAACCGCAAGCCCAAGTAAATAAGGCTTTGCCAAAAACGGGCAAATGGCGGGCCCGCCGGGAATTGAACCCGGGACCTACGGGTTAAGAGCCTCAACCCATCCCGCGCAGCGGTTTGGTCCGCCGCTCTACCTTGCTGAGCTACGGGCCCATTGGCATATTCTAGAATATGCATTTTAGACGGTGTTAATAAGGTGTGCGGTTATGCCTTTTTGGAAATGGTTTTAAGGCTTCGGTGTCTGGTATGTGGTTGGGATGGTTTTGGGCGAACTTGTGTTTGTGGGTTTGGGCTTGCACGATGAGAGGGGCATTAGCCTAAAGGGCTTGGAGGAGGCTAGAACAGCGTCGGCTATTTTCCTAGAGGCTTACACGAGCTTTATGCCGGGCTTTTCCCTAGAAAGTTTTGAGAGGCTTGTGGGTAGGCGAGTTGTGGTTGTTTCGCGGAGGCAGCTTGAAGATGAGAATGGACGGGTTGTTTTGGAAGCTGCCAGCGATGGGAAAGCGGTTTTGCTTGTTCCCGGCGATCCGCTTGTCGCGACTACGCATGTGGCGCTTAGACTTGAAGCTGAAAAGCGGGGAATTAAAACCCGGGTTGTTCATGGCACCTCCATTGTTTCCGCTGTTATGGGCTTATGTGGCCTCCACAACTACAAGTTTGGTAGGAGCGTGACCATCCCGTTTCCGGAGAATTTTTCGGAAACGCCTTACATGGTTTTGGCTCAAAACAGGGGTTTGGGGCTTCACACATTATGCCTGCTGGACCTCGACGTGGAGAGAAACCGTTTCTTAACTGTTCGGGAGGCTCTTGAAACTCTTTTGAAGATTGAGGCTGAAAAGCGGTTGGGTGTCGTGGATATGGAAACGCTTGTCGTGGGTGTTGCGAGGGCTGGAAGCCCGAATCCAACGGTTAAGGCCGGCACCGTCGGAGAGTTGTTGGATTATGATTTTGGCGGTCCACCCTACAGCCTCGTTTTTCCCGGGAAGCTTCACTTCATGGAGGCTGAAGCCCTCATAGCTTTTGCCAAGGCGCCCGCAACGGTTAGGAGGCTTGTGGAGTGAGCCTTGAACAGCTTGTTTCAAGGTATATTGCTTCAGCTGAGCATGTGTTAGGCACTCTGCAGATAACCGTCAACAATGATGTTTTATGTTTGTCTAGGAAGTCCATTTCGGAGGTTATTGAATTGGCAAAAGCCTATTTGCAGGATGCCAAATATTATAGGGATGGCAAGCGTTTTGACGTAAGCCTAGCCTCGGTGGCTTACTGTGAAGGCTTGCTAGACGCTTTAAGGATGTTGGGGGCGGTGAAGTTCGAATGGCCAACGAGAAAAGAGGGGAACCCGTGAAAAAGCGAACGGTGGTTCTGGCTTCTGGAGTATTTGACCTGCTGCATCTTGGGCACGTCAGATACTTGGAGGAAGCCAAGAAGGCTGGTGGAGAAAACGCCGAGTTAATCGTCATCGTAGCAAGGGACAGCACTGTTGAGAAGCGGAAGGGATATAGACCCGTCATGTCCGAAAACCAGAGGCGGGCGCTTGTGGAGTCATTGAAAGTTGTGGATGAAGCCATTTTGGGCTACGAGGAGTTCGACATCGGCAAGGTTATCGAGAAAATTAAGCCGGACATAATCGCCGTGGGCCACGACCAAGACGGCATGGAAAAAGCCGTTAAGGACTATATTCGCGAGAAAGGCTTAAACATAAAGGTTGTGCGCATCAGCAAGTTCAGTGAAGATGAGTTGGACAGCTCCTCAAAGATTAAACAGAAAATAATCGAGCATTATAGGCGGTGATGGCTGCTCTCTTCATGGAAGGGTTAAAACTTCAACTTTTACTCTGCTGCCATCTTTTAGGTTAAGGTGTTTTCTTAGGCATGTGGGGGCGATTAGCTCTATTACAGAGGTGTCGTAGTGGCTTCTTATAGCTGCCACAAGGGCGCCCTTAACCTTGTTTTCTATTATGGCGGGATAGCATTTCACTGGTCCAAAAGTGCGGTCTTCGCTTTTGAAGCCCTCAATCTCTATGGCTGGGTAAGCCTCCAATTCAAGGCGGGTTTTAACGTCGTAATCCGATAGGAGTTTTAGGTTTAGTGTTCCCGGGTAGGGGTCGAAGCCAAGCTTCTCAATAAACTGCCGCCTATAATGGTCTCTTGTCACATAGTAGGCGCCTTCTCCCAGCCCGGTGAAAACCACGCCTTCAAGGGTGACTGATGGCGGGTAGGCGGTTTCCATTAGAAAGCGTAGGTTTGCATAAAGCCTCTTAAGCTGGTTTACACCGGCTTCGGCGATTTGCACTAGGCAGCCCTCCGGCGTTATAGTGCGTTTAATCCAGCCTCTATGTTCAAGCTCGATTAGGTGGCGGGAGGCTGACTGCTGCGAGACACCCAATTTTCTGGCAAGAAATTCTGTGGAGATTTTTGCTGTCCTCCTGTGGGCGCCCATCTCGGCCAACTTCAAAAGCGTGTAGAGGTGTCGCCATTCCCGCCTTTCGCTCATACCCTTAGCCCTTCGCTTCCCATTTAAGGGTAGGTGTCTCCATATTTAAAGAACACGAAAGCGACTAGGCTTGGCTGCACGTGGCGTTTGCTACAACAAAAATGTTGCGGGCGTCAGCCATTTGTACTGAAACACGCACGGCATCGGAGCTTGTTGCCACAGTGAAGGATATAAGGTATGTGCCGCTACCACAATCCACAATGTATGGGTTTTGAACGGGCAGCCAGACTTCGGGGGTCTGCTCCCAATAGACAGCTGCCTGTTTGGCTGCAGCAGGCTTGTTCTCGTTGAAAATTCTGCATGTTAAATTTACGGTTTTAATGGACTTGTTTTCGTTGGCTCTGTAGTAGCCTTCAACCATTAGGGTGGTTGTCACGTTTATGGCGCCGTTTATGACTAGACTGGATTTGGGCTCAAAGATTTTAAGCGTGTATAGGACGTGGGCGCTTGAAACGCCGAGTCCAAGGCTGCTCCATGAAATCTTCACGCCATCCTCGTATCCTCCGCCGTCCAAAAGCGTGTAGCGAACTTGGCATGGCTGCTGGGGTTGCAACCGCATGTAAGCGCCTGCTAACATGTCAAGGTTTTTCGCTAGAGCCGTTTTCTGTCCACCAGCCGTGATGTTGGCGAGGGCGCTTACCACGGCATTTCTTAAACCAGTTTTTAAGGCTAGAGCTAGCTCGGCGGTGGGGCTGCTTTCCACGTTTTGGCTTTCAGCGGCAAGCTCGTAGACGTAGATTGATGTGGAGGCTATTAGGATGGCGATGGCTAGGGCTGCCACTATCAAAAGTTGCCCAGAAGAGTTAGCTCCAAACGTTTTGGCAGTCTTCATTATTTCGCCACCGCCAAGCACAGATAAATTACGTAAACGCAGAACTCGCAGCTTTGGCTTGTGCAAACATACCTCACGAGAGTTATTTCTTGACTTTTTGAGCCTCCATTGGAAATTGTTTCCGTGTTAATCTGCCGCATTTGGCTGTCGTAGATGGTTAAGTTGAAGATTACGCCTGTTGGCAGCAGTAGGTTTAGGGCTTCTCTAAGCCCAGACCAGTTGCCGGCGGTTATGTAGGCGGCTAGGCTTCCATCGGAGTCTAACTGCAAAAGTGCCTGCATGCCAATGGAGGCTAGACTGTTGTCTGTTTGGGGGCTTACACTTTTGGTTACTAGGTTCGCCGAGATGGTTAGGGCTGAAAAGATTATGAATATGGCTAGGAAAGCCTCAATAACCCGAATTTGCCCATGATTTTGTCCCATCACGTCTTTGGTCCTCCAATGAAAATTGTACATTTGTATATTCCATAGCCAATGCTGACAAGGTGCTCGAAGGCGTAAACGTCTGAAGCACTCCTTAAACTTGTGAAGTCAACGCCTGCATGGATGGGAATCTGCGGATAAACTGTCCACTCTGCGAAATGCCGTGTAGAGTCTAAGCCAAAAACCATAAGCACTGTGGGACTTGCATCAGTGAATTCTGGAATTCTAAAGGTGTTGCTTCCAGTTTGCGTCAACTGCCACAAGCCGTTGAATGTTAGGGCATAGGCGCCTGTCAAAACCGCCCCGCTACTGGTCGGCTTGACGATCAACGTGTGGTTTATCGGTGATAGCTTCAAAAATGCGCCTCTTGGAAACAGCCCACCCTGAACGGTTAGAGGATAAACGCTGTAGGAGACTATGCGGCTGTTGCATGTGGATTTTGCAAAAACAACAAGCAGTGCCGGGCTTTCAAGGCTTGTTGGAACCGTTATGTTGAAGTCTACTCTTCCACCAGTGTTTTGAAGGGTATACGCCCGTAGAAGGTTCTCCGCCAGAACAAACGCCTTTAGGCTTGTGGAAACTGGTGAACCTTCATCCCTTTTTGTCGCAGCTTGAAACATATAGATGGTTTCGTCTGAATCTTGGATAACCGATGTTAGGTTTAGCTCCACATTGAAAACCGGCTTAATTTCAATTCTAAACGAGAGGTCTGGCGACCTTAGGCTCGTGAATATTTGGGCATAGCTTAAACAGTAGATGTTTTCGCTATTCAACCTTGAAACCTTGTCCACATCGAGAGCATAGGGACTCTCCGCTACAGCGTCGGCTAAGCCAAACTCTTCTGGAACGGTCTGCCCATCCTGCCCCCAGTCAGCTGGTCTTCCAGCATGAAGCAGTACATGCTTGGCGATTTCGCCGAATCTCTGGGCGGCTTCATGACTAGCCATCGTGTTTACGAGGGGTTGGAGGATTCTGGCTGTGGCGCTCATGGCTGAAAGAACCAGCAAAACCATGAGCGAACATGCGAAAAAAGTGTCTATGGATACGGCGGGCATAGGCTTCCCACGCCTCTTAGGCTTGAGCGGTCAAGCCAAGCATTCCTCCCAGTAGGCTCTGGGAGAGCGCCAGTGAAATGTGCGCCGTTAAGACAAGCATGGCTGAATACTTGAAGCCAGCTGCAAAAGTGCCCTCATTCACCTTGCCCACAAAAAAGCCTGAAAGCCAACACTGCAGCAGTATGCCAAGCGAGAAAATGTTCATCTGCTCCTGCAAAACAAAGAAGGGCATAGGCGTAGCCCCTGGAAGCGAGAGGCTGGTTAAGGCGTAAACCGTCAAAGCCACCATAGTGGTTGTTAAGGCTATCAGAACACTCCAGATGAAAGCCAAAATCACATAGGGCCTTAGGAGAGCTTTCTTGTTAACCTCCACATCCTTCTGTTTCTCGCTATACTCCGTTAGAATTTCGAGGGCTAAGCTGGAGCCTCCCCCAGTCTTTATGGTTTCCACCAGAATTAGAAAGTTCACGAGAACCGGCCAATTCTGAATCTTCCTCTTAACGCTTCCAAAAATCTTCCGCAGGGGGACACCCCACTCCATCTGGCTTCTTATAAGCGTTAAAACTTCCGAGAACTTGCCGTAGCCAGGGCGTCCAGCAGCGTGGATTATACTTTTCTCCGGGGAAAGCCCTGTTTTCCGCGCTTCAGTCACATCCCTCAAAAAGCTTGGCATGGCGTTTTCAGCCGCATTGTTTATCCTAGCTATTTCCATGTATACGCCCGCCGCTGGAATGGAGATTGTTAGGAGGCAAGCCGTCACCACGAGGGGGGCAACTTGCGGCGCTGTCAGGTATTTAAGCTGTGGCATGGTGAAGGCCAGCGCTAGGAATGCTGCGGAGCCTATGGCGGCTATTACGGCCACTTGATATGGCTTTTTGATTCCCACGAGGTTGCCTTTTCTTTCTATGTGGGCGAAAATCATGAAAATCACCGAGATAAATGGCGTCAAGACAAATATGAGGAGGCATACAACCTCCGTTGGTAGACCCGGCGCCCCGGAAGCCCTCATGGGGTCGAAGATGGCTGTTGATGAGAAGATTATGAAGAGGATGTAGGAGCAAAGCGTCACGATAAGCATGACGGCGTAAGCCTCCACGAGGGTTCCAAGCCTTTCGATGCTTCGAAGGGCAGCGGCGCTTTGAATCTCGAAAATGGAGCGAAGCTTGCTTCTCAAATAATTGACGATATTGCCGCCGCTTCTGACGGCTGAAACATAACCCAGCAGGAATTCACGGTAAACCTTAGACTTGGTTTTTTCAGCTCTCTTCTGCATGACCGTCAGTGGGTCGTAGCCCAAAACCTCCACTTGGCGCACAACCTCTTTGGCTTCCTTCTGGAACGTGGGTAAGTGCTCGACGCCGCGGAGCTTCCTCCAACTCTCGTAGAGGGTGACACCGCTTGCCGCCAATATGGTGAAGAGCAATGCTGCAAAGGGCAGCTCCCGGTTTATTTCGCTTGTATCCTCCTCCACGAAGCGGCTTAAAATGCGCCCGAAAATTTTCGGTTTAAACGATGCTTGCATTTTCACCACCCGCCCTTCTCGAGGAACTCCCGCTGGAAGAGCTCGGGGTTATTGTAGTATTTGCTTAGGACTTTGTTGACGCTTCGGTAGTCGCGGATGCCGTGCTCCACCATGTGGGCTAGAACCCGCTTGCGGTACTCTAGCTCGTCCAGAAGCCTTTCCACTGGGATGTCGAGGCTTGCGGCCATCTTCCTCAGAAGGTAGCTTTCCCGCAGATTTTCGCGGAACATGTCTGTGGAGGGGTTCCAGCTGAAAACCTCCTGGTAGCTGTTGTAGTCCTTGATTTCCGTGACGCTGACGAATTTTCTGCTTGAAAGCCTCCTTCCAGACTCGAGGAAAACGGGCGCCCGCACATGCTTGACCGTTATGACACAGTTCATAAGCGGAATAATGGACGGCGGTATGTTCATAGGAGGCTGCGTAAGCCGTTTAATGGCTGTGTCCACGTCCTCAGCGTGCAAAGTGCAAAGTCCACCATGGCCCGTGGCAAGCGCTTGAAACAGCACGTAGGCTTCTTCTCCTCGGACCTCGCCCACGATTATGAGGTCTGGGCGGTGGCGCACCGCCGACTTGATTAGGTCGTATAGGGTGATTTCGCCTTCGCTTTCCGGTCCGAAGCCTGAACGCGCTATTGTGGATGTCCAGTTTTCATGGGGCAGGTTTATTTCGGCAACCTCTTCCACCGAGATGATTTTGTAGCTTGGTTTTATGAGGCATGCAATGGCGTTTAGGGCTGTGGTTTTTCCGGCGCCTGTAGCCCCGATAATCATGACGGACATTTTGTTTTCCATTAAAAGCCAAAGGTAGGCGGCGATGCTTTCGTTTATGGTTTCGTTTTCAATTAGGTCTATTATGGTGAAGGGGTCTCTGCGGAACTTGCGGATGGTGAAGGCCGTCCCATAGGGCGTGGTTTCCCTTCCAAAGGAGACTGCCAAACGATGTTTTTCTGGAAGCGTCACATCCACTATTGGGTAGGCTATGCTCACGTGTTTGCCGGACTTGTGCACCATACGCATGACGAAGTCTTCAAGCTCCTGCTCGTCTCGGAAGACGATGTTGGTTTTGAGGTTCTCGTATTTACGGTGCCATAGATAGACGGGTTTGCTGACGCCGCTGCAGCCAATATCCTCCACATAATCATCGTACATTAGCGGGTCTATCTTGCCGTAGCCCACAATGTCCCTTTCAAGATAGTAGAGGATTTTCCGCACTCCGACGGAGGATATGCCCTCTAGCACCTTCCTGTGTTTGGCGAGGATGGAGGGCATCTGCCTCCGGAAAGATTCAGCCAGCGTCTCCTCGCCCTCGGGAGCTTGAAGCTCGAATTCCAAGATGTTTCTCAGTCGAGTATAGCCTTCCCGCTCCTCCCTTGAGAGGGGAAGCTCGTCCAGAACGTACATGTACTCAAAGGTTTCCTCATTTTGGACAATAGCCGCATAGGAGAAGGGCGGCTTAAGCGGGTAATATTCTACTTCCACATAGCCCTCGGGAACGCTCCACCTTTGGGCTTCAAGCACGCCGGCTAGCTCAGCTTCATCCCAAAACTTGTCCCTAGTCTCCTGTTTCTCAGCGTCCTTCCAAAGTTTCAAATTAAACTTCAATTCCTTTTCACGCCTCCCCTTGGCTTGAACCCGAAATAGTGATTCTGGGAGCTTTCACACCCACGGAGCATGTTAGGCGGATAAGCCCATAACCGCTAACATAAAAGCCTGAAACCTCAGCCTTGCATGGCAGATAAACATGTAGTGCACTGTTTTCGATTGGAGTGTTTCCGAATCCTCCCTCCAGCCAAGCCCTAGCCGAGTCGTTTCTGAAACTGAGCCAGTACTGCCTGCCGCCTATGCTTGGCGGTGCATATATTAGGGTTTCAGCTGAAGCGTTTATGGTTGAAGCCATTGTTAGGAGTTTTGTGGTTTCCGCAGCCACGCGGTTCGCTAAATCCTCGAGTTTCCTGGTTTCAGAGGAAAGCCGTATAGCATTGGCATAATCCATAAACGAGACTAGAAGGATGCTGGAGACGGCGATTAGGGCGAAGAAAGTGTAGAGATAGGCGGGCGTTATGGCTGGCATCCTATGAACTCACCACCTGAAAGACAACATGGCAAATGTAGACCTCAACATTCACAATGGCGCCTTCCAAGGTGCATTCTATTGGAAGCCAAACCCTCGCCTCAAACCCATCATAGACGGCCTCTAGGGCAAGAAGGGAAACCGTCCCTTCAAAAGTGAAAGAGTGCACGGTGGAAGCAACTTTGGCGGCTGAAACCTTGAGGTTGAAGCCTCCGCCCAAAGTCAAGGGCTGCGTTTTGTTTAGGCTTATAATGTATATGCGTATAATGTTGTAGGCTTTCCCATCCCTAATGCTGGAAGCCAAGACCGTGGCGGCTGGGCGATAACGCAAAACAAACTGTTGAACGCTTCCATTTCTGGCAAAAAACAGCTGGGATTGAGTGGAGCCACCAAATCCAACGAGGGCTCTGCCGTCGCCTCGAACAAAAGTGCCTTCCATGCTTTCATGCAAAGCGCTCAACGCGTAGAGAACCCTCCCCACAGAACCATTAAAAACCAAGGTGGAAACGCCGCCATCCGCAAGCCTCAAAACAAGGGTTCCAGCGTTAGGCTCAGTTTGGAAAATGCCGCCGCAATCCTCCATATAAACGGTTCTTGAAGCTCCAATATTCCAAGCCACAAGGCGAACAGCATCATCCAAAGCCTGCATATTCCGCCTAGCAACAGCCACCCCAAAAGCAGCACCCTCAACCCTCAACCGAGCCACAGCAAAACCATAAGCCACAGAAACCAAAACCAAAAGCGAACCAAACAATATGAGGTAGGTTACCGGAACAGCCAAACCCCGCCTCGAAACCACGAACCCCCCAAACCCTTTCCCAGACAACACTAGACAGTCTCCTCTCCTGCAAATAGCCATCAACAAACCTTTCACAACCCTGAAAAGATAAGACAGTGTGCGTAGTTTTGTTCTACACATAGAATCAGTACAAAAAATCAAGACAGCAGTTCCAGAAAAAGAAAAATGGATAGAGGGTTATGCGCTGCTAGGTTCTATGTAGGCTTCGACGTTTGTCTCTTTATAGTACTGAGCGTTAGCAGTGAACACCACAACGCTAATGGATACTCCGATGTCGCTGGTTGATATGTGAGGCATACCGAATAGATAGATCACCATACGCGTGCCAGAAGGCAGCACTAGGTATTCACCACTTTTGACATCACTGAAATTACCCCAACTAGAAACATCCGACTTTGAGGCATATTTAGGATCAATCATTTTCGTTGTAATGTTGTACCAAATTTCTTGGGGTTCTACACCTCTGATTGTTATTTTGTTTATGACCGCGTCGCGCCCACCTGTGTTTGTTATTACGAAGGCTGCTGATGCTGTGCCGCTTGAGCTGCACCATACGTGGAGGTTTGTTATTTGGAGGCTTTCTTCTTGTACGCGGGTGGTTGTGACGTTTATGGCGTAGAAGGTGACGACGGTTGCTAGGAGCACTGAAACCACTAGAATAATGAGCGTTGTTACCACTGTGCTTAGGGCTTTCCTATTCTTTAGCAGCTTCATTCTCTTTTCGCTCCGTGTCTGCAATTTCCGCCATGTTTTAATATGATGGTTTGTGCGTAGAACAGAGCTACACATACCCGTTCAACAGTTCAACACAAAGTCAAGTTTAAACATGTTTAAACAATTCATAGGAAATTTTTATTTACTGAGCCGGCCAAACCACGCCTAGGGAACGCCGGGAGAGTTTGAGAATGGCGAGGAAAGCCTTTAGCGTTGCCATGGCTGGGGTATGCGCCGCCCTATACGCCCTAATAGGCCGCTTAACAGATTTGGGCATAACCTTTGGGGGTGTTGCCTTCTGGCCTGCAGCCGTTATTCCAGCGGTTTTCGCCGTTCTCTTTGGGCCTTGGGTTGGCGGAACTGGCGCCGCCATAGGCATATTTATTCGAGACATGCTTTTCCATGGAGATGCCTTGCTAAGCCTTTCCGCCGGTGTGACGGCAAACTTTGCCGGAGGCTTTTTGATTGGCTATTTCGCCCGCAAAAGCCCGGACTGGAGGAAGATAGGCACAAGCATGTTTATTGGCAGCCTCACTGTGGTGGCTGGCCTGCTGCTGCCAACGGTGCTTTTGCCAGCTCAGTCTGAAATCTTCACGGGTTGGCCCGCCTACGTAAGCCTCATAGTTTTCACCGTGGCGGTTGTGGCAAGCATAATCATCATGACCGTTGTGGCTAAACGTTGGCCTGAATGGAGAAGCTACACTATAGGCTCCATAATTGGCCTAGGTGTCGCCAGCCTCATAATTGCCCTAGTGGTTTGGGGCTACAGCCAAGTCTTCTGGAGTCCGGAAGGCTACTTTAAGGCGCCTATACCGCCGGAATTCATGCCCCTAATATTCGTCTGGACCTTCGCCACGGAGATCCCCTTCGTCCTACTCCTCGGACCGCCCATAATCAAGGCTTGCCGCAACGCCTTCCCATCTCTGACAAGCCCTAGGAAGAGCGAGTAAAAGTTGAAAACCGCCAGAGCCTACAGCCCAGCCGGCATCTCAAGCTTCTTCGAAATATGCGACACCATGCCAGATGGGACGCCCATCACAGACCTTGAAAGGGTGGGCGCCAGAGGCGGAGGCTTCGGAATCCAGAAGGGCGTAACAACGGAAGTTGCCGTTTCACCAGCCGAAAAGACAAGCATAAACATTTACATTAATGGGCGGCTTGCTCCGGAGGCGGAGACAACCCGAACAGTTGTGGAAACGCTTTTGGAGAGGGCTGGCGGAAACCATCATGTAGAGGTTAAACATTGGGTTGATGTCCCCATAGGAGCTGGTTTCGGCACAAGCGCTGGTGGCGCCCTAACCGCCGCCCTTGCACTGTCAAAGGCTTTGGGGTTGAGGCTAACCCTAAACCAGCTTGGCAGAATAGCCCATGCGGCGGAGATCAAATGCAAGACTGGCTTGGGCACGGTGGCGCCGCTAACCATAGGCGGAGGCTGCGTCATAACCGTTGAGCCCGGCGCACCCGGCACAGCCATAATCGACCGCATTCCAATACCGCCGGACTACGTGGTTGTTGTTGGAACTTTTGGTCCAATTCTGACGAGGGATATTTTATCCTCACCCGAAAAGCGTTTAGCCGTTAACAGGTGGGGGAGGCAAACCCTCGAAAAGATTCTAGCTGAGCCATCCCTCGAGAATTTTTTGGCGTGCTGCCGCGAGTTCGCCGAGAAAACGGGCTTCGCCACGGAGCGAGTTCGCAGGCTTTTCAGGGCTGCCGACGAGGCTGGGGCTGTGGGTGCGGCGCAGAACATGGTCGGCGAGGCTGTCCACGCCGTGGCAACATTGGAAAACGCCGAGAAGGTGGCTCAAGCTTTTAAGCGAATCCTTCCAGAAGACATGGTTCTCGTGGCTAACGTGGAGCTTTATGGGGCGAGGCTGCTGGGATAAAATTGGCGGCTAAAAGGTTTAGGGTTGTGGCGGTTGGCGGAACCTTCGACGAACTCCACAAGGGGCATAAAGCCCTACTCCTAAAGGCTTTCGAGGTCGGCGAACAGGTTTTGATAGGCTTATGCACCGACGAGTTCGTAGCCAAAATGAACAAGCCCCACCCAGTAGCCCCATACAGCGAGAGACTGGCGGAACTGGAAAACTTCCTAAAAACTCACGGGCTACTGGAAAGAGCAAAAATAATACCGCTCAACGACGCTTACGGCGTAACCCTGCAGAGAGGCTGCCTGGAGGCGCTGGTTGTCAGCCGGGAAACCGAACCTACAGCCCACAAAATAAACGTGGAAAGAGCAAAACTGGGACTTGAACCCCTCCACATAATTGTCATAGACATGGTTCCGGCGGAGAACCACGTGCCCATCTCCACAACAAGAATCCGCCGGGGCGAAATAGACCGGGAAGGACGCCTAATAAAAAGGCCGACATAAAAATTATCATTTTCAAGCTCCAAAGTTTGACTATGAAAGGCGAAAAGGTAGATAGAGGGCTGGAGGAAATAGACTGAAAGCAGACGCCATTTTCAGACATCCGCCGAAACCCTAGAGGGGGTATCAATTTTGCAGTTCGCCGCCAACAACAAAATTGACCCGGCAAGGTAAAAATAAGGCGAAAATAATGGTATACTTAGGTTTGAAAGGGCGACAGGCTGGATGCAGAGAACAGGCGTGGCAAAGCTTCCCCTTCACGATGGAAAAGCGCCTAGGTGGCTAGTTGTTCGAATGCGAAAGCTAGCCAAGGAAATCGTGACAATCATTATTGACGAGTATGGCACCGGCGAGTTTTTAAAACGCCTATCTGACCCATTCTGGTTTCAGGCTTTAGGCTGCGTTTTGGGCTATGACTGGCACTCCTCAGGCGTGACAACAGTAGTTACGGGCGTTTTGAAGCAGGCAGTTGTTCCAGAAGAGCATGGCGTGGCGGTCTGCGGTGGAAAAGGCAAGGTTTCAAGGCAGACACCCCTAGAAATCGGCGTGGCTGGCGAAAAGTTTGGCTTTTCAGATGAAAGGATTGCAAGCCTCCAGTATGCGAGTAGAATGAGCGCCAAAGTGGATAACACGGCTATTCAGGCGGGATACCAGCTTTACCACCACGCCTTCTTCGTAGACGAGGATGGACGGTGGGTGGTCATCCAGCAGGGGATGTGCCCCCAAGACCGCACCGCAAGGCGCTATCACTGGCTCTCGGAAAACGTCAAGAACTTCGTGGTTGAACCCCACAACGCCATCGTGGGCGATGCAAGACGGCAAATAGCCCTCGACATGACGGCTAAGGAAAGCGAGGGATGCCGCAAGGCATCCGTGGACTTAGCCTGCGAACCGCCTAGAAAGCTCATGCGTCTAGTAATGTCCATTCGCCCAGCCTACCAGAAATCCCTTGAGGACTGGTTGCCGGCAACAGTCCAAGCCCATTGGACAGACTACATCTTAGACGTCTTGTCCATGCCAGCCAACATAAACTGGAAAGCCCTCCAAGAGGTTTATGAATTTCAACCTCGCAACTACGAGGAGCTTTTAGGCTTTAGGGGCGTAGGCGCCGCCACAGTGCGAGGCTTAGCCCTCATAGCCGAACTAATATATGGCGAAAAACCCAGCTGGAAAGACCCGGTGAAATACTCTTTTGCCTACGGGGGAAAAGACGGTGTCCCCTATCCCGTAGATAGGAAAGCCATGGACGAGTCCATCCAAATTCTCAGAAGAGCTGTTGAAGAGGCAAAACTCGGCAGCAAGGAGAAGCTGGATGCATTAAATAGGCTTAGGGTCTTTGTCCCACCCACGCGGCAGTAGCCCTCGGGCTTCGATGCGCTTGATGGTTGCACTAAAAGTGTCATTTAATGCTAAATCACATTCAACCTCATGTTCAGCTCACGGGCAACGTTCAGATAAGTTTATATCTGACCTCCCGAGGTTTGTGGGGAAATGACTGCAGAAATGCATGGGTTTACATATGATCCTAATGCTAAGCTTTGTCGCCTTCATAGCAAGCTTGCTGCTCCTATACATTGGCTCAAAAAAGATAGTTCAAGCAGCCGCAAAGTTAGCGGCAAGTCTAAATCTCCATAAAGTTGTTGTTGGAACAGTTTTCGTGGCAACAGTAACCTCAGCACCAGAATTCTTAAGCTCAGTAGCCGCCGCCTTTTATGGCTCCTCACAGATGGCTCTGGGCAACATAATAGGCTCAAACATATACAACATCCCCTTAATCATAGGAATATGCGGGCTCCTCGGCACCTTCAAAATCAAAAACTCCACCATAAACAAAGAATGCCTATTCATGACTGGAATCGCAGCCCTCCTCATGATTTTAACAATCGCGACTGGCATGGTGACTCAGTGGATTGGGCTCATCTTCTTGGCGTTATACCCAGCCTTCATCTACTACTCCCTTCGAAAAGGAAACGGCAACGGAAAACCAGAAAACCCGCAACCCAAAAAACTGGCGAAACCAGCTGCCGCCCTAGTCTTAGGCGGCGTAGCCTTGATTGCTGGAACCTTCCTCCTCGTCTACAGCGCCGTGTCCATGGCTGAAATATTCGGCTTAAGCCAGTTCTACGCCGGGCTCACCATAATGGCTTTGGGCTGCGTGGTGCCAGAAACAGCCGTTTCAGTGGCTGCAGCCATCCGCGGCGAACAGGAAATTTCCATTGGCAACGTGATAGGCGACAACATTATAACCATGACTCTTGTGCTTGGAATAGTCGCCCTAATAAGGTCTTTCACGGTTTCCATAGAGGAAATTTTGACGACTGTTCCCTTCGTAATACTCGTAACCCTTGTTCTGTTTATAATGAATAAGCGAAGCCACAAAATAACGAAGCCATGGAGCATACTAATGTTGGCTATAGCCGCAGCAGCCTTTATCCTAGAAACATTAAATCACTTAGCTTAACCTCAAAGAAGACCCTCTTTTGACCTCTGTTCCTCACTCTTCAACAGTTATCGCTTGTGTTGGGCATGACGTCACACATGCCATGCACATTATGCAGTCGCCTTCTCTAACGGGAACCGACTTCATAGTGTCAGAGTACTCTGGCAGCTTCTTAAGCTCAAAGACGTTTACT
>Ga0105163_1000895_pt1 | contig 16685 bp, 14 predicted proteins | sample JNZ110809AmetaG_FD_81531 | JGI IMG/M metagenome (GOLD analysis project Ga0105163, IMG submission 81531) | Hot spring microbial communities from Jinze hot spring, China to study Microbial Dark Matter (Phase II) - JNZ 110809A | ecosystem: Environmental > Aquatic > Thermal springs > Hot (42-90C) >... | reverse complement strand
TCTCTAAAGTAAATGATACATCATCAACAGCCTTAACGGGTCCAGCCATTGTATAGAAATAGATCTTCAGATTCCTTACTTCTAGTAGAGGCATATCTGTACAACTCCGTGTTTTCCAGCTTTTTAGTTTTAATCAAAATTAGAAGTATTTTAATTTTCTACTTTAAAACCTGGTTTAAGGTACCGAATTTGTATTGTTTTAAGAAAATTGGAATTGTTTATGGTAGGAGACCATTATACTTAATTAAAATACCCTTGATCTACACATATATTGGTTTCGGCGTAATCGATAGGGGAACCAATGTTCTTCAAATTAGACCCACTACGCTCTGTCCACTCAACTGTATATTCTGCAGTGTTGATGCCGGTCCCTTCAGTAGGAATAGAGTCGCCGAATTCATTATTGATAAAAACTCAATATTAGAGACCGTTAGGGAAATTGCTTCTTATAAAAACACGAGTATTGAAGCATTAATTGATACTATAGGCGAGGGATTAACCTATCCATATATTTTCGAATTAATCCGGGAACTTAAGAAAATACCATGTGTAAAAACCGTTGCTTTAGAAACACATGGTTTACAACTAACTAGGGAGACAATTATTAAATTATGGGAGAATGGTTTGGATCGTGTTAATTTAAGTATAGAAACATTCAATGTTGAGAAAGCTAAACTATTACAGGGTGTTCCATGGTACAATCCTTTAAGAGTTAAAGATTCTGCTGAATTCCTTGTGAAGGAGACGGATATCGATCTACATGTAACGCCTGTTTGGCTACCTGGGCTTAACGACGATGACCTTGTGGAAATCGTTGAATGGGCGTACAGAATAGGTGCTGGTAAGAAATGGCCTCCTGTAACGATACAGAAATTCATAATACATAGATTCGGCAGAGCTCCAAATTCGATTAAACGAATAAATTGGAAGGATTTTTGGAAATGGTTGGAGAATTTCGAGGCAAAAACTGGATATAGAGTTTCGTGGAGTATGGAGGAATGGGGTATGTATAGAGCTCCACGTATAAAATGCCCATACAGTCCTGGAGACATAGTCGGTTTAGAAATTGTTTCAACAGGTGTTTTTAAATGGGAGTTTCTCGGAGTTACGTTAGATAAGAATATAGTTGTTTGTGTACGTGATAGGGTTAAAATTGGTGGGAAATATTTCGTTAAGATAACGGATACGAGAGATTGTTTAATTAAAGCAAGAGTTGTTGGAGAAGTTTAATCAATACAATATTGTTTGTTCTCAATGTTACATTAGATTATTCTTTTGAAAACAGTTTAATCTACAATCCACAAGCATTTATAGCTAAATCTATGTTGCCGAATTCCAATACTGCTACAGTATCTCCACATACTTCAAAAAATGAAATCTCGAATCCTTCGCCGAAATCGTTTTTCTTATCCATAAGAACCTCCTTATCCAAACCTCCAGAGCCTCCAATAGTTATCCACGATACTACTCTTGCTTCTTCAATAATTCCATGTTTCTTAATAATTGGGGATAGATACGTTTCTCTACTTAAAGTTACAGCTGTACCTGGATGATATGCTCCACTAGCTGGAAGAACGAGTATTTCATTACCAAATTCAGATGGAATAATTAGTATCGATGGTAACTTATATATTCCGAAACATCTCAATCTAGGATGTTCGTGACCCATAATGATTAAATCGTAATCTTCAATAACGGTATCTAGATGCCCATGCGTAAACAGTATTTTGCTACCACCAGATTCTATAACGTATTCTCTAGTTAGCTTCAAACCATAATTTTTAAGAACAGGGATTAAGAAGTTATCGTGATTACCTCTAACCAACACTATATCTTCAACACCACGTGAGAATAGGAATTCGATTAATCTAGAAACCTCCAATCTCTCTTGTCTTAGTAATCTATCAAAAGCATGTTTAACATCACCATTTATGAGAATACGTTTAGTTTTAACAATATTCAGTAATTTATCAAGCATTGAAATAACATTTCTAAACTGTATTTTAGGAATAAACATCCCCACTGTACTTGAAGTGCTTTTAGAATCGTAGTATAAGCCTCTAGCAACTGCTTCTTCAAAACCTAAATGTAAATCCGATAATACGATTAGATCCTCGTGTGGTAGATAAACTACTGGATAACCAGGAATCGCGACAACGTTCTTCCTTAACTTACCTAAACTAATTTTCTTAAACATATTGATAACCATGTAGAAGCGGGCCCGCCGGGATTTGAACCCGGGACCTACGGGTTAAGAGCATCGGCTAACCGACCGACCCCCTGAATCTATTAGGTTAATTCATGTTCGCTTAATAAATCTTGATTTCTAGAAACAACGTGTTTAACATCTGATAATTCTACGCCAGACTTCATACTCCGCTAAAAGTATTTTTTCTAAATCCTCATTCAGAGCTATATTGCTCCAAGGAAGTTTCTCTCCAAATCTATAACCTTCAAAAACATATTTAGTTGAAAACCCCGTTTTTTTCAAAACTCTCCTCCAAGAACCTAAACCACCTCCTTCTAAACCCCACTGTATCAATACATCGCTTATACTCTGGTCGCTCAACGATATTGCTGATTGAACCCAAGCATAATTGATCTCATATAATTTTGTATCAACATAACCAGGTAATTCTCTCTTAATATACCTCAATATTTCTCTCGCACGAACCAAATCGATCATACCTATCCATTGGAAAACAGTGTGTGGTTTAGGAATTAAGAGATTTAAACTAATCTTAACTTTTGCTCCCTTCTCCCTAGCTCTAGACGCTATCTTCCTAATTGAATCTAACATTACTCTAATATCATCTAAACTCTCGTTTTTGAACCCATACATTAAATACATTTTCACATCAAAACCATGGTCTATTATTCTATAGATAGAGTTTAGAACGAGGTCTAAATCCATATACTTAGCTATCAATCTCTGAATAGTGGGACACAGATGTTCTGGAGCAATAGTTAAGGATTTCTGACCAGCCTTTTTAATTAAATCGAGAAAATCGTCTTCAACGTATTCTAATCTAATAGACGGTATGGATACTGAGTATCCGTGTTCCGCGATGAACCGTACAATCAGCTTTTCAACATTACTTGAAGGGAAAGATAGTGAGTATATGATTACTTTATTTAAATTATTAGTTAGTAATCCCTGATCAATGATTTCTCTTAATTTACCGAAGCTTCTAGAACGGTAAGGTTTGAATAATCTAGATTCCATACAAAACCTACACCAATATCTACAACCCCTGCTAGTCTCAACCATAAATCCCTCTCCAAACGGGTGCTCTACATTAACACTACGGAATTGTTTAATAGGATAGAAAGCTGAATCTAGATCCTCAACGTATCTTCTATATATTTTCTCATCGGGTTCGTCTATTGACGGAACATAAACGTATTCTAAACTAGAGACTTCCTCTAGAAATCTCTTTTTATCGAATCTATTCTCAACCCATTTCTCAACAATAGCTGGTAAGGTGACCTCGGCTTCTCCAATAACAGCTACGTCTATTATTTTACTATATGGATGAGGATTACTCATAACAGCTGGACCTCCCGCTATTATTGGTTGAGATCTGAATCTATTCCTAGGATCTATGCCGCTACTGTGAAGCATCCATACTAAATTAGCTATGTCGAGCTCATAGTGTAGACTTGTTACTATGAATTCAAAATTTCTTAACGTTGTTTTTGTTTCTAAACTATAGTATGGTCCCTGCTTACTCGACAAATATGTTCTTTCAAGATAAACGTCTTCGAATTTTTCATTAATCATGTAGTATATGATATGTGAAGATAAGCTAGCAACCATAGCTTCATATAAACTTGGATATAAATAAATCATTCTAATTGTATTCCGCGAAACTCTCTTCTTAACCGTATTATACTCTATCATTGGCTGTAACCAATCAAATTTATATTTTGCATATACCTCATTATACAAACATTGGTGTTCAGTAATATGGATCCCAGTTATGATAAATACTTAAGTAATGTCGCTAAAGAAATTAAAGCATCCGATATTAGAGAACTTCTCGCTGTAATTAGGAAGAAACCTGGAGTAATAAGTTTTGCAGGAGGATTACCTGATCCAGCGACGTTCCCCAAGAAAGAAATTAGTGAATTAGCTAAATACGTTATCGAAGAGAAAGGGGATTTAGCGCTCCAGTATTCCGAAACGAAAGGTATTCTAGAGGTTAGAGAAGCGTTATCGAAGTTTCTACAAGATACTAAGAACATTAGAGTAGATCCTGAAGACATCATTATAACTACGGGTAGTCAGCAAGCAATAGATCTCGTTACGAAAACTTTCATCAACCCCGGAGATATCGTTGTAACAGAAAATCCCACATACTTAGCTTCCCTAGGTACGTTTAGAATATATGGCGCTAAAGTTCATGGAATCACCATAGATGAGCATGGTATAAAAACGGATCTTTTAGAGAAGGAGATTAAAAGGATTAGAAGTGAAGGGGGGAGAATTAAGTTCATATATGTAATACCTGTTGCTCAAAACCCATCAGGAGTTACTATGAGTATTGATAGGAAGAAGCATTTAATGGAGATTGCTTCAACCCATGATCTAATTATTTTTGAAGACGACCCATATAGCTACTTCATCTACGATGAAGGTGTTGACACGACAATTCTTAAGCAACTGGATAAGGAAGGTAGAGTTATATATGTCAGCACTATAAGCAAGATAATGGCTCCAGGAATCAGAATTGGATGGATAGTTTCTCCACCCGAATTAACAAGAAGATTCGAATTAGTTAAGCAATACTTAGATCTACATTCACCAACATTAAATCAATATATATTAGCTGAAGCGATCAATAGAGGTTTATTGAAAAACCATATTTCTAAATTAGCTCCGTATTATAGAGTTAAGAGAGACGCTATGATCAAATCTATGGACGAGTACTTCTCCCGCGAAGAAACATGGTATATTAAACCTGTTGGTGGTCTGTTCCTAATGGTTTATGTTTATAAGAAGGGGTTTGACGCTTCAAATTCGTTACCTATAGCTATCGAGAAGTACGGTGTAGCTTACGTTCCTGGAGCCAGTTTCCATACTGATGGAACAGGTAGGAATAGTATGAGACTTAACTTCAGCTACCCTAGTGTTGAGAAAATAGTTGAAGGTGTTAAAAGATTAAATATGCTTATTAGAGAAACCGCTGGATGAATCTTCTCTAACTCTTTTTACATTCACGATTACACCTAGATCACGGGGGGGTAGAAGAAGAATAGATTCGCTTATATCATTAATTTCAACATAACTTAAAGCTTTCATTAAAGTAGTAGAGATAGAGCTTACTAAACTGTAATTAGATGATTTATCATCGAATGTGGATATAATTTTAGCCTCGAACTCCCTCTTCAGAGGCAAGTATTTAAGCATTACATATGAAGATATAATAACATTCCTATAATTTAGCTCGTGAAGCGAATCGTGTATGAATGGGAAATCACCATCTGCTACGTAAACTGTTGAGTAAGACTTCGATGTAGCACTAATTGATTCATAAATTTCTAAACCAAGTCTTTTAACGCTTCTCGGCGGATTTTCACAAACTATAACTGGTTCTTCTCTTCCAGTTTTCTTAAGTACCAACGCTACCGCTATACCAATAATGTTGCATCCCAACACTATAGAAGGATCTTCTCCCAACTCCACTAAATTTATAGCATGCGAAACGTATGGAATGATCGCGTGAAACGGCTTAGGTTGATTAATGAATCCCCATATATTCTCTGGAGGTATTGATGCAAAATGAGTTAACAAACCATTCCTCTCTAAACCGATTAAACCATGTCTACTGAATGGTTTTACTATAACAAGTTTCCCGGATAGATCCCCTCTTCTTCCAGAAGGATCTTCAATAACCTTAGCTACACCTGATGAACCAGGAATAACTGGTTTCTTGGGAAAATACGTATTGCTAAAGAGTTTCTTTTCGAGAAAACCTAAATATATGAATAGTGGTTTACAGATCATTGAATTAGGTTCGGCTAACGTAAATTCTTCTTCAATAACGTTGATATTCTCCGATACTAGAACATACTTATTCCTCAAAATAACCACCTACCATAAACGAATACGTTGTTTTATCTAAAGTTCTAAGCATTAAGTTAATTATGAAATAGTGAAACCAATAATTATTCGTTAGAGGTGCTTTAATTTTTGATAAAAAATAGAATTCCTGTTCACTGGTTAAGTAAGGAAGCTAGATATAGAATAATAGATCGTTTACTATCCACTAGAAGCGTTAAGGAGCTTGCAGAAGAACTCGGTTTATCTAGAAATGCTATTAGGAAATACATTAATAGAGAAACTCATCCTAGTGATGAAGTAATGGAGAGAGTCTTTACTATTTTGAGAGATTACGAGATTGAAGCAATAGTATCGATCGTTGTCGACGATCTATTGAAAGCATTTGAAATGCTATTATCTGCTTTGAATGAAAGTAGTGACAAATATAGAAAAATAATTGTTGACAAGTTTAAGGAGGCGTATGGAAAAATTGGAGAATAAATTACCTCCGTTTGCTAACGGAAGTATTGTTGGCGATTACAAACCACTCTTAAAATACATGGATATTGCTAGAAAAACGTCAACTGGATTAAATAGATTGATTGTACGTGAAGACCTGGATTTCTTATCAAATCTTATTAGAACTAATGAACGCTTAAACCTATTAGAACTATTGGATTTACTCAAAAATAGGGTTAAAAATAGGATCGATTGTAATCTAGCTTCTATAGCTTTTAAAGAAGCTTATGGTGTAGATCTAGGTGATGATGTAGCGTGTTTAAAAATGGCTGAGATCCTTGCAGGCTGGATCATAGAGATTGCTAAAACACTAGGCATCATCAATATTAGAGAGAGTTGGAGAAAGAGTTGAGCTAAATACTGAATTCGAGGTTCTAATTATGAGTAGGAATATCTACGTATTGAAACTAAAAATAGCATCAGAAATACTCAATAAATCTGTTAAGAGAAAAGATCTAAGTAGAGCGAAACTAGTTAAAATCCTTAAAGCATTGTATAGGAAATACAGGGTTAAACCATTTAAAGGTAAAGCTAATCCACAAGACCTCTATGACAAGGAATTAACAACTCTATACGTTATCGGTAAATATGGTTTAAATCTAGACCAGGAGTATCCAGATTTTTTCGAAAACGTTTTCTACATAGAAAGAGTTCTAGATACTTGCATAGATATGATAATGCGTGGTGAATATGAGAGAGCCAGAGAACTTTTAAGAACAATTTCTCCATCTAATGTCGTCGACAGCAATACTATTGCTAAACTATTGAGACTACCTTTTACAAAACATATTTTTGGATTCATAGATGAAGAAACATTTGCTAAAATACTTATTAAAACTAAAGAAGCGTTTCCGGAAGAGGATGTTAGCGTAAGAAACTACGTTAGATTCTATATTGCGTTCAGAGTTGCTGAAGCTATTTCTAAAGGTTTAGTTAAAGATCCTGGTTTTAAAGAAGCTTTGAAGAAATCGATTGGTTTAAGAATAGGTTTTCCAAAAACTATTCCAAGTGACGAATACATTAGAGTTATTGCGAAAGAAGTTTTTGGCGTTAAAAACGATTTTCTAGATAAAGTATTGGTAAAAATTAGTGGTAAGACAGAATCTATTGAGAAGAAGGATTCTCCAAAATCTATCGAGAAAAAATGAAGCTAATGTTCTGCAGCGATCTGTACATACTTATCAGGATACTTGTGTTTAAGATATTCAATTACCTGGTCATACAATGTTTTAATCATTCTCCTAATATCCTCCATTAGAACAATATCGGTATATCCATGAACAACTATGTTATGTGCAAATGGACTTGGTATTTTCGTTGGTCCAAATACTCTCAAATCTATCTCACCTCTATGTATCTTATTCAGAACTTCTTTAGCAGCATCTATATGCATATAATCCTCAATTATCTCTCTATAAGTCTCTTCGAGAACGGGGAAATTACCCAATTCTTCAATAGCTTTTAAAAGTTCTTCAGCATTAATCTGTAGTTTATGAACACTCTTCTCCGAATCTCTATATTTTCTTAATAACATGAATGACCTAACAGCACAATGTCTAAATCTTCTTTTAAACATTTCGGTTCTACGTATGATCTTTCTCAACATATTTTCAATATTGTTTGAATCGATCTTTTTGAATAAACCTATCCAATCAAGATCTTTTTTAACTGGTAATGTGAGCATGAAACCATTATCGGTTACAGTTATTGCTACGTTAACTCCCAGTTCTTGACCTATAATGTAGCCATAACATCTCGATAAAGCTTCATTAACTCTCCTACCTACTAGGCTGTGAACAATTATATTTCTCCTATTTAGCTCATCGAATATTTCAATGAGGAATAATTTATCGCTAGGAACTAGACCACCCGTGAATAAGTATTGTTCATATATGTATTCATAAATGGAATTTGCTGTTTTCTCATCAATACTGTAGTTATCCATAAGCCACTTAACAACATCATTCTTGTTTTCAGAAGATACTTTTTCTGCAACAAGTCTTCTGAAACGACCAACTTCTATTGCTGAATCGTAAGCTAGCGGTAACATTTCGCTAAACCATATTGGAACGGTTGGTCTAGAACCATCGGCTGGTTTAACGTATACTTTCAATCCCTTACTAGTTATGTATTCGAAAACCCTACCACTAAGTACGAATTTATCTCCAGGAGAGAGGTGTTCAACGAATTCTTCCTCGAGATCACCAATATATCTACCTTCGATTGTGAAAACATGAGCTTTACTCTCATCAGGTATAACCCCTACATTCTGATAGTATATCATTCTCGAATTCTTCTTCCTACCGAAAACCCCTTCTTCATCGTCAAACCATATTTTAGAATATACTCTGGCGTGTTCGAAGTAATCGCCATACATTCCTGCTAAATAACGTATCGTGTTAAGAAAAGATTCGAAATCTAGATTGTGGAAACTATAGCTTCTCTTAACAACTCTATAGGCATCATATATGTTCCATTTCTTCTCTAAACTCATGCCAACAATGTGTTGAGCGAGAACGTCAAGAGGATTTCTCGGTATATGAATATTATCTATTTTTCTCTCTAAAGCAAGTTTAGCTAATGTAACGCATTCGATCAAATCATCTCTATCAACAACAATTATTACGCCTCTACTAGTTTCTCTAATGTGGTGACCAGACCTACCTATTCTTTGAAGTAATCTTGATACGCTCTTAGGAGAACTAAGTAAAACCACTAAATCTATGTATCCAATATCTATACCAAGCTCTAAACTAGTAGAACTAACAATAACTCTTAACAAACCTTTCTTCAACTTATCCTCTATCTCTAACCTAACATCTCTACTTAAACTACTATGATGAGCCTCTATTTCATCCATATCGACAACTCTCTCTTTCTCCATACTCTTACGTAGTTTAAACACAACTCTCTCTGTAGCACTACGAGTATTTGTGAAAACCAACATTGTTCTACTATTCATAACGAGTTCTTTCAACTCACTATAAATTCCTTCATTGATTTCTTCAGCCGAAGCTGTAACTAGATTATTTACTGGTGTAACAACGCTTATCTCAATTGGTTTAGCGAATCTAGCATCAACAATGTAGCAATCCCTTGTCTCACCATTATCTCTATATCCAACTAGGAATTTAGCAACCTCCTCTAGAGGAGATATGGTTGCACTCAAACCAATTCTTTGCAACTCTGTACCAGCGAGATACTCTAATCTCTCTATACTCAATGATAAATGACTCCCTCTCTTACTACTAGCTAATTCGTGTATCTCGTCTACAACAACAACTCTGGTATTCGCGAGTTTCTCTCTAAATCTCGGAGCATTGAGAGCTATTGCAAGACTCTCCGGTGTTGTAATTAGAATGTGAGGAGGGTCTCTAAGCATTTTCTGCTTCTCGTATGGAGATGTATCGCTAGTTCTAACGGCAACTTTTATCTCGGGTACTTCGTAACCCATATCTCGAGCTATACTGCTGATCTCGTTCAACGGTTTGATCAGATTTTTAAACATATCATTATTCAGCGCTCTCAATGGACTAACATATACGACGTGAACACCCTGTGGAAGCCTACGCGTCTTTTCGTACTCTTCGTAGAGATTATCTATTAACCCCAAAAATACAGCTAGAGTTTTACCAGTACCCGTAGGGCTGGATACTAATACGTTCATACCGGTTTTAACGAGCGGTATCGACAACCTTTGTGGAGGAGTGAATGAATTGTAGGTTCTAATAAACCATTCTCTAACATATGGTCTAAGCATACTCAGTATTTCACTATCACTATACTCAACGTTCCAAACCCTAATCACGATTTAAACCTCTATAACCACTTCTCTCTCCTAACGTTTAAGTAAACATATGTTAATGCAAACATGAATGTAAATCCAGTTACAATAACTAATCTCCGTATTAATAAAGCGATTGTTAAAATTGTGAAGAGCGATGCTAAAATATACTCCGATAACGGTTTAGATACTAGTTTCTTCTCGAACTCTCCTTTAGGTGTTCTTCTAAATTCTAATGGGTATCCCAGTAGGAATCTCATGATAGATTTCAGGATCGTGTGAGATAAGTAATTATGTATAACGCCAGACCTACCTAGTATAACAATTGTTTTCCAAACATTACGTGTGTAACTATGAATTACATGTGCTAAACATAACGAGAATAATGTGAAACTAATAAACCATGCTGTAGCGAAAGGTAAGTGTTCTAGAACGAGGTCTTTTCCATAAATAACTGATATTATTGATGAAACCAGAACACCTAGGAAAAATAGTGCGGATGATAAGTATTGATTTAGGTACAAAGATAGTTCTAGTTTAACTAGTGGATTAATAGGGCTTAAAAACAATCTACGTAAATACTTCTTGAAAGTATATAATGCTCCATAAACCCATCTTTCTTGTTGTATTTTGAGAGAGGATAACCTATTGGTTACTTCAACTAGAACAACATGATCATCTAAGAATGCAGTTCTACGACCACCCATTATGATTCTTAAACCAGCATCTATGTCTTCAACAATATTATCCTCACTCCAACCCTTCAATACCTCTCTCACATAATCCCTTCTATATACAGTTCCAGCACCAAGAGTAAATACTGGTAATCCTAGAGAGTATCTGCCTCTATATAGAGTATTTACTTCAAACTCCATAACATACCATAGTGTTTCAGAAACTATGGTTTCTCGATTTAAACCCCTCCACCTAGAAGTAACCGCGACGAATTCTGTGTTCTTCTCTAATAGATCTATAGCTTGAAAAACGAAATCGCTGTTGAAAACGGAATCTATGTCGATTACCAAAATGTAATCATAACGCGCAAGCCAAAGCGCTGCATTTATAGCTCCAGCTTTAAAACCCCTTCCACCTTCCCTCCACATTAATATGACATTATCAACTCCTCCTCTAGTTTTATCTACAACCTCTCTGATCTTGACGTAGTCGTTGTAATCATCATGCGATACGATAATAAGCTCCCCATATTTACTTAATTCGGAGTTAATGAAGTTCTTGATTAGAGCTTCTATCTTATCCATAGGTTCTCCTTTCATTGAAACAAGTATTGAAACACCTTTTCTTGCCGTAGAGCTTTTCACTATATTTCCATTTCTATTAACCGATCTCAATCCAGCTAAATAATAGACCACGTATAGAACCTGGTATAGAGTAGCGATTACGAAACATATAATTAGCGCGGCTGAACCCAATGCTTCCACGATGTTCATGGTATAAACCATCAATATTTTAATGAATAACAAATGGATAGCATTACAATATGAATACTTTGATAGGAATTAATACCGCTACACATATTTAGATAAATTGTAGGTGTGTAGATGTATGGTTAAGATCAAGTGGTTTGGACATGCATGTATTGCTGTTATTAGAAGCGATAACTACACAATCGTTTTCGACCCCCATGATGGCTATAGTATTGGTTTACGTAAACCAGATGTAGTTGCTGATTTAATTCTTGTTAGCCACGATCACTTCGATCATAACGCTGTAAAGAGTGTTTCGAAGAAGGAGAGTAGGGTTTTGAAAGAATTCTTTGGTGAAGTAACTGTTGATAACGTTGTTGTAAAAGGATTTAAAACTTATCACGATAAAGATGGAGGTAGGAAAAGGGGTTTAAATGCTGTTTATCTTGTTGAAACAGAAGGGTTTAGAATTGCTCATATGGGGGATTTAGGAGATACTCCTGAACCCAAGGTTATTGATAGTATTAGGAATGTAGATATTCTCTTCATACCCGTAGGCGGCGTGTATACGGTTGAACCAATTGAAGCAGCAGAAATTGTTGATAAAGTTAAACCTAAGAACGTTATGCCCATACACTATTGGATTTCTGGTTTAAGATTACCATTAAGAGAGGTAGGGGATTTCCTAAATTACGTTAAAGGTTTTGATATCGTTAAACTCGATACTAACGAGTTCCTACTAGAACAGTATAGTGGTAAATTAATTGTAGCAAAATATGTTTAACCTGTAATCACGAATAAATAAGTTACATAACCGCTGGATTCTAAATACTCGTATTCTACAGTTTCTAGATCAAGATAAATCGTTAAATCCACAATTGTAGGTATAGATAAGCCGCCACGATATCTATAAACATACCTTATATTCACCTGACTTCCAGGATTCAGAATAATAGCGTCTTCTGGGAAACGATCTATTTGTTCAAAGTAATCGCCTATATATTCTTTACTAATATAATTTATGAATGATAGATTTATACGAGCAGGGTTTACAATTACTCCTTTATTCATCCTATTACTAATTATGAGAGTGATTTCGAAAGCAGAGCCCGTAATGATCTTCGTAGTGTTAACTAATATTAATTTATCTATTGGAGCCTGCGTTTTAGATAGTATATCGAATACATTTCCTCTCAGTGTAGTGATCTTTATAGATAGTATTTCGGATAAATCGTATTTCAATGTAAGATTTATTCTACTAATGGACCCTAATGGTACTGTATAGGAAACGTTGTATTTGTATACTGTGAGATTTCTAAGAACCAATATAATGTTATTAACTAAGATATCGACCTCTCCTCTATTGTATATGTAGAGGATTAAAATCCACGAATCATTATTTTTCCTAACAATATAATCTACATTAATGGATTCCCTCGCCTTATCGATCATCAAGGACATATTGTTTAGAGCGTAACCGCTTAATCTCGATTGCCTAATCATAGTATTTACTAAGAAGAAAATACTCGTAAATATCATTGAAACAGTTATGATCGCAGCAATATAGTTAGAAATAGCTTTCACAACCCACCACCTCTAATGACCTTAAGATTAATTTCAATCATTCTTCTAGATTCAGTAATCAAAATTGTTTTTACAAGGGAACCAGGCGGAAAACCGATCTCGGGTTTAGTAATATATAATTTTAAGTAACTCACCCTACCTGGAGGAATCCTATGATTAAGTTTGAAAACTTCAGTAATTATAGAACCATTTATGAAAACACCGTAAATTCTAACTTCCTTTATAGTTATATCGTAATCACCGTAGTTATACAGAATTATCAAAACCTCTTTATGTGTTAAATTTATTAATCTAATGTACCCATCTACAAAACCAATTTTTTCCCCAATTCTTCTCCAAGCTTGTTCTTCGAGCTCCATTAAACCAACTTGTTGTACTCTCGTTTGCTGAATGAATTGTCTATAAACAATATAACCAGCAACTATAGCCACACCTATAAGCATAATTACACTTATTGATTCAGCAATTAATTTTAATCTCTTAGTCAAACACCAACACCGAAACCACAAGTTGAATAAAAATCCTTTTACCTTTTTAAGAGAGATATAATTTTATACCTTATTTAATACATGCATTTAAACTTATTACCAACCTATAGGGTTAATATTTAATGAATGGTGATTTTAATCTTGAGTATTTTTAAGAAAATACGTTTCTTCAAGAAAAAAGAGACGAAAGAAGTTGGTGAAACTGAAACTAAACCACAAGTTTCTGAAGAAGCGGGGAAGGAGAAACGATTTAAATTGAGAATAGAATTCCCCAAAATATTTGCGAAGAAGCGGGAGAAACCTGTTGAGGAGAAACCATCTCCGGTTAAAGAAGCTAAACCTCGAATAGCTTTAAAGTTATCGAAACCAGAAACTAAACCGGTTAAAGAGAGAGGTATTCTTACACGTGAAGTATATAAATCAGTAATAATGCTATCAATAGAAGGATTCGTGTTCGGTTCATTAGTAGCTTTCCTACTATACATTGTTTTAACGGGTTTTGCTGAATCAAAACTTATTCTAGACATATCTAATCTATTCATGTTGGATAATTACACAGTTCTACTAATCGTTCTCGTACCGCTGGGAATATCGATTGGAGTGTTGGGAATAGATCTGATATTCAAATCTCAGAGAGGTATAGGCTTACTCTCCGTAATGAGTAGAAGAGGTAGAGCCGTTAGGACAGAGACCAGATTACCAACTGTTCATCCTGGAAGAATAGTTTTAGCTGGAGTTTCAATGCTTATACCTTTATCTGGATTACTAATACTATATCTGTATCAAGGCTACCCATTCGCGCCTGCAATAGGTTCGGTTGTTCTAGGTATTGGCATGGCTATTTCTCTCTATTTATTCGCAACTTCTCTGAAACCAGCTCCTCCACTACCATGGTATGCTGCTTTGGCGGTTGAATCTAAGAGTATAAGTATTGAAGAATCTCGTAAATTAGCTCAATTAATTAAAGTTGCTGGTATAACTGCATCGCCATCTCTAATCATAGCGAAATACTATGCTTTAACAATAATATCTATCATAATTACAGTAGCCGTATCTATCTTAGTATCGGTATCCATATTTTATGGAACAATAGCACCAGATATTGGAATTGCAATTATATTCATGTTCTCACTTATAATAATAGCTTCAATGTATTACCCATATTTGAAATTCAATCAAATGAAAAACGATAGGAAAAGAGCTGTTGAGAGAGAACTACCGTTTTTCGCAATGTACTCCAGTATTATGCAAACAGCTGGATTTAACGTAGATAAAGCTTTCGAAAGAATGATCGGTAATAAGCTGTTCCCAGGTATAGATCGGGAAGCCAGAATACTCATTAGAGACATAAGGCTCGGTACAGATCCCTTGGAAGCTCTCACTAAATTAGCACTAGATCATCCGAGTAAGAAGTTCAAAGATTTTATATTCGGCTATACATCTGTTTTGAGAAGCGGTTGGAATACACAATCATATTTGTCGATGAGAATTAGAGAATATACGCAGGAAATGAAGTTCAACTGGAGACAATATGTTGAGAGAGCTGGCGGTATTGGAGAAATGCTTGTAACACTATTCCTAATGACTACAACTTTATTCGTTCTCATAGCTGTTGTTTTACCCTACGGTATTGAGAATATGATGAATATATTCAATTTCCTACTACTACCAATAGTTGCTGTAGTAATGATTCAAACTATAGATGCTTTAATACCGCAACCTAAGATTAGGGATTACTATAAGACTAATATATTTGTAGTTGCTGGAATACCTTTAGTATCATTAATCGTTATAAGCATGGTTTTGCCACAAGACCCTAATTATCCAATGTATCTTCTAGGTTCATTTATAGTATCGGTTCTTCTAGCTTTAGGTATAGATTTTCAAGTTCAGAGAGCTGAGATTAGAGGAATAGAATCTGCATTACCGGAATTCCTGAGAGATATAACTGAATATAGAAAAATCGGTTTCCCAATGCTTAGAGCAATATTCATGATCAAAGATACTAATAGAAGGTATAACAAGTATTTCGATAGGTTGCTAAACGTTATCGTTGCTCAACTCAGAGCAGGTGTTAGATTAAATAAAGTAAAAGTTCCGACAAGGTCTTGGTTAGGAGTATTCGTATTCTGGCTACTCGGTGAAGTAGAAGATACTGGTGGTGGAACTCCAGCTCTACTCGAGGAGTTCACTAACTTAATAACCGAACTTCTCGATTCCCGTGAAACCGCTAGGAAGCAGTTGAGATTATATGATGTTTTAACATTCATAACGCCTGTTTTCCTCATAATATTCGTAGCTATTGGTGCAGCTATTAGTAAAATGATTGAATTCGTTACCGGAGAACAAGCTGGAGCTATGGAAACTCTACGTAGGGAGCTTGGAGGAGTTGAAATGCCGATAATGTTGAGACCAGCTTATGAAGCTATCAGGTATGCTCAAATGAGTGTTTTAGTTGCCAGTTTAATGTTATCGTTAACTATGACTAAAGCAGTAGATCTCACTCCGAGAAATACCGTTAGACCAGCAATTATATTATCGTTAGCAATAGTTATGGTTGCATTAACCGATATGATTGCTAATATGTTTGTGAAAATGGTTGGTGTATCGTAGAATATTAGAAGTAATCGCTATTATCATCAACATCCTTCTCTAAAAACTTTTTTCTTATAGCTCTATAAACATGATAATCTCTAATGTGTTGTATGAGGTCTTCGAAAGAGTAGAAGAATATTAATTTGGGTTCATAACGCTCACTATTCTCTTCATCAAGACAAGTTATTGCTGCATTAACACATATTGGACACGCAATCATTTTAGTAATTCTATCTCTACATGTC
>Ga0105163_1000894_pt1 | contig 16688 bp, 12 predicted proteins | sample JNZ110809AmetaG_FD_81531 | JGI IMG/M metagenome (GOLD analysis project Ga0105163, IMG submission 81531) | Hot spring microbial communities from Jinze hot spring, China to study Microbial Dark Matter (Phase II) - JNZ 110809A | ecosystem: Environmental > Aquatic > Thermal springs > Hot (42-90C) >... | reverse complement strand
TCATTAAACCCTGTAGGCCCGAACAAACGCATTATCGCCGCTGCAGCCGATCAGAAATATCCGGACCTTACCGTAGACGAGGAAGGAATTTTCTACTTGGTTTGGGAAGATCACCGTTACGGTAACCCCGACATTTTCTTTACCAGGTCCATAACTTCCACCGGCATCTTGCTCTGGAAGCCTGAAAGCAAGGTAAGCGATCCGTGGGGGCCAACTTCCCAGGAAAAACCTGCAGTAGAGGTGCTCAAAACCGAAGTGATTTCAGAAATTCAAGTCATTGACTGTATCCCGGGGACTCCGCCTCAGGCTGAAATCGCAGTTATAACTAAAATCCTCTGGGTTGTAACCGTGGCCTGGGAAGATGACCGGAACAATCCTTCCCAAAATGTGCATGACATCTACATGGCTTTTTCCACCGACAGAGGCGATACTTTCAGTGTAGATCAGAGAGTAGATGACGACCTAAGCGGTGCCGAGCAAAGGGATGTTGATATAGCAATATCCCAGGGCTACAAAGTGGTTGAAATCGTGGTTGAGACCTATTGTGGATCAGCCGTCGTCCGGTTGCTTGCTCCGGTAGCAGACATCCATGTAGTTTGGCAAGACTTCCGCAATGGTCTCTCTAACCCTGATATTTACTATGCCCTCGTTCATTATGAACCAACCCCCGAAGACCCCACCGTTTACAAATTGACCTTTGAGCCTAATGAAAAGGTAAACTGGGGTGATGACTTGGGGTGGCTCAGAGGGGAGAAGGCCTGGCAGGGTGAGCCAACCATTGCTGCCCGCCCTGCCTGCCCCGAAGAAGGGGATTATTATTACGATGTCTACATAGCCTGGGCTGATAGCAGGAATTACGATGAGCTCAACACCGATATTTTCATGGCTATGAAAACCACTTGCCCTGTTCCTCCCTGGCAAGATTGGAACAGGGGCAACGGCTGGATTAATTGGAACGTTAACAGTGGAGCCAGAATGCGAGAAGCTAACCTGCCCATCTACTCCCGTTACCCCCCTGATAATCCCCCCCACACAAGGCAGCAACGTCCTGCCATAGCCGTTGCCACCCTCAATCCATGGCCAATATCGCCTTGGGGCAGGATATACCTGGTATGGGATGATAACCGGAAAGGCGGCAAGGTAGGTTTGTGGCGGGAGAACAGGGATGTATTCTTTGCCACTTCCTCTCTTGGATTTGTAGACTATTTACCCGGTTATACCTCCTCTGGCACCTATGTCTCACCCATTATAGATGCAGGCGAAGTGGTGACCTGGTATATAATTTCCTGGAAAGCCCTGTTGCCGGAATACTCTTACATGACCGTGCAAACTCGCGTTGGCAATGACCTTACAGCTTTTGAAGGGGATAAAAACTGGGTACCCTGGGATTTCCCTTGCGCTTCAATCCCGGTGTGCCTTCCAAGTCGTCCGTGCGGTGAGCCTATTGCCGGAGCTTGTAATCGCATATGCCCCTATCCTCCCAGCCCGGATGACTGTGAAGGCAGGGAATCCGGTGCACCTTTACAGGGCTACAAAGGGCCCGGTGAACATATAAGGTTATTGGGGATAACAGCCGAGGGCCAGAAGCTTTACAGCGTGGAAAATCAGGCCAAAATTGCCGCAAGCGATGGCTCCCTTTTCCCCAGGGCCAGATATATACAGTATAAAATCAACTTCTGGACCCGGCACTGGTCCGAAACTCCTTTCCTGCAAGAAATAGTCCTTCATTACCAGGCTCCATACAGGGTTTACCTGCCGCTTATCCTCAAAAATTACCCGTGAAGGAGGATTAATGCCGAAGATCGCCATAAGTGGGAAGGGGGGAGTGGGCAAAAGTACGCTGGCAGCTTTGCTGGCTCACATTTATGCCCGCAGAGGTTTTAAGGTCATCGCTGTAGATGCTGACCCCGATGGGAATCTTGCCGCTGCTCTCGGTTTCCCGCAGGACCTTGTGGCTAAGCTCACCCCTATAGCCAAAATGGAAGAGCTAATTGAAGAGCGCACTGGCGCTAAGCCTGGTTCCTTCGGCCTTTTCTTCAAGATGAACCCACAGGTTGATGATATTCCCGACAGGTTCTCTGTAGAGCACGGTGGGATTAAACTTCTGGTCATGGGGACTATTGAGAAAGGGGGCTCAGGATGCGTATGCCCGGAAAGCGTCCTTCTCAAGAACCTTGTAGCCCATCTCCTGCTTCAGCGCCGAGAAGTCCTTATAATGGATATGGAAGCGGGGGTTGAACACCTGGGCCGGGCTACGGCTAAAGCTGTTGATGCTTTCATCATCGTAGTGGAACCAGGCCTCCGCAGCTTACAAACTGCCCATGCTGTCCAGAAACTCGCTGCTGACATTGGCGTGGAAAGGGTTTTCGTGGTTGGAAACAAAATCCGGGGGGAAGAGGACAAGGAATTCCTCAGGGCCAACCTCCCGGGTTTCCAATTCCTTGGCTTTCTGTCTTACAGTCCCTTAGCCCTGGAAGCCGACAAACTTGGAAAGCCTGTATTTGAGTTAGACGCTAACTTGGTTCGGGAGGCGGAGGAAATCGTGAAGAACCTGGAGGAAATCCTCCATGCCGGTTAGGCTTAAACTTAAAACCATACCCCCCATCCCTGAAGACCCCCTCCTCCAGGCAAACCTCCTATCGGAAACTATCGGAGGAGGGACTAACGCCATCGCTGCCCTCTCAAATGGACGCCTATCAGCAAGCATCTCACCCTGGGGTGAGATAACTCATTTGCGGTGGCCGTCCCTCTCTTGCTGCGATCACCTTCGCTATTTCACAGCTTATAAGGTTTTCAGCTTGCTGGACCTTATAAGCTTGCTCCACGAAGAAACCGCTCGCCCTTATGAAGTCCGCTGGGGAGAAGAGGCTCCCTCTGAAGAATGGAAGCTCTACGGCAGACCACTGGAGCCTTACCCCGAGCTTGGCTCAAGGGCTGGTATCCTTACCCCGGGAGCCAGTAAGCCTTTGTGGCTCAATGACCCGGTCTGGACCTCCCAGCGTCGCTATTCCAGCGAAGACTCTGCTGCCCTTATCACCACCCTCTCAGGCCCCGCCGAGTTAGAAATAACCGATTGGATCGACCCCGAATGGGATTTATTAGTGAGGGTGCATAAAGTTAAGGGGGCAAGCCGATTCTTTTACCATTCCACTTTTGCCCCTGCTTTGAAGCCAAAGAGGGGCCTCTTCGCTTCTCCAGATCCAAAGGACGCAGGATTTGGTGCTGTTTACTGGGCTGACGAAGGAATTGTAATCCATTTCAACCCTCGCCGGAAAAGATGGGCAACAGGGGAATGGAGCCCAAGAAAGCTTGACAGCTTTTACCCCGAAGGAGGGGTTTTCTTAGCCTGGGGCTTTGACCGTATCCCTTCTTCTTTCCAAATTGGGGCTGATAGAGCTGGTAGGAAAGTGCCCCCAAGCGCTCCCCTGGGGGGTAGGCTTGATGCCGAAGATGGGCTCCTTCAGGAAAACCCTGCTTTTCAGGGCCCGGTTGATGCAGCTCTCGCTATGGATCTTCCCGATTTACATGGCACCGTCGTGGTTTTCATCGCTGTAAGTGATACCGCCACAGGAGCTGTTTCCCTCATACGCCGGGCTCGCGAGCTTGGGGTTGAAGCCTTAATCCAGAGGGTGGATAGGGCCTGGAAAGATATAGGGAAAAGGGTTTTCCTCCCACTGCAGGAAAAGGATCAAACCATTCTCAAAGTCGCTAAGCGTTCTGTCCTTTCTCTCATTATGGGGCAGGATACGGGGTCGGGGGCGATTGTGGCCTCTCTCTCACGCCAGCCCGCTTACCATTTTGACTTCCCCAGGGATAGCGCTTTCTTTGACCTGGGCCTGGATGCAGCAGGTTTTTCGGAGAGGGTGGACCAGCACCTGGATTTCCTCATGAAAGTGCAGATGCGAGGGAAGTGTGCCTTCGGGTGGATGTGGCTGGTAAACCTCAAATGGCCTTTCTACCACCCTGAGGGTCACTTCAAAGCCAACTATTCTGCAGATGGTTCGCCCGGTTCAATGCCTCATCCTTTTGAGATAGACTCAACGGGTTTAACTATCTGGAACCTGTGGCGCCATGAGCTTTTCGTCCCGGATGGAGGAAAAGAAAGTTATCGCCTGAAAGCCTGGGAGGCCATTGAAAGAGGGGCCGAAGCTTTAATGGATTACGTGGACCTTAGAGCTGGTTGGCTTCGCCCAGCCTTTGAGGACGATTCCTCAAGGCCATCGGCCACTTTCCATGGAGCGAGCTCAACCCTTACCGCTCTCATGGCCGCAGCTGATGCCGCTTACCGATGGGTTAGGGAAGAAAGGAAAGCGGAGCGATGGGAAAGGGCGGCTTCGGCCTTGAGGCAGAGCATGCTCAAAAAACTGGAAGGCAAAATCTCCAGGGAGATTTTAGGATGGCGTGGCCTTCACTGGGCCTTTTGGCCTGCCCCTTTGTTCAAGCCCGGCGATTCCCGATGCCTTCCTCTGGTGGAAATCCTGGTGAAAGAGATAACCGAGAAGGTGGAAGGCAAAAGGCCCGGCTTCTCATACTTAGCTGAACAGCTTTTCGCCCTGGCTCTTGCCCCCATCAGAACCCATGAACACGAAGTCTTAATCCGCAGGGGGCTTGAATTTCTGGCTTACAAAGTAGCAACCCCAGGCACCCATCACTTTGGGGAAATTGTGCTGAAAAAAGGGGAATTCTATCAGAACCGCACCGCCATACCGCACCTTTGGAACGGCATCCTCTTCTACCTGACCCTTTTAGCCCTCCACCGCCCCGAGGCTTTCCACCGCCAGCGCCCTCCTTATCCTCCTGGGGATTAATTAAAAGTATCCCCTTTTGCCAAGCCAGTCCTCGCATGCTATCATTATATTTGAAAGAATTCAGGGCCAACTATGCTCGCTCACTTAAGGCAAAATTTGGAAGTAGGTGGGATGGAATGCCGCTTAACGAAACTGAGACGCGAGCGCGTTTGATTGAACCCAAGTTGAAAGCAGCGGGTTGGACTGACCGCGAGATTTCACGGGAATTTTACTATAAGGCCAATCATCAGTATACTCCGGGCAAAATTATACTTGTGGGGGACAAAGTCCAGCGTGCAAAATCTAAGAGGGTGGATTATCTTCTTTGCTATACCGATGGTTTCCCTATTGCGGTAGTGGAAGCCGAGCCAGAGGATAAACCTCCAGAAGCGGGGTTGGAGCAAGCCAAGCTTTATGCTCAAGATTTGGGTTTGGCTTTTGCTTATGCCACCAACGGAGACAAAATAATTGAATACGACTTCTTCACGCACACCAGCCGCGAACTTCGTGCTTTCCCTACCCCAGACGAACTGTGGGACCGTTGGAAGAAAAATACAGGCTTGGAAGAGCCCATTGTTGGGAAGGTCCGGGAGGCACCTGCCGTCTATGGTGTCAGTGAAAACCTCTCCAATCCTCTCCTTTACCCTTACTGCCCTGAAAGCCAATGCGGTAAGCGTCCATATTACTTTCAAGAGCGCGCCATTCGCGAAATCATCCTTCGCATTATGCGAGGACAAAAGCGCGTTCTTCTGACTATGGCGACGGGAACGGGCAAAACCTTCGTTGCCTTTCAAGTGGTCTGGAAACTGATCAAGTCAGGATGGCTACAACGAAGACATCCCGACCGACCAGTCCGTGTCCTTTTCTTGGCTGATCGTTTGGTCTTGCGAAACCAGGCCTATAATACTTTCTCCCCCTTTGCCACTGGCGCGAGTGATCCTCGTTACCTGATTGAAGGGCATCCACCAAATCTCAACCGCGACCTGTATTTTGGCATTTACCAGACCCTCTGGAGCCAAGACGAAAAAGGAGACCGGCTTTTTGAAAAATTCCCGCGTGATTTCTTTGACCTCGTCATCATTGATGAATGCCATCGCTCAGGTTGGGGAACCTGGCGAGAGATTCTGGACCACTTTGAATCTGCTATCCACTTTGGGATGACAGCCACGCCAAAGCAGGATGAAAATATAGACACCTATGCTTATTTTTGCTCCGAAGAGCCAGAAGTTGCCATTGACCCCCAACACCCAGAGCGAGGCACCTGGCATCCTCCAGCATTTCAATACAGTTTGGGGCAAGGTATAGAAGACGGTTTCCTTGCAACATATAAGGTCCACCGCGTCCGAACAACCGTGGACGCCACAGGTCTCCGCTTGGAGGATGCTATAGAGCAGGGCGCAGAAGTCTTCATACCTGAAGATGTGGAACCCAGAGAGATTTATACAACTCCCCAGTTTGAGCGAGAAATTACCTTGCCCGATCGCACTCGCACTATGGTGAAACACCTGGCAGGGCTTTTGCGGCGCTTTGGGCATATGGAAAAAACGATGGTTTTCTGCGTGGACATGGAGCATGCCCGCCTTGTGGCTCGCCTCCTTCAAGATGAGTTTGGACCGGAAACGGGATTGGATAACTACGCCGTGCCCATCATTTCCGAAGAAGGTGAAGAGGCACGCCGTTGGTTGGAGGATTTCGCTGATTCAGATAAGAAAGCACCTGTTGTGGCTACGACTGCCGAACTCCTTTCCACCGGCGTTGATGTGCCTTCATGCCGCAACATCGTCTTCATGAAAACTATCTCTTCCCCCGTTCTCTTTAAGCAAATTATCGGGCGAGGAAGCCGCATTGATCCCGCAACAGACAAATATTGGTTTCGCATTATTGATTACACAGGCGCTACGCGCCTCTTTGACCAGTGGGATCGCCCCCCAAGCCCTCCTCTTGAATTGCCAAAAGGTCCTTCCACGGCAAGGCTTGAGGGCACCGTGTTGCACGCGGATACTGGAGAAGTCATAGTAGGTGCTTCGGTCACCGTTCGCACAGGCCCTAACACTCAACAGGGTCCGATCCGCACTGATAATGACGGTCGTTTTGAGTTCAGCAATCTTCCCGAAGGAAAGCTCACCGTCATCGTCAACGCACCAGGATTTGTCCGAAAGGAATTCAGGGTTGACACCATAGCCGATCAGACCGTTTCCCTTGAAATTTCTCTTAAGCCTGAACGAAAGAGCCCCGCCAAAATCCGTGTGGAAGGGTTGCAAGTGACTATCGCTGACGAAGCCGTTTTCACCATTGATGCCACAGGTCAGCAACTTTTGCTGAGCGAGTATCGTGCTTATACTAGAGAAAAGGTCCTTCAGCATGCACCCACATTGCGCGATTTGCGGGAAATTTGGATAGATTCTCCGCGCCGGAAGGCTTTCATGAAAGACCTGCGTTGCTCCGGTATCCATCCGGAAATTTTGGCGGAAGTAGAGGGCAATCTTGAAGCCGATTCTTTTGATATCCTTGCTAACATAGCCTTTAGTGCTCCGATCCGCACTCGCAGCCAGCGCGCTACCGCATTCCTGAACCGTGAGCAACAATTTATCCGCTCTTATAGGGAGAAGGCTCGTGAGGTTATCTTGGAACTTGTGGACAAATATCGGGTTGGCGGCGTAGAGCAACTGGAGCCAGAGATTTTTGATGTCTCCCCCTTCCGAGAATGGGGAGGGGCATTCAAGATTAGTCAATGGTTTGGCGGTGTAAATGAACTCCGGCACACTCTTGAGGAGATGCGCAAGCGCATATATCCTGCAATGGAGGTGAGAGGATGAACCGGGTTCAAACCCGTGAAACCCTCGCTAACGAAATCTGGCGCGCTTGTGACATCCTTCGCCGCGATAATAACTGCGGTGGCATCATGGAATATGTGGAACATCTTTCATGGCTGCTTTTCCTACGCTTTCTGGATGCCCAGGAGGAAGAATGGGAAACTCAAGCCGAACTGGCTGGACAGACTTACCGACCCATTATTGAGCCACCTTACCGATGGCGAGATTGGGCAGTAAAGGATTGGCCCGCTGATGAATTGCTACGTTTCGTGCACGGAAAACTTATTCCATACTTGCAAGCCTTAGGCGGCGATCCTATCCGGGATGTCATCAGGGGCATCTTCGCCGAACGCAATGTCATTGTCTGCGCCTCTGGTTACAACCTCAAAGACGTCCTCTCAATCCTCAATGGCATTGACTTCCACAGCCAAGACGACATCTTCACAGTCTCCCAGGTCTATGAGGAGTTACTCCGCCGCCTTGGCAGCGAAAACCGCCTGGCAGGTGAATTTTACACCCCTCGTCCAGTTGTCCGCTTCATTGTAGAACTTGTCAACCCTCAGATTGGCGAAACAGTCTATGACCCCGCCTGCGGCACATGTGGATTTCTGGCAGAGGCTTACCTCTGGATGAAGCGTCAGGAAAAGACCATTGAGGATCACAAGACCCTGCAGGAACGCACCTTCTTCGGACAGGAGAAAAAGCCTATCCCAGCTCTCCTGGGGCTAATGAACATGGTCCTTCACGGAGTTGCTGCGCCACGCATCTTGCGCAAGAACACCCTTGAGGAAAACATCCGTCAAGTCACCGAGCGCTATGATGTCATCATGACCAATCCGCCTTTTGGGGGAACCGAGGGGCGTCACATCCAGCAAAACTTCCCCGTGCAATCGCAAGCAACAGAACTCCTTTTCCTTCAGCACATCATGAAGAAACTCAAGCCCCGAGACGGCGCCCGCTGCGGGATGGTCGTGCCCGAAGGCACACTTTTCCGGAGCGGACCCTTTGCTGAGGTGAAGCGAGCTCTCCTGGAAGAGTTCAACCTTCATACCATCGTGAGCCTCCCGCCTGGGACTTTTGCTCCCTACTCCGATGTCAAGACCGCCCTAATCTTCTTTGAGCGTCCGGGACCGACGCGGGAGATTTGGTATTACGAGCTCCCATTGCCCGAGGGGTTGAAGAAGTTCAGCAAAGGAAGCCCTATTCAGGACGAGCATTTTGCGGAAGCCCGCAAGCTCTGGCGGGCATGGGATGCCTATCGCAAAGGGAAAGGACTGCGCGAGGCATGCCTTTCAGAGCGTTCATGGATTGTTCCTGTGGAAGAGATCAAGGCTCGAGACTACGACCTAACTGCCCGTAACCCAAACCGCAAAGGAACAGAAACCCTTCCCTCACCTGCAGAAATCGTGGCAGGGCTGCTTGAGCGCGAGCGGGAAATCCTGAGCATAATAGAAGAACTGAATGAACTCCTTGGGAACAGTGAGGAGGGAGCTAACTATGACTGAAGGACCTTACGAACTCCCCGAAGGCTGGCGATGGGTGAGGCTGGGGGAGGTGTGCAAGGTGTTTGCGGGATCACCAGCGCCTCAAGGTGAACAATATTTTCGAGACGGTCATTTTCTTTTCGTTCGCGTTCAGGACCTTGGGCGTCATGGGATTACAACTAACTTGGTTGAAACAGCTGACCTTGTCAATGAAAAAGCTGCCAAAGAGTTGCGGCTAAAGAAAGCCAAGGCGGGCACGATTCTTTTTCCGAAGAGTGGCGCCGCTATTTTGACTAACTCCAGAGCCATATTAGGTAAAGATGCCTATATTGTGTCTCATCTTGCAGCGGTAGAACCAAACACAAGCTTTGTCCATAATCTTTGGGTGTTCTATTGGCTTTGCACGGTGGATATGTCGCAGTTCATTGATAATCCTGCCTATCCGTCACTTCGCTTGAGCAAAATTAAAGAGCTTTACCTCCCCCTCCCCCCTCTTTCCGAGCAGCGGCGGATTGTGGCGCGGATTGAGGAGCTGATGGAGCGGATACGAGAGGCACGGCGCTTGCGGGAGGAAGCCCGCCAGGACACCGAACGCCTCTGGCAATCCGTCCTCGCCGAAATCTTCCCCCGCCCCGGCGACAAACTCCCCGAAGGCTGGCAATGGGTGAGGCTGGGGGAGGTGTGCGAGCACAAAACAGGCTTATGGGGCCCGGAAGCTCCCAATACGGGAGAGGGATTCCCTGTAGTGCGTTCAACTGAGATAGCGGGTTATCGGATAGACCCACAAAGTGCGTCTGTCCGTCTTATCCCTCGCGAGAAGGCTAAGGGTTATGCGTTGCAATCAGGTGACATCCTTGTTAATAAGTCGAGCGGGAGCCCGCACCTTGTTGGTTGGCCAAGTATTTTTGAAAACCCTGGCGATGGACGGGTTTACCTCTTCTCTAACTTCATGCTGCGGCTGCGGCTTGACCAGAATCGGGCGATTCCGTGGTTTGTCTTGTATTACCTCCACAGCCCTGAGGCTCGGGCGGTTTACCTAAATGCACAAGACACAACCTCGGGCTTACGCAATCTCCGAGTCAGCGACTTCATAAACCAGCCCATCCCCCTTCCCCCTCTTTCCGAGCAGCGGCGGATTGTGGCGCATCTGGAAGCGGTGCAGGAGCGAATAAAAGCCATTAAAGAGGGGCAAGCCCAGATGGAAGCCGAACTAAAGCGCCTGGAGCAGGCAATCTTGGACCGAGCATTTCGGGGAGAGCTGTGAAAGGCTGATTCGCTGGTAACTACATAACTTTTAAGAGGGATAAAATATGGAAAAACAATTTTGGCCCTATTTAATCGCCCTCGTCATCGCGTTAACATCATTGTGGGCAACGGCCGCCTGTAAGATTTTGCCAACCCCCACACTTACTCCAACGGCTACATTCACCCCTTCACCAACCCCAACCTCTACCTTTACCCCCACTCCCACTTTAACCCCAACCTTCACTCCAACTTCAACTCCCACTTTTACTCCCACTCCCTCGCCTACACCAACACCGACCCCCACACGAAAGCCTACTCCGAAGCCCACTCCGACGAACACTCCAAAGCCTTCTGGTCAGGCCACTCCATTGCCCGCAAACAAAGGTTGCTACCTCATTCAGAACTTCATGGGAGTTGAACTAACGTTCACTTTTACTCGTCTGGGAGACCAGTGGAACGATACGTTTAAAGTTCCTGCCGGAAGCGAATACATATATTGCCTTGACCCTGGTCGCTATACTTACACAATAGACGCTCCCCCTCCCTGGGCCTCAGTCAATGGTGAGCTTACGGTAAACCCTGGAGATCGCTATCGCTGGCCAGTAGCCGGTAAACACTGATTTCCGGAGCAGCCTGCCCTCTAAAAAATTCAAGGCCCGGCACAGCGAAATCTTACCCTCCATTGGGTAAGATGCCGGTATATTTTGCTTTCTCGCCAAATTGAGGCCAAGCCTTTTGTGTTTAACCCCGATGTGATATAATATCACCGGCTTAACTTCGTAAAAGGTGAGGTAGCTATGGGGAAGAAACCTGCCTGGTTCAAAGGGATTATCCCGGCTCTGGTAACGCCTTTTAAGAAAGACGGTTCTCTGGACGAAGAAGCCTACCGGGAGCTTATCCGCTTCCTGTTGCCCCATGTTGATGGTTTCCTGGCTGCCGGAACCACTGGGGAATTCGTTTACCTCACGCCGGAGGAAAGGAAAAGGGTAATTGAGATAACGGTGGAAGAGGCCGGGGGAAAAGTGCCTGTGATTGCGGGCACAGGAGCCCCTTCCACCAGAGAATCTCTGGAACTGACTCGCTTCGCCAAAGAGGTGGGAGCCGATGCAGCCCTGGTGGTTACCCCCTATTACCTTAAACCCACTTACAACGAAATTTACGACCATTACCGGGCTGTGAATAAAATTGGCATACCTATTATCCTCTACAACTTACCCCAGTGCGCCGGAACGCACCATGAGTGGTGGACTGCCGAAGGTTCTCTTCTGGACCTGGAAAACGTTATCGGGATAAAGGACTCATCCGGCGATATCCCCTTCCTTATGGCCCTGATTGAGAAGGTATGGGGCGAGGTGGGGATATTTACCGGTCACGATGAGACGGTGGTTGCAGCTCTGGCGGCCGGAGCTGATGGGGCTATCCTGGCTTCGGCCAACCTTATACCTGATATATGGCAGAAGATTTACAAAGCCGTTAAGGCAGGAGACCTGGATACCGCCAGGGAATGGCAGAGGAAAATCCAGAAGATAATCCGCATCGTGGTGAGGCAGGGATCCACCCAGGCAGTAAAAGAAGGTCTCAAAATGATGGGGCTAAATGTGGGAGATTCCCGCCTTCCCATGATGCCCGCGGACGCTTTCCGGCGGGAGGATCAGGAAGAGATGAGGTTTGAACTGGAAGCCCTGGGCAAGATCCCTCGCCGGGAAGTGGAGTACCACCTGGGCAATGAAACTGTGAAGGCCTCTTTTCCTGTAGATTATCATGTTGATAAAAGGGCCTTTGATTTGACCTTTGCTATAGGTGAGGGGTTCTCAGGGCCTCCCTTCCACGAGATCGCCCACATAGACCTGGTGATGGGGCTCAAGGATGGCCCCGTGGGTAGAGCAGCCGAGCGAGCTCTCAAAGAAGAACGTCCCGGCCATGAACTGGCCATAATCCGGGAACGCCCTATGGTAATCCTGGTTCCAACTGTAACCGTTCGCACTGCCCGGCAGCGCCATCAAATATATGAAGTAGCTGCCAGGGGGATAAACAAAGCCATTGACTGGATGATCAACGATGGGACTTTGCCCGAAGCTCTCTTGGATAAAATCATAATGATAGTTAACGCCTTTGTCCATCCCTCTGCAGCTATAGAGAAGCGTATTGAGTTCAACAATTTCAAAGCAATGCGGGCAGCCATACGCAAGGCTATTGAGGGACGTCCTGTGCTGGAAGAGATCCTGAACGAGAAAGACTCTGCCCGCCATCCTTTCAGATATGCGCCTTAAGGTTCGCAAAGCAAAAAGTGAAGATGCGTTAGAAGCCTGGAAGCTCATTACGCAGCTTCAAGATTTTCTGGGGCTGGAGATTACACCCTTTGAAGAGTTTATAAATCTCTGGAATAAGGTCGCTGGTTCTTCACAGTTTGAAGCTTTTGTCGCTGAAGAAGAGGGGAAAATAAAAGGCCTGGCCACGGTCTGGTTCAGAGAAAGTCTATCTCACGGGGGTCGGGTTGCCCTGATAGACGAATTCATAGTAGCTGAAGGGGAAAGAGGCAGAGGTATAGGAACACGCCTTCTGGAGCATGTGGTGAACGAATGTTTCCGGGAAGGATGTATTGAGGTAGAGATTACTACGGAGGAAGAGAACTTCGTTGCCAGGGAATTCTACCGGAAGCTCGGTTTTTACAAGGTTGGGATCCTTTTAGAAAGGGAAAGAGAAGGGGGTGTGGGCTATGAAGAAAGTTGAAATCCCTCTTTCTCAAGCTTTGAGGCTCATAAATGCTGGGGGGGTAGTGCTGGTGACCTCCCGGTATAAGGACAGGGAAAATGTGATGAGTGCCTCCTGGGTTACCCCTCTGAGCTTTTCCCCACCCTTAGTGGGAGTGGCCATACATCCTGCCCGCTTCACTCACGACCTTATTAAGAAGAGCGAACAATTTGCCCTTAACATACCAAACATTTCTCTTCTCAAAGCAGTAGAAATATGCGGGACTTATTCCGGCCGCGACACGGACAAGTTCGCCAAGGCCCATATAACTCCGGTTGATGCCCTGGAGATTGATGTGCCTCTCGTGGAAGAGTGCATAGGGCATATAGAATGCGTGCTTACGGATGCCTTCACCACCGGTGATCATACCCTGTTTGTGGGTCAAGTGGTGGCAGCTACGGTGGTAGAGGAAGCTTTTGACAGGGTCTGGAAGCTGGAGGATGAGGAGCTAAAGCCGCTGCACCACCTTGGAGGAGATTTCTACGCCGTTTTAGCTAAGCTCATCCCTGCTTCGCAAGTAGAGCAGGAAGAGGAATAAACAAACCCTGCAGGGCTTTCCTCTGGATGGAGTGAAAATATGCCGGTTATTCCGTGGGAGAAATTGGAGAGATTACTCAGCCAGGTCACAAAACCGGCCCGTTACGTAGGGGGAGAAGTTAACAGCATTGTCAAAGATTGGGCTAAAGCCCGGGTTAAAATTGCCCTGGCTTACCCCGATGTTTACGAAATCGGTATGTCCAACCTGGGCCTAATAATCCTCTACGACTTGATAAATAGCCGGGAAGATTTCATAGCCGAGCGAGTATATGCCCCCTGGCCCGATATGGAAAAGCTCATGCGTCAAGAAAGTATCCCCCTTTTCAGCCTGGAAACACGTCATACCCTGAGGGATTTTGACTTTGTAGGCTTTAGCTTGCAATACGAGCTTACTTACGCTAATGTGCTGAACATGCTGGATTTAGCTGGCATACCCATTATGTCCTTCCAGAGGGGCGAAGAAGATCCCCTGGTGATAGCAGGAGGGCCCTCTGCATTTAACCCCGAACCTTTGGCTCCTTTTGTTGATTTCTTCGTTATCGGGGATGGTGAGGAAGTTATCCTGGAAATATTTGAGGCCTACGCAAACTGGAGACAGAGCGGAAAAAGCAGGAGAGAATTCCTGCGCAGGGTCATTTCCGTAGAAGGGGTTTATGTCCCGGCTTTTTACCGCACCATTTACAATCCTGATGGAACCTTCGGAGGAGTGGAACCACTTCTCCCGGAAGTGCCCCCGAAGGTGCGAAAGCGCATTATCCCAACCCTCACTCCGATACCCAGTAGGCCTGTTTTACCTCATGCAGAAGCTGTCCATGACCGGGGGAATGTTGAACTTATGAGGGGGTGCGGTCAGGGATGTCGCTTTTGCCAGGCCGGGATAATCTACAGACCTGTGCGAGAGAGGCCTCTTGAAGAGATTCTGGAATCCATAGAGGAACTGCTGCAGAACACTGGCTACGAAGAGATAGCTCTCGTTTCCCTTTCCAGTGCTGATTACTCCCGGATTGAAGAGCTTCTGGAAGCCCTGGAAGATAAACAATATCCGTGGCCTCTGTCCATCTCCTTGCCATCCCTCAGGGTTGATTCTTTCTCGGTATCCCTGGCCGAAAAGCTGGAAAAACACGGGAGAACAGGCCTCACCTTCGCCCCCGAAGCGGGTACCCAGCGTTTGCGTGATGTCATAAACAAAAAAGTGACTGAAGAGGATATCCTGGAGGTGGCAGAGGCTGCTTATTCCCGGGGCTGGCATCGCCTTAAGTTTTATTTCATGATTGGCCTGCCAACCGAAACCATGGAAGACGTGGCAGAGATAGGCCGATTGGCCCATCAGGTCCTGGAAATTGGCCGCAAACATTGTGGAGGGCGTGCTGAGTTAGCCGTAAGCGTTGCTACCTTTATACCCAAGCCTCATACTCCCTTCCAGTGGTTACCTATGAGCGGGCAAGAGGAAATCGAAGAAAAACACAGGCTGTTGCGCAGACTCTTCAGGCGCAAGGGACTTTTCCTTAGCTTCACCGATTACCATGCGTCTCTTCTGGAAGCAGTTTTGGGTCGGGGGGATAGGAGGATAGGCGAAGTTATATACAGGGCATGGAAGAAAGGGGCCAAGTTTGATGCGTGGGGAGAATTCTTCCGCTGGGATTTGTGGGAAGAAGCCTTCAGAGAAGCTGGATTAACCCCCTCCTTCTACGCTCATCGCTCTCGTCCCAGAGAAGAAATCTTCCCCTGGGACCACATTGATGTGGGGGTTGAAAAGAGCTTTCTATGGGAGGAATACCAGAGGGCTCTGAGGGGTGAAACCACGCCGGACTGCCGCAGGGAATGCTACGGTTGTGGCATAAGAAAGGCTTTCAGAATTAAAGAGCCCGTTTTAGCCAGCGTCACCACACCTTAAAAGAATCCCTGCACCAGGGAGGAACATCTCCGTTTCAGAGGTGGGAAAAGGCCGCAAGCGCCGTTTGCTTTTCTCTTTGTTTTGTGCTAAAATAAAAGTAGCCCTGCTGTGTGCGTGATGCGAAAAGGGGGTTCGAGCCAACACCCGACCCTGGGGAGCTTCCGCAGGAGGGGATGCGATAGCCCAAAGGGTGAGGCAGTAACCGACGGGGAGCTCCCAAAGTAAGTTTGGAGGGTCGAACCAGTTCGCACACGGCACAGCGGGGATTTTTATTAAGAGGGCTAAAAGTGGAAGTAGCCAGAGAGGGGGAACTGGTTCTCCTGGTTAGTCAAAAGGGAAAGCGTTTCATTGTTAGGCTTTCCTCGGGTAAGCGCTTTGAAACCCAGTTTGGTTTCATAAGGCATGAGGATTTAATTGGTAAACCCTTCGGTTGCGAGGTTCAATCCCACCTGGGGCATAAATTCTTACTCCTGGAGCCATCCACCTTTGACCTCATCCAGTCCATCCCCCGCATAACCCAGATAATTTACCCCAAAGATGCTGGTTACATAATCCTTAAGCTGAACCTGTTGCCCGGGAAAAGGGTGGTTGAAGCAGGGACCGGAAGCGGAGCCCTTACAATGGTCCTGGCCAGAGCTGTTATGCCTTCGGGGCGGGTTTATTCGTATGAGGTAAGGCCTGAAATGATCAGGCTCGCACGACACACCCTTGAATTGGCCGGAGTTCTGGATTTCGTTGAGCTTAAAGAGAGGGATATTGCCCAGGGGTTTGATGAAAAGGATGCCGATGCTCTTTTTCTGGACCTCCGCACGCCCTGGGAATACCTGGCACAGGCCAGGGATGCTCTCAAACCGGGGGGATTTTTCGGGGCACTGGTCCCTACTGCCAATCAGGTTATAAGCCTTCTGGAAGGATTGGAGAACCATGGTTTTGTGGATGTGGAAGTAGAGGAGTTATTCTTGCGTTCTTACAGGGCTGTTTACGAGAGGCTTCGCCCTGATGACCGGATGGTAGGCCACACGGGTTACCTTATCTTTGCCCGAAAGGGCGAAGGGGTGGGGAAAGAGTGGTTTTCTTTCCGGCGAGGCCGGGCTTGGCGCTTCCAAAAAGAGGAAGATTTAAACAGTTAAAAGGCTTATAGCCTTACCCGCCCTCGTGGACTGAGGGTTTGCTGTGG
>Ga0105163_1000890_pt1 | contig 16714 bp, 18 predicted proteins | sample JNZ110809AmetaG_FD_81531 | JGI IMG/M metagenome (GOLD analysis project Ga0105163, IMG submission 81531) | Hot spring microbial communities from Jinze hot spring, China to study Microbial Dark Matter (Phase II) - JNZ 110809A | ecosystem: Environmental > Aquatic > Thermal springs > Hot (42-90C) >... | reverse complement strand
GGCACTCCGCTTCGCTCCGTGCCCTACTACGAACAAAGGGCTTTTCCTGTTCGTAGTAGGGCACGTCAGTGCCCGTCCTTTTTGGGAACGCTTAGACGGGCACTCCGCTTCGCTTCGTGCCCTACTACGAACAAAGGGCTTTTCCTGTTCGTAGTAGGGCACGTCAGTGCCCGTCCTTTTGGGGAACACTTAGACGGGCACTCCGCTTCGCTTCGTGCCCTACTACAAACAGGGGGCTTTCCTGTTCGTAGTAGGGCACGTCAGTGCCCGTTCTCTTTTTGTGAACCCCTACCCGGGGGCGCTCTGCTTTGCCCCATATCATGTGAGAAACACGGATTTTTTTGCCTCCACCCCATGGTCCTCTAAGCGATGGGAAGCTGAAGGCCTATAGGATTCCGATCTCCTTCCAGAATCCCTCCACCGCCTCGAAAAACGCCTCCGGCCGTTCCCGGAGGACATCATGGCCGGTTGCCGGGAAGAGGATCAGGCGGGCGTGGGGAAGGTAGCGGACCATGTCCATCGTCTGCTCGATGGGGGTGATGGAGTCGTTTTCCCCAATGAGCAGCAGCGTGGGGATGGCGATGGCCCGCAGATCCTCCGGGGTGAAGTCCGGGCGGTGATGATCTTCCTCCTGCCACCAGCGTAGCAATGCGCGCACGCGCTCCTCGGAGCCGTGCCAGCGCACCATCGCCGCCCACCAGGCGGGTTCCTCCCGACGGATCCGCTCGGGATCCCAGAACGCATCCCCTCGCGTTCGAAGGTTTCGCACCGTGTAATGGCTGCCGATGAGCACCATGGAGCGAACCCGCTCGGGATGCCGGGTGGCGAGATAGAGGGCCGTGGAGGCGCCGCCGCTGAAGGCCATCACGTGGGCGCTCGCTACGCCCATACGGTCCATCAGCATGGCCAGATCATCCGCCATCGCCCGAAGATCCAGTCGGTCCTCCGGGTTCGTGCTCCGGCCGTGCCCTCGCAGATCGGGCCCGATGACGCGGAAGCGGGAAGTTAGAGGCTCCAGCACCCGGCTCCAGGTGGCCCGGAAGGTGCTGCAGGCGTTGTGGAGCAGAATAAGCGGCGGCCTTCCCGGATCCCCCGCTTCCTCTACCGCCAGAGCGAGCCCGTCCCGCAAAGGGATGATCCTGGAGGTTGTCCGGATCCTCATAGCAGCTTTCCCTTCGCAGGGCCTCAGGTCACGAACACCGGCCGGTCGACCAGCAGGGGCTCCCGTACCGGCATCAGCTCTCGCGTGAGGATGTGTTCCACCCGCGCGGCTTCCTCAAACCAGGAGCGGGGAGGGATATGGCCCCAGAACGTCGCCCGCCGGGGGTCATTGATGGACCACCGGATGGGCTTCCAGTCCGGATCCGGGATGATGTAATCATTGGTGTAAAGCTCGATGCGGTTGCCGTCGGGGTCGCGCAGGTAGAGGAAGAAGGCGTTGCTTAAGCCGTGGCGGCCGGGGCCCCGTTCGATGGCCTCCCCCATCCCCAGGGCGGCCAGGATGTCGCACGCCCGCAGGACGCTCTGGGTATCCGCCACCCAGAAGCCCACGTGATGCAGCCGCGGGCCGATGCCGTTCATCAGGGCGATATCGTGGACGTTCTGTTTACGATGCAGCCACGCCGCCCACAGCCGGGGCGGATCCTCATCCGTCACCGTGTATTCCGAGCAATAAAAGCCCAGCTTCCCGGTCCACCAGTCGTAGGCCTCCTGGACATTCGGGACCTGGCAGTTGAAATGATCCAGTCGCATGATGTGGGCGCCCCGGTAGAGGTCGAAGCGCTGGAGCAGCCGTTCCCGTTGCGCGATCTCGTGGAAGAACTCGATGGGCAGACCTGCCGGATCCTGAACCCGCAGGGCGCGGCCCTGGCCTGCTTCTTCCTCGTCGGGCGCCAGCCAGCGGACCGGGCACCCCGCGGCCTCATATAAGACAGCCAGACGGTCGAGGTCCTCTGGATCCGCCACCCGGAAAGCCAGGTGGGTCACACCGGGGCTTTCCGCCTTCCGCAGGATCAGGCTGTATCGATCCCGTTCCTCCAGGCCGCCCAGGTAAATTCGGTCGTTCTCCCGGGCGATCTCCAGAAAGCCCAGAGCCTCCACATAAAAGGCCCGGGCCCGCTCCAGATCCGTCACGCGGAATTCCGCATGGGCTGCACGTGTGATTGAGAAGTTGCCCATAGCCCCTCCTGGTGTCCGAAGGCTTTCCCGAAGAGAAAAACATGCCGGACGCTACATTTCCCAATGCTTTTCCCGATCAATTAGGCGTCCCCACCGATGCTCGCATACCGGGCATAACCAGATAGGGAACTCCGGCGCGATCACGCATCCACCCAGGACGATCTCGCCGCGGTCTGCAGCTTCCTGCATCGCGGGCGAGGGCAATCCGTAAAGGATGGGAATCGCCTGCCTGGCCCCACAGTTCGGGCATGCAGGCCGTTCTTCCGAACGCGGCCTCATGGGATCCGCTCCTCCGTCTGGGCGAAGGCCTCTTCCTGCAGCTGTTTCAGAAACTCCCGCACTTTCTCCATATAAGGCGTGCGATCGTGCTTCTGGAAGATAGCCCCCGCGATGCGCACGGGGTCGCCGAAATAGAACCGCTCATACTGAACCTGGCGGCCGGCGAAGGCCGAGAGGGCGGCATCCCATGCCAGGCGGAACAGGGGGATGCGCTCGTATGCCTCAGCCCGCGCGGCCTGGAAGTAACGGCGGATATCCTCCATCAGCTCCGGATTCTTCATGTCCTCTTCCGTCACGGTGGCGATGATGCCGCTGGCGGAAAGCTGCTGGATGATCTCCACAATGCGCGGATACCAGCGCATATAAAGGTTGCGCGCTGCGTCCAGGGGCGGCCAGGCGGGACGGAACGCCCCGAAGGCATCCTCGTGGGCATCGGCCTCCGCGGCCCGCAGCAGCGCCTTCATGGTTTCCAGATAGATCCAGATCTCCGCCACCTTCTCCTGCACGTGCTGGAAGCCTTCGATGCCGATGGCGTCGACGATCAGGGAAGCCAGGCCCAGGAAGAACTCGGTCTTGGCGATGTTCTTCACCACCACCTGATGGGCCATCCCCACGATGGCGCCGGTCGCCGCATAAGCCTGGTTGGCCCGTTCCACATCCCGATAGATGAACACCCGCTCCCAGGGCACAAAGACGTCGTGGAAGATCACGACCGCGTCGATCTCGTCGAAACGCGAGCCCAGCGGGTGGTCGAAGGGGGATCGGCCGTAATCCAGGGTTTCGCGGCACAGGAAGCGCAGGCCAGGGGTATCGCATGGGATGCCGATGGCGTAACAATATGGGGCGTCCTCCTCGGTGTTGCGCAGCAACGTCGAGGGGAAAACCATGATCTCATCCACCGCGGGCAGCGTGGCCAGCATCCGGGCCCCGCGGATCACGATGCCGCCGTCCGTCTCCTTCACCACCCGGGCCGCCAGATAGGGGTCCGCCTGCTTTGAGGGGCCAACCGCCCGATTGGCCTGCGGGTGGATCAGCGTATGGGTGAGGCAGAGGTCGTTCTCCCGCAGATATTCATAATAGCGCCGCATGTGCTCGGCGAAGGCTGGTTCCTTCTCCCCCAGAAAATCCGCCCCCGAGGCGTAGTAGGTGATGGCCCGGTTGAGGTAATCGGGGGTTCGCCCCATGAAGCCAAAATGCGCGTCGGCCCAGATCTTCATCATCCGGCTTACCCGTCGCACATCCTCCGGGGAGCGGGGGATCAGGAACGAAAGGCCCACCTTTTCCCCGCTGGCAGGCGAATCGTAGAGGCATTCCTCGGCCCGTTCCCACTGGAGATCGTAGAGCCGGGCCATCGAGCGTAGCCCGCGGGCGAAGGCGGGATGGGTCGTGGGGTCCTCCACCCGTTCCCCGCGATGCCAGAGGTCACGGGGGTGCTCCCGGATCCGCTGCAGGAACTGCGCGCCGGTTCGTGCGCCCATGGATCCCTCCGATGCAGAACGTGTTTTTAAGTAGGACAACTGCTTGCAGTTGTCCTACTTAGAAACCCCCATTCGGGGAATGCGAGGCGGCTGCAGCGCCACGTGGATGGTCATCACCTCGGTATAGAACTCGAAACTATAGAAGCCTCCCTCTCGACCGATGCCGCTGTATTTCGCACCCCCAAAGGGAGTGCGCAGATCCCGGATGTTGGGGGCGTTGATCCATACCATCCCCACTTCCAGGGCATGGGCCATCCGGTGGGCGCGGACGAGATCCTTTGTCCAGATGTAAGCGGCGAGGCCATATGAGACCCCGTTGGCGACGCGGATTGCTTCCTCCTCGGTTTCGAAGGGGAGGACGACCAGGACCGGGCCGAAGATCTCCTCCCGCGCCACCCGCATCTCCGGCCGCACATCCACGATCACGGTGGGAGCGAAGTAGTTTCCCTCCGGCAGGTGCGGGGGGCGATCCCCGCCGATGGCGATGACCGCTCCCTCCGCCCGGGCGACGTCCATATAGCCTCGCACCCGCTGCCAGTGCTCCGGATGGATCAGCGGCCCGATCTCGGTCTGCGGATCAAAGGGATCCCCGACCCGGATGGCCGAGACCCGATCCAGCAGGCGCTCCAGGAACTCGTCGTAAATGGCCCGATGGAGCAGCAGGCGGGAGTTCGAGGTGCAGCGCTCCCCATTTAAGGAAAAGGCCTGCCAGATCACCCCATCCAGCGCCTGTTCCAGGTCTGCGTCGGGGAAGACGATGGCGGCGTTCTTGCCTCCCAATTCCATCGAATATCGCTTGAGAGTGGAGGCCCCGTTGCGCATGATCTCCATCCCAGTGGTCGTCTCCCCGGTGAAGGAGATCAGCTGGACCCCGGGGTGAGCGACCAGCGGGGCGCCCGCCCGTTCCCCGAAGCCGTGGACGACGTTGAAGACCCCGGGGGGCAGATCTGCCTCCAGGATGATCTCGGCCAGCTTGTTCGCCGAGAGGGGCGACCATTCTGCCGGCTTCAGGACACAGGTGTTGCCGGCGGCCAGACAGGGAGCGACTTTCCAGGTCGCCAGCATAAAGGGCGTGTTCCATGGGGTGATCAGCCCGGCTACCCCTACCGGCTTGCGGATGGTGTAATTCAGGAACTCGCCATCCTTCGGGTAGGATTCCCCGATGATGCGGGTAGCCATCTCGGCGAAGAAATATAAGTTCTCCGCCGCGCGAGGGATCGCTCCCTTCCCGGCCTGGGTGATGGGCATCCCGACATCGAGGACTTCCAGGCAGGCGATCTCCTCGGCGTGCTTCAGGATGAGATCCCCGATGCGCCGTAGATAGCGGGCCCGCTCCGCCGCGGGCATCCGGGGCCACGGTCCTTCGTCAAAAGCCCGTCGGGCCGCCCGCACCGCACGATCCACATCCATGGCCGTCCCATCGGCTACCATTCCGATGGGCTGATTGGTGGCCGGGTTGAGCGTCTCGAACCATCCCCCCTCGATCGCATCCACGAAGGCGTTATCAATGAAATGGCGAACGATGTAGAAGCCGTCCCGTCGCTCCATAATGGGCTCCTTGCTTCCCAGGCTTCATCGTGCTATTCTCAAGTTGTGGAATCCAGATCCGGGAAATCTTTACAGGGATCAGTCATGTCACAGGAAGTCCGAATTACCAGCCAGACGTCCATCCCCTTAAAGCCCTTAGTTCAGTCTGCGCTTCGGACCGAAGTGCGGCTTCTTGAAATTGGGCTGGCTCGCACTCGCGAGCGCTTGCGGCAGTTTGAGCAGCGTTATGGGATATCCTCTGAGGAATTTGAGAAACGGTTTCGCTCCGGCGAGCTGGGTGATGCCCTTGACTTCATCGAATGGGCCGGAGAGCTGGAACTTTATCGTTTGCTTCAAGCCCAGCGAGAAGCTTTATTAGGAGCCGAACTACGTTGACGCTTGACGATTATTTCCATCATATTACTTCACTAATCATCCGATTCTCCTTTCTTTACTCGTTTTCTCTCGAACTGGATAAAAGAACTCCATATATTGGGCTTGTTCGTGGGAATCTTTATTTCATAGATGGATCTGCTCTTTTCTTTCGCGAGTTCTTGAATGTAGAATCCGAAATTGTTCGTTTGATGTATGTTTATCACTACCAAGACTCAGATGGGAAATTGATATTTCGATATGATAACGCCCCCCATTATCCTCAATTGGAAAGCTTCCCCCATCATAAACATTTTGGTTCGAATGTTATATCTTCAGATCCTGTGGATTTGCTTGTTGTTTTACATGAAATTCAGAACAGATTTCGATCCAATTCTTAACCAGTGATATAATGGATCACCTCTCATCTTATGCTCCGCGATCCGAAAGACTATGGTATGAAAGAAATAGGAAGACGGAGAAAGTGGATGCCCTTAGAATGAGCCGAAAATTGCAATCCTCAACCCAGCTCACAACATCATTCCCTTAATCACCGGAGCACCACCGGGTTCTCTAAAACCCCGATCCCCTCGATTTCCAAACGCATCACATCCCCGGGCCGCACCGGGTGGATCCCCCGCGGGGTTCCGGTCCAGATGGTGTCGCCGGGCTCCAGGGTCATAAACGAGCTGATGAAGGCGATCAGGTCCGGGATGCGATGGATCATCCGCGAGGTGTGCCCTTCCTGGACCAGCCGGTCGTTCACGTAAAGACGCAGGGCCAGGTTGTGAGGATCCGGGATCTCATCGGGGGTTACCCGCCACGGCCCCATCGGGCCGAAGGTGTCCTGCCCTTTGGCCCGGACCGGCGGGCGGTAGAAGTTGCCGACGAAATCCCGGGCGGTCACGTCGTTGCCGATGGTGTAGCCCCCGATCACATCCCACGCGTCCTCGGGACGGACGTTGCGGCAGCGGCGCCCGATGATCACCACCAGTTCCACTTCGCCGTGGAGGAAGGTCACCCCCTTCGGATAGATCACCGGGGCTTTATGGCCGATCCATGTGTTCGCCGGTTTGAAGAAAAGCGCCGGCTCCTCGGGAGGCGCCACCTGGAGCTCCTCCGCGTGCTCCGCGTAGTTCAGGGCCAGCCCGATGGCCTTCCCCCCGGGCGGGACGGGGGGAAGCCACGCCACCTGTTGCGGATCGAAGGCCCGCCCCTCGGCCACCAGCCATCCCTCCTCCGTGACCTGTCCCTCCCAGATCCGTCCGTCTGCAGCAAACCGGGCGATCCGCATGCGCCGCCTCACACGCGTCGGATCTGCTCCGGGCTTAACCGGGCTTTGGCCGCCTCTTTCTGATAGCCCAGCCATTTCAGGAGATCATTGATCCCCTTGGTCCCTCCGCTGATGAAGAGGGCGGTGAGGAGCATATCGATCCATCCCGCCTCGATCCCGAAAGGCCGCAGCGCCCGGATAGGCGTGAGGGCTGCCAGGGTCAACCCGTAAAGCAGGGCGATCCCCGCATATACCTGTCTTTTGCGCCCCCCGAGCAGGGGGTCCAGCCATGGGTCCAGCAGCTCCAGCAGTTGTTGCAGGCCAAACCCCGCCACAAATACGGGTCCCAGGGCCTTTGCCAGGGCATCCAATGGGAGCCTCCTTGATCAGATTGTGGAAGGGCCTGCCTCCTGATTTCGAGAAGGCTTTGAGGGCTGGGAAGGTTAGATTGGATGGCTTGCTTTGCTCTTCCCTCAGAAGGAACGGATAGGACTCTCATGCCTATTCGATCAGGCCATATCCTTTCAGCACCTGGTGCAGCCGCTCCACGTTCTCCGGCCGCATGGGGGCCAGGGGCAGGCGGACCTCCGGCGAGATCTTTCCCATCATCCCCAGGGCTGTCTTGGCGGGGACCGGGTTGGTCTCGATGAAGAGGGCGTCGTTGAGGGGCAACAGTTCATAGTGAAGATCCTGAGCCTCCCGCCAGCGGTCGGCGGCCACCAGATCGTAAAGCCGGGCCACCCGGTCGGGCAGGACGTTCCCGGTGGCGCTCACATATCCGGCCCCGCCGATGGCCAGGACAGGGAAGCAAAGAAGCTCGATCCCGGAGTAAACCCGGAAATCTCGTCCCATCCGGTGCAGCAGCCGGTTGATATGCTCAAAGTCCTTATTGGCCTCTTTGATCCCGATGATGTTCGGACATGCCTCCCGCAGCCGGGCCACAGTTTCGATCTCTAAATGGACGGCGGTGCGCCCCGGGATGTTATAGAGGATCACCGGGAGATCCACGCGCTCCGCGATCCCTTTGAAATAGCGAAAGAGCCCTTCCTGGGAAGGTCGCACGTAATACGGAACGACCACTAACAGCGCGTCAACGCCTGCCTTCTGGGCCGCCTCGGAGAGACGAACGGTCTCTTCGTAGTTATTGGTTCCTGTCCCCGCGATCACCGGAACCCGTCCCCGGGCCACCTCGACGGCCAGCCGGTAGAGGCCCACGCGCTCTTCGAAGGTCAGGGCGCTGGGCTCCCCGGTGGTCCCCGTGATCACCAGGCCGTGGGAGCCCGAGGCGATCTGCCATTCGATGAGACCGGCGAAGGCCTCCCAATCCACCGCCCCGTTCCGGAAGGGCGTGACCAGGGGCACCAGCGAACCCCGAAGGCGATCGGCCTCCTTCATAACAGGCCTCCTCCGTTCCCGGGTGCCAGGCGTCGATAGTGGCCCTGGAAGTAGAGCAGGGGAGATCCATCCCGCAGGATCCCCGCGTCTTCCACCAGGCCGAGATAAATGGTGTGATCGCCCCCCCAATATGCTCCGGCCACCGTGCAGTCCAGGTAAGCGAGGGCATCCTCCAGGATCGGCGCCCCGGTCACTGCCATTCGGCAGGCGAGTCCTTCGAACCGATCGGCGATCGGGATCCGCCCGGCGAAGCGCTCGGAGAGCGCGGCCTGATCTTCCGTCAGGAAGTTCACGGCGAAGCAGCGCCCCCTTCGGAGCAGGGCCTCGCTCCGGCTGTCGTTCTGGATGCAGACCAGGACCAGCGGTGGGTTCATAGACACACTGGTGAAAGCCGTGGCCGTGAGGCCATGGATCTGATCATCCGCCCGCATCGTCACCACCGTCACCGTGCTCGCCCACCGCCGCATCACCTGACGCAACTGTTCGGGCGGAACGGGCATGAACAGCCACCTCCATTGGCGAGGATGAAGGGATGATAGGGCCTGAGGAGCCCCCCAGGTAAGCCGCCTGAAGGGTGGGATCGGCGAGGAGTTCCGCTGCCGTTCCTTCGCGCACGATTCGCCCGGTCTCCATCACGTAGGCGCGATCGGCCACCCGTAAGGCCTGGCGGGCGTTCTGTTCCACGAGCAGGAGGGTCAGGCCCTGTTCCCGGAGGGCGCGGAGGATCCGGAAGAGCTCCTGGACCAGCAGCGGGGCGAGGCCCAGGGAGGGTTCATCGAGGAGCAGCACCCGGGGCCGGGCCATCAGCCCGCGCCCGATAGCCAGCATCTGTTGCTCACCCCCGCTGAGCGTTCCAGCCATCTGTCGTCGCCGCTCCTTCAGGCGAGGGAAGAGCTCAAAGACCCGTTGCAGATCTTCCTCCACCGCCTTCCGTTCACCCCGGCGAAGACGCAAGTAGGCCCCCAGACGGAGGTTATCCTCCACGCTCATCGAGTCGAAGAGCTGTCGCCGTTCCGGGATCTGAACCAGCCCCAGCGCTACGATCCGTTCCGGGGGCCATCCGGTGATTTCATGCCCATCAAACCAGATCCGTCCGGCCCTGGGGCGCAGCAATCCACTGATGGCCCGCAGCAGGGTAGTCTTCCCGGCCCCGTTTGCTCCGATCACGGCCACCATTTCCCCTGGATCCACGTGCAGGGAAACTCCGTGGAGCGCGCGGACCGAGCCATAAGTCGCTTCCAGCCTTTCAACCTCGAGCCGCATCCCACACCTCGTCTTCCTCGCCCAGATAGGCAGTGATCACCCGGGGATCCTGGCGGATCACCTCCGGCGGCCCCTCAGCGATCAATTGCCCGTAATCCAGGACCGCGATCTCATCCGCCAGCCCCATCACCAGGCTCATGTCGTGCTCCACCAGGAGCACGGTCATGCCTTCCGCGTTCAGGGAACGGATCAGTTCCGCCAGATGGGCCTTTTCCATCAGGTTCAGACCCGCCCCGGGTTCATCCAGGAGCATCAGCTGAGGGTCGGTGGCCAGGGCGCGGGCGATCTCCAGGATCCGTTGCAGACCCAGCGGCAGGCTTTCCGCCGGGCGATCCGCCCATTCCGCCAGCCCGACCCGTTTCAGGACCGCCCATGCCCGCGCCCGGGTTTCTTCCTCCTCGTGCCGCGTTCGAGGGGAGCGGAGGATCGCTCCGAGGAGACCGCTCCGGCTGTGGCGGTGCCCTCCGACCAGCACATGCTCGAGGACCGTCATCCCGGGGAACAGCTGGACGTTCTGAAAGGTGCGGGCGATCCCCAGGGCAGCGATCCGATAGGGCGGAAGCCCGATAATGGAACGGCCCTGGAAGCGGATGTCGCCGGAAGTCGGGTGCAGGATTCCTGTGATCAGATTGAACAGGGTGGTCTTCCCCGCCCCGTTCGGGCCGATCAGTCCCTTGATCTGGCCCGGCCAGATGCGGAGGGAGACATCCACCAGAGCCATCAGGCCACCGAAGGCTTTGGAGACCCGGATGACCTCCAGCAACGGCTGCCTCGAAGGGCCTCCCGTTCCGTCTGGGCTAATGGGTAGCATGGCCTTCATTCTCGGATGATCCTGTATCCCGGATTTTGAAGAGATCGGATGGGGGCGGGACCATCAGAGGCATCCCGCCACCCTGGAACGGCAAAACGCCTCTCCCCGTGGCCCTCTGGAACACCAGGTAGGAGTAAGCCCTATCCTGGTTTGAACGAGCGGCGCGCGAATCGGATGTGCAGACGCGGGCGGCTTTGAAGCCAGCGAAGCCCTCCGACAGTCAGGCCATCGGGCAGGAACATCATGATCAGCACCAGAATGAGGCCAAAGGCGATCGCCTCAAATTCCCCCTGGGCGTTGGGGAGCACTCGATGCAACTGAGTGCGCAACGCCTCCTGGACCAGCAGGATGGTCAGCGCCCCGAAGGGTGCCCCCCAGATGCTCGCCATGCCACCCACGGCGGACATCACCACCAGCTCCAGCGATGGGCCGAACCCGAAGGTCGCCGGGATCACCGTGGTCTGGAAGTGCGCGTAGAGGCTCCCGGCCAGAGCGGCCATCGCCGCGCTGAGGCCGAAGATCATGGCCTTATAATGGGGAACCTCAACCCCGACGCTTTCCGCAGCGATCTCGCTGCCATGGATCGCCCGCAACGCTCGCCCCACGCGGGAGTGAACCACGCGAAGGCCCAGGGCGATCGCGCCGAAGGCAAAGAGCCAGACCAGGAAGTAATAGCGCCAGGCCGGCCACAGCAGGAATCCGCCCAGCCGCAGGCGGGGGATCCCCTGGATGCCATCGAAGCCGCCGGTCAGATTGAGATGGGGCAACCCCATGTTCTCCCGCAGCAGGATGTAAACCACGATCCCCAGGCCCAGGGTGGCCATCGCCAGATAGTGGCCCCGCAGCCGCAGAATCGGACGCCCGATCCCATAAGCGGCCATGCCGACCAGGAGGGCGCCCATTCCCATCACCACCCACGGCCACCACCAGGTCTCCGCCAGCGCAGGGGGGATGCTTAGCGTGCGGGCCCGCACCGTCAGGATGGCCGAGAAAAAGGCCCCCATGCCATAGAACGCCGCCTGCCCCAGGGAGACCTGGCCGGCGTAACCCATCAGGAGGTTCAGCCCCACCAGGATGATAGTGAACAGGCCGACCCGGATCATGGTGTCCAGGGTCAACAGGCCACCCGTGAGAGCGGGCAGCGAGAGCCCCATCGGTCGCAAGGCCTCCAGCATCCCAATGGCGAGGATCAGCGGAACGCCGATGGCGAACCCGATGACGTTCGATGGGAATCCCGTTCGACCCATTACTCTCCTCTCCCGAATTTCAGACCCGCTCCACTGCGGCCTCTGCCCCCGCGAAGCCCCGGGGATGAAGCAGAAGGACCAGGATCAGGACCACGAAGGCAAACAGATCCTTAAAGCCGGCTACGGTGACCCCGGCCCACAGGTTCTCTAACACTCCCAGGACAAGGCCGCCCAGGACGGCTCCCGGGAAGCTCACCAGCCCACCCATAATGGCCGCCACGAAGCCCTTCAAGCCCAGTTCCAGCCCCATATCGTAGGTCGCCCGGGTCACCGGGCCCAGAACGATCCCGGCGATCGCGCCCAGCACAGCCGCCATTCCGAACGCCAGGGTGCTCATCGTGTCCACCGGGATGCCCATCAACCGGGCTGCCAGGCGATTAACCGCGCATGCCCGCATTGCCTTGCCGACTGTGGTGTGTCTGAAGAACAGCCCAAGGGCTATGACGGTTGCGATCAGAGTCCCTGCGATCCACAGGCTCTGAGCTTTCACCCGCACCCCACCGAAACGAAGGGTGGGGTCTGAAAGGCTCATAGTGGTGAATGAGGGTAGCACCTTCGCGTAAGGTCCCCACAGCAGAAGGGCAGCCCCTTGAAGCGCCAGATACACCCCGACCGTGATGATGATCCGGGTCAGCGGGGAGGCGCGACGCGCCGGATACAGGGTGAGCCGCTCGACAGCCATCCCCAACGCTCCTACGATCCCCATGGCCAGGGAGGCGGCGAGGGCGAGGCGGAGGCCGGGGACGGGAGGCCACCCCTGTTCGTAAAAGAACGCCGTGAGCATCGGACCCAGCATCACGAAGGCGCCCTGGGCGAAGTTGATCACCCCCATCACCCGATAGACCAGGACGAAACCCAGGGCGACCAGCGCATAGATGCTCCCCCCACGCAATCCATCCAGGGCGAACTGAAGATATTCTGGAACTCCAAAACCATGGCGCCGACCTAACAGGACCAGAAAGATCACCAGCCCCAGCGCTGCAGCTGTGATCCCCCAGCGCCTCGCGAACTGAACTCGTTCCTCCCAGGTCCTATCCCGGATCACGGCGAACGCCCCCTGCTTCTCTATCGCGAGATCTTTGGAGCGCGGAGACCGTCCGGAGGACGGCCTCCGCGCTCCACGCATCTCCTTCCCTCATCTTTGACCTCAAAATCCCATGGACAGGAGAAAAGTTTGTCCCCAGTCCGGTTACTTCCATTGACCCTCAGGAAGGATCTGGAACTTTCCATCCTTTACTATGACCATCACGAAGTCCGCGTAGTTGAACCCCAGGTGATCCGTGGGACTCAAATTGAAGATACCGTGAGTGCCCGGGAAGTCCCGGATCGTGGTCTCCAGGGCCTCCCGAACCTTCGCCCGCTGCTCCGCCAGCGACAGGCCATCCGGCAGGGTCTTCAGGGTGGCCAGGGCCCACTGCAGCGCATCATAGGCGTGACCCGCGAAGGTGCTGATGGGCTCTCCCTTCGTGAAGTCCTGGTAGGCCTTCACGAAATCCAGGTTCAGCTTCTTCACGGGATCCGTATCCGGCAGCTGATCGGCCACCAGGATCTTGCCGCAGGGCATGACCGTGCCCTCCGCCGCCGCGCCGGCGGTCTTCATCAGGTCCGGGCTGCATGAGCCGTGGCCGTGGATGATCCGGATCTCCGGCAGGGCGTCCCGGACGGCGACGTTAACCAGCGCCGAAGCCGGCGGGATGGAGCCGATCACCACCGCCTGGCATCCGCTGGCCTTCACCCGCTCCACCTGAGGGAACTCCGTCGCCGTGCGCTCGAAAGCGTCGCCGTAGACGATCTCGATGCCTGCCTGGGGGAAGATCGCCTGAGCGCTGGCGAAGGTGTCCTTCCCGTAAGCGGTGTTCTCATAGAGGTGACAGACCTTCGTAACCCCCACGGCCTTCAGGTAATCGGCCTGCTTCTGGGCGGAGTGAAGGTTCTCGGGGACCGGCTTGAAGATCCATTCGCGCATCTTCTTTGTCTCAGGGTCTTCGATGATGGAGCGCGCGGAGGCCATGGAAATCATCGGCACTTTGGCTTCCGTGGCGATAGGGACCATCGCCAGGCTGGGGCCGCTCAGGGTGCCGGCCACCAGGACCACCACGCCCTCCTGTTCGATGAGGCGCCGGGCGACGCTGGCCGCCGTGTCGGTTTTGCTTTCGTCGTCGAAGATGAGGATCTGCACCTCATGGCGCACCCCATCCGGCCCGATGATCCCTCCCTGGGCCTTCAGCTGCTCCTGAACCAGCTGGGCGACGTTGCGCTCCGGGACGCCCAGGCTGGCCCCGGGCCCGGTGATGGAGGCGATGAAGCCGATCTTATAAGGGCTCCCGACTTTCGGTGCCGGTGTGGGTGTGGGAGGAGCAGCCGGCGCGGATGTGGGGGTTGCAGCGGGCGGCGGTGTCGGCGTGGGAGCGGCGCATGCGGTCAGCAGGACGATCATCAGGGCAATCGCCAGCCATCCATGACGATTCATAGGCCCCTCCTTTCCAGATGATTACCCGCTGTCAGGCTCAGCGGGAGCGCTACCATATGGTGCGTGGCTCCATCCTGAGGGATTCTGGGTGGCGGAGGGGCTGAGTGCCCCAGGGGCCCAGTCCCTCGAATCCCCTCCCCGCGGCTCAGCAGTCATGCCCGGCCGGATCGCCACATCTGGATCAAGCAAACGTTCGTTTAGTGCCCTTATATTTTTTATAGCGATAATGATCGAAAATGTCAAGGGCTTCCAGAAGGCACTCAGGGCTTTTCAATAATCTGAGCGTTCCCATGGGGAGCGAGGGACGAGCCGGGTGTCTTTCTGCGTCCGGCTTGCCTCCGACATCCTTTTCGTTCCTCACCACGGCCCGAAGGATCGGGGAGGAGGGATCCACGGGGATGGGGTCATCTGCGTAAGTGAAGCCTGGCGTTAGGGAGTGAGGGGGCGCGCCGAAAGCGCGTCCCCTCACTCATCTCGCCCTCCAAACGCTTCGGGCCATCAGGGGGCAGAAGAGCAAATCCCTTACAATATCAACGCTACCCCAAAAAGGAACCGGACATTCGATGGCAGGTTGCGTTATGTTTATAATCAGGTTAAATGGAGGCGAGATCGTGCGGACACCGTATGGGACGGAATGTCCGTTCTACTATGAGGATTACTATCGGGGTCGGCAGACCCGGGCCTGTCGGCTGATCGAGCGAACCCCCGGTGGGGGAACGTGGAAACCGTATCTCTGCGCCACCTGCCCGATCCCCGGGATCGTTCGCGCGAACGCCTGTCCTCATCTGGCGCTGGAGGCCCGGGTGGCGAAGACGTGGTTGGGCTTGCGGGAGCAGGTGCGCGTCTACGCGGTTTGCGCCCTTCGCCTGGTGGAGGTTCCGCGCCCGGAGATCGGCTGCGGGGAATGCCATTTGCACCGGCTTCCTCATTCAGATGCGGGGAACCATGCCCCATGATCCGCGCGGTCCTGTTCGACCTGGACGGCACGTTGTTGGGCAATGATATGGAGCGCTTTATGCCGGCCTATTTCGACCGGCTCCAGGCGTTTATAGCGCCTCTCTATCCTCCAGAAAGGTTCCTGGATGCCCTCCTGGTTGCGATGCGGGAGGCGATCCGCCGACCGGACCCCCGGCGCACAGTGTGGGAGCGCTTTGTAGAGGCTTTCGAGCGGGAAACGAAACAGCCCATGGATTTCTGGATGCCGCTCTTCACGCGTTTTTATGCGGAGGTGTTTCCTTCTTTGCGCGCCCTCACGGAATGCCGGGCCGAAGCCCGGCTCCTGGTGGAGCGGGCGCGAGCGCGAGGCCTGCGCATCGCCGTGGCGACCAATCCGGTCTTCCCGGAGGTTGCGATCCGTCAGCGCATCGAATGGGCGGGTCTGGGGGATGTGCCCTTCGACTGGATCACGACGATGGAGAATATGCGCTTTACCAAACCATGGCCGGAATATTACCTGGAGGTAGCGGAACGTTTACAGGTCCCGCCGGAGGCATGCGGGATGATCGGCAATGACTGGAAACAGGACATCGAGCCGGCGGAGCGGGTGGGGATGCGAACGTTCTGGGTTTGTGGGGGTGAGAATGGGTGGCTCCGAAAAAACCATGGCGATCTCCAGAGGGCCCTTCAATGGCTCGAGGATTTATAGGACAACTGCGCGTAGTTGTCCTGCAAGGATGGGAGGGATCCAGGCCGATGCGTGGATGGAAAGCGGTGATCGGGATGCTCGGGTTAGGGTTGATGATGGGCGGGGGAATTGGGTTCCTCCTGGGACGCCACGTCTGGCCGGTGCGTTATGTCGATGTGGCGCCGGGGGATCTCCATCCGGCGTGGCAGGCCGAGTATGTCCAGATGGTCGCCCTGGCCTACACCCGGGATCGTGATCTGGCCCTCGCCCGAGCCCGGCTCACCCTCCTGGGGGATCCCATCGAGGTCCTGCAAGGGCTTCCCGGGCATTCGCCGGCGCCCATCTCTCCCGAAGCCCGCTCGGCCATCGCGGACCTGCTCCGCGCCCTGCGTTCCTCCTCTACGTCCGAGCCGCCCGGAGGTCCGCCGTGAAAGGTTATGCAGGGATCGCCTTCCTGGTGGGACTGATCCCCGGCCTGATCGGAGGGCTTTACCTGGCGTGGGAAATATTCCCTCCACCGCCCGGGAAGTCTTCCCCGGCGGAGCTGGCTGCCCCTTACCAGGAGCTATGGATCGTGCTCGCCGCCCAGGCGGATGCCGTGGAAAGGGATCCGGTGACGCTGCGGCGACGGTTGGCGGCGCTGGCCCTGCCGGATCTTCCGGAGCGGGTAGCCGCCCTCGCGGAACGCGGGCTTCTGGAGAACTGGCCTTCCGGGATCGTTCAGGACCTGGCTCGCGCGGCCCAGCAGTTAGGCGCGCGCTCCCCGGCGCTGGTGGTGATCCTGGCCACGCCAGTGC
>Ga0105163_1000887_pt1 | contig 16728 bp, 14 predicted proteins | sample JNZ110809AmetaG_FD_81531 | JGI IMG/M metagenome (GOLD analysis project Ga0105163, IMG submission 81531) | Hot spring microbial communities from Jinze hot spring, China to study Microbial Dark Matter (Phase II) - JNZ 110809A | ecosystem: Environmental > Aquatic > Thermal springs > Hot (42-90C) >... | reverse complement strand
TAAGGCAAGTTCTGCAACTGCCTCAAGTGCTTCAGGTTCAAATTCAAGTTCAACACCATCAAATTCAAATAACTTTTTATACTGCCTTACGATTGCATTTTTCGGTTCCGTCAGGATCTTCACAAGAGCATCTTTTGACAGCGAATGAAGTGTTGCTATAATGGGAAGACGCCCTATAAACTCTGGAATAAAACCAAATTTCAAAAGGTCTTCTGGCTCAACCAATGGCAAAAGTTCATCAATAATTTCATCTTTGTTCCCACGGATTTCAGCTGTAAAACCAATTGAATTCCTGTTTATTCTCTTTGCGATAATCTTTTCAAGTCCTTCAAAAGCACCACCACAGATGAAAAGTATGTTTTTAGTATTTATATAAATCAGACTCTGCTCCGGATGTTTCCTCCCTCCCTTAGGTGGAACTCCTGCAATTGTTCCTTCAAGGATTTTCAAAAGTGCTTGCTGAACACCTTCACCTGAAACATCTCGTGTGATTGATGGGCTGCTTGTCTTTCTTGCTATTTTATCTATCTCATCAATATAAACTATTCCCCGTTCTGCTCTTGAAACATCATAATCCGCATTTTGCAAAAGATAAAGAAGAATTGTTTCAACATCATCCCCAACATAACCGGCTTCCGTAAGGGTCGTCGCATCAGCGATGGCAAATGGAACATCAAGAATTTTTGCAAGCGTTTGGGCAAGAAGGGTTTTCCCAGTGCCAGTTGGACCAATCAAAAGAATATTGCTCTTTTCTATCTCAACATTATCCGTCAGATTTTTTATGTGATTGTTTGACTCAAGGTTATTCTCAATTCTTTTGTAATGATTATAAACAGCTACTGATAAAATTTTCTTTGCTCTCTCCTGTCCAACAACATATTCATCAAGCGCTTTTTTGATAGCGGCGGGGGTAAGCGGAACTTTGCCATGCCTTCTGTGCGACGAATAAGCAGCCATGTTATTTCTCAAAATATCAACCGATTCACTCACACAAATATCACAAATATAAACATCTGGACCAGCAATCATATTTCCAACCTCATCAATGCTCCTTCCACAAAATGAGCAAATTGGTTTCATCCTCACATCTAATTTTTCTGACATCACCTACCTCTTTTTGTTGAAGGAATTTCCCTTTTTACAAGAATTTGATCAATTATCCCATATTCTTTTGCTTCTTCGGCGGACATGTAATAATCACGATCTGTGTCCTTTTCAATTTGCTCAATTGGTTTTCCAGTATGTTTTGCGAGTATTTCATTTATTTTCCTTTTCATCCTGAGAATTTCTTCCGCTTGAATCCTTATATCTGCAGCTGTTCCTTGAACTCCACCCCAGGGCTGATGAATCATAATTCTTGAATTTGGAAGTGCCGTCCGCTTCCCCTTTGCACCACCCGCCAGTATAACAGCTGCCATACTTGCTGCCATACCAATGCAAATTGTAGCAACATCAGGTTTTATGTATTGCATCGTATCATAAATTGCAAGCCCAGCTGAAATTATACCTCCAGGGCTATTTATGTAAAGATAGATGTCTTTGTCCGGGTCCTCTGATTCAAGAAAGAGCAATTGCGCTATCACTAAACTTGCAACAGTATCATCAATAGGTGTTCCTATGAAAACAATTCTTTCCTTTAAAAGTCGTGAAAAAATATCATAGGCTCTTTCTCCCCTGCTTGTCTGCTCAACAACTATAGGAACTAGCTGGTCATAGATCATTTTACTCATAGGTTTAATGTTTTCAGATTTTGTTTTTATTCCAGAACTTCAGACAAACTTTTCTACAACTTTAACTTTATCTTTCAAAAATTGCAAAACTTTTCGGTTCAATATCTTTTCTTTTATATGTTCTGAACTTCTATAAAACGACATCAATTTTTCCTTTTCAATCCCGATTTCAGCGGAATCCTCTTCCGCAAGTTTTTCAAAATCCTCATCTGTTAGCTCAATCCCCTCAACTTGTGCAATTCTGTTCTTTATGATATACCACTTCGCGTTAAAAACTGCATCTGCTCTCTTCTTTTGTCTGAAAAATTGCTCATCAAAATTCTCTGGCAATTTCCCATCTGGATATTTACTTTTTTCTTCATCAAGCATGCTTTGAATGAAATCCTCAATCAAACTTTCTGGAACAGTGAAATCATTCATTCTAACAAGTTCAGAAATTATCGCATCGTAAAACTTCAACTCACTATATTCATTCCACCATTTTTGAAGCTCTGCTTTAAGATAACTTCTTAACTCATCAACAGTGTTTACTTTCCCGCCCGTGACCTTTGACGCAAATTCATCATTTAATTCGGGTAAAATCTTCTTTTCTATTTTCTTGACGCTTACCCTCACCTTTTCGGGTTTATTATCAACCATGAGCTCAATTATAAATTCATCACCTTTTTTAGCTTTTAAAAGTCGCTCCCTCAAACCCTCAACAACAGATTCATCCTCAAGATCAATCACAACATCTTCGCTTCTTCTACCAAGCACGGGCAAGTTGTTTTGATCAACCCCTTGAAGATCAACAGTAACCCTATAAAGCTTATCCTTAACCTCATCAGCTTCTTCATAAGTTGCATTTGCAATCAATAAGCGTTTGATCTCATCCTCAACCTCTTTATCATCAACTGCGTGAACTATCTTTTCAATTTGCAAATTTTCATAGTTTGCAAGTTGAATCTCGGGCATCACTTCATATTTTATTTTGAAGATTAACGATTCCCCACGTTTATAATCAACATCAACAAGTTCAGGTGTCCCAATGGGATCAATCTTTTTATCTTTAACGAGATTCTTGTAAATATCATTCACAATATCATCAAGTGCGTCATATTCAATTTGTTCTCCGAATTGTCTTTTTATCAATTCAATTGGAGCTTTACCTTTTCTGAATCCTTTAATTTCTGCTTCTGCGCGAAATTTTTTATAAGCTTCTTCAAAATAAGGTACAAGCTCATCCCAATTTAGTTTTACTTCCGCTTCTTGTTCAGTTTGGCTCAATTTGTTGATATTAAGTTCCACCTAAGCTTTTCCTCCTATTAGGTTTTTTATTTTTAATTTTTGTGGGCACGGGGGGATTTGAACCCCCACGGGTTTCCCCACTGGATCCTAAGTCCAGCGCGTCTACCAGGTTCCGCCACGTGCCCAAAAAGAACACTGAATTTCGCTTAAAAAATATAACTCTTTTTTTAATAAAGTTCAAAATTGCGAAAATTTTGCAATTTTACTTAAATTTTACCTGTATCGGAAAATAAACATTCAACTTCCCGTGAAACTTAAATTCTACAAAATGACCGGAGCTGGAAATGATTTCATTCTATTTGACAATCGCAATGGAAAGATAAAAGACCCCGTTAAACTTGCTAAATGGGTCTGCGATAGACATTTCGGAGTAGGCGCAGATGGAATAATTTTAATTGAAAAGAGCAAAACGACAGATTTTAAAATGGTCTATTTCAATTCCGATGGAAGTTTCGGAGGAATGTGTGGAAATGGTGGAAGATGCGTCGCAAAACTCGCCTATATACTTGGGATAACGAAAGGTAAGATAACTTTTGAAGCAAATGGGAAATTCTACAAAGCCGAGATACTAAACGATGAAAATGTGAGGCTTTATCTACCTATGCCGAAAATGAAGAAATTTAACCTTGGACTCAAACTTGGGAAAAAACTTTTTAAGGCACATTTCGTTGATACAGGGGCACCCCATCTTGTGCTTTTTACGGACGAAAACAAAATAAAAAACATTGAAAAAATTAATCTTAACGACCTCGGGCGAAAACTTCGCTTCCATCCGTATTTTGAAAATGGAACAAATGTAAATTTTGTCACAGTGCTTAACAAAAACACCATAAGAATGAGAACATACGAACGGGGTGTTGAAGGTGAAACCCTTGCTTGCGGGACAGGTTCGGTTGCATGCGCTATAGCATCCGCCGAAATTAAAAATATGAAACCACCAATCAAGGTAAAAGCAACAAGTGGAGAAATTTTAACGGTTGGATGGAATGAAAAAAATTCAGAGTTTGTTTATCTTGAAGGAAGCGCAAAGGTAATATGTGAAGGTAATTTAAACTATGACAATTGAGGAATTTGAAGAAATAGTTAAAGAAACAATTGAAAATTTACCCGAGCTGATAAAACAAAAACTTGACAATGTTGTCTTCATAGTTCAAGATTACCCAGATGAAGACGAATTAAAAAAATCAAAATCAAATAAATACAATCTCCTCGGACTTTACACTGGAATACCTTTATCAAGGCGAGGAACAAACTATGGAATGTATCCGGCAATGCCTGATAGAATCTTTATTTTCAAAGCGAACATTGAAAGGCTCTGCAAAAACGAGAATGAACTCAAGAAAAAAATAAGAGAAGTTGTACTTCATGAAATAGGTCATTACCTTGGAATGAGTGAGGAAGAGGTTAGAAGAGCTTTAAAAGAGCGATAAGAGCAAATCAAAAAGCGGGAAAAATAATTTAAATCACCCATAGATGGAAGAACTCCTACAGAAATATGGTTATATTTTAATTTTCTTAATCACACTTTTTGAAGGCGAGTCAGTTTTGTTAATTGCTGGGTTTATGGCTCATCAAGGCATGCTTGATCTTCACACTTCAATTTTATCTGCTTTTCTCGGTTCAACCCTTGCAGACCAGATAATTTTTTATCTGATGCGAAGAAATAACAACTTTCTCTTGAAAAAATTAAAAAAATTTGACAAATACTATACGATAGCAAAATTTTACGCTGAAAAATATGGTTCAGCTGTCGTTCTTTTGGCAAGATATCTCTACGGCATAAGAACACCACTTGTCATGATCGTCAGTTTAAGTGGAATAAATGCCTTAAAATTTACAATTTTAAACATTATTGCTGCGTTCGTGTGGGCTATAAGCTTCGGATATGCAGGATTTTACTTTGGACAGGCTGCAGAGAAATTCATCGGCGACATAAAAAGATATCAATTTTATGGATGGGGTTTGATATTTTCAATCGTCTTGATACTTTATGTCATAAGCAAAATAAGAATTTACCAATTAAAGAAATTAACGGGTGAGAAGAGATGAAGAAACAAACACAGTTCTCAATAGCATATTACATCATTGCCATCATAATTTTGATACTTCTTCAATACTTCATCTTTCATCCACCTTTAAAAGAGATTTCGTATAAGGAATTCAAAGAGCGTCTTTCAAAAAACGAGATTGAATCGGTTCAAATAGGGAATGAAAAAATCATTGTGACATTAAAAAAAGAGGTCGCCGAATCACAGAAAGTTCCAAAAGTAGTTGAAGTTGTAAAACTACCCGATGAAAATTTAATAAAAGAACTACAGGAAAGCGGGGTTGATTACCGAGGCGTAATTGAGAGCAACTGGGGAAAGGAATTTCTTCTTAATTGGATTCTGCCGATTGCATTTTTTATTTTCCTATGGGCTGTATTAATTCGTAGATTTTCGCCAACGCAAAATGTTATGACATTTGGAAAAAGCAAGGCAAAAATTTATGCAGCAGACGAAAAGAACAAAGTCACATTTGCTGATGTCGCTGGGCTTGACGAAGTAATTGAGGAAGTAAAAGAGATAGTTGACTTTCTGAAAAATCCCAAAAAATATCAGCGTCTTGGGGCAAAAATCCCAAAAGGTGTTCTCCTTGTTGGTCCACCTGGGACTGGGAAAACACTCCTTGCAAGGGCAATAGCTGGTGAAGCTGGGGTTCCATTTTTTTATTTGAGTGGTTCCGACTTTGTTGAAATGTTTGTTGGCGTTGGCGCTGCGAGGGTTCGCGACCTCTTCGCCCAGGCGAAAGAAAAAGCACCATGTATAATTTTTATTGATGAAATTGATGCGATCGGAAAAGCAAGAGCAAGAGGCGTAGTTTACGGTGGAGTAGATGAAAGAGAAAATACGCTTAACCAGTTGCTCGTTGAAATGGATGGTTTTGATTCAAGTATTGGAGTAATAATAATGGCAGCGACAAATAGACCAGATGTCCTTGACCCTGCTCTTTTAAGACCCGGAAGATTTGACAGACAAATAATTTTAAGCAGACCCGACTTAAAAGGAAGAATTGAAATTTTCAAAGTTCACACACGAAATCTAAAAATAGCCGAAAATGTTGATTTTGAAACACTCGCTGCACAAACCCCAGGATTTGCTGGCGCTGAAATTGCAAATGTTTGTAATGAAGCTGCGCTTCTTGCTGCAAGGAAAGGTAAAGATAAAATTGAAATGTCCGACTTTCAAGAAGCGATTGAAAGAGTAATTGCAGGTCTTGAAAAAAGAAGCAAAGTTATAAGTGAAAAAGAGAAAAAAATAGTTGCATATCACGAATCAGGACATGCAATCGTTGGATATTATATTCCAGGAGCTGATGTTGTCCAGAAAGTTTCAATTGTCCCAAGAAGCATCGGTGCGCTTGGATACACCCTCAGAACCCCAACTGAGGAAAGATACCTTTTGACAAAGGAAGAACTGCTTGGGAAAATTGTGGGAATCTTAGGTGGTAGAGCTGCTGAGGAGATCGTCTTTGGGCAAATTTCAACAGGAGCTCACGATGACCTTAAAAAAGCAACTGAACTCGCACGGCTTATGGTGACAACCTACGGAATGAGTGAAAAAATTGGACATGTTTCACTTGCTGAAATTGAAGAAACGGACTTCTTGAGCAAAAGCCCGTTCTCAAAACCATATAGCGAAGAAACAGCAAAACTTATTGATGAAGAAGTTAAAAGAATAATTGACCAAAGTTACAAAAAAGCTCTTGAAGTTTTGACAACGCATAGAGATAAACTTGATAAACTTGCAAATCGCTTGCTTGAAAAAGAGGTGATAGATAGGAAGGAACTTGAGGAAATTTTAAATCAAAATTAAGATTATGGGAAAATGCATAAAAAGGCTTTCATATTTATATTTTTCTTTTCAACATTAGCTTTTTCAATGGACGAGCCTGATCAAATCATAAAAACAAAACCTCGTCCTCTTCAAATTCAAACAACTCTCGGCTTCACACTCACAGCTGGGAACTCAGACACAAGAATTTTAACATTTGATTCAAACATCCAAAAACCTTTTGAAAGATTTATTTACTACACAAAGTTTAACCTCGCCTATGGAACATCACGCTATGGAAATGGTCCAAGAATTGAAACGACAAACAACTGGGCTATATCAACACGACTTGACTGGTTCACATCTGATAGAAGAAAAAGTTACCTTTTCATCTCAAGCGGTCTATCCGGGAACAAGTTCCGTGGTTATTGGTCAAGAAGAAATGCACAACTTGGCGCAGGTTATAATTTTTTCCACAATATTGACACTCTAAAATTAAGTTTTGGACTTGGCATTGATTATTCAAAAGATAACCTCATCGTAAAAGGAAGCGCAGATGATGAAATTTTTTTCGCCCTTTTTAAACCAGAATTTGAAATTATAATCAACAAAAATGTTAAGTTTGGGAATAACGCAAACTGTTTTATTGACTTCCAGGAACTGAAAAATTACCGCATAAATTCTCAAACATATTTAAACCTAAAGGTGACAACTCGCTTTGCGGTAAATTTTAACTTTAATTTAAATTACGACAATAAGCCGAGATTGATACCTGAGATTGGAGACAACGGAAAACCAACTGGTAAACTTATACCCGCAAAACCAGCAGACAAAATTTTCAATATAGGAATTTCAATAACTGTGTGAGAAATAAACCAGCGCTGAAATTTTCGCTTGCCCTTGTCCTCGGAATTTTACTTGAACATTTTATTGGGATTGAACTTAAAACGCTACTCCTCTTATCTTTAATTTTACTCCTCTTTTACATTACATTCACATTTTCAAAAATCAGTTTACTAAAACATTTCTCAATTTACCTGCTCATCCTCACCGTTGGTGCTTTAAAATATCTCTCCGATAACAAGTTTCAACCCCAGAACTCAATTGTTAATTTTGCAAATGATACAGCGATTGTAAAAGTCCAAGGCAAAATTATTTCCCCACCTGAAATTAAAAACGATAGGACAAACTTCGTCATCTCTGCAAACAAAATTTTTAAACATGGGGAAGAGATAAATGTTTCAGGCGATGTATTTGTATCAATAAGAAAAGGAAAATCAAAATTTGACAGTTTGCCGAAATTTAGCTATGGCGATGAAATTCAAATCATCGGGGTTTTGAAGGAGCCCATAAGATCAAGAAATCCCGAGGAATTTGACTTTGCAAGGTATTTAAAAATACACGATATTGATGCAGTTTTTCTTTCTTATATCTTGAGCCATATCAAGGTTATCAAAAAATTTGAAGCGAAAACCTTAAACCCGATTGAAATCCTGAAAAAATTAACTTACGAGATTAAAATCGCTGGCTTAAAAATCTTTGATGAACTCCTACCACAAAGTGAAGCGTCTTTCATTAAAGGTCTCATCCTTGGATATAGAGGGGAAATTTCAAAAGATGTCCAGCAATACTTTATTAACACGGGAACTTATCATATTCTCGCTGTTTCAGGTTTACATGTTGGGATAATAACCTCAATGTTTTTCGTATTGACAAGTTTTTTAAGAGTTAGTTTTGTGCTTAGAGTTTTGTTGACGATATTAGGGCTAATTTTTTATGCTTTCGTTGTCGGTCTTCCTCCATCGGTTGTAAGAGCCAGCATAATGGCTTCAATTGTCTTGATAGGAATGGCAATTGAAAGAAGAATTGATATCTTTAACCTGCTTGGGTTTTCAGCCATTGTAATTTTATTTTTTGATTCAAAACAAATTCTACATCCTGGATTTCAACTTTCTTTCTCTGCGGTTGCTTCAATTTCTTATTTTTACCCGAAAATTTTCAATTTCTTTTCAAAAAATTTCCCATTTGCCACTAAATGGTTCATTTCACCTATAGCCTCTTTATTTATTGCTTCAATTAGCGCACAAATTTTAACGCTCCCGTTTGTCGTTGCTTACTTCAGTAAAATTTCAATTATCTCAATACTTGCAAATGTTTTTATCGTTCCGCTTGTCAGTCTTGCTGTCCCGCTTGGCTTTGCAACGCTTTTACTTTATCCTGTATCAGGGTTCATCGCTCAAATGATGGCAAATAGCCTATGGCTAACTTTAAACTTAAGCATCACCTTGGCAAAATTTTTTGCTCATTTACCATTTGCTTATATTGAGGTAAGCAAGGAAATTTCGTTTTATATCGTTCTGATTCTATTTTCATTAATGGTTTTTTCAAAAATAAAATTTCAAAGCCCGATGAAAAGAATTACATTCGCTGTTCTAATTCTTTTAAACCTTTATATTTACATTGCTCCCAATGGTGTAATTTCAATATTATCCAATAAACTTAACGCTGAAGATTCAAACCTTGAAATCACGGTCCTTGATGTTGGTCAAGGTGATGCAATCTTCGTGCAATTCCCCGATGGGAAAAATTTGTTGATAGATGGAGGTAATAAAACATTTAACTTTGATCCTGGACAAAGGATAATTGAGCCGTTTTTGAGGAAAAAGGGAATTAAAAAGATTGACGCAATTCTTGTAACCCATCCGCATAACGATCACATTGGTGGAATTCCGTATATACTTGAGAAGTTTGAAGTTGGAACGGTAATTGATAACGGTTTAAATTACAATTCATCAATTTACAAAAGATATCTTGAATTGATTCAAAGCAAAGGCATCACGCACATAACCGTAAGGGCTGGAAATAAAATCACATTAACCGAACATGCAAGGATTTATGTTCTCCATCCAACTGATGAGTTTATAAAAAGCAATGATAAAGAAGATAACTATGGTTCTGGTCATGATGCAAATAATTCATCTGTTGTGATAAAAATTCAGTATGGGGATAACTCGTTTCTTTTAACTGGCGATGCCGAAAAAGAAGCGGAGGACTCAATGATAAAAATCTATGATACATTTTTAAAAAGCGATTGGATAAAAGTTGGACATCATGGAAGTGAAACGAGTAGTTCACCCGCATTTGTTTCAAAGGTCAAACCAAAGTGGGCTGTTATCTCCGTTGGAAAATATAACAAATATAATCATCCATCTGATATAGTTTTGAGAAGATACAACTTGATCGGCGCTCAAATTCACAGAACAGATGAAGAAGGCGCAGGAGTTTTCAGATCAAATGGTAAAGATATTGAAAAGATTCAATGGAGAAATTGACAAATCAAAAGTTAATTGTTATATTTACATTGAAAACAAAAAATTAAGTGAGAGAGACAATGGCACTCAAAATCACAGGGCACCATGTTGAAATGAGTGAACAACTTAAGAGCTACATTCAAAAGGAAATCACACGGCTTGATAAATTTTTCAACGGAATCATTGACACAGAGGTTATACTTCGGCAAGATACGAAGCATAATCATTTAAAGGAGGCGGAAATTCTCGTAAAGGTTTATGAACACAAACTCACCGCAAAAGCAACGGATCAGGATATATTCAAAGCGTTTGACAAATCCCTTACAAAAGTTGAGAGGCAACTTGTGAAATTTAAAGATAAGATTAAATCCCACAGATAAAAATGTTCAATAAAGAATTTAAAGAAATACGAAAGACTCATATAACCGTTGGTTTCTTTTACGAATCTGGCAGGGAACTTTTCAAACTTAAATCACTTAACGGTGAAGTCGGTTTTGACAGGAAAATCACTGATAAAAATATACATAGACCAGGGCTTGCACTTGCTGGATATGTTGAACTTTTCACATACAATAGAATTCAGGTTTTCGGAAATACCGAGATAAAATATCTTCAAAGTTTATCACACGAGGATAGGATAAAGTCAATCAAGACCATACTTCAATTTGATATCCCTTGTATTGTCATAACCAATGATAATGTTTTGCCAGATAATTTAATTGATCTTTTCACGGAAAGAGAAGTTGCAGTTTTTCAGACACCACTTGAAACAACAAAACTGGTTTATTTCATCAGCGATTTTCTTGATGACCAGTTTGCACCTCAAACTGTAGTTCACGGTGACCTTGTTGATGTCTATGGTATAGGGTTACTTTTTGTTGGTCGCTCTGGAATTGGAAAAAGTGAAATTGCACTTGACCTTGTAGAAAGAGGACATCGCCTTGTTGCGGATGATGTTGTGCTTATAACTAAAAAGGGTGAAAACATTTTGATTGGGACATGTAATACTGTAACAAAGCATTTCATGGAAATAAGAGGTCTTGGAATAATTGACATAAAAAATATGTTTGGGATAAGAGCAATACGATATCAGAAAAGAGTTGAGGTCGTTGTTGAGCTACTTGACTGGGATCCAAAGGAAGAATACACACGCACTGGGCTTGATGAAGAACACATCTCCATACTTGGCGTTGAAATTCCACTTGTTAAACTTCCCATTTTCCCGGGGAAAAATATCACCGTGATCGCAGAAGTTATAGCGCTTAATCATCTTTTAAAACATTATGGATATGACTCCGCAAAGGAATTCAACAAAAACCTTGAAACCCTCATTAAGCAAAAAGCGTCTATTTTAAAAGCCGACGATTTACCCATTGAAAGAATAACGAAATACTTTGAGCACGATTTTGAATAAATAAAAAAAGAGATTAAATGCGGATTAATCATCTCTTTTTGTTCTTTCTTTCTCTGATTCTCCTGTTAATGCACTCAAGTTGCAGAAAAGAAACAACAAAAAATTATATTGTCATAGGAAGCACAATTGATATTGATTCCTTTAACCCGTATTTAAGTACTTCGCTTTTTTCACAGGATTTGCTTGATAGGCTCTACCTTCGGCTTGCAATTGAGCAAGAAGATTACCGAACATTTACCCCACTTTTAGCAAAGCGATGGGAGTGGTCAAAGGATTCAACACAAATAACATTTTATCTTCGCAACGATGTTTATTGGACAGACGGGGTTAAAACAACTGCCTATGATGTTGAGTTCAGCTTTAAGGCAGCAACATCTCCAGAGGTTGCATGGTTGAACGCAGAAGATATAGTCAGAAACATTGAATCTGTTAAAGCGATAAATGAAACAATTTTGACAGTTAAATATCGCTATGTTTACCCATATCAATTGACCGACATAAACGATATTTGGATAGTTCCAAAGCATGTTTATGAGAAAATTCCTTTTTCTGAATGGAGAAGGAATGGTTTTTTTGATGAAAATCCAGTGACAAATGGACCATACAAAGTTGCTCGTTGGGAAAGGGGGCAATTGATTGAACTTGTTAAAAATGAAAGATATTTTGACAAAGCTTACCCTAAAATTGGAAGAATTTTTATTAAGATTGTGCCAAATGAATCAAATTTGCTTCTTCAATTTTTAAATGGTGAAATTGATGTTTTACCTTCAATTCCACCAGCAGTTGCAGAAAAATATGAAAACAATCCAGATATTAAATTTATAAAGTATCCATTTCTTGCTTATGAATACATCGGTTGGAATCAGAAAAACCCAATCTTTGCGGATAAAAGGGTTCGCCAAGCGTTATCTTATGGGATCAATGTTGATGAGATAATTAAAGTTATACTTAAAGGAAATGCGGTTCGTTCAACCTCCCCATTTCCATCAATTTTTTGGGCTCACAATGAAAAATTAAAGCCATATCCATATAACCCTGAAAAGGCAAAAAAACTTTTAGCTGAAGCTGGATGGAAAGATTCAAACGGCGATGGGATACTTGATAAAATCATAGATAATAGAAAGGTTGACTTCAAATTCACTCTCATAACGAACGCAGAAAATCAAACGAGAAAAGAAGTTGCGACAGCAATTCAAAATGATTTATTAAAGCTTGGAATAAAGATGGAAATTCAAATTTTTGAATTCAACACATTTATGCGCCACATACTTAACAAAAATTTTGATGCTGTTTTATCCGGTTGGAGAGTGGCAACAAAACCAGACCTTGCAACTGTATTTCATACAGAGGCGATAAAATCTGGGCACAACATCGTCTCATATTCCAACCCACAGTTTGACAAGTTAAACGATTCAGCTGCTGTTCTAAATAATCTTTCAAATGCAAAAGTTATATGGGATAAGGTTCAAGAAATAATTTATGAAGATCAACCTTATACTTTCCTCTATGAACCCGTACGGATAAATGGTATAAGCAAGCGAATAAAGCCAGAGACAGTGCGAATGAATAGCATAAGTTTTCTTTATAACCTGCATGAGTGGGAATTAAAATAGCATTGAAAAAAATGAGTTTTATTTTAAAGCGATTTGTAAATTCCATTTTCCTATCATTTGGGATTGCAACGGTTGTTTTTTTCCTGCTGAGAATCTTACCGTCCGCATCTTTCTCAGATGTCTATCTCAACCCCAGGCTATCTGAAGAAGCAATTCAAAAAATAAAATCAGCGTATGGGCTTGATAAACCTGTTTTAATCCAATTTTTGAATTGGCTTAAAGAAATCATCACTGGCAATTTTGGTTTTTCATTTATCTACCGCAAACCTGTTATAAACTGCATTGGCGAGGCTTTAACTTCAACGCTTATTGTCGGAATCCCAGCATTAATTTATAGTTTCAGTGTTGGAATTTTCATAGGGATTCAATCTGCCAAAGCGCAGGGCAAATTGCTTGACCGCATCATGTATTCATCATTTCTTGTTTTATACTCAATTCCTTCCTTTTGGCTTGGGATAATTTTAATTCTTTTGTTCAGCTATACATTTAGAGTATTTCCACCATCGGGGCTTCACTCTTTCAACTTTAGCGAGATGAGTTTCGTTGGGAAGATTTATGATACTGCTATTCATATATTTTTACCTGCATTTACTCTTGGGACTGCACCAATGGCAGCGATCGCAAGGTTTACAAGAAATATGATGTTAAGGGTTTTATCGCAAACATATATCAAAACCGCAAAAGCAAAGGGGCTTGATCAAAAAACAATTTTTTACAAACACATTTTACCAAACGCACTTTTACCGGTAATAACTCTATTTGGGCTTTATCTTCCACTTTTCTTTGCGGGTTCAATTGTAGTGGAAGAAATTTTTTCAATTCCAGGGATTGGTAAATTGACCGTTGATTCAATTTTTCAGCGAGATTATCCGCTAACGGTGGGGATAACACTTTTCGTTTCATTTATTGTGATTATTGGAAATTTAATCTCGGATATTCTCTACTCAATTTTTGACCCAAGGATAAGGTTAAAATGAAAAAACGAAAGAAGATATTTTTAATTGCTATTTCAATTACTCTATACCTAAGCTTCGCTGATGTGATAGTTCCATTTGACCCAATCATTTCGCTTGATAGGGAAAATCTTTCCGCCCTTCCACCATTTTCAAAAGCTTATGAACTGAGACTTGATGACGGAAGTAAAATTATTGTGCTTGACTACAGGATTTACGACGGATTCATTTACTATGAGCAAAAATTTCTTTCTGGGAAAATCAAACTTGAAAGATTAAAAAGCATCCGAACGCTTTTCTTTATCTTTGGCACCGATAACCTCGGACGGGATGTTTTCAGCAGGACAATTTACGGGGGCAAATTCTCACTCATAATTGGGATTCTCTCATCATTTCTCGCTTTTTTAATTGGTGTTTCAGTCGGGTCTGTAGCTGGATATTTTAGGGGTATAATTGATAAAATTTTAATGAGAGCAACGGATGTTTTTCTTGCCTTTCCAAAGCTATTCCTTGTTCTCGTTCTCATTGCTTTTATGGGAACTCAGACAATTTTTTCGCTTATAATAATACTTTCGCTCCTTAATTGGATGGGAATTGCACGACTTGTAAGAGCAGAGTTTTTGAGGTTAAAAGAAATGGAATTCGTTCTTGCGGTTGAATCAATTGGTTTGCCAAGATTGAGGATAGCAATAAAACACATACTTCCAAATGCAATTTTACCTGCATTGATAAGCATTCCGCTTATAACCGCTGATATTATATTAACTGAATCAATTTTAAGTTTTCTTGGTTTTGGAATTCAACCGCCGACTCCAACCTGGGGTAATATGATAAGCGAAGCTGAAAAGAGTTTAATTTCAACCTGGTGGTTGCCGATTTTCCCTGGAATCTTAATTTCTACAACTGTTTTGATGATGAATTGGATTTCAGACATAGGTAGCGAAACCTGAGCACATCTTGTTTTATTCCGCCAAATTTTTTAACTTCTAAAAAAAGAAACCAATCTTAATTCCTATGTTTGGCGATAAATATGAAGCAGTTATTGGTCTTGAGGTTCATGCCCAGCTGTTAACAAATTCAAAAGCCTTTTGCGGTTGTTCAACAAAGTTTGGACTTCCTCCAAATTCAAATGTCTGCCCTGTTTGCCTTGGAATGCCGGGTACTTTGCCTGTCTTGAATAAAAAAGTTGTTGAATTTGCAATTAAGCTTGGTCTCGCCACACATTGTAAAATTAGAACCTATTCAATTTTTGCAAGGAAAAATTATTTTTATCCAGACCTTCCCAAAGGTTACCAAATATCTCAGTATGAAGAACCAATTTGCTATGACGGCTATGTTGAAATTGAACTTAAAAACGGCGAGAAGAAAAAAATTAGATTAAGAAGAATTCACATGGAAGAAGATGCAGGCAAATCAATTCACGATCAGGATATTGATACGCTAATTGATATAAACAGGTGTGGTGTCCCACTTCTTGAGATAGTGACAGAACCAGATATAAGAACCCCACAGGAAGCTGCACTTTACTTAACAAAAATAAGACAGCTCGTTCAGTATCTTGATATCTGCGATGGTAATATGGAAGAAGGCTCATTAAGATGTGATGCAAATGTATCGGTCAGATTAAAAGGTGAAACAAGGCTTGGGACGAAAACAGAGGTTAAAAATATGAACTCAATTAAAAATGTTGAAAAAGCGCTTGAATATGAGATAAACCGTCAGATTCAAATTCTTGAAAATGGTGGGACAATTGTCCAGGAAACATTGTTGTGGGATGCCGTAGCTGGTATCGTAAGACCTATGCGTTCAAAAGAAGAAGCACATGATTACAGATATTTTCCAGAACCAGACCTTGTCCCAGTGGTTGTATCTGAAGAATGGATAGAAGAAATTAAAAAATCGCTACCCGAGCTCCCCGAGGAAAAAAGAGATAGATTCATAAAACAATACGGCTTGCCAAAGTATGACGCCGAGGTTTTAACCTCTTCAAAAGCGCTTGCTGAATATTACGAGCAATGCGTGAAATTCACCGACGATTACAAATCCGCAAGTAACTGGATAATGGTTGAGGTTTTGAGAATCTTAAATGACAAACAAATTGAGATAAGCGATTTTAAAGTTAAACCAGAGTTTCTCGCAAGATTAATTAACCTGGTAAATGAGGGCAAAATCAATCAAACTACGGCAAAGAAAATTCTTGAAGAAATATCTGAAACCGGTGAGGATCCAGAGTCGCTCATAGAGAGAAAGGGACTTGCCCAGATAAGCGATGAGAAATTTATTGAGGAGGCTGTGCTGAAAGTTCTTGAAGATAACAAAGAAAATGTTGAGAGATATTTCGCTGGGAAAGATAAATTATTTGGTTATTTTGTTGGTGAAGTGATGAAATTGACAAAAGGCAAAGCAAATCCGAAAATTGTGAATGAAATTTTGAGAAAGAAGCTTGAGGAAATGAGGGAAAAAGTTAGTGGATGAAAATTTTTTGGTGAGGAAGTTGCGTTTGCTTTGGAAATTTATTATTATTGTATTGGCATTAAAATTTCCCCACACCCTGGGTTAATCCCCGCCCAGGGAATCCCACTGCGGTGAGTGGGTCCCTCCCCCGCCC
>Ga0105163_1000885_pt1 | contig 16745 bp, 15 predicted proteins | sample JNZ110809AmetaG_FD_81531 | JGI IMG/M metagenome (GOLD analysis project Ga0105163, IMG submission 81531) | Hot spring microbial communities from Jinze hot spring, China to study Microbial Dark Matter (Phase II) - JNZ 110809A | ecosystem: Environmental > Aquatic > Thermal springs > Hot (42-90C) >... | reverse complement strand
CCTTTTCGGGGATTATGGCCTTCCTTTTCATGTACAGGGCAGAAGTCCATTTGTCTGAAGCAACGAGTCAATTTTTCCTCGTGTATGCAGCTTCGGTGCTAATGACACGGCCTTTATCTGGACGGATGCTCGACCGCTGGGGTGCAAGGCTGGTCCTTCCCCTTTGTTTGTCCTTTTTTGCCATGGGGTTGTTCGCGCTTGCCTTTGCGAAGTCAGGGCCTGCGGTCCTTCTATCAGCCCTATTTATAGGGCTTGGCTATGGCAATGTCCTCTCCCTTGGGCAGGCCGAAGCGGTAAGGCGCGTTCCAAAGGAGCTAATAGCTTTGGCAACCGCTACTTACTTCGTCTTCCTCGACATAGGTGCGGGGCTTGGGCCCTATCTTTTTGGGTCGCTCCTGCCCTTCCTCGGGTATAGGTCCCTTTACCTCCTCATGGGCTTGATGGTCCTTGTGCTCATACCGGCTTACGGAGGCCTTTTGGGATTACTAGGGCCAAAGGCCCGTGGACCTCTAGAGACGGCCCAAGGTCCTTTTAAAAGGTAAGCCCCTTCACTTCCGGGAGCCGATCTCTTGGGACCTACGGCCCCTCTCCTTGCCCTGGGTTTTGAGATGCGATAGAGAACCTTAGAGGTGGAGGTCTTTCTTTTTAAAAAGCTCCTCGTATCCCTGCTTCTTCCACCAGGAGTTTTTGCCTTCTTGTTTGGGCTAGGGGGCTTGATCAGACGGAAGAAGCTTTACGGGTTCCTCTCGCTTGCCTTTTACCTTTTGGGGATAGAGCCTGTAAAGGACCTTTTCGTGTTGCCCTTGGAGTGGGGCATAAGGAGAACCACCCTTGAGGAGGTGGAAAAGGGTGATCACTATGTACTTCTCGGAGGGGGTATAAAGGGTTACAGGGACCTCTTCGGGACCTATGTCCTTGAAAGGCACACAGCCCAGAGGGTCCTTACGGCCTTAAGGCTTTACAGGCGCTATGCCAAGCCCATCGTGGTGTGTGGTGGGCGCATCTATGGACTGCCCGTAGAAGCGGAGACGATAAGGGATATGCTCGTGGAGTTCGGGGTAAGGGAGGGGGATATCCTCCTTGAAGGGCACTCAAGGGACACAGAGGAAAACGCCCTTTTTGCCTTCAGGATGGCGGTGGAGAAGAAGCTTAAGAGGCCTGTCCTCATAACGAGCGCCTTTCATATGAAAAGGGCCTTAAAGGTCTTCAAGCGCTACTTCCCAGAGGTAATACCCTTTCCCTCTGACTTCGTATCTGAGCGCTCATATAGTCCTTTGAGCTTTATCCCCTCACCTAAGAACCTTTACGACATAGGCCTTGCCATAAAAGAATACTTGGGCCTTCTTGCCCTTAGAGGCTGACAGGAGAAAACCCAAATGCCCTTAAGTTGTAAACCTGAACCCTGGTGGGAAAAGCTGTATTGCTCAAAAGGCTCTGGATTATGCTGTTTTTTGCTTTTGCCTTTTAGGCTGTACTAGGCAGGGGTTTGTACTTTCTCGGCATGATCGGCCTGTTGATAATGGCCGTCGTCACATTGGTGGACATTGTGGGTTCGAAGCTATTGAGGACCCCCTTGGCGGGGGGTACTGAGATCGTTGCCTTGACCCAGATCTTCGCAATAGCGGGAGGGCTTGCCTTCTCGGAGCTGGAGAAAAGGCATGTGAGGGTTGAGGTGCTCTTCATGGTCCTGCCTGCGCCTTTCCGGAAGCCGCTGGATGCCTTTGGCTTTGGTGTGAGTGCTTTTTTCTTCGGTCTGGCGACGTGGTCGAGCTTTGAACACGCCTTGAGCGTGTATCGCTCTGGTTTGAAGACAGCGATTTTGGGGATACCTGTTTCACCTTTGATGTTTTGGACAAGTTTTTGTTGTGGGCTTATGTGCGCCACGGTCCTTAGCGAGCTGTTTTTCTCCATCAAGAAAGGCCCGAGGTGAAGCTTGGATCCTTTAGCAGTGGGGGTTGCGGGTATCGTTTTGCTTTTGGTGTTGTTCTTCGTAGGTGTTCCTATCGCCTTTGCCATGGCCGTTACCGGCGTGGCGGGGTTTGCATATGTAGTAGGGCCACGGGCTGCCCTTGGCCTGATAGCTAGTGACATTTTCGATCAGCTTGGATCGTACCCGCTTTCGGTTCTGCCCATGTTCATACTGATGGGCAGTATGGCCTTTGCATCTGGGGTTGGGGCAAAGGCCTTTGAAGTAGCTGCTATTTTGTTTGGGAGGAAAAGGGGGGGACTAGTAGTTGCAACGGCTTGGGCTTGCTGTATATTTGGCGCGGTTACCGGTTCGGGGGCTGCTACCAATGTGGCCATAGGAAAGTCGGCTGTACCGGAGTACAAGAAGAGGGGGTACGACCTTTCGCTTTCCCTCGGGGCCTTGGCGTGTTCCGGTACCTTGGGGTTCCTTATACCTCCGAGCATCCCCCTTGCGGTATACGGGATCTTAACGGAGCAGTCCATTGGCAGGCTTTTTATAGGTGGCTCTTTGCGGGATTTTTCAGCCCGACTATGGCAGGTGCGGTGGGGGCAGCTGGTGCCTTCCTTATCGGCGTGCTGAGGAAGCGGCCGCCCCTTTTAACCTGAAAAATTTCAAAACGTTTTTTGCCCTCTTGACAATTAGATGATATCTAATAAAATTAAATGTAGCTTAATTGTTGGTCTTAGGTCCTATGGAGGGTATTGGAGGGAAGATAAGGCAGTTAAGGCGGCTTAAGGGGTTAAGTTTAAAGGAGCTTTCTGAGAAGGTGGGGTGTAGTTCTGCCTTTTTGAGTCAAGTGGAGACCGGTAAGGCTGAGCCTTCCATTTCCATGCTTAAGAGGATCGCGGATGCCCTTGAGGTGAACATAGTGGATTTCTTCATGTCTGGGTTTGACGACCGAGACGTGGTCACCAGGGTGGATGAGAGGGTGGAGATACATCTCAAGAGGTGGAATGCCAGGATTCAGTCCCTTGTCAAGAGCGTGGCGCACAAGAAGATGCAGCCCTTTTACACGGTGATAAAGCCAGGTGGTGGCTCGCACGGGATGTATTCGCATGAGGGTGAAGAGTTTGGAATAGTGATAAAGGGGGAGATGGAGCTCAGGCTCGGGGATAAGGTTTACAGGATTCGGGAAGGGGAGAGCTTTTATTTTTCCTCGCGCATACCGCACGACTGGGTAAACGTGGGCAAAGAGGAGGTGCACGTAATATGGGTGATCACACCACCTACCTTTTGAGGAGGGGGAGATGGGTTTTTTTGAGGGGTTGAAGGATCACTACGGGAGGCTCAAGTTCTTCATAAACGGGCAGTGGCTGGAGTCAGAGTCGGAGGACGTCTTCCTTGACACCGATCCGGGAAAGGGTGAGCCCATAGCAGAGGTACCCATTGCTACCGAGGCGGAGGTGGATTACGCCGTACAAAGTGCTTATGAAGCCTTCAAAGTCTGGAGGGATGTCCCTTTCAGGGACAGGGCGGATTACATAAGCAGGCTGAGGGCCAAGTTTGAGGAGCACCGCGAAATCCTAGCCAAGGTCTTGTCCCTTGACCACGGACGGGCCATAAGGGATTCAAGGGGTACCATTGAAAGGTGTATGGAGAACATCGAGTCAGCCCTTGGCGCTATGTACAGCGTCTACAAAGGGGAGTACGTCCAGCAGCTTGCCCAAGGCATCGACTGCTATCTGCTATGGGAACCAGTGGGGGTCTTCCTCATAATCACCCCGGGCAACATCCCTATGCACGCGTGGTCCTCCTTTGTCCCATATGCCCTCGCCTGCGGCTGTACGGTGGTCGTGTCCCCCAGCTGGCAGTGCCCGCTGGCCTCCGAGGCGGTCACCAGGATATGTGAGGAGGCGGGGCTCCCCAAGGGGGTGGTCAACTTGGTGCACATTGGCAAGAAGTTTGAGTTGAACCACCGAATTATACGGGACCCGCGGATAGCCGGTGTAGGTTTCATAGGCTCAAGCAGGGTAGGCAAGGCCATATATGAGCTTTGCGGCCAGCTGGGCAAGAGGGCCTCGGTTAACGGCAACGGCAAAAACCACATAGTAGTGGCACCGGATGCGGACCTGGACAGGGCTGTAGAGTACCTCCTCAGGGGGTGCTTCGGCATGTCGGGGCAGAGGTGTCTTGGTTCGGACAACGTGGTGGTGATAGGGGACATCTACGAGGAGCTGAAGGAGAGGTTTGTAGAGGCGGCAAAGAGGATGAGGGTAGGATATGGCCTGTTTGAGGAGACGGAGATGGGCCCAATGACGACACAGGAGAACAGGGAGAGGGTCCTCAGGTTCATCGAGACGGGTATCAAGGAAGGGGCCAAGCTTATCCTTGACGGCAGGGGGATAAGGGTGGAGGGATACGAAAAAGGGTATTACCTAGGACCCACCATCTTTGAAGACGTCTCGCCGGACATGGAGATCGCCAAGGAGGAGTCCTTTGGACCTGTTGCGAACCTCATTAGGGCCAATTCGCTCGACGAAGCGATAGAGTGGATAAACACCAAGACCAACTATGGGCATTCGGCCTGCTTGATCACCCAGAGCGGAAAGCTCGCAAGGAAGTTCATAAAGGAATGCGAGGTGGGAAACGTAGGGATCAATTTGGGAATTCCCCAGCCCTATGCCTTCTTCCCGCTTGGTTCAAAGCGGGAGTCCGCCTTTGGGATAGCGAAAAGCAGGTTCGACTCGGTGAAACTTTTCCTCGACCCCAAAACGGTCACTGTGAGGTGGGTATAGGGCTGAGAACATAAGGGAGGTGAGGCCATGTGTGAAAAGATGACCAGGAGGGACTTCTTAAAAGGTTTGGCCTTAGGCGGAGTTGCCCTTGGGACGGGACTGGTGGGAAGGGTTCCGTTCCTCTATGCCCAGAGCACCCACATCAGGTTCAGCACCTGGCATCCGCCAGCCGGCAGGGAGGTGAGGACCGTCTGGATACCTATGCTTGAGGAGTTAAAGAAGAGGAGCGGCGGACAGATCAGCTACACCATGTATGCAGGGGGTGCTTTGGGTAAGGGTCCTGAGCACTACGACATAGTGGCGAAGGGTCTTTCAGACATGGGATATTTCACGGCCACATGGACTCCAGGTAGATTCCCCCTTACGGACGTCCTCTCCTTGGCCGTCTGGGTGGACGGGAAGGATATCGCAGCCGATATAGGCAATGCCGTCTATGAGAGGGTGCTCAAGGACGAGTTCAAGGACGTGAAGGTGGTGGAGCTCAACGGCTGCATCCAGTCCTTCATATGGACGAAAAAGAAGGCGGTGAAAAAGCTCGAGGACCTCAAGGGGATGAGGCTGAGGGTCCCAGGGGGGTTCCAGACGAGCTACGTCAAGGCCCTTGGGGCAGAGCCCGTCTTCATGCCCCTAGCTGACGTATATATGGCCATCGAAACGGGCACCATAGACGGAGTGGTGACCTGCCCGCCGCTGATCGAAGGGTTTAAGCTTTACGAGGTGGTCAAGTACGGCACGGTCCTGACCCTGGGCTGTGTCTCAGAGGGAGTGGTCATGAACCTGAAGTATTGGGAGAAGCTGCCTGAAGAACACAAGAAGCTCATCCATGAAGTCTGCACCAATCCCTTCAGGACCACCGGAGGTCTGACCAGTCGTGTCTACAAGGAGGAGCTTATGAGCAGTATCGTAAAGCAAGGCGTCGAGCTCATAGAGCTCCCTAAAGCAGAGGCCTCAAGGTGGTACGAAAGGTTCCAAGAGGTGACGAGGTCTTGGGTAAAGGAATTGGAGGGGAAGGGACTGCCGGCAGCAAAGGCCGTCTCAGTGATGTACGAGGAGTGCCAAAAACGCGGTATAGAACTTGTGGCCTGTCCACCAGAACTGAGGAAGTCCTAAGGGGCATGGAGAGGACGGTACGGCGCATAACTTACTATCTGTGCCTTGGGGGGATGATGGGGGCGCTTCCTCTCATGGTCCTTACGGCTGCCGATGCTCTAAGCAGGTCCTTCTTGGCCAGACCGCTTCCTGGGGTCATAGAGCTCTCCGAATACCTCCTTTCGGTGATGGTCCTGCTTGGTGCTGCTTACACCCAGCAGGTGAAGGGGCATGTAGGGGTGGATTTCCTCCTGAGGAGGCTCTCTCCTAAGGGCAAGAGAGGGGTGCGCATGGCGACGACGGTGCTGTGCATGTTCATAGCGGCCATCTTGGCTGTAGAAGGGCTGTTTCACGCCCTTCAGGAGAGGACCGTCTCGGACATGCTGAGGATTCCCCAGAAGCCCTTTAAGCTTTTGGTCTTTGTGGCAGGTGTTATGCTCCTTCTCGAGTTCCTAATGGACTTCAAAGGCCTTCTTAAGGAGGAGGAAAGGTGAGTCCCATTGCGGTAGGGCTTTTGGGCTGTGTTGCGGTGGCAGTCCTTTTGATCCTAGGTATGCCCATCGCCTTTCTGATGATGCTTGTCGGGCTCTGCGGCATAAGCCTCCTTTCCTCTCCTGAGGCGGCCCTGAACGTCTTAGTGAGCACAGTCTATCAGACTGCTTCCCACTACCCCTACACCATCATCCCCCTTTTCGTCCTGATGGGCGGCATAGCTACCCAGGCTGGGATCACGTCTCAGCTTTACGAGAGCTTCGACAAGTGGTTCCGAAGGCTTCCAGGCGGCCTCGGCATAGCGACCATAGCCGCCTGTGCTGGATTTGCGGCTGTAAGCGGTTCTTCGGTGGCAGCCACTGCGGCCATGGGGAAGATCGCCCTTCCGGAGATGCGGAGGTTCAACTACCATCCGAAGCTTGCAGTTGGGGTGATAGCTGCAGGTGGGACCTTGAGCTTCCTCATACCCCCCAGCCTTGGGTTTGTGGTCTACGGGATGCTTACGGAACAGTCCATAGGGAAGCTCTTGATCTCGGGCATAGTGCCAGGGACTCTGCTGGCGCTGTCCTATATCCTACTAGTCTTCCTTCAGGTGAAGCTCAAGCCGAGCCTTGCTCCTTCAGCCCCCGAGCCAGTGCCTTTTTCGGAGAAGCTTAAGGCCCTGAAGGGGGTATGGGAGGTCCTTTTGGTCTTCTTCTTGGTTATCGGCGGGATATACTTCGGCTTTATAAACCCCACTGAGGCAGGAGGGGTCGGTGCTTGCAGTCTCTTTTGCATATCGCTCCTCAAGAGGAAATTGAACCTTAGGGGGCTTTTTGCATCTCTTTTGGAGATGGCCCGCGTCTCGACGCTTGTGCTCTTTCTTGTAGCAGGGGCTACTATCTTCAGCTACTTCCTGGCCCTCTCCACCATACCCACCGTCGTTTCCAGCTGGATAGCTTCCCTTTCGGTTTCCAAGTACCTTGTGCTCACCTTCATACTCCTCATCTACCTGCTTTTGGGATGTTTCCTTGACGCGGTCTCCATGATGGTCCTGACCTTACCTGTCATCTTCCCAGTCGTCCTTGCCCTAGGCTTTGACCCCATATGGTTCGGGGTAATCGCTGTGCTGATGATGGAGGCCGGCCTTATAACCCCACCTGTTGGGCTCAACGTCTATACTCTGAGCGGGATTGCCACGGACGTGCCCATGTCAGAGATATTCGCAGGGGCTGCCCCCTTCCTGCTCTCCATATTCCTCGTGGTCTTTTTGATCGTCCTATTCCCCCCTCTTGCCCTTTTCCTTCCGAGCTTGATGGGGAGGTGAAGGTGGAAAGGCTGAGGTTCTTTTTGAACGGCGAAGAGGTAACTGTACAAGTGGAGGAGTGGGAGCCGCTGCTCTACACCTTAAGGGAAAGGCTCGGTGTCAGGAGCGTCAAAGAGGGCTGCGGCATAGGGGAGTGCGGTGCGTGCACCGTCCTTGTGGACGATAAGCCCTACTATTCCTGCATCTTCCTAGCGAAGAAGGCCGAAGGGAAACATGTAAAGACCGTGGAGTTCCTCAGCCGCAGGGGACTTCACCCCCTTCAGGAGGCCTTCATAGAGCACGGGGCCGTCCAGTGCGGTTTCTGTACCCCGGGCATGCTGCTTTCGGCTTACTCCTTGCTTTTGCACAAAAGGGAGCCCACTGTCCAGGAGATAAGAGAGGCCATAAGCGGGAACCTGTGCCGCTGTACGGGCTACCTGCAGATCGTGGAGGCGATAAGTGCTGCTTCAAGGGCCTTTGAGGAGCAGCCGGAGCCAAAGAGGGAATTGAAGGCCGGGATCTCTAAAGAGGAACTCCTTAAAAGGGCAAGCCAAGGGGATGTGCTCCTTTACGCTGGCGGGACCGACCTTTACGTGCGCTTCAGGCGAGGGGAAGTCTCCGAAAAGTACCTCGACATAAGCTCATGTGAGGCCTTGTGCGGCATATCCCTTGAGGGGGATTCCTTAAGGATAGGGGCCCTTGTGACCCATGGAGAGCTAGCCGAGGCCCCCCTTGTGAGGGAGAAGGCCCCTTGCCTTGCTGCGGCCAGTTCCTCTGTAGGGAGCCCGCAGATAAGGAACCTCGGGACCCTCGGTGGGAACATCGTCAACGCTTCACCAGCAGCCGATACCTTCCCAGCGCTTATGGTGCACGAGGCCTTGTGCGTCCTCGAGTCCGAGGAAGGCCAAAGGACGCTGCCGCTTGAGGAACTGGTGCTGGCCCCCTATAAGGCGGACCTGCGGAAAGGAGAGGTGCTTTCGGAGGTGAGGCTTCAGGTCCTTCACGGATACAAAGAAGGGTTTATAAAGGTCGCCAAGAGGGCAGCCCTTTCGATTTCAAGGCTGTCAGTGGCCTATGCGGTAAAAGAGAAGGACGGGGTCTTTGAGGACGTAAGGATTTCGGTAGGGGCTATGACTCCAAGGCCTTTCAGGGCCAGGAGGTTTGAGGAATCCTTGAGGGGAAAGAGGAAGGAGAAGGGGATCGTGGCCGAGAAATGTGAGGTGCTCTTCGAAGAAGTGGTCAAGGTCAGCGGTATGAGGCCTTCTTACAGATACAAGTTCCCTGTTTTACGCGACCTGATTGTAAAGGCCCTAGGAGGATGAACAGATGCCCTTTTTGCGTCAGATCCCGAGGGTAGACGCCCTTGAAAAGGTCACGGGCAAGGCCCTTTATGCAGCCGATTTCTACCTGGAGGGTATGCTCTATGGGGCCATCCTCAGGAGCACGAGACCCCATGCTTATATAAAGAGGATCGACACCCAAAGGGCGCTCAGCCTGCCGGGGGTCGTTAGGATCATCCAAGCCAAGGACATCCCCGGTGAGAACAAAATAGGGATCATCCGAAAGGACCAACCCCTGCTGTGCGAAAGGAAAGTGAGGTACGTGGGCGATCCCATACTCCTCGTATTGGCCGAAAGGGAGGAGATAGCCAGAAAGGCCCTTGAGCTCATCCAAGTGGACTACGAGGACATAGAGGTAGTGGCAGATCCCTTTGAAGCCGAAAGGAGCTCGGTTTTCGTCCACGAAGGAGGGAACCTCCTGAGCCTAAGGAGGGTCATAAAGGGAGACGTAAAGAGGGGATTCGAGGAATCGGATATAGTGGTCGAGAGGGCCTACAAAACCCATTGGGTGGACCACGCTTATTTGGAGACCGAATGCGCGTTCGGCTATTTGGACGAGAGGGGCAGGATCGTGGTTTATGCCTCCACTCAAAACGTCCACTACAAGAGGAGGGAGATATCGAGGGTCCTCGGCATACCTGAAGAGAGGATAAGGGTAGTGCAGGCGACCACAGGTGGCGGTTTTGGCGGTAAGCTGGACATGACCGTGGAGGGCTATGTGGCCCTTTCCGTCTACTTAACGGGGAGGCCCGTCCTTATACGGTACAGCAGGGAGGAGAGCCTCCTGGTTGGGACAAAGCGCCATCCCCTTTTCATAAGTTACAAGACAGGGGCCACGAAAGACGGGCGCCTGAAGGCCATAGAGGTCCGCATCGTAGGTGATACCGGGGCCTACGCCTCCTATGGGGAGACGGTCTGTCTCAGGGCCGCCATCCATGCCTCCGGGCCCTACGAGGTCCCCAACGTCTTCGTGGAGAGCAAGATGTTTTACACGAACAACCCCGTAGCGGGGGCCATGAGGGGTTTTGGGGTCCCGCAGGTCGCCTTCGCCCACGAATCCCAGATGGACATCCTCGCTGAGGCACTCGGGATGGATCCTCTCGTCCTGAGGTTGAAAAGCGGCCTCAGGGAGGGCTCCGTTACCGCTACGGGCCAGCTACTCAAACACGGTGTAGGCCTCCTTGAGACCATAAAGAAGATAGAGCCTTTCTGGCGAGAGCGCAGAAAGGCAAAAGGGAGGGGTTTTGGCTGCGCCTGCATGTTTTACGGCATAGGGAACACAGGGATCCCCAACCCCTCTCGAGCCAGGCTCCTGCTCAGCGAGGAGGGGAAGGTAGTCCTTTACACTGGCGCCTGCGACATCGGGCAGGGTTCGGATACGGTCTTGGTCCAGATAGTCTGTGAGGTCCTCGGTTTGGAGCCGAAAGAGGTGGAACTGGTGCGTGCTGATACGGACCTGACAGAGGATGTGGGTTCCACCTCGGCCAGCCGCCAGACCTACATTTCGGGTAGGGCGGTGTACGAAGCAGCCGTGAAGTTGAAGGAGTTCCTCATCAGGGAGGGGTTTTACAGGGGGAGGGGCTTGAAGGACGTAGTTGCCGCTTATAGGGATAGAGGCCTCCCCTGCTTTGAGGGTTTCTTCGACCCTCCCACTTCAAGCCTTGACCCCCATACCGGTTCGGGAATCCCTTATGCTACTTACTCCTACGCCACCCATATGACGGAGGTGGAAGTGGAGGAGGAGACGGGTTACGTGAAGGTCTTAAAGGTGTATGCGGCCCATGACGTAGGGAAGGTGGTGAACTTGGAAGGGGCCAAGGGCCAAGTTTACGGTGGAATAGCCATGGGGATCGGCTATGCCCTCATGGAGAGGTACGCACCTGGACAGACGCGGTCCCTGGACAGTTACCTCATCCCGACCTCGCTCGACATGCCTGAGGTAGAGGTGTTTTTCGTAGAAGCAGAAGAACCTACAGGTCCTTTAGGGGCAAAAGGCCTTGGTGAACCTGCCCTTATACCGCAGGCCCCAAGCATCATAAACGCCATATACGACGCGACAGGGGTGCGCGTGTACGAACTACCCTGTGATATAGAGGCTTTAAAACTAGCCTTAGAGGGGAAGAAAGGAGGTAGTTGGCAATGAGGGCCATGCTCATAAGGAACATAGGGATGGTCTTCACTGGAGATATAGAGGAGCCTTTGATAGAAGGGCCGTGCTCCATCCTTGTGGAGGACGGCAAAATAAAGGAGATACGGATTCGGGAAGAGATCCCCTTCGAGGGGCCAGTGGTGGACGCTGACGGCATGACAGTTTGTCCAGGGTTCATAGACTCCCATGCTCATCCTGTGTTCGGGGATTACACGCCGCGGCAGAACCAAATAGGCTTTATCGAGAGCAGTCTCCATGGAGGGGTTACCTCCATGATATCTGCAGGGGAGGTCCATCTGCCGGGCAGGCCCACCGACCCTGAGGGGGTCAAAGCCCTGGCCGTCCTAGCGCAGAGGTCTTTCGCGAGGTTTAGGCCCTCTGGTGTGAAGGTCTACGGGGGTGCCTTGATCCTTGAAAAGGGCCTCAAGGAAGAGGACTTCAGGGAGCTGAGCCAAAAAGGGGTATGGCTCATAGGGGAAATCGGCCTTGGGAGCGTTAAAACGGCCGAGGAGGCAGAGGAGATGGTCCGGTGGGCGAAAAAGTACGGAATGAAGGTGCTCATGCACGTAGGGGGGACATCCATACCCGGGAGCTCCACGGTCAGATGTGAGGACGTCCTGAGGGTTAAACCCGATGTCTGTTGCCACCTGAACGGAGGTCCAACAAGCGTAAGCGTCTCGGAGGCTAAGAAGATCATAGATGCCACAGAATGCGCTATAGAGATAGTGCACTGTGGGAACCCCCTTACCGCCTATGAGATAGCCAGCTATATGAAGGAAAAAGGGATACTTTCCCGCCTCATTATCGGAAACGATGCCCCTTCGGGTACGGGCGTCATACCCCTCGGGATATGGAGGGTGGTGAACTTTATTTCCTCCCTTTGTGGGATACCGGCTGAGGTGGCCGTGTGCTGTGCGAGCGGCAACACCCAGAGGGTGTTCGGTTTACGCCACGGTACGGTCAAGGTAGGGATGGAAGCGGACCTCCAGCTCATAGATGCCCCTATGGGTTCGGCGGGTGTTGACGCAAAGAGGGCCATAGAGCTGGGCGACATACCGGGCATAGCCATGGTGATCGTCGACGGCCAGATAAGGGCTTTCCCGAGCAGGAACACGCCCCCTCCGGTTAGACAACCAAAAATATCAGGAGCTTGACCATGAAAGTGGACCTCATGGCATGCAAAGGGTGTGGACTCTGCGAGGAGGTGTGTCCCTTAGGGGTCATCGAGGTCGTGGATAAGAAGGCGAGGGTGGGGGAAGGCTGTTGCGAGTGTAAGACCTGCGCCAAGGTTTGCCCTGAAGGTGCCCTGTCTCCGCAAGAAGTGGAACAGGGGGCAAGGTGCGAGGCATGCCCTGTCATGTGCGTGATACCCGAAGGACATTATGGAGCCTGCAAAAGGTACAGAAACGTGGGCGGAGTGGTGTCAAGAGAGGGTAGGGTCCACACCTACGAAGAAGTAAAGGAGATAGCCCGGGGGATCAGGGACGAGTACATTGAGGAGCCCTTGGTCCTCGGAATAGGCGTGGGCACTACCTACCCAGACTACAGACCTTCGCCCCTTATAGTGAGCGGGACAAGGGACGGGGTAGAGGTAGTGACCGTGGTCACCGAGGCCCCGCTCAGCTACAGTGGCCTCAAGGTCAAGATAGACACCGACCTTTACCTTGGGCAGGAGGGAAAGAAGGTCTATGTGAGGCGAAAGGGCAAGAGGGTAGTCGGTCACCTCTGTACGGAGGAGTACGGTTCAAAGGTCCTTTCCCTCGGTGGGGTGAACGTCCTCACGTCCCCTGACGGCATATTCGCGGCTAAGGTCATTTACGAGATCATATGCCGAAAATGGGTGAGGCTCGAAATAGAGGATGGGGCAACCGTTGAGTTGCAGCTCGGAGAAGTACCGGTGATAGACGGCCAGAGGCTTGAGGTGATGAGGGTAGGCTGTGGAAGCGCCACCATCGGCCTTTTCGCCCCCCTGATGATGGAGGTGGCCGATGAGATCGTTATACTTGACGGACACATAACGGGCCTCTTCAGCGAACACCCCGCTGCTAGATACCTCGGCAAGAAGAGGTCCCCAATATACATCAAAGGGCAAAAGAGCACAGACGGCAGATATTTCTTGGCCAAAGGCAAGGGCATTGGGGGGACTGACATAACCGACCCACTTGACGTAATAAGGGAAGTGGACTGGAAGGAGGCCAAAGAGGGCATGAGCCTCCTTATAACGGAGACCACAGGAAGGTCGTTTTTCTTTTACAAGTTGAAGGGACGCCAATTCGTAGAGGAACCGCCGCCCCGCGCGGTCCTGGATTTTGTGGAGCTGCTCAGAAGTTCGTGCGAAAGGTCCAGGGTAAGCGCCGTCTTTTCCGGCGGCCTAGGGGGTTCAGCCAGGGCAGGGGTTACAAAAAGGCCCCTTGAGCTCACCAAAGCTGTACACGAGGGTAAAGTCCATGTCACTATAGGCGGGGCGAAACCCTTCATCTTCCCAGGAGGTGGGATTAACTTCCTTGTGGACGTGGAAAGGATAAAGGGCGGAAGTATATACCTTTCACCGACCCCGTCCTTTGTGGTACCAGTCGAATATACCATGAGAAGGGAGACTTTTGAGGCCATCGGCGGGCACGTGGAAGCCCTCCGATCCCTCGAAGACGTGTTCAAGACCGAGAAGGAATGGTAGTGGAGATCGGACCCGCCACGGTTTTCCTTCGGGGAAGAAAAGGGGGAGACGAAGTTCCCCTTGACAGGACTTTCGTCGAAGAGGAGCTCAGGAACCTCCTTGGGGAGCTAAAGGGGGTTTTGCCTGTTTTAAAAAGAAAGGCACACCTCATAAAGAACACCAAGGGCTTGCCTGAGGTGGCCAGGAGGATGGTGGAGGCAGCTGTGGCAGTGGATGGGTTAAGCCTTACCCCCATGGCAGCTGTAGCAGGTGCCGTGGCAGACGTGCTCTTGGAGAGGCTCCTTTGCAGGCATGACCTCGATTTCCTTTTGGTAAACAACGGAGGCGACGCCTCCATCTACAGCAGGGACGGCAGGGGTTTCAAGGTAGCCCTTGTTGACATAAGGGAAAGGGGGCGGTGGAGGCAGGTTTTTGTGGTATCGGGGTTTGAAAGGGTAGGTGTGGCCACCAGCGGCCTTGGTGGGCGGAGCTTTACCTTGGGGATCTGCGATGCGGTGACGGTTTTTGCAAAGACTGGGGCCATCAGCGATGCAGCCGCTACTTGGGTGTGCAACAGCACGTTCCTTGACCCTGTGTGTGCTGAAAGGGCCAAGGCCAAGGAATTGGACCCCTTGACCGACCTTGAAGAAGAGGAAGTCGTCCTGGCCAGGCGGCCCCTTAAGCCAGAAGAGGTAAAGGAGGCCTTGGGAAAGGGGCTTAAGGCTGCTTGGGCCCTCAAGGAGAAAGGGCTGATCCTTGAAGCCTTTCTATACCTTGAGGGTTCGTGTGAGACAACTATCTGCGAGGGTTCCAAGATAAAGTTGATGGAGGTTTGAGATGGAGGTCAGGAAAATAGTGACCGTCATCGAGGAGATCTTCTGGGACGGGGAAAAAAAGGCCGAAAGACCGATAAAGAAGGTGGCCGTCATGGCGGTCATAAAGAATCCATTCGCCGGGCGGTATGTAGAGGACCTCACCCCTTTGATAGACTTCAGTGAGGAGATCGGCAGGGTCCTTTCCCAGAAGGCAGTTGAGGCCCTCGGCTCAGAGGTAGAGAGCTACGGCAAGGCGGCCATCGTAGGTGAAAAAGGGGAACTTGAACATGCAGCTGCCCTCTTGCACCCCAAATTGGGGACTCCCTTAAGGGAGGCTGTCGGTGGGGGAAAGGCCCTTATACCTTCGGCTAAGAAGATCGGAGGAATGGGGGCCACAATAGACATACCTCTGCATTACAAGGACGCTGCCTTCGTAAGGTCCCACTTTGACGCCATGACGGTGTCGGTACCGGATGCCCCAAAGTCAGATGAGATAGTCCTTGCCGTCTGCGTGACAAATGGAGGGAGACCACACCCCAGGGTTGGCGGTCTTACAAAGGAAGAAGCCAAAAAGGAGGACGGCCTGAGGTAGAAGGGGAAAGGCCCTGCCCGCTTCAAGTGACGGCGTTTTTAACCACAGGGACGCGAGGGAGCGGCCTAAAAGGCGACTTTCAAAGCGCTTACCGCCCAACAGGTCTTGGCGACTGGTCTCTGAGGATATTAACAGTTAATCTGAGTATGCCAAGGGGAAGGGTATAAGTTATAAGACCGCATGGAGGTGGTTTAAGCAAGGATTAATCAAAGGATATCAGATGCCTACTGGGACTATCATAGTGGAAGAAGAAAGGCCATCTACGCTTTCAAATAGAGTAGTTATTTATGCAAGGGTTTCAGACCATGCAAGCAAAGACAATCTTGAAAGGCAAGCCCAGGGACTAATTGAATATGCAAATGCCAGAGGTTATCAAATTGTGGCGGTAGTGAAAGAGATAGGTTCTGGAGTAAATGACAAAAGAAGGAAACTGATGGAAGTTTTAAGCAGGGATGATTATGATATTTTGCTTTTGGAACACAAGAATAGGCTTACAAGGTTTGGGTTTAATTATATCCAGACACTTTTAGGAAAACTTGGAAAACGGATAGAGGTAGTCCGAATGTCTCGAGATGACAAGCAAGAGCTTTTGCAAGACTTTATTTCCATTATCTATTCCTTCTCCGCAAGGCTATATGGACTGAGAAGGGCAAAAGAAAAGGCGGATAGGATAAAACAAGAGGTTCTTGTAGATGTATAGAGCTATTGAAGTCTCATGCCCTATGACAAAGAGAAAAAGCAGTCTTGTAGCTCATGTCTTAAAGCTATACAGAGAAACCGCAGAGACTATTGCCAACTTCCAATGGTCTTTATTCTTTAAGACTGGCTCTTTTAACAGAAAAGCCAACATAAAACATTTAAACTCCCCTCTCTCAGAAAGGTTCAAATCCACTATCCAATATCATGTGGTTGTCCCTACATTGGAAAGTTTTATTGGCAATGTTCAAGAAAGGTTCAAAGAGATAGTTCTTGGCTCAACACTTCCTGAAAAGACAAAAAGAGTTCTCCTTTATCTCAACTCCAGAAGGGAATGGCTAATTCCAAAAAGCAGTCAAGCCCTGTGGATAGACAAAGACGAAAACAAGCATGAGTATGAGATACTCAAGGAAGAAAGACTACTTGCAAAGAAGATATTCAAGCACATACTCAAAAGCTGGGGAAAGCCAAGTTTTAAAGGTGTTTCTATGCTTTTGGATAGCAAGTGTGCTTTGATTGAAAGACCAGGGAAGGCAAAAGGCTTTGACCTTTGGATAAGGCTGTCAACCCATGAAAGGAGAAAGCCTATATATCTGCCTGTGAAGCTTCATGAGTATTTTGAGGAAAGGGGAGGGAAGCTAACAAGCATGGTTCAGATAACAGAGGATGGAACATTAAGGCTTGTGAAGGAGATAGAGAGAAAGGAGATACCCCTCAGTGGAGGGGTAGCCCTTGACTTTGGTATGGAGTGTCTTCTTGTCTCAGACAGAGGAGACCTATTTGGCAGGGAGTTTTACAGCAAGGTCAGGGAGTATGCGGAAAAGGTAGACAGAATTCAAAGAGAAACGCAAAGGAGAGGAAAAAAGCCAATAGAAAGCAAGAGGTATATCAGACTTCAACACAGGCTAAGCGAGTATGTGAGAAATGAGG
>Ga0105163_1000883_pt1 | contig 16761 bp, 22 predicted proteins | sample JNZ110809AmetaG_FD_81531 | JGI IMG/M metagenome (GOLD analysis project Ga0105163, IMG submission 81531) | Hot spring microbial communities from Jinze hot spring, China to study Microbial Dark Matter (Phase II) - JNZ 110809A | ecosystem: Environmental > Aquatic > Thermal springs > Hot (42-90C) >... | reverse complement strand
GCGTAAGCCGCTCGGTGAAGAGCCGAGGGTGAGAAGCCCCGGCCACCAGTGGATATGACCCGGTAAGGGAGATGACGTGGCCGGTGCGCGTGAAAGAAGAATCCCCGCGGAGGAGGGTCAAGCAGCACCGATGAGGTGCCGCAGTGAGGTGCGGGTGGACCCTTAGACTAATCCCGCCTAGAAACAGAAGAGGGGGTACGACCGGCCCATCCCCGACAAGATTTTTTACGAGAGAGGATGGACGACCTTAGAGAATGCATCATGTACGAGGTGATTGATCTATTTGCGGGAGCCGGCGGGTTCTCCCGGGGGTTCAAGGAAGAGGGCTTCAGAATTGTAGCAGCTGTAGAGAATATGCCCCCTGTCGCAGAAACATACGAAGCTAACTTTCCCGAGGCTGCTGTAATTCAGGAAGATATAAAGAACGTGCACTCTCTGGACTTGCTGAGGATAGCTGGACGGAAACCTGATGTCGTGATCGGAGGACCCCCCTGCGAGGCTTTCTCGCGGGCTAATCCCAGAAGGCGGGAGGACCCCTACGAGAGGCTGTATGATGATCCTCTCGGCTCGCTGGTTTTACACTTCATTAGAGTGGTGGGCGATCTCCAGCCTCGGGTTTTTGTAATGGAGAATGTGCCAGGCATAATGGACGATGGTCTTGACGGTGTCATTAGAGAGGAGTTCGCCCGCGTAGGTTACGATAGAGTGTACTTCAACGTCCTCCGCGCCGAGGATTACGGCACTCCTTCTCATAGGCTCCGTGTTTTCATCTCGAACATTCCAATTAGGCCTAAGCGCTCTGGGCGCTACGTGAGGGTGATAGACGCTATCGGAGACCTACCCGAGCCGGACCCCTCCTGCGAAATACCCAACCATGCTCCAGTACCTCTGAGCGCTAAGAAGCTAAAGCGGGTGGCAAAGCTTAGGTGGGGTGAAAGCCTTGTCCGCTATAGCGGCTATAGGGGGAGAATTCTAGGAAACATAACTAGGCTGCACCCCTATAGGCTTGCGCCGACAGTCATGGGCTCCTCCAGGTTTGTTCACCCCTTCGAGAACAGGCTCCTAACAGTACGCGAGCAGGCAAGGCTCATGGGCTTCCCCGATACGCACGTCTTCCTCGGGGGCCGTGACGTGCAGTTCAACGAGGTGGGTGAGGCTGTTCCTGTGCCTCTAGCTCGAGCAATCGCGAGGGTTGTGAAAGAGTACCTTGCAAGCAGCTAAGCAAGGCTTTTAAACACGAGTGCTAAGCTTGGCTGCTATCGAGGTGTGTAGAAGATGACAGATGTGTTTTCCGGCCTCTCCGGCAGTTCCGAGGAAGAAATGTTGCAGGTCAACGCGATAGACCTGCTCTCAGAATCGATAGGCAAGAGCGTGCTTGTCAGGCTAAAAGGTGGCCGCGAGCTGAGAGGGACTTTAAAGGGGTACGACTACCATCTGAACCTGGTGTTAGAGAATGCTGAAGAAACCAAGGGCTCGAAAACCCGACAGCTCGGAACAATCGTGATTCGCGGCGACAATATAGTACTCATAAGCCCTGGCCCAGAGTAGGTGGTACTTTATGGTCAAGGGTACAACGAGCTTTGGAAAGAGGGGTAGAGGAATAACGCACATACGATGCAGAAGGTGCGGCCGTCACAGCTACAATGTAAGGAAAGGCTACTGCGCCCACTGCGGCTTCGGCCGCTCCAGGAGAATACGAAAATATACTTGGCAGAACAAGAAACCAGTCACGCGGGTGCGACTACCGAGTAAGTAGGTTCCTGACCAAGTACATCGCTATCACGGCGAGTGCTGTCGGTCCGACATCCTGCTCGATACCGTCCACGTAGACCTGTTCCCCTAGAGCAGCTTCCCTTGCCGAAAGACCTGGTTCGGTCCCCCCAAACACGAGGAGAACGCGGCTCACGTTTCCTGAGGCAAGCTCCTTGAATCTCTGGGTCAATGGTTTATCGGAGAACCTCCTCTGAAGGACGAGAACCAGTGAATCCGCTTTCAAAACTTCTGCAGCATCCTCTAAGTCAGGTAGTACGAGAAGGCTTTTCCCCTCTCTCAGTGCCACTTTCTGCGCTTCAGGCACTCCAACTTGCGCTGCCGCTCCCGCAGGTTTCGTAACGACGAAGACCGGGAATCCCAGCCCGTACGCTGCTCTAGCGATCTCGACAACCCGCTGAGGGCTGTTCACGTTGTGCAGCACCGGTAAGACTTCTAGCCTCACCACGCTTCTTACAGGTCTCAACTCAGCAGAAATAAGTTACCCTGGCTGTGCACCGATGCGCCACTGTAAAGGCTTTAATAGCCGTGTGCTTCACAACCAGGAAAGGTGCTGCGAGTGACTGAGGCGAATTTTCCAAAGTACGAAGAGCTCCTTGAGAGAGCTTACAGGTTACTTCCCGAGAGGCGTGCAGGTACAGGAGAGAGATTTACGATGCCGAAGTTCGAGGTCTCGGTCACCGGGAGGAAGACATTCATACTGAACTTTTCGCAAGTTTGCGACTTTCTCAACCGCGATCCACGTCTCCTGAACAGGTACATTTTGAAGGAAATAGCTCTTCCGGGTTCCGTCGAGGGGCACACAGCGGTGATACAGGGAGAGGTGAGACCTCAGCTTCTAAACAAGCTTCTCGAGAGGTTCGTCAGAGAGTACGTTATCTGCCCTGTTTGCGGCAGCCCTGACACACAACTGCAGAAGGGCCAGCGGGGAGTGTTTCTAATGCGCTGCATGGCTTGCGGTGCAGTCACGCCCGTCAAGAGCTTCTAGCATGCTTGCCCCACGCCGATGCTCACCACCCATGGTTTTTCAGACCTCTGAGGGGCCGCCCTTGCGGCCTCCGCGGTTTGGGCTGCGGGGAGAAATCACCCTCAGCGGGACCTGATGGCCGGTAACATGGGCCCCGGTGAAAAGAGCGCCGGAGGCAAAGGCCCAAGAGCCGTAAGGCCCGACCCCAGTGATATCTAGCATCTAATGCACTAGGGAGCAGTAAGTTTATAATCCGTGTAGTGTTAGGGTCTGCGGAGTGGAGAGTATGTCCCAGAAGAAGCCGCACCTAAACCTGGTAGTAATAGGGCACATTGACCACGGTAAGAGCACGCTGATGGGCCGCTTCCTTTACGAGGTCGGAGCTATAGATGCGAGAGTAATTCAGCAGTACGAGGAAGAAGCCAAAAAGCTGGGCAAAGAATCCTTCAAGTACGCCTGGGTTCTCGACAGATTAAAGGAGGAGCGGGAGAGGGGAATCACCATTGACCTGGGCTTCTACAAGTTCGAAACTCAGAAGTACTTCTTCACGCTCATAGACGCGCCCGGCCACAGGGACTTCGTGAAGAACATGATAACTGGCGCCAGCCAAGCCGACGTTGCTCTTCTGGTGGTCTCAGCGAAGGAGGGTGAGTTCGAAGCGGGCATCAGCCCCGCAGGCCAGACTAGGGAGCACGTTTTCCTCGCGAAGACGATGGGCATCGACCAGCTCCTCGTAGCTGTAAACAAGATGGACACGGTCAACTACAGCCAGCAGAGGTACGAGGAGATCAAAACCCAGCTCGTAAGGCTCCTCAGGATGGTCGGTTACAAGCCGGAGGAAACGCTATTCATTCCCACTTCCGCATGGGAGGGCGTAAACGTCAGCAAGAGAAGCCCTGATAAGACTCCGTGGTATAACGGCCCCTGCCTGTACGAGGCATTCGACAACTTCAAGGAGCCGCCTAGGCCCATCGACAAGCCGCTGCGTATACCGATTCAGGACGTGTACTCGATCAAGGGCGTGGGCACCGTACCCGTCGGCCGTGTCGAAACCGGTGTGCTCCGAGTAGGAGACAAGGTGATCATTAACCCGCCCAAGGCTGTCGGAGAGGTGAAATCCATCGAGACGCACCACACACCGCTTCAGGAGGCTATACCCGGCGACAACATAGGTTTCAACGTGAAGGGAGTTGAGAAGAGCCAGATTAGGAGGGGCGACGTGGCAGGGCCGCCGACCAACCCGCCAACGGTTGTCGACGAGTTTGTTGGAAGAATATTCGTAATCTACCATCCTACTGCGATTGCAGCGGGCTACACCCCGGTGCTCCACATCCACACGGCGACCGTACCCGTGACCTTCGCTGAGCTCATTCACAAACTCGACCCGCGGACAGGCTCTGTGCAGGAGGAGAACCCGCAGTACATCAAGCAAGGTGACTCCGCCGTTGTGAAGTTCAAGCCGAGGAAGCCCGTGGTCGTCGAGAAGTTCTCCGAGCTGCCTCAGCTGGGCCGCTTCGCCATCAGGGACTCCGGAAGAACAATCGCCGCCGGCATCGTAATCGACGTGAAGAAGGCCGAAGGGTATTAAGGGAACCCGAAGCATTCTCTCGCGGAAGTTTTTAATACCCCTTTTCTTGCTCGCAGAGGGGCATCCATGCCGGGTAAGATCAGGATCAAGCTCACGAGTACTTCAATAGAGGACCTTAACACAGTGTGTGAAGAGATAAAGGAGATAGCGAGACGCACAGGCGTTAATATGAAGGGGCCTATCCCCCTACCTGTTGAAAGACTGAAGGTGGTTACCAGGAGAGCACCTTCCGGCCAGGGCTACGAGACCTTCGACCGGTTCGAGCTTAGAATCCATAAGCGCCTGATAGACATGGACGCGGACGAAAGGGCTACACGGTTGCTCATGAGGACAAGGGTGCCTCCCACAGTCCGGATAGAGATAAAGGTTGTCTAGAGTACACAGAACACTCCTTGCAATTGCTGCAGCCCTTTCTACGTTTCTCAACGCTCTGAACCGCTGGAAGCTGCACTTCTCCTCTTTTCGAGTTCACTCTAGGTAAGGAAGCCTCAGCAGACACTGTACCGCGCAGAACAACGTTCCTACCTGATTACAGCGCGGCAATTTCGAGGAAAAACACACTACTCGCGAAGAGAGAGCGCCATCTTCAGCAAGGAGAAAACTCTAAGCTTGTGGCGGGCCCGCCGGGATTCGAACCCGGGACCTACGGCTATCTTCTCGTATTAGGACAGCGGCGCCTGGAGGCGTGGCCGCCGCGCTTCCTGGCTGCGCTACGGGCCCTTCGCCAGGCTTGACAGGGGACGGTAGCCCTATAAGCTTTTTCCTCTAGAGCGCGCGAGCTCGCTGCGGAAGGTTTATCGCTTAAAGTGCCTTTCTATCCTGTGAAGTTGAGAGAGGTTGCACGGCTGATACGAGCCGAGCACGGTGTTATGGTCAGCATAGCTGTCTTAGCTGGTTACCTGGCCTCTGGAGGGAAAAGCCTCTTAGGAGCTCTTATCGCGTGCATAGCAACCTTTTTCATAGAGGCAGCTTTATTCGCCACCAACGATATATTTAACCTTGAGGAGGACCGGCTAAACAGGCCGAACAGGCCGCTGGTTCAGGGTACAGTAACCTTAAGGGAGGCTTGGAGCATAACAATCCTGAGCGCAATTCTGGGCATTATTCTTTCGGCTCTTCTGGGAACGTTTCCTTTCGTGCTAGCCTGCGCGGCTCTCGCGCTCGGACTCCTCTACAACTACTATCTGAAGCGCACAGCCTTCTTCGGAAACCTCATAGTAGCGGCTCTAACATCTCTCTCCTTTATGTACGGAGCTTTCTGCGCAACTACCAGCCCTCCAGCTAGAATCGCGGTTTTCACACTGATAGCCTTCGCAGCAAACCTAGGCAGAGAGATAATTAAGGGTATAAGGGATCTGGAAGGGGATATGCGTGCAGGAATCTGTACGCTTCCCTGCGAAATCGGTGTCGCCCCCTCCGCGGCAGTTTCCTCGGCGTTCATTTTTTCGGCGGTTGCACTAAGCATTGCAGCAGCAAGGTACTTTACGCCAATCTACCTGGCGTTGATCATCGCGACCGATTTAATTTTTGCATATGCTGCTCTGACTGTCCTCTTAAAGCCTGTAGAGAACGCGGAAAGAGCCCGAAATTTAACACTGATTGGAATGCTTCTCGCAATACTCGCACTCCTGCTGTCGAGCCTCTAGTTAGTCCACACCTGCGCTGAACCCCCTCCGTGTTTTCCCACCTTACTGTAGCTGCAAGTTGAAAGCTGCTCCAGGGTTCCAAAACTTCGCATCCCCACTGCTTAGCTTGGCGAGAAAGAGCTTAGCGTGCCAGCGCTTGACTCGAGAGGCGCGCGTGCGCCCCGAGGTGCTGAACGTCACGCTCACCGGCTCCAAGCCGCAGTTTTAAACCTTCACCTCGCGCGGAGGCGCCGCGCTAGCCCCGGAGCACGAGAGAGAAAAAAGGAGGAAAAGCTTGAGGGTTTTCAGCGGGGTAGGGCTTCCTCTAGTACCTGCTTAACCTTTTCCTCGAGAAGCTTCCCCGCGTGAAGGAAAGTCGCGCCCTCCTCCGTGACAACCCTCACGTCTTCCGGCGGGATAATGTTCCCAGCCCTCAGCGCCACCACCAACCCCCCGGGGCCTAGGCCCCCGGGGAGAGCCCCCTATCCCGGGACGCGGCCGGGCTCTGCGCTCGGCCAAGTGTCCGGGGGCTCCGCGCGCAGACCGAGGGGCATACCGACCCCGCCGACCGGCGCTCCGGCGACGGCGCGCTGGGAGGCGGGCGAGCAGGCCGCCCTTAGGCGGCCGACCCCATGACGCCCGCCCCGGCCATCCCGCGAGGAGGCCGCGGGGCGGGCCCTCGGAGGCGAAAAGCCTATGAAGGGGGAGTGATCCGGCGCGGAACATTGGGGTTCATTTCATTTCTCGAAAAGAAGCAGAGTTGTTCAACGACCGGGCCAAAAAGTAAAGGTTTATAGTAGCGGTAGTTCGTTCTTTGCTCGATGGTGAGCAGAAAAGTAGCGGAGCTCCTTGAGCCGAAAGCGCTGGCGATCATAGCAGTCGCTGTTACTATAATGCTTTCCGCAGGCATCTTCTACGTTCTTTCGGAGAGGCCGCCGTTTTCTCTCGGAGTGCGCCTCGTCTACCCCGGAGGAGGTGCGCAGACGGTAAGCGAATTTTTTATAGTGGCTTTTCTCTACGCTATGGGCTTCGCGGGGCTCATGCTGATCTACGAAGCGCCTCGACACAGGTACAGGCGCAGCTTCATGATCTCCACTCTACTATCTGGAGCCGCTCTTCTCGTCATTTCCACGCTCTTGCTGCTGCTAGTTTACGGGATGAAGTGAGAGGAGTTCCTCCAGCACCGGAGGGTAAGAGTGGCAGTGCCCGAAAGCTTGAGAAGCGCCTTCAGAATTCTCGGTAGCCGCGGCTTGAAAGTACTCTATGGCCCACCCCTCTCGTGTAAGACCAGCCTCGCCCTCGCGTTCATTCACTCCCGCGGGGAGAAACCAGCCACGTACGTTGGCCTCGGCAAGCACTACCGCACCGCTGAAGAGCTTAAAGGTTTCGTGAAAACTTACGGGATTCTGAACTTCAAGGAAGAGCTGGACTTCCTGCTGAGCTTACACTCAACCCTGAGGGAGGGAGAGTTCTTAGCGTACGATGGTTTCGGAGCCACACTGCTTCCTCTTCGGAGCGAGCTTAAAGAAAGCTCGGTAATTCGGCTGGCAATGCTCGTCGTTGCTCTTCTCAAAGTAGCTGCGCAGACCCATTCAGCCTCAGTTCTCGTGCTCACAACAGAGACCGGTAAAAGTAGACCGCTGATGTTCAAGGCTCTCAGCAGTTACTCGGACTTGTTTATAAGGGTGCAGAGAGAGGAGAAAACACTTCAGCTAATTATGCAGCAACCCAACTTGCTTGAGCTCCATAGGGTTATCTTACCGCTCGACGAGATTTACCGCGCTATAGCACCCCTGAAGAAATATTGATCTAGCAAGCTGCTACGGAAAATCGCGGATGCGCATCAGCGTGCCTAGAGACTGCATTCACGGTAGGCGTGTTCTAGCCAGCATCATGCCGTACTTGATCGAGAAACACTTTCTCGATGAAAGGGGTGAAGAGCTTTACTTGCCGTGCGATATCCTGGATGAGCGTTTTGCTCACGTGCTAGTGCCACTCTACATTGATGCTTTGCGGTTAGGAGTGAAGCTCGTCGAGGTCGGCGTGGATCCTGGTACTGCGAGGTGCGGTATAGCGCTAGCCATCGGCGAGGAAGTGATTGCGACTTTTACCTTACCGCAGCAAGCTCTCGCCGACTTTCTAGGCATTCTGAAGCGCTACTTCGAGATGAGACTTTACTGGGGAGGAGCTATCGAGCCGGAAGAGACAATCGTGGAGGGAATCTCAGATGTAGTCCACGTTAGCGAGAAAGATCTTCCCCTCGTAAAGCTGGAGCACTGTGGCTCCAGTGATCACGAAAGGGACGCTGTGAGAATTCTCGTTAAAGGACGATTAAAGCTGGCGAACGCGAAGCTGAGAGAAGAAATAAAGGATTAAAAGCTTAAAGCGAGGTTTTCGAGTATAGATGCGGAATGTTCACTGTGAAGTGCGAGAAGTGCGGGTTTGCATTTTATAAGGGGGCAAAGCCTCCCACTCTCTACCGTATCTACGTGCAGTACGGAGGCAGGTGCCCCAGGTGTGGGCGGGAAATAGGTTGGGTGCCGAAGGAGATAGAAGTAGAGCATAAGAGAAAAGTTCAGATGATGAAGTAGTCCGGGCGGGCCCCAGAGGCCCGCAACGGCCGAAGGGGGAGATGAGCACCGGCGCGGATCACGTGAATCCGACAGAGCTACGCCGAGAGCGCTATGCTTTTAAAGCTGCTGGCGTGTTTCGTGCGGGTACTGCGCTTCGGTGATGCGAGATGCCGCTGAGACCTGGAAGGTGCTACAGGCACTTCGGCACACCACCTTACACTAGGCTAGAGTACATAAAGAGCAACCCGCCTGTACTCGTGCCAAAATTCGACCTAGGTAACCCACGTGGTAGTTTTGACACAGTATTGAAGCTCGTCGTAGAGAAAGCTGGCCAGATCCGGGCCAATGCCCTCGAGGCGGCGCGCCAGCACGCTAACAAGTTCTTGTCAGCAAAGCTCGGAGATTCGAGCTACTTTATGCGGATCGCAGTCTATCCCCACCATATCCTGCGCGAGAACAAAATGATGGCAATGGCAGGCGCGGACCGACTGCAAGATGGGATGAGACTATCCTTCGGCACCCCTATCGGCAGAGCCGCGCGTGTGCGAAGTGGTCAGGCTGTAATACTGGTTTTCGTGAGCGAGAAGAATGTGGAGACCGCTAAGGAAGCGCTCAGGCGCGCAGCCTCGAAGCTGCCGCTGCCTACGAGGATAGTTGTGGAGAAGGTATCAGGGGCTCAAGGAGAAGGGGCCGTGATTGATGCCGCAAGCACCTAGCTACCACAAGGAAAGGTTAGAAGCGGCTGTTGAAATTTGGGGAGAAATTCTCAACGGGTCTGTGACCACTCGCGAGCAGCTTGCAGAGCTATTGCGGCAAGTGTACACTTCCTTAGATATTGAGCCGATACGGGGGAAAACTAAGATTGACATCTACGATAAAGAGCTTGCCACAGTCTTCCTAGTAGGTAAGTACGGCCTAGGATTAGAGGAAGAGCTCGAGAAGTACCAGCACTTATTCAGCGTGGAGATTGCGGCCAGCCGAGTTCTAGAGAACATTCTTAACGGAGATGACCCTCGGAAGGCCCTAGCTGAGCACTTCTACAGGGTTGATGAGAACGCAGTTTTTCGCGTGCTCAGGCTAGCGATGACCGCTAACGTGCTAAATTATATGAGCGAGGAGCAGTTTCTCAAAGTTCTGCAGAAGTTTGAAGCCAGCTTTCCGGAATACTCTTCAAACTTCTTGGGTTTCAAAAGATTCTACATAGCGTATAAGCTGGCCGAGAGCATAGCTCGCGGTGATGTAAGAAACAGAATCGAGAAAGAAGCCCTGAAGCATGCATTGTGTTTAAGGTTGGGTACGGAAAAAGCCGCACCTCCCGATTGGTTAGTTCGCGAAGTCGCCGTAAAAGTTCTGCGCGTACCCGAGCATAGAGCTAACGACTCTCTAAGCATGTCTAGAGAGGAGCAGAAGCATAGAGGAGGTTTTAGAGAGCGGAGAACAAGACGGGCTGCCGAGCAATCCGGGTAAGCTTTTTAAGCAGAGACGAGGGTTGATGCGGGCGTTTCATGCCTAAGAAGAGGAAGAGCAGGGGTAGGCATAAAGGAGGAAAAGGCAAGGAGGATATCGTGCAGTGCGACGAGTGTGGAGCTCTGCTCCCCAGATCAAAGGCAGTGAAGATGACGAAGCCCGTCACACCTCTCGACCCTCAGCTCGCTAAAGAGCTGCGCGATAAGGGGGCTGTGATACCACAGTACACGGTCACGAAGTACCTCTGTTTAAGGTGCGCGATTCACAGAGGAATAATCAAGATAAGACCAGAGGACGAGCGGAAAAAGGTAAAGATGCGCTTCGAGTTCTTCTGATGAATGACCATCGCAGTGAAGCGTGTCTTCGTTCTGCACTCGAATACCGGAGTCACGGCACCTACTTTCACTGAAGCGTCTCTAGCGACCGAAGGGGGCCGTATGGACGTCGTAGCCCGCTCGCTGATCAGCGCGCTCTATGACACAGGAAGGCCTAGACGAGACACGCTTTTCATTGCCGTGCTGCACGGACCTCCAACGCCTCCTTTAGCGATATACTTGAGGCCCTGGCTCCAGGCGGAGCGGAAACCCAGCGAGAGGGAGGCTGGGGCACACCTACTGCGGGTATTAAAAGGAGCAAAGGCTCATGCGTCTGAAGTAAAGCGGGAGGAGACAATAGAAGCTGTGCGCAGCCTTAAGAAGCTCGGCTACCGGATCCACTTGATGTTAGAGAGAGGAGATGATATTAGAGGTGTGCGTCTCGAAGAGGGGAATGTCTTCGTTTTGGGCGACCACATAGGGTTTCCGGAGGAGGTTCAGGAGGAGCTGGAGTCGGAGTGTGATGAAGTTATTAGCCTTGGAAAGGTATCTTACCTCGCCAGTCACTGCATACTCTACCTTCACGAGATACTCGACCGCTTTGAACGGTTCGAGAGGTACCGGGCCCCTTCTACCTGAGGGGCTGACCGGGCATTCTTCGACCTCTTCACACCACTGTAGATTCAGGAACGTATAGCAGCGCTCTGCGGACCAAGGGTTCCACTCGAACCGATTGGCAGCGCGGGCAGCGCAGTGCAGCTTTCCCGAAAATGTTGCCGCAGGTTCTGCAGTACTTAAGGCCGGTAGCAGTCACTGTAAATAGCTTTACACCGCTGTTCTCGAGGAGCTCGGCCATACGCCGCAGCTGCACCGCACTGATAGAGTCTGCTTTCACCTCTAGAACGCTTAGAGTGCTGCCGATCCTTAGGCTGGCGAGACTCTCGAGAGATAGCAGTTCTTCAAAGCGCCGGCCTCCCCTAAACGGAGATAGAGGGTCTAGGGTTCTATCCCCCACCCCAAAGAACTCGGGGTTTACAGCTTCAGGTGGTGCATAAAAAGTAATGTCAACGCTTAGCTCGTCAACGACCTGCTTTATCTTCTTGCTCGACAGCTCGACAAGCTCCCGAGCCCACTCCGCCAGTTGATAGGCGTATACGTCGGGCTTTGAAGCGCCCGCAGGAAGCCCCCTGCCTAGGAAGCCTTCCTCCACATCTACAAGCGACACTTGCGCGCGAAAAATCGGTTTTTCAGGGAGCGATTCCGCTAAGTAGGCCAGCGATGCGCTGGCTATCTTCTTCAATCTCAGGAATAGGCCCCCAACTTTGGAGATTACTTTCTCGAGAAGCTCCAAAGGGTTTTTCCCAAGCCTTTCAGCCCTGCGAACTACCTGGTAGATAGATACCGTGCACGCTCCTAAGTGCACCTGGACGTCTTCTTTAATGCTCCAAGTTAACATCTGCGAAGACGGGATGAGATCCTGGAAGCTGAAAAGAACAGCCGTACCCCCATTTAGCGCCCGAGCTATGTACTGTGCACTATCACCCTCTAGATCAGCGGAACTTCGAAGGCGAACAGCGAGCAAGAGGCTTCTGAGCGTTTGCGTCCTAAAACCCTCCTCTCGGGATATTTCGGGAAATGCTTCAGTGTCTAGAATAAGCGATACGAAAAGGTAGCGGGAAAGCGCCAGCAAGGCCTCCAACATCTCTCTTGATGAATCCTCGGTAACCCTCACTACAACCTCCCGGAGGGGGAGAGAGCTCCCTACAATTTCCCGGAGGAAACTGCTGCCGAGCGAGGGCACGTACGTGGCTAAGACGCCTGAATCCGGCGATGTGAATAAGTTTACCAGCCTGAGGGAAGCAAAATCTAGGAGACCGCACTCGCTGAGCAGTTGAATTGCACCTGCCGATGCCTCTAGCTCCATGCCTGAAGCATGCTTTAACGCTCTTTCTCCAGCCGGTGAACACCCTTCCTTCAGAGCGTTGGCGCTTAAGACGATAGCAGCTAGCTGTGCCGGTATGAGAGTTCCATGCTGAGAAAGGTCTTCGAGAGTTTTTGCTACAACTTTAACTCTCTTAGACCTTGCACCAGGCTCCTTCAGGGGGCAGGATTCTGCCGCTAAATGATCGAGGTAAACTTTCAAGGGTTTAAGAGTGCCTAGGCTGTTGACAACCAGCAATTCGTTCTCCTCTGCTAGAAAATCGATCTCGAGCTCGAGTATTAATCTCAGCGCTTTGTGACCCCTAGGAGAGAGCAGATACAGGTCATCTGCCTGCGTGACGAGGCCGGCTTCCCTTAACTGCTTTAAGTGATATGCAAGCTGCTCGGGACTGGCTCCTACCTCTTGTGCTATAACCGATAACTTCTTGCCCCCCCTGCTCAGCGCTTTAAGCACGTTTACGCGGATGGGGCTTGCTAGAGCGTGAAGCACGTCGAGCACCACAGCGAGCTCAGGGTACATGGCATGAGTGAAAAAAGAGCGTTTCGCGCTAGAGAAACCCTCCGGTTTGAGAAGAAGAATCTCAACATATTACTATCATCACTCGGAGCAGCGCTAAATGTTCAGCTAATCCTTAGAGTAGCCTAACGGGAAGAGGTGATGAAGCCGGAAGTTTATAGGAATTACAACGAATTTTCCGCACTAGTCGTGAACACGCTCTTAGATATGGTGAGGAGAACGAAGGGTAGCGTCGTGACGTTTAATCCCAAGAAGGTAGCCGTCCTCGCGGGAATAGACACGCACCCCGTCGTCTTAACATTAGTTAAGGATGTTATAGAGAGGCTTCGCGAAAAGGGGCTCGTCACAGTGTTCGGTAGAAGCAAACACGGTATCAAGTACGCAGTACATAAAGAAAGCCCTCTGTGGTCCTTAGCCAAGGAGGGTTTCTCGGTATCGCCGTCCAACCCCTTCGACTTCGACAATCTGCTTCTCAAGGTTCGCGTGAGAGGCAGGTTCAAAAGCCAGGCAACCTATTAATCACGTTTTTCTGACGAAAAGTAGGAGCCCCGTGGAGACCTTCGTAAGGAGGGTTTTGAAGCTGGCGGAGGCGGCGGCAGCTGCAGCGGGCTTGAAATCCCCGAACGTAAGCGTCGTTAGAGTGCTTGAAAAGGATCCTGGCTTTAAGCTGGACCTGGTAAAAGTGACCGAGGGGGCTTTTATCGAGCCGGCCTCTATGTCTATCTACGTCGTGAGAGCGACACCGGACTTGACCGTTTTGAGGATCGCGGCAGCGTACTACGCGCTAGCGATGCTGGAAACTTTCGGCTTCTTAGATGTCGAGAAAGCCGCCAGCATGGCTCGGGAGACTTATTACCGGCTGCTCGTACGTCTTTAGGTGGCGGAATGACCGAAACCACCTTGCTTGCTACAACAGTTCCAGGCCTGGAATTCGTAGTAGCTGAAGAGGCTTCAGAGCTTTGCAGGGGCGCGAAGACCTGGTACAGCCCGCTGTCGGGCAGGGTGTTTCTACGAGTGGAGGAAGGCTGCGTACCTCATTTCATCAGCTACGCGAGATCCATCGAGGGCGTGAGGCTTATCGTAGGCGAAGTGGAGGGCAAGCAGGCTCTCTTAGAACAAGTAGTCAGCTTCCTAAGAAGCTTCGAGCCGGCTGGTCTACGGTTTGCCGTTAACGCGGAGCGCCTGACAAAAGATGCTCCTTTCACCTCCTTAGACCTCGCGCGAGAAGTCGGTGAGCACATACGCAGCGAGCTGGGTCTCGAGGTCTCCCTGAACGCACCGGATATTCCCGTATACATAGAATACGAGGCAGGGATTTACCGCTTCGGCCTCGACCTGACATTTTACGGAGGTTTGAGAGACAGGCCCTACAGGGCGTTCGTTCATCCCTCAGCACTCAACCCTATAATTGCCTACGCTATGTGCCGGCTCGCAAGGCCCTTCAGGCTGATCCTAGATCCTTTCTGCGGGAGCGGCACGATCCCTCTCGAGTGCTTCCACGTGGACGGCTCGGAGGCTCTCTGCAGCGACGTCCGGTTCGAGTACATGAGAGGAGCTGTTGAGAACTCCAAGCGTGTAGGCTGCTACGCTAAACTGCACTTAGCGGCTGCTGAGGTGGGCTACAGCCCTCTAAGGAGTCGCGTCGATGCAATAATCACAAACCCTCCCTTTGGTCTCAGAGAGAAGGCTGTTGGCGGGCTTCAGCGTGCCTACGGGATGCTTTTCAAGCTGGCGTCCAAGGTCCTGGCCGATGAGGGAAGAGTGGTGATCGTAACGGCCAGGGTTAGAACGGCGGAGCAGGCTGCTAGTAGAGCCGGTTTCGCCCTGGCAAGAAGAGTGCCGATAAGCGAGGGAGGGCTGCGGAGCTACGTGCTCGTCTTCTCTAGGCCGGAGGAGGGTAACTCGTAGTAAAGTAGCGCAGCAGCACCTCCAAGCTTCTTCAGGATGAGGCCGCTTTCGCTCTCAGAGGGTATTACGAGAACTTTACCGGAATTCTCGAGAACGTTATTAAATGCCTCGACAGCCTTGTCCCTAGCTTTCTCGTCCCATAGTAGCTCGTCTACCAGTAGCAGCTCCCTGACTACCCCCCATCTCGAAGCCTCCAACACATTGTCGAGACTTAAGAGCACTCTCCCGGAACCCAGAGAAACATGGCGCAAAACCGTCTCAATCGCTTCTCTTTCCACGTCCGCTCTCACTCCTTTAAACAGCCCTCTCAGGTCCTCCCGCCTCACCACCTCGTATACGCCGGCCTCACCTCCTTCGCTAACTTTGATCAGTTTAGCACGAATCGATAACTCGCTAAGTATCTCGCTTACAATGCTCGCTAACCTCTCTGTGGTAGCAACGAGAATTTCGTCCACTCTCTCTCGACTGTACTCGGACAGTACGCTTTCCAGAAGCTCCTTGAGGTGCGGGTAGAGCTGCTCCCGTATGCTCTCCTCTCTTCCCGTCTTCGAGTAGGTGACCGGCTTCGAAATTCTGAGCTCCAAACCCACCGGTGACAAGAACCCTGCAGCAATCTCTTCATCGCCCACTGAAACCAGAAGTACTTTTTTCACAGCGGATCGCGCTCTAGAAATCATCTCCTTGGTGAACGCGCGTATACCCTTTTGCTTGACCACCTTAACCCTGTCACCCACGCCTAGAGATAGAGTGTGGTACGACCCCCTCCCCCCTACAACCTCCGGCGCGTCTACAATCCTCCCGGTGAGCCTTATCTTGCTGGAAAACTTAGAGTACGAGATCTTCTCCACGGCTATGCCGAGGTAGACTCTAACCCGGTCCCCCTTCTCCTCAGCCTCTCCAACGCGAAGCTGCCTAGTCGTCCAAGCGTAGACGTGGTCACCTCTGTCGAGAATCATCGTCAGGAAGTATAGATCCTCGGGAACCTCTATCACCAGCTCTAGAGAACCCTCCCGCTCATCCAGCATCAACACTCTCATAGAGTCTCACCTCATCCTCAACAGAACTTACAATCCTCGCGACTACATACCAGGCGTCGAGAGTCTCCTCAGCAATGGAGTAGTGAAGTTTCGAAAGCTTCAAAACTCTCTCGGAGAAGTCGCCATGCTGAAAAGCGCCAATGATCACGGCAGGTCTCTCGTGAGAGGTTATTATCCCGGCCAGGCGCCTAGGGCTAACCCTTTCTCCGCCTTCACGTAGCAGGATGACCACGTCTGGCTGCCAGGACCTCAGGTAATCTTCCAGCGATCCTTCGAAGAGCCAGAGCAGAGGCTTCTCCGCACGAGGTGGCACGCGACCATTGAGGAGCAGCTGCTCCATCAGGCCGACAAAGCGAGGGTAGTTTCTCGGGATTCTGGTGGTGGGATCGACGAGGATTACTAGGTCATTGTAAGTATGCACGACCAGCTCCAACTTACCGGCGAGGTTGAGCATAGAGCTCAGCGCGACGAGCATGCACACGTGGGCAATGTCAGGGCGCCCTCTCTTCCTCCAGTCCCGCAGACTTCTAGCGGCGGCATAATGCAGAGAGATATCGAGAAGGGTTTCACCGGGTTCTTTGCCACGAGCTCTCGCCGCTTTCAGGATAGCGGGGTGGCTTCTAATCTCCTTCGGGACCAGTTCGATTCCTGCCTCGGCGAGCACCAGTAGCAGTTTTTTCAAGTAGGTCTCTCCCCCGAGTAGCCTCACGTAACCCCAGACTGTGGTAAAATAAAGATTTAAGGTCTCTCAGTGGGGCGAAGCCCCTCCAGGCCCTCCAGGGTCGCCTGGATGTTTCTTCGACAAGGTTGCCCGCGCGGAAAGTAGTGATACCCTCCACCCTCCCCAGTAACGACCTTCACCTCCCCTGCCGGGATGAAGTGCTGGGCCCTCGACGCTACCACAAGCCTCGGCCCCAGATGAGCCCCACTTTCCGGGACGCCGCCGCGGAGGCACTGTGCCCGGGTGCTCCGCGCGCTAATCGAGAGTGGGAGCTTTCTGGTATGCGCTCCGGCGACGGGACGCTGAAAGGCTTGCAAGCTGACTGCCTTAGGG
>Ga0105163_1000881_pt1 | contig 16792 bp, 20 predicted proteins | sample JNZ110809AmetaG_FD_81531 | JGI IMG/M metagenome (GOLD analysis project Ga0105163, IMG submission 81531) | Hot spring microbial communities from Jinze hot spring, China to study Microbial Dark Matter (Phase II) - JNZ 110809A | ecosystem: Environmental > Aquatic > Thermal springs > Hot (42-90C) >... | reverse complement strand
CTCTTGGGCATGCCCAGCTCGATCCCGGCACAGATCCCGGCCAGCTTCCTGACCTCCTCCTCTATGAGCATCAGGGAGCCGACGGCGAGGACCAGGTGGGAAACGGAGGTCAGGTACAGCTTCCGGAACCTCTCGACGGCGCTCCTCCATCCCCTCTCCCTGAGCTCGCCCGCCATCTCACCGTAGCTGCTCCTGGCGCTGATCCTGGGAACGGACCTGCCCTCGATCAGCTGGAGGGCCCTCGAGACCTCGTCGACGTCCTTGGACTCCAGGAGGACCTCGAGCACCTGCCTCGGAACCGTGAACCTGATGCCCTCGATCGCCCTCCGGAGCTCGGCCTGCTCGAACCCCCACTCCTTCCCCCTCAGGACCGTCTCGACGGCGAGGGAGTTGAGGTGCCACTCGAAGGCCCACGCGAGCCATCTCCTGTCCCAGCCCCTCAGGCGCCCGATTGCCCGCGTGAAGCCCGCAGCCGCCTCCCGGTCGAACTCCAGGTCTATTGCCGCCGGATCGCCGGTCCTCTCGTAAAGCGCGAGAGCCTTGGAGACGGGCCCCTCGAACCGCGTCCCCCTGACGGACCCGAGGAGCTCCTGGAAGTCCCTCGATGCGAGGGCCCTGGCGAAGACGTCCCGCTCCTCGACGAGCTCCGCTGCGGTCGTGTCCACCTCCCTCATCAGGTCCTCCTGGGGGAGGCGGGAGGCCATTCCGCGAACCAGAGCCTTCATGGCCCTGAACAGGTGACGCTCGTAGAGCGCCCAGAGAACCGGGCTCCAGCCGGTGAGCCGGAGGAGCCTCACGTGGTAGCGGTAGAGGTGGGACCAGAGGGCCCTCTCGACGACCCTCGCGTTGGGCCTCTGAGGCAGGGAGGTCAGGGCCTCGAAGTAGTGGGTGGCCCGCAAGGCCGCGACGAAGTCCTCAACGCTCTTCGATGAAGCCAGCTCCTCCAGGTCCCTCCTTCCGAGGAGCCTCCCCTTCACCGAGAACGCGAGGGCGTAAACGTATCCAGAGTCCATGACGATCAGCCCAGGATGGCCCTGACCAGTTCCTCTGCGATCTGTCCTGACCTCCGCTCGAAGGCCTCGGTGAGCGCCTTGATCCTGGTCCTCGACTCGGACCTCAGCCTCTCCGCATGGGAATTGACCTCCTGCTCCATCTCACGCATCATCCTGGCCCTCTCCGACTCAATCAGCCTGGATATTCCCTCCCTCAGCTCCGCGACCCTTTTCCTGACGTGCTCCTCGAGGTCCCTGATCTCCGTCTCGATCTCGCTCCCCAACTCGTCGAGGGCCCTGTCGACGTCCCTGACAGCCTCGAGGGTCTCCCTCATGCCGGCCGTCCAGCTAACCGGCACCTGATAACCCCTTCAGGACATGGGACTGCCCGTCGTCGGTCTGGGGCCTTCGGCGCAACGCGGTGCCTCAGGAGGTCCAGTCGGTCACGAGCCTCCTGCAGAGCCCGAAGGCCTCCTCTGCCCGGCGAAGGGCCTCCAGAGCGTCCTCCCTTCTGAAGAGCGCGGAGGGTGGTTTGAGCGCTGTCTCGTCGCCGTACATCGCGAGGCCCCTCAGCGTCGCAAGCCTCCTGACGGTCTCCTGGATTGAGAGTCGCTCAAGACCCGATCCGACGGGCCATCGTGATGCCGGAGAGGTCCTCCACCACCAGCAGTACGTCCACGTCGGACTCGAGGTTGAACCTACCTGTCGCCAGCGAGCCGAAGACCGCCGCGGAGATGAGCCTCTCCCCGAAAAGGTCCCGAACCAGCTTGACGAACCTGACCGCCAGCGCGAAGGCCAGCGCGCCGAGCCCCTCCTCGCAAGCCCCGGAACCCATCCAGTCCACAGTGGAACCCACAAGGGTATTAATCACGTCGAGGGCTTTCGGTCGGATGCTACTGCTCGGGGCACACGTCTCCATCTCGGGATCGATCGCGAAGTCCGTGGACCGCGCAAAGGAGCTCGGCTGCACCACCTTCCAGATCTTCACCAGGAACCCCAGGGGATGGAGGGCGCAGAAGCTGAAGCAGGAGGAGGTGGAGGAGTTCAAGCGGAGGAGGAGGGAGGAGGGTTACCGCGTGGTCGTCGCCCACATGCCCTACCTCCCCAACATAGCCTCTCCGAAGCAGGACGGCTGGAGGAAGTCCGTGAACGTCTTGATCGACGAGCTGAGGAGGTGCGACGCGCTGGAGATCGACTACCTCGTCTGCCACCTGGGAAGCCACCTGGGTAAGGGCGTCCAGGCGGGGATCGAGAGGGTCGCGAGGGCGGTGAACGAGGCCCTCTCCAAGGTCGAGACGGGGTGCGTACTGCTGCTGGAGAACATGGCCGGGCAGAAGGGGAGTGTGGGCTCGAGGTTCGAGGAGATCGGCGAGATCTTCTCTCGGATCGAGCAGCCGGACAGGGTCGGCGTCTGCCTGGACACGTGCCACCTCTACGCCGCAGGGTACGACGTCAGGAGCGAGGCGGGGCTCGAGGAGACGCTGAGGGCCTTCGAGGAGAAGGTCGGCCTCAGGAGGCTTAAGGTCCTTCACCTCAACGACTCGAAGGGAGGCCTCGGGAGCGGGCTGGACAGGCACGAGCACATCGGTCACGGCCACATCGGAAAGGAGGGTTTCAGGAGGATCGTCAACCACAAAGTGCTCCGGGGGCTGCCGATGATCATCGAGACGCCCGAGGACGAGAAGGGCGACTACTCGTACGACCTGGGTGTGCTGAGGTCCCTCTACCGTCCGGAGTGAGCGGGGATGAGGTGCGCTCTGAGGGGCCTGCTCGGATTCGCCCTCTCACTGCTGCGCGACGTAAGGACTTACAAGTTCGTGGCGATCGGCGTTTCGACGCTGGTGCTCGCTGAGGGGCTGATGTTCGTCTCGGTGGATCTGATGGGGATCGACTCCTTCCTCTCCGCGGTCCTGATAACGGAGGTCGTCCTCCTGATCAACTTCCTCCTGAACGACCGGCTCGTCTTCGGAGAGGAGGGCCGGAGGGGCAACCCGTTACTCCAGAGGCTGTTCAAGTACCACGTCTCCCGCGTCCTGAGCATAGCCGTGAACCTCGCGGTCTTCTTCGCGCTGAACAAGCTGCTGTTGCTCAACCACCTACTGGCCTACTTCCTCGCCGTCGTCGTCGCCTTCGGCGTCAACCTCCTGACGAGCTTCGTCTGGGTCTGGCGGGTCCGGCCCGTGGAGGGGAGGGAGGTCGTGGTGGGTGCCCGGCTCACCTCCTCGACCAGTCGAGCCAGTCCCACATCAGCTGCCAGTACCACTCGTCGCCCTCCTCGATGACCTCGTAGTTGCCCGACTCGGAGGCCATGCGGACCGCCATCAGGTGATAGCACATGGGCTTCTCGTTGTTGATCACCCGGAAGAAGAAGTCGTCGCAGGTGCAGTAGGGCACGTCCGGCATCACGAGGTAGTCCCGGTGCCTGCCGACCACGACCCAGACGGACCTGCCGCTCGGCCTGAAGACGTAACGCTTCACCCTCCTCTCGGAGACGAGCTGCCGTGCCGCCGACTCCGCGTCAACCCTCCGCTGCCTCTGCACGGATCTCCCCCAACCTCCCTATCGGCTGGGCGTCGAGCGTAATGACCTCTGCACCCGATAGGTCGAAGACCCCTGACCTGATCAGCGGGCTCGTCCCCGGAGAGCCCCTCAGCTCCTGGACGTCGACACCCGGCGCCAGAGGACTGAAGTGGGCCAACACCACCAGCCTGAGCTTCCCCCGCGGCTTCCGACCCTCGAGCAGACGAGCGTAGCCCGGTCTCGATGTCAGCTCCTTCGCGAGCCTGGACCTGCTCGCCTCCATCAGCAGGTGGACCCTGGCCCTGACGGTCCCCTCCTCTGACCTGATCCTCAGGGTCGGATGTGTGTGGCCGATCACAACGGTTCTGGCCGAGAGGCAGTCGGGATGTGGCCAGGTGTGGCCGTGCATCACCCAATAGTCGCCGAGCATGATTCCCCTGCTGTCCTCTATCCTCGCAAGCCCGGCCAGGAGCTCCGAGATGCCGCCGTCGTGGTTCCCCGGGAGGACGAGCACCTCCTCGAAGGAGGCCTTGACGATCCCGACGAGCTTCCTGACGCCGACCGCATCCCTCCAGCTGTAACCCGCGACGCGGTGCTTCACGTCGCCCAGCAGCACGAGTACCTGAGCGCCGGTCTCCTCGCCTAGCCTCACCAGCTCGCTCGCTATCCTCTCCTCGTGGGGAGGGACGCGGACGCCCTTAGCGGAGAGCTCCAGCTCGTAGCCCACGTGCAGGTCAGCGACCACCAGGTACCTGGTCGAGCCGACGTCGATCGTGACCGCGGGCCTTCCTGTCGGCCTCAGCATCCTCCATCACTTGATCGCCTGCGAAGGTAATAGGGACTTTCGCCCGGTCATCCCCAGGAGCTCGCGGCCCACCTGGACGCGAACCGATTTTTAGCGGGGAGAGGCCGGCAGCTCTGAAGGCGATGGGCCTGCTCCGGTGGATCGGGTCGCTTCTGAGGAGGAAGGGCCGGAGGGTGGAGCCCGATCCGGTGCGGGTTGAGGAGCTGAGGCGGCTGCTCTCCGATTTCAGGAGGGAGGACCCGAGGGCCACCCGGCTGAGGGAGCTGAGGAGGAGGGTCGAGGAGGAGCTCGGGACCGGTGGATCGGGCGATGGAGCCTGAGGTGCTCGCGGCGAGGAGGGCTGCCGCGTCGAGGGCTGTCGAGGTCGTTCTCTCATCGGGCAAAGTGATCCTCGGCCTCGGAACCGGAACCACGGTGGCAACCTTCGTGGAGGTTTTGACGGAGGCGGGCGCTTCGGGGTCGATCGAGGCGGTGGTCCCGAGCTCCAGGCAGTCGGAGGAGCTGGCGCGGAGGGCTGGCATGAGGGTGGCATCGCTGGCGGACTTCCCCGAGCTCGACGTCTACGTGGACTCCTTCGACCAGGTCGACCTTCGGGGGAACTCCGTGAAGGGAGGTGGTGCGGCGCACGCCAGGGAGAAGGTGCTGATGGCCGCATCGAGGAGGGTCGTGCTGGTGGGCGACCACCTCAAGTTGAGGGACAGGCTGACCGGGCCCGTGCCGGTCGAGGTGCTTCCGTTCGCGGTTGACTTCCTGCTCCGGAGCTTCGCATCGAAGGGGCTGAGGCCGGAGCTACGGCATTCTGGAAAGGGAAAGGTCGGGCCGGTCGTCACCGAGAACGGCAACTTCCTGATCGACATTTACCCTGATGAGATACGGGATCCGGCGGCCCTGGAGGCGGAGTTGAAGCTGATGCCCGGGGTCGTCGAGGTGGGGATCTGCCCCAACCGAGGGTACACCGTCTTCGTCGGACGTCCCGACGGCAGCGTGATCGAGCTTTAGCCGCGCCCAGGCGGGGTGCGGTGCGAGGTCGGGCCCTCAGTCGGTTATGAGGACCTTCATCTCCTCCACAACGCCCTGGTAGCGACGCCTGAGCCGCTCCACCAGGTTGTCCGGACCTATTGCGACCTTCCCCACCACCACCAGGTCAGCGTCGCCGTAGACCTCGTCGACCGACTCGACCTCGGGCCAGGTGAGGAGGTCCTCGACGATCGAGGTGACGTCCACCTGAGGCCTCAGCTTCATCAGAACGTAGGCCCGCTCGAGGCCGAAGTAGGCCCTCATCGCCTCCTCCGGGACATCGAATCCCAGGACGTTCCGGAGCAGCTCCCTGAGCTCGGAGCTCCTTACGCGGCCGTTGTGCATGAGGTACAGCTGGGAGACCTGCTCCGCGGCCCTCCGCGCGTCCTCCTCGGTGATCTTCACCCCGGCCCTCTTGGCCAGCTCGAGGAAGACCTTGTGGCTCATCAGCGGCGACGGCGCCAGCGTTAGGTCCTCGAAGTCGTTCCGCAGCTTCCCGGCCGGGACGTAGCCGTCGGGCCTCTTGAGCACCATCGCCTGGTGGACTCCAGCCCTCACGGTCCTGGCGTCCGATGAGAGGGGATGCCTCCATGGCAGCCTTATCCCGGTCAGGCGTGAGAACTCCGCGTAGGCCCACGCGAGCCTGTCCCTCCTGACCCCGAGGTCGATGCCGTGAAGGTCGGAGAGCGGAGCCACAACCTCGTAGAGGTCAGCGATGCCGTTCCTGTCACCGATCCCCATCAGGGTCACGTGGGCCTCCTCCACGCCCTCCAGCACCGAGACCACTGTGTTGGCCGAGGCGAAGCCGTAGTCGTTGTGGTAGTGGCACGCGATCGGGAGCGCCGACCTCTCCCTGCAGTACCTGATGAAGGAGGAGGCCTGGGACGGGGTCATGAGGCCACTCGTGTCGGGTAGGCTCACCATCGTTGCGCCGGCGCTCCTCAGCTCCTCCGTGAAGGCCAGCAGCCCGTCCAGCTCGTCCCTGTTGCCCTCGACGTAGAGCCTCGAGACGTCCTCGAGCGTGACCCTGATGTACCTGTACCCGTAGGAGCGGCAGAGCTCCACCGCTTCCAGGAGCCTCAACCTCATCTCCTCCTCCGTCATCCCCCTCAGCTTGTGCTCCCGGTGAATTCTCGAGACCGCGAGGTAGACGGCGACTCCGTGAAGCTCGTACTTCCCGAAGGCCTCCACGTCGGACCTGTGGGCCCTTCCGTGCATGACGACCTCTATTCCGCGATCGTTCAGGTAATCGACGACCGGCCTCACCTCGGCCTCCGTGGTCTTCGGAGGGTAGTCCAACGTCACCTCAACCCTCTTCAGACCGAGCTCCGCCAGGATCCCGGCGACCCGCAGCTTCTTCCTGAGCGGAAGGACCCTGTACAGCTCCCCCTCCCGGAGCGTAGAGTCGAGCAACACCGTACCGCTTCCCGCTTCAGGCATCTTCGCAGTCGTCTCTAAACCGAAAATAAGAGGGTTTATTCGGACGTTTGTCGAGGTCGGTCCGCATGGATCAGCAGCAGGCAGGGCTCTCGCTGGCGCTGCTCACCGCTCTCCTCTGGGGTGCGACCTCGCTGGAGATGAGGAAGGCGATGGTCAGGCTGTCGCCCCTCACGGTCACGGCGCTCACCTCCGCGATGGGAGCTGCGATGGGTTTCCTCGGCTCGGTGGTCGATGGGTCCGCGGGCAGGTACGCGTCGCTGAGAGCGGACGGCTTGATTTACGCGGCCCTTTCCGGTTTCCTCGTCTTCACGCTCGGCCGGTTCCTGTGGTACCTCGCCATCAACGAGATCGGCGCTTCCCGGTCCAACTCGGTGGTGGCCTCTGAGGCATTGATAGCGCCGCTCGCGTCCATCGCCATCACCCGAGAGGGCTTCGGGCCCCTAACGGTCCTCGGATCGGTGCTGGTGGTGTCTGGGGTCTGGATGGTCTACAGGTCCATGGGAGACCGCGACAGGGCGGGAAGGAGGTACCTCGGGCTCGGGGCCTCGATCGCCGCGGCGTTCGTCTTCGCCTTCGGCTCGGCCTTCGCGAGGCTGGCCAACTTCTCCATCGGATCGCCCACTGCGACCTACGCGATCAGCTCAGCTGCGGCGCTGCTCGCGGTCTCTCCGTTGTTGCCGCGGCACGGCGGCCTCATGGGGGCCCTCAGGAACGGCCACGCAGCGCTCGGCGGCCTCTTCAACTCGCTCGCCAGCTTCTCCTACTGGGGCGCCCTCTCCCTCGCACCGGTCCCGGTTGTTGTCCCTGCCTCGCAGTCCTTCCCGGTCTTCACGGTGGTCCTCTCGCTCACCGCCTACAGGGGTTCGGAGCGGGTCGATGCCTACACGCTGCTCGGCGCCCTCCTCACGACTCTTGGCGTGGTCCTGGTCAGCGCGGCGTAGGGATGATATTGCCTGAGGTGTTCTGGGAGGAAGAGGTTTGCTGAAGCTCGTCGGCCTCGGCCTCGGATCTCCGGAGTACTTCACGAGGGCTGCGCTGAGGGAGCTGGAGGACTCGGACGTCGTCTACCTCGACACCTACACGGGCTTCCTCGATGAGCGGGCCGTCTCGGAGCTCAGGTCGCTCCTCGGCGAGAGGCTGGTCCTTGCCGGCAGGAGGGACCTCGAGGAGGGGTCGCGGAGGCTGGTCGAGCTCGCGGAGAAGGAGGAGGTCTCGGTCGCCGTCCCAGGTGATCCCCTGATAGCCACGACCCACTCTTCCCTTCTCGTCGAGGCCGCAAGGCGCGGTGTGAGCTGGCGCGTCGTCCACGGCGTCTCCGTCCTCTCGGCCGCCGTCTCGAGGTCAGGCCTCTCGGCCTACCGCTTCGGCAGGACCGTCACGGTTCCCAGGCGTGCAGGTGCGGAGGAGTACGAGGGGATCTACAGGACCATCGCCTCGAACGTCGAGCTCGGCCTCCACACGCTCGTCCTGCTCGACACAGCCGAGGGAGGGCTGACGGCCCAGGAGGCCCTCAGGTCGTTGCTGGAGGTCGAGGCGTCGATGGGCTCAGAGGTCCTCTCGAGGTCGACCCTGATCACGCTGACGAGGATCGGACTCGAGGGCGAAGCTGTGGTGTGCGGCGACGTGGACCGGGTGATGCGGTCCTCCCTCCCTCCTCCTCCCCACGTCCTGATAGTTCCCGGGAAGCTCCACTTCGCCGAGCGCGAGTTCCTCGAGCGGGTCCTGGGGTGCGAGGCTCCCCGATCCCGTGAGACTTTGAGCCCGACCGCGGCGAGGGCCAGGAGCTACATCGAGAAGGCGAGGGAGGTCATCGGGAAGCTCGAGGTGGTGTCCGAAAGCGAGGAAACGAAGCGTCTCCTCGAGCTGGCGGAGTCGTACGTGAACGACGCGGAGACGTTCCTTCGCTCCGGAAGGTCTGAGGACGCCCTCGTCGCGGTCTCCTACGCGGAGGGTATTTTCGATGCCCTCAGGCTTCTGGGGCTGGTGAGGTTCGAGTGGCCACGAGGAAGGGGAGGGTCGTTCTCACCACGGGAGCCTTCGAGGTGATCCACCCCGGACACGTCTACCTGCTCCGTCAGGCCAGGCGCCTCGCGGGGAAGAGGGGGAAGGTGATCGTGGTCCTGGCGACCGACGAAACCATCAGGCAGAGGAAGGGAAGGGAGCCGGTGATGGGCGAGCGCGAGCGGCTCCAGGTCGTCTCCAGCATCAGGTACGTCGACAAAGCGGTCATCGGTTACAGGCCCATGAGCTTCGAGAAGGTGCTGAGGCGCTTCAAACCCGACGTCGTCCTCTTCGGCTACGACCAGGGAGAGATCGAGCGGGCCTTCAGGGAGTTCGTCGCCTCGAAGGGGATCAAGGTCAGGATCGTCCGGGCTAAAGCCATGCCGGGTACCGAGAGGATCAGCACCACCGTCATTTTGAACAGGGCGCTGAGGAACGCCTCGCAGGGCACCGGGTGACCTAACGTCGGATGCTACGGTTGCGGTCTCGCGTTCCGGATGGGTTTAATTTACGGTACGGCAGCTGGGGGGAGGGATGTCCCAGAAGCCCAACGTGCCACGGCTGGTGCTCTCAGACCCGAGCACCGGGACCGCGAAGACCATCCAGCTGACGCCCCAGCAGTTCGCCGTCTTCAGGGGAAAGAGGATCGGAGACGTCATCGACGGAGGGCCGCTCGGGCTCGGCGACTTCAAGATCAGGATAACCGGCGGCAGCGACTTCGCGGGGTTCCCGATGAGACCTGACGTGAGCGGTGCGAGGCTGGTACAGGTGCTGCTGACGAAGGGCATCGGGTTCAAGGCGCGCCGCAAGCCGCCCTCGAAGGCCAAGAAGCGGAGGAACAGGAGGACCGTGAAGGGCCTGAGGAAGAGGGTATCGGTCAGGGGCAACACGATCAGCGACGCGATAGTCCAGATCAACGCCGTCATCGTGAGGTGAGGCCCTTGTCCCTCCCTGAGGTGAGGGTGGTCGAGCGGAGGAGGAACGAGCTGCTGAAGAGGGTCGAGTACGTCCTGGAGGTCGCCAACCAGAGCGGCACGCCGAGCAGGGCCGACCTGAGGAAGGTCCTCTCGACGGTGCTCGACGCGAAGGAGGACAACCTCGTGCTGGTGAAGGTGCTCACGCCCGCAGGAAGGAACTGGACCAGGGTGATCGCGAGGGTTTACGACTCGAGGGAGCAGCTGATGAGGATCGAGCCGAAGTACCTGCTGATGAGGGAGGGGTTCCTAGAGAGGCCCAAGAAGGGCTGACCCTCAGGCCCTGATCGTTTCTCCGCCGCTCGCCTTCCTGAGCCGGTTCATTATCGCGAGGCCGAGCCCCCGCTCCTCCACGCCCTCCGCGACGATCACGTCGACGCCCCTCTCGTCCAGCTCCCGGATCGAGGTGAAGAGCGATCTCGCCACCCTCCTGAGGTCGGATCTTGGGCCCAAGTCGATCACCTCAGCACCAGGGTACTCTGCTCCGTCCAGCGCCAGGACTCCGACGCGCTTGCCCTGGGAGGTCAGCTCCGCCACGAGCTCAGCGACCTTACGCCTCACGGACACCGGATCGCCCTCGACCAACACAACCCTGCACCTCGGAGCGTAGTGCCGGTACTTCATCCCCGGAGACCTGGGTCGGCCCGAGAAGGATCCCAGGCCCCTCGCCGCCTCGGTCACACTCACCCTTCCCAGCACTCCCTCGATCTCCTCCACGGGCACCCCTCCCGGCCTCAGAAGCTCCGGCGGGTCCACCGTCAGGTCGATCACCGTCGACTCGACGCCGATCTCCGTCGGCCCTCCGTCCAGTACCATCTCGATCCTTCCACCGAGGTCCCTCAGCACGTGCTCGGCGGTGGTCGGGCTAGGGGATCCGGAGAGGTTGGCGCTCGGTGCTGCTATGGGTACGCCGGACTCCCTGATCAGGTCGAGAGCCACCCGGTGCGCAGGCATCCTGACAGCCACGGTCTCGAGCCCTCCGCAGGTGATCGGGGGAACCAACTCCGTCCTTTTCAGGACCAGCGTCAGCGGACCGGGCCAGAACCTCGAGATGAGCTCCTCTGCAGCAGGAGGGACCTCCGCAGCCAGCAAATAGATGCTGTCCTTGTCGGCCACGTGGACGATGATCGGGTTGTCGGGTGGTCTCCCCTTTACCTCGAAGATCCTCCGGACGGCCCGCTCGTTCAGCGCGTCGGCACCGAGTCCGTAGACCGTCTCCGTCGGGAACGCCACGAGCCCGCCTGCCCTGATCACCTCAGCCGCCTCCGCGATCGCCTCCCGCTCCGGTTCGTGCGGGTTCACCCTCAGCACCCGCGTCGTTCGCATCCCGATGTTGGTAGATCCTCTCAGCACAAAAACTCCGAGCTTGGTGCGCGCCTGATCCTCGCGCCTGTATTGGACGCCAGCTCTCGAGGCCGCAAAGGTCCCTCCATTGACATCCCCCGAAACCTTGAAGCCGCCTGAGCCTGACGGCAAGGCGCAGAGACGGACGTTCGGGAGCTCGACGGGGCCACCAACCACCCGAGCTGCCCGTTTTCACACGATTCGCCCCTCTTTTGCAGAACTCATGGGAAATAGATGTAACTGCGATTCCGAGAGCCGCCTAATGCCGGGCCCCGAGAAGCGCGTGAACGGTTCGCGGTTGAGGTATGGAGCTAGATGTGAGGGCCTGGCGTGCCACAAGGCACTTAAAGCGGTGGTCCGCTTTCGGTGATGGATTGAGTCTGGACCTGAAGAAGGAGTTCCTGCGGCTCCTCGAGGAGGACGAGGAGTTCAGGTACGCGGTCGCCGGCAGGATAGGGATACTGGAGATACTGAAGAGGATGGACGCCCTGGAGGAGAGAATGGACAGGCTCTGGGAGAACCAGAACAAACTTTGGGAGGAGGTCAGATACCTTAGGGAAGGGCAGAACAGACTTTGGGAGAGCCTAAACAGACTTTGGGAGAGCGTGAAGCGACTCGAGGAGAACCAGAACAGACTGTGGGAGAATATCACCAAGCTGTGGGAGGAAGTGAAGGCCTTAAGGGAGGAATACCGAAAGCTCCGGAATTACGTGGTGGCCGGCTTCTCCGATCTGAGGTCTGCCCTGGGGGTTACGTTCGAGATGCAGGCGGCCTCATACCTCCAGCTGGTTCTCGAGCAGATGGGCTACGGATTAGCGCGGGTTGAGAGGAAGTTTCTGGTTCACGACGGCGACGTGATCGAGATCAACCTCTTCTGCGAGGAGCCCCTGGTCGTCGGCGAGGTGACCTTGACCGTCAGGAGTGAGGAGGAGGCAGTGCGCGAGGTCTCCAAGCTGTTGAAGAGGATCGAGGCGGTCGTCTCGAGGTACGGAAGGAGGCCCGTGTTATCGGTCCTGTCTGTGGCCAGGGCTACACCCGAAGCAGCCCAGAAGCTGAGGAGCGAGGCGGAGAAACACGGTATCAGATTGATCCTGGGAGCCGAGATAGAGGAAGCGCTGCGGATTTGAATTGGGCCCATTGTCGAATTGGACCGGTGACCTAGGAGGGTCGCGGGGGCGTCGACCTTTCCTCAGAAACATCCCCAAAATTCCTGATGGGTAGACGCGCATGTTCGGTCATAGCTGAGGTTCTCTCCCACTGCGCCCGTAATGCAACGCGGAACGTTCCCTGCGCTACGGCACCAGAAGCACCGGAACCCTGGATCGCCTGGCCACCTCCACCGCAACGCGCCAGAAGAAGTCGCCCTCGTCGTCCCCCCTGCCCATCACGATCATCGCGCATCCCTCCTCCGCCTCAGCCAGGATCCCTGACCAGGCGTCACCGGTCCTTTTGACTGGCTTGAAGGTGGCGGTTATCCCGAGCTCCCTTGCCCTAGCGAGCACTTGATCAGCCGTCTCGTGGACCCTGATCACCTCCTTCGTCCGTGCAGTCGTCGGGAGGGGTACGGGTGCGACCGGCCCCCGCTCGGCCGTTGAGGGCTTCAGGAGCTGGTCCAGCGGCCCCTGGAGCACGTGGGGTGACGTCACCGCCGTTATCCTCAGGTCCAGTCCGAGCTCTTCCGCCAGCCAGAGGGCCGTCTCCCCCGCCCTCCTCGACGATTCGCCCGCGGTAACCACCAGCAGCAGGTAACGCCTCGATTCGCGACCGCCGGCCCGCTCCTCAGCACCCGTCAATCGTCATCACCCGCCTCTTCCCGAATCGGAAGTCCTTGCAGCCGGACGTGACGATCCATGAGCCGTTCGCCGACCCAATCAAGTGGCTTCTGCCCACCGCGTTCTCCTTCTTTGCTATCGAATAAAGGATGAAGGACCAAGATGACTTGGCAGCATACATGGAACCTCATTGAGTTGCACCAGTGCGGTCTGGTGTTCCGTGAACCCTCATTGACGTTAGCGGGTGCTGATTGGCATGTGTCAAATCGCAGGCCAGCCACCTCAGCCCTCACCGCACATACCTGTTAAGCCTGAAGTGCAGCACACCAAAGACGAACCTCCCCACAGTAGAGAGCAGGTACACCGGGATCATGGCCGCTGCGACGTCCCCGTTCAGCGACGTCAGCTGATCCACCAGGGCCCCGCCCACCGTCGAGCCGACGAAGCTGGAGATCCCCTGGAGCACGTTCGCTATGGCAACGTACGTAGCCCTCCCCTCGACCGGAACCACCGCGAGCAGGTAGAGGGTCCTTGCGGTGTTAATCACCGGGAACAAAAGGCCCGTCATCACGTTCACTGCCACCAGCATCGGAACCACCGGCGTGAAGCCGTATACCAGCGGAACCGCAGCGAATGCCGCCCTCGAGATCGCCTGAAGCTTCACGAACCCAATCAGGTCCACGTTTGCCCTCGAGACCAGGTAGATCGTCGCGATCGAGGCGATATCGCTAACGACGCTGAGCGCCGCTATCACGGAGAGGTCGAGCCGCGCGACCCTTGTCACTGTGATCGTGAAGAGGGGCCAGGCGATCGACATGAAGAGTATGTAAAGGGTGTTCAGTAGGACGTACTGCAGGTACGCCGAGTTCGCGGTTATCTCGCTGATCACAGAAAGGGAAGGCATCCTCTTTCCAACTTTCTGTTCCCTGATGCCTAGCAAAACCACCGCAGAGGCGAGCTCCGCGACCATTGCGATCAGGAAGCCTATGTGGTAACCGTTCAGGCCGAACAGGCTCACGGCAGCCACCGTCGATGTTGCCACCGCAGCTCCCACGGTGCTCCAGGCATTGATCTGGACGGTCACCCGCGTGCGCTCGGCCGGCTCCGTCACATCGGCTATGAGGGCCGTGAAGGTCGGGAGAGTCATCGAGTAGAAGGCGAACCTGAGAGCCATCAGCAGGACGAATGTGCCCGGAGAGGTGGTCATCAGGGCCAGCGGCCAGATGGCCGCCGAGAGCAGTCCTCCCGCCACAAGAAGCGGCACCCTCCTTCCCATCGCGTCCGATATCGAACCCCAGATCAGCTGGGCCGCGTTCGTCGTGAAGTTCATTGAGGCGTGCAGTAGGCCGAGCTCCGTCGGCGACGCGCCTAACTGGGCCGCATAGACCGCTATGAAGGGCTGAGCCGATCCCATTGCGACCGAAGAGGCGAGCGAGTTGGCGTACAGCGCTTTGGTCCTGCTCAACCCGATCCCTCCGTTCATCGGTCGCTCAAAACCCCAGCACCGGTTCAGCTCTTTACTCAGCTTAATGACGCAGTTCTGGGGTCGGGATGTCGGGTCTTGGCGAGGTCTGGCCGACTGTCGAGAGGGCGCTGGCGCAGATCGGCGGCACATACGACAGGATAAACCGGTTCCTCTCCCTCGGGTTCGATCTGCGGCTCAGGGAGAGGGCCATCCGGATCGCTGGGAGGGACTGCAACGGCAGGGTTCTGGACGCAGGAAGCGGTCCTGGAACTTTCTCGCAGCTGGCCCTGAGGATCTGGCGCGGTGCTGACTTGGTGGCGATGGATCCCTTGGGCGTCATGGTCACCCTCTGCAAGCAGAGGATCAGAACTGAGAAGTTCGACGTCGTTAGAGGTGTCTTCGAGAGGATGCCCTTCAGGGACGGTTGCTTTGACGTCGTGCTGACCGGGTTCTCGATCAGGGACGCGATAGACCTCAGGGCGGCCCTCTCGGAGGTGAGGGGGGTCCTTAGAGAGGGCGGAAGGTACGTCCTCTGCGACATCTCAAAGCCTGACCTGGCACCGATGAGGTTCGCTGTCTCCGCTTACTGGTTCCTCGTGGCACCTCTGCTCGGGCTTCTTGCGGCAGGTGTTAAGGGCCTAAGGGTCTGGGACATTTACCGGACTTACCGGAGGTGGCCGGAGAGGGGGAAACTGATAGGGCTACTTAGATGGCACTTCTCGGTCGAGAAAGTGGTGAATGCGTTGTTGGGCGGCGCGCTTGTCGTCATGTGCAGGAAAGAGACGATTGTTCATCCTTACGTCCAGCAAGGTAGCAAGACGTAAAACTATCTCATAGGCCCGACGACCGACAGCATCTGAAAAATATCATTGTGCGATATTTCCAATGTTAGTGTTGAGATCTTTAAAGACTCTTCATAAAAGGGACGCTTATTTCGTATTTATAAGAGTTTTAATATCTACATTGCACAGACTAGAAGGATAGATGTGAATAACTCTTAATCGACAAAGAAACGTTGATTAAAAGACATATTAACATACCAGAGGCGATGACTTTTACCGTATGGACCTTCTCACGTTTTTGGACCGCCTTTCCATGTCAGGAATCGAGGGAGATCTCGCGATATAACGGTCTTGAGGATGCGAATCCATTTGGGATGGAGAGAACTAGTCCTTAATAATGAAAAATGTCGGTAGAGAGAGTCCTGGTATCGGTCCTAAGCCTCTCAAGTTTCCTTCGAGATACCATTCGTAACTCAATACATTGGTTAGTACTGCATTTGTAAGGATCGAAATGATCAACCACCATCTAAAACTAATCAATTTAAAGACTGGTTTTTCGCTTAGCTTTTCCGCAATCCAATTTACCCCTAACGCACTCATCCACTGGACTGCTGGATAGAAAATATATACGTGCCTCCGCTCACTAGGGACCCAGCTAAGCCATGCTATCAAGGCTAGGCTGAACATTAGATAGAAAATCTTGAGCCTCTCATCATTCTGTTCTGTCAAGAAACCAGTTAATAGTCCAATGAGGTGAAGAATGGATAATCCTGCGGCTAGAAGTGTAATCCTCCTAAAAATATTAAACCAATAGCTTGCGGTTAATAACCCTAGACTCTTAGCATATTCTATGTTCATCTCTAGATAAAAATCTATAACGCTAAATCCCAAAACCGTTGGAATTAATAGGGGAGGTAGAATAGCAGATATTAAGTACACTATCGAATTTATGTACTTCTTCTGTGAAATGCAAAGCATAAAGCCGAATGCGACATATATAAGGGCAGCCTCACCTGCTAATGCGCCGATCCCCGAACAAAGTCCAATTAAAAAAGGCGTAGGACAATTTTCCGACTGCTTTAAACGCTAAAAATGCCACTAGAAACTCAAAGAAAATGGCTGCACCCATATAGTATGATGAAGCACCGTACGATACCATGGAAAAGGATGTTAAGAACATTACTGATGAAATCAAAGATAATGTAGGCGAATTTACTATTTTTTGGGTAAGTTTATAACAAAATATTCCAGAGAGAGGATATAATATTGAATTTATCACGCTATATGTTAAATTTATGTCATTAATAAATGGCAAGATAAGACTGGTTAAAAATGGAAGAAGTGGCCTTGCAATGCCAACAGGTTTATCAGGAAAGTTGTGTAAGCCTAGGAAATAATATGTTGCATCATAGAAAAGATGACTATCCGGAGCTTCGGCACCAAAATGTGTGATTACTTCTAGAAAACTTATTATCAAAATAATGACAACATGATCACGTTTCACGAAGATCGTATACGAAATTTCTATTTAAGTATTGCGACGCCAATGCGAAGCCTAGAGGATGGGTCAGGAGCCGGTGAAGCCTGTGAATTAACCCACAAGGCAAAATAAAGATTGGCTGTTCAGCGGTATCTCAAAACACTTGAGCAAGGTTGGAGGATGAAAGTGATGATAACATT
>Ga0105163_1000868_pt1 | contig 16950 bp, 22 predicted proteins | sample JNZ110809AmetaG_FD_81531 | JGI IMG/M metagenome (GOLD analysis project Ga0105163, IMG submission 81531) | Hot spring microbial communities from Jinze hot spring, China to study Microbial Dark Matter (Phase II) - JNZ 110809A | ecosystem: Environmental > Aquatic > Thermal springs > Hot (42-90C) >... | reverse complement strand
CTCGTATACTATGTCGCCCATTAGGCTTACTACTCCAAGGAGTAGGATGCTTACGTAGACGCTTCTCAATTCTATGGTGTGTTTCACGTTAGACCGCCGGTTTAAGCTAAGTATCGCATACTGCAAACATTAAAGTTTACTATTAAAGTTTAAACCCCAAACCCAAACCCATCTAGTCTTCTCCTCTCCTCTTCTTCTCGTCTAGTCGTCTATCTCTCCTCTCCTCTTCTCCTCCTCTGGGTTGGCTGTCTATGGGTTTTCTTTTTCTATGGCTTCTTGTATGAGTTGTAGGATTAGCTGGTTTTTACTCATGCGTTTTTTGATGGCTAGTATGCTGAGTTTTTCCCATAGTGTTTCTGGGATTAGTATGCTGAATTTTACTTTTTTCTCTGTTGTCATGTGTGTGTATTATTTGTGGAATTGCTTATAAGCTTTTTTCCCTTTTTCCGCAGGAGCGAAAGGCTTATAAGCCTCTGAAGTGGAATTGTGGAGTTGTGGTATGAAGTCCAAGGTTTTAAGCCTCAGCATAGAGGGTTGTGGATACTACCTAGGTATGGAGAGGGGCTGTTTCACGGTTAGGGATAGGCGTGGAGTTGTTGAACGTATACCTCTTTTCGAGAATGAGATAGGTGAAATATCCATAGCGAGTGGAAACCTCATAAGCACGAGTGTCTTAGCATCATGCGGATTCTGGAATATCCCGATAATAGTTAAGACTAGGAGTGGTAAGCCCGTAGCCATACTTAGAAGCCTAGATGACGATAGCCATGTTAAAACTAGAATAGCCCAATATGAAGCCTTGACGAGTGGTAAAGGCTTGGAATTAGCTAAAACAATAGTGTTAAGCAAATTGGAGGGTCAAAACATGGTTCTGAGGAAACACGGGCTTAAAGAGGTAAGTCTAGATGATGTTAGAAACCGTGTGGAGAGGCTGAAGGTTGAAAGCCTGAAAGAGCTTAGGAGGAGGCTGTTGCCGATAGAAGGTAAAACCTCAGAACACTACTTCAAGCAAATCTTCAGCCTAATACCTTTCAAGGTTGAAAACCGTAGGGGCTGGAAAGCCTATGATGGTGTGAATAATACTTTCAACCTAGCCTATACGCTTCTAAAGTTTAAAGTCCACGGAGCAGTTCTTAACGCTCATTTAGAGCCATACCTAGGCTTCTACCACAGCGAACAGTTTGGAAAGCCAAGCCTAGTATGCGACATGATGGAGCTATACAGATACCTTATAGACGACTACATAGTAGAGTTCACTAGAAACCTTAAGCCTAGAGACTTCACGGTTAAAACGGAGTGGTTTAGCACAGATAGGCTGGGTAAGAGGGAGGTTTTAAACGGAGAGAAGACTAGAGAGTTTACCAGAGGCTTAAACAGGCTCTTCCAGATGAAGGTGAATATTCCGAGGATAAGATATGGAGAACGGCAGACCTTGGAAACCCTGATAAGCGAGGAAGCCTATCTTCTAGCTAAATACCTCAGAGGTGAAGTAGACGGTTGGAAGCCTAGGCTTCCAAATCTTCAAACAAATCTTCAATAAACTCCTCAAGCCTTTTCTCTATTTCCTCTTCCGTAGCCCAAACGCCTAATTCCTCAAAAGTTTTCCTGTATTCTTTCTCCTTTTTCTTAAAGGCTTTTATATTCTCCTCTAGAGAAATCTCTCGAAACCATTCTCTATCGAAATATTTCAGGTTGATTTTAGGTCTTAAGTTAAGTAGGCTGTCAGCCCAAACCTCAGCTAGAAATTTCAGGGTTAAATCCCTCTCATTTGGGGGAAGACTCTTAATCCAACCTGTTTTACTCCAAAATAGGTTGGATATTTTTTCGAGCTCTTCTCTTGTTAAGTCTCCCTCTATTAAAAGTGTTGCCACTCCCTTATCGGTTATTGAGAGTAGTTTTGTATCTCTTTTATCTGGCTTCTCGCTTATCTCTATAAGCCCATCTCTCTCCATTTTATTTACATACCGCCAAACCGTGGGGTAGTTGGCTTTCAGGGTTTTATTCAGTTTATAGATGCTTACTTTTTCCTCGCTTAGAAGGGTCTTGAGTATTTCTTTCTCCAACCTATTCATTTTAGCCCTCCTTTTGAATATGTTCAATTCAAATGATGAATATGTTCATATTGCTTATATATTTTGTGGAACTTTTACTCATGTAGAGGTGATATAAATGAATGATTTAGAAGGTATGTTGAAGGAGAAGGTTAAGGAAATGGTGAAGTATCTGAGTGTTACAGAGCTTCCAGATATAGTTAAAGCTAGGCTTGTTAAATGGGAGTTTAAAGAAGACAGTAGGGGTAATAAATGCTTCTACATACACCTTGAAACCGAGGGTAAGGAGATAATCGTTCAAAAGTTTACTAAAAGCACATGGCTTGAGCTTTACGATAGGCTGAGTAGAATAGGGTTCGACAGATTGGAGAAGGAGTATTTGACATGGGTTAAAGCGAATATTGGAAGGGCTATAAACCCTAGGCTTATACCGATAGTTGAGAAGAAGAGGTAGAGCATGGCTAAGGTTAAAAACTCAGAAGAGGCTAAGCCTAGGAGAAGACGGAAGGAGGATTTTGAGCTAGACCCGGCTACAAGAGACCTAGTGAACAACATAGGTAAGTATGTGGTCCTAGGTATGGCTAGAGGTCCTACGATAAGAGGGGTTTTGACGGATTTTGACCCTAGGTATAGGAAGATTAAGGTTAAGCAGGGAAACGTTGAAACATGGGTTTTACTAAGCTACGTTATCTCTTTCTCCGTAGTTACGGGTGAAGAGGCTAAGGCTGAGGAGGGTTAAACCATGGCTAGAAAGCTGACTGAGGAGCAGGTTGAGACGCGTAAACGTCTCATAAGAGAGTATGTTAAGAAGAACTATTCAGCCAACTCAATCCAGAAAGAACTGCAGAAGAAGGGCTTGGGTATGAGGCGGAAAGACCTTCTCAGAGAAGTGCGTAGGTTTAGACGTGTAGCTAAGAAGTCTGAGCCTGAGAAGTATATACCTAGAAAGTATAGGCTTGTGGCTCCGATTAAACAGATAGCCGTCTATGGCACTGTTAGAGGCGTAAGCCGTAGGATTGAAATGTATGGGACGGGTGGAGAACTCTATAGTGCTATGGTTAGAGTGAGTAAATATCCGCCTGAGAAGCGTTTCGTCAGGTGTCACGCTGGGGTTGTGGAGAAGTATCTGGATTTCGACGAGCGTTGGGATGAGCATCCTGAGGTTTTGAGTTGACGGCTATGAGCGTGGTATTTGGGCTTACATATCATAACGTAGTTATGCTTGATTTGGATGGTATGAGCTTTAGAGAGGTTAAACGGTTGTGCATGGAGGCTGTCAGACGGTATAGGCTTGGAGGCTTCGTAATCTTAAGGAGCAGTAGGAACAACTACCATGTTGTCTTTGATAGAACGTTTAAAACATGGGATAAGACTTTAAATATAATGTCTAGGATTGCCATCATGAGTAAAAACCCCAACGTTTGGAAGTGGCTGTGTATGCAGGTTATCAAGGGAGGGGCTACACTTAGGATAAGCCCTAAGCCTTCCAACCCCGGTTTCAAGCCTCCCCCTCGTGTCGTCTTCCGTCATGGTAATCAAGACACTGCCGTAAAAAAGTATCTAGCCGATAGGAGATGGGTTTTAAAGAGTGTTAGAAGAATAGGAGTCTACAGTTGAAGACTAGCTTAATATTCATATCGGTTTTAATGTTCATGGTCTGTTTCATCTTCCCTCTAACAGTTAACTATATCGCCATGGGCTTCAGAGTATCTGAAGAAGTCAGGTTTTTCACAGTCATGTTCATAATCCTCATGGTTGTATGTTTCACAATATGGGCTTTAATAAAAGTCAAGAAGTAGAGGAGGAGAAGAGGAGAGGAGAGATAGACGACTAGACGAGAAGAAGAGGAGAGGAGAAGACTAGATGGGTTTGGGTTTGGGGATTAAAGTTTAAACCTATTCTACGATATTTAGGGTTTGCCCTCTACTCTAATCGGTGGAAATACCTAGTCGACATCGCCTCTCTTACAACTTTAGGGTAAAAATCGCGTAGCCTAGTTTTTTCCTCAACTTAAGTGGTGGAGGTTTTTCAAAGTATTTATGGATACGTTTGAATGGTTCAGACTTTGGCCGAGCGGAATAGTCATTCTGGCGTTCTTCGAGGAGAATAGCAGGGTTAATGTTAGAAGCGTACATGTAGTTACAACCGTTAAAGCTAGAAGGAGTAGCAGTATGCTGGCTATGACAGCGGGGGATATACTTCTACCGTTTGCCAAATTCTACGCCTCTGCAATTTAATTTGAGTTTTAAGTTTATATAGAACACGAGTGGAAAAGTCGTTTCAATTTTCGAACGTTGAATATAAGATGTTAAAATTAATATTGTATATAGTTGAATTCCTAAACCTCATAAGTTCTTTTTGAAGCCTCATAGCATAAGCTTTGAATACTGGTGGCTTACCCCCATCAGCCCTCCCCCTCTTCACAAGCCTTTCCATGATTTGATGGAAGAACAGGCAATTCTGCAAGCCGGTATGCAGTAATGCGTGGCATATCCATACTTTTGTCTGAAGAAATCATAAAGTACTCTCTCAAGCTTCATAGGCGAGAATATACCATGCTTTAAAGCGCATTCCATACGTTCATTAACCATTCTATTAAAAGCCCCTAAGACGGGTTTTTAACGACTTCCATTTTAGTTCACCTTTGAGGATTTTCTCTATATCGCTCTTATAATAACGTTAACTGTCCGATAACGGGAAAGCTAAAGCTTCTATATTTTCCCATGAGTAAAAATCCTTATATTTCTGTGTTACAATATGTGTTACATTGGTGAGTGCGTTGTCGTCTACATTCACCATTCGCATCTCCAAGGAGCTTAAGGAGCAGATGCGTAAATTTTCCGTCGAGTGGAGTGATGAGATTAGACGCTTCATCGAGGATAGGATTAGGCAGCTTGAGCTTGCCGAGGCTATTAGAAGTATTTGGGTTAGAGCTGAGGGGAGGAGGGTTAGAGCGGATTCCGTGGACTTAATTAGGGAGGATAGGGGACGTTAAAATGCAATCTATAATCTTAGATTCAAACATACTTGTAAAGCTCGTTGTGAATGAGCCCGGCTCATTCATCGTCTATCTTACTGTATTTGGCGTCTGGATGGAGTTGAAGAATCGAGCATATCGTGGAACGACAGCATAGTAGAATACCTCTATGAAAAGTCTGCAGCATGTCAAACCGTAACGTTAACGATTTCAACGACGCAATACAGCTTCAATGGAACTGTATTCATAAGAGATATATCGGTGAATTTTCAAGGAAACATAAAAACGTACACGATAACATTACAAGAGGTTATGTAGAAGAGTTCAATTTTAACGGTTTTCTAAACAGTCCTACATTTAATCCCCCCATTGGAGGTATCTAAAGCCTATCAAACCTAACGATAACATTCCCTCTCAATTTAAACCTTTGGAAACATCATAGTTGAATAAGGCTTAGTATTCCCTACATGTTTAAACAGTTTGAAATTTTTAAACTTTTAAGTTGAAAATTCTCGACTTCTGTAGAGGCTTTTTAAACGTTTAGTGTATTTCTGTTTTTGTTCTTCTAAAATGTGTTTGTGTGAAGTTAAAGATATTGATTGGATTTTTGGGATTTTTTCCAATGTTTTTGATTTTCCGTTTGAAAATGTCCGGTAAAAGCTTAAGTATTGGAAAGGCTAGATTAATATATCGGGCGTCTATTTGAAAAAGTTTAGGGAAAATCGTAAAGCCGTAAGCCCTGTAATATCGACGATAATAATCGTAGCAGTCGCAATAGCCATATCGATAGCGGTAGCATTCTGGCTTGGAGGAATAACAAGCATATTCACGAGGTTCGAAAAACTAGAAATAACATCAGCATATGCGAAAGCTGAGAATCAAATTGGTGGTAAAAACACGTGGCTAATAACTATGGAGATAAAAAATACGGGGACGTCTGATACAACAATAGTTGATATATTTATAAATAACGTTCCAATATTCGATTATGGAACTCAAATATATAATAAAGCTGGTACAGCCTCTGGAAAGGTAACTTTTGACAGCACAGATGTAGGTACTAATGTAATATCGTGGCGGCTACCTGCTGGAGGAGTGGTCACATTAACATTCCAAATAGTAGATGGTGCTTTTTCCTTTACCGCTGGTCAAAGTATTACAATTACGCTTCATACTGCTGGCGGTCAGGACTATCCTAAGACCGTAGTACTTCCATAGAATAGGGCTATAAACCTCCATATTTATCTCCCATTTTTTTATGTAGTGGTGTTTAGTTTTCTGTAGGTTAGGTTAAGGTGTTCATAGCTTGTATGGGGGTTGGAGTACCGTTGGGGTTTCACCAGCAATATGTAGATTTTGATTAAGCTGTGGGTATGATTTTAAATTTTCCATTTGCTTTTCCTTTTTTGCAATATTTTGGAGTTTTTCATTGAATATTTTGACAAAAAAACTATTATGTATATTCTACTCGATAGATTATCGAATGTGTTGAAGCTTTCAATTGGTTTTAAAGGTATAAGTACTGTTCTAGCCACTCTAATAATAGTAGCTTTAACGATAACTGTAGCAATAGCATTTACGTTCTGGTTTGGCGGTTTAACCGGCGTCTTCATGGGTTGGGAGAGGCTTGAGGTTTCAAACGCCGTAGCATCCCGTGTTGAGAATGGCTGGAGGATTACGTTTACTATTGTAAACAGAGGCGTCTGGGATAGTAGGTTCACAGGCATACTTGTAAACGATAAACCCATAGAAGCATACGCCGGTAGAATACTCCTACTGGATGAAAACGGCAGTCCATTTGAAGACGTAGACATACCCATTAAAGCCGGTTCAACAGTAACAGTCACACTATACGTTGAAGCAAACGACTTCCACCCAGGTCAAACCATATCTATAATCTTTCAATCCGCCAGAGGTGGAAGCTTCCCGAGAGAGGTATACCTACCGTAAACGTTTTAAGCCTCTAGGCATATACTCTTACAGCGTCGGTAATGCTGATAAACCCAGCTAGGCTATTGGCAGTCGTATTAACTCTATCGGTTACACACGAGCTTATACACATACTCGTAGCCCTAATACTAGGCGTTAGAATAGAGGAACTCATAGTAACATGGTTTGGAGTAGCCCTATACCTCAGAGATGAAGACGTAGCCTACAGCGTAAAACGCTTAACAGCAATATCACTATCACCACTAACACTCGTAATACTCGGACTATCCATATGGATATACACAGGCCAAGAACTCTGGCTAGCAGTCTGGCTAAGCCTACTAGGAGGATCACTAGGAGACCTATACCTAACCACCATATACCTGAAGACAAACCCATTAGAGAGGATAAAAATATCCCAAAAGTGGAAAAACAAGCTTAAAAACAAAGCCCTATACACGAGAAAACTCTCATAAAACACCACGATACAAACACATCCAATTGTTTTTGAAACCTAGAGAGGGGGGTCTAAACCTCCATAAAAAACAACCATAAAAAACCCATAAAACCTACCAATTTCAACCTAAACCCCGAAAACGACAGATAAACCACACCCCAATCCTAAGCAATATTTAAAAGAATCCCCTACTTTCATGCAAAACCACATAGAATCCATAGCCAGACGCATACAGAATTAAAAAATAGGAGTGTATTTAGCCAGATTCTAAGGTAGCACCACAGTCTTAGAATAGTCCTGCCCACTCAAAGTATGCAGTGTAATCGTAATACTCTGACCAGATGTAAAGCCATCAGCGCCTACAGTAATCCTCACATCTACGGTTTCACCCACAAGCACAGGTAGACCATTATCCAAACTAGGGCTAACCGCAATCTGCCCTCTGTAAGCTGAAAACGTCCTACCGTTCACAAGCAAATCCACCACAACAGCATCCACAACACCAGTATTCTTAACCCGCAGTGTAACAGTCCAAACCTTCTTAACCGTACTATACGTCGCATAAGCTGTTGAAATTTCAAGCTTTTCAAGTCTAACAGCCGAAGTCTCATTAGACCACTCCGCCGTTACAACCCAGCCTACCAGAGGACCTCCAGTATAGTATATTTTACTATCCACACCCCTCCAGGAGCCAGCGTCTAAATCGCCTAAAACAATATACGTATCTACTGCAACCACCCCATCGGCTTGACGCGCGACCACGTGCAACCTACAGTTGTAGGCGGTTTCAAAACCCACGTTGCAAACAGCCCCATAAACCCTCAAATAGGTGTTTCCAATAAGAGGTCTAACATCTTCACACTTCAAATTAACAGGTATAAGCTTACCACCTCTAAAAGCCGTCAAACGCCCCTCCAAATCGGAGACTTGAGCTTTTAAAGCCTCAACTTCAGCTTTTAAACCCTCAGCTTCTTCAACCTTAGCCTTCAACTCCCCCCTTAGAGAAGACAACTCACCCTCGTAGTACGTAATATTGCCCCTAAGCCACTCTTCAAAACTGTTAAGCCTACTGTTTAAAGAAGCTATAGCCTCATCCTTCTCCCTCAAAGCTGAACTGTAGTTTAAAAACGTAGCAGCCAAACCTACGAGTAAAACCACACATACAATAGCCAATAAAACGGTTAAACCCCTGTAAACCTCCCTACTCATAAGAGGTCAAAATATACTACCCATCCAACCGTTATAAGGTTTTCCATAAAGCACGTTTAATGGAAATTTGGTATAAAATCTCAAACTATTTGCTAAATTTCTGTAAAAGTCTAAAGAAAACTTATATATCAAAGATGTAGACTATGAATTGTAAAATATAGGGTTGTTAGCTTGGGTTTGAAAGACTTCAGCTTGGTAGGTGCAATATACGGGTACTTCCCCTGGGCCTCTAAAATAGTACTCGCAGTTTACCGTGGACTGCCCGAGGCCTTGAAAGAAGCTGGCATCGGAATCTACCCTGAAGCCTACGCTGCAACCGTGGGCTTCTTCACGATAATAGGCTTGATTTTAAGCATAGGAGGCATACCCCTACTAGCCCTATCCCTATACGCACCTCAGGTTTTAGGACTCTTAAGCCTACTACCGTACCACATATACATCGTATTCTTCCTACTACCAGGCTTAATACTACTATTAGGCATAGTAGTCCCGAGAATAATGGCTTCAAACAGAGCCTCAAGCCTAGAAGCCGAAGTACCATTCCTATCTGCATACGTAAGCGTAATGTCTACGGGAGGTATAAGCCCATACATAAGCATAGAGAGGCTTAAAAACTTCCAACTACTGCCGAACATGTCTAAAGAAGCTAAACGTATAACCCTCTGGGTTAGAGGATTAGGCTTAGACCCTGTAACAGCCATAGAGGAGTCTGCCAAAACCCTACCGTCTAAAGAGTATAGAGAACTCCTACTTGGATACAGTAGCACTCTCAGAGCTGGTGGAGACGTAGTACACTACCTACTTACGAAGACGAAGGACATATTCGAAAACAGGCTTACAAGGCTTAGAATACTAGGCGAGAGAATGAGCGGTATGCTTGAAATATACGTAACCTTCAGCGTGCTTCTAGCTCTAGGATTCTACACGATCTACATAGTCTCCCTTACGATGGCGGCTTACATACCCATAGGCTTCGGAGCAAGCTTCGTACTATTCACATACATATTCCTACCGATGATATCTGTAATGTTCCTATACGTAATAGACATACTTCAGCCGAAGTATCCAAGCCTACGTATGAGCCTATCCTATAAGATATTCTACGCCTCAATACCCTTCATGCTCATGCTCATATACCTCATGGTTGCACCCTTCATGCTACCAGAGGCACCATACCCAGAGCCTCTAACACCAGTAAAAGAATTCGTAGTCTACGTAAGCCGAGACCTACTACGCTTAGAACACGGCTTTGAAGCCCCAGTTGGATTCTGCCTAGCCTTCCTAATAACAACACTACCGGCTGCGCTGGCAGACTACATACATAATAGACATATGAAGCAGGTCGAGGAAGGCGTTACAGACTTCCTTAGAGACGTCGTAGAAATAAGGAAGACAGGTATGAGCCCTGAAAACTGCATAGTCACCCTAGCTGAGAGAGACTACGGCAGGTTTTCAAGATACCTACGCGTTATAAGCAACCAAGTCGGATGGGGCATACCTTTGACAAGAGTTATCGAAGGGTTTAGAAGAAAGGTAGACAGCTGGCTTGCAAACATAACCATGTACCTCCTAGTAGACGCAATAGAAGTCGGAGGAGGGTCGCCTGAGACGCTAGACTCACTAGCGAGGTTCAGCGAAATGATCGAAGCTGTTGAAAAAGAGAAGGATATGCGTATCAAACCCCTACTAATGGTCCCATACATAGGGGCTTTAACATTCGTAGTATCCACAGTCATACTGCTGAGCTTCATGAGGTCTACGCTTGCACTCGTAGGCACATCGATAGCGTACAGTCAATTCGTAACAACGCTTCTAACACCTATGATAGCCCACGTATACCTAACAGGTCTAGTAGCGGGAAAGATAAGCAGTGGAAGAGTCTCAGGAGGATTCATACACGCAGTCATCCTAATAGTAGCCACGATAATATCCATAATTTTAAGCCCAATGCTCTCAATGCCACTAGAATTAACACCAGTCAGGTGATGAAAGAATGCTGAAGTCGCGTAAAGCACTATCGGAAGTAGTATCGACGGTTATAATAGCTGGAAGCCTACTGATAATGGCAGCCATAGCATCATGGCTAGCAACATCCATGTTCGAAGTGCAAAGCCAACAGGCAGAAGTCGAAAGAGCAAAAGAAGCCTTCCTAAACCTAGCAGAAGCCATAGAAGAAGTAGCCTCAAAACCAGGAGCATCAGCATACGTAAGATTCAGCCCAAGAGCAGGGGGCGTAGAAATACAGCAAAACTACGCAACAATAAAAATAACAATAGGCGATACTACTCTTCCGCAGTACACTACTGTTGCCATACGTTACAGAGGAGGACCATATGCATCAATAGCCTCATCAGTTATTATACGAGGTGGTAGCTGGAATAGTCCGTTGATTGTAGAAGGTAACACGGGCGTTCCAGTTGTTTGGGTCTACACAGACCCAAGCAGAGGGAAATACGTCTACCTAGATACGGCGAGAGTTAAAATAACAGATCTAGGTGAAATAATCACAAAAGATGGAACGTATAGAGTTGTAGAAGTTCTACTTATAACACTGAAGTATGGTGAAGCAAAGGCAGGGGCAATTGTAGATACAAAAGTATCGTGCATAAGTAAAGAGGTTAATGTCATCTCAGGTGAGAACATTAACATAGTGATAGAGATCAATAGTGAAACTTCTCCGCCTCATCAACTTTCTGGAAAATGCATAGTTTACTTTGTCGTATCAATTGTCCAAGTAGACTTCCTGTAGCCGAGGTGGTACTTTACGAGTAGCTCTATTCCACACGTGATAGGAACCATGGCTTTACTGATGTGTAGCATATTCGTAATCACATCCTTCATACTCTTAGGCTTTGGGATTCAAATGGACCTGGTTAAACCGCAGCTTCTGGAAGTAGCCGAATACACAGCATCCACAATAGTAGACCTTGTAACGCTTGCAAACCAGACTGATGCACAGCCCTTAACATTGGTGAAAGAGCTTAAAATACCGCCCAGCGTTGCGGAGAGGGGCTTTACAATAAACCTTACAAGTCAGGGGAAACATGCGTATGTACGCGTATACCTTACCTTTCTAACACCAGTAGCCGTTGAAGCGCCGATAAATCTGAATTCTTCTCAAGAAGCCATAATAGTAAGCTCTACAGAGAAAGCTTCTCCAGAGGTAAACAAATATTTAAGCGAAAGAAACGTGTTGATAAAAAATGTGCTTTATAGTGGATTGGAGCATCCAGTTGTCTGGTGCGTGAAAGATAGCAAGGGGGTTATCTACATCGGGCTTGGCGTATGGACTGGTGGCGTATCGTATTCTGAAACGTTTTCTCCGGTGGCATTCCTTAAATATGAGACTAAAGTAAATGAATATATGTATTATGTGAAGGTGGTTGAAATATGCATGCTTTAGAGTATTTAGCCGCAGGTTTAATCATGATAATATTCATATCATTCTCCTCGGCAGTAATCATGCCGAGCGTATACATACCCTTAACACATATAAAAGAACAGCAGCTAGACGTCCTAGCAGAGAGAGTAACAGACAAAATACTCTTAACACCGGGAGTACCATATAACTGGCATGAAGGGGAAGTAAAACCAGAAAAAACTATACTAAACCCGGATGGTGTGCTTAAAAACAATTGGGACCAAATCAATGGACCAATTCCAGATATCTTAAAAGACTGTAACGACTCTACGTATGTTTTTACCTTCCAAAAGAATAAAGAGATTAAATTAAGCATCGAAAATCCCGATGTTGATCCTTACGTAAATATAACCAGTGTAATCATCTGGGTGAGGGGGAAAGGTAATGGTAATGTAACTGTAAGTACGTCTTTATCCAACGACGAAAAAATTTTAAGTTTCGATAAGAATGCTTGGGTAGATCAATGTTTCAACATTACAAATACAAAAGGTAAATCTTGGGGTTTAAAGGAAATAAACGATTTGACTGTATCGATTGTAAGTGTTATCGAGAAGCAAGAAGAAGTATGTTGTTCCGAGGTTTGGGTTGAGGTATACTATACTTCTCAATCTGAGGGTTTGATGTCGAAACCGTTAAGTGGCTTCGGTCTCGCCCTCTACGAGGAGGGCGTTAAAAGCTTAGGTGAACCATATGTTTTAGATAGAGATAAGGTATTAAGATTAACCAATAGGAGTCTTCAGCTAGATCCTTCGGAAGTTGCGAGATGCCTAGGTTTCATGGAAAACAACCATCTAAAATATGGATTTGAAATATTAATCAAACCAGCCTTAAATGTTTCTACGCGTGTAGTATCTAAAACTGGAGGCAATTATTCCAAGGAGCTTTATGAGAGTATAAATGTTAAAGTGAAAAATTACGAGGAAAAGCCCTTAGCAAAAGCAAAAGTATATGGCATTGCATTGCTATTCTATATTGATAAGGACCAGAAATCTGTAGATCTCGACTACACAATAGCTACTGGTATGACAGACGTATTAGGAGAAGCCACTCTCAACTTCGATTATACAAAATTCAGTGAGATAATTAAGGAAAAACCCAGTGGAACTTTCGATTACACATTCCTCTACATCACTTACGTAGATTTTTACAGCTTAAAATCGTATGCAATAGATGCCTTAGCGGAAGTCGAAACTCCAGCCCTCCTAGTACCTACTGAAGGTGGACTTACTGTTCTCCACGATGAATCCGATATACCTCGCGGTTCTATACACATGCGAGGAGTCTTTGGAGTAAACCTCCAGCAGATTACGTCAAGTACTGCATCTGGAGGGAAGCCCAGTATTTACACAGTATGGGTTCGTTCAAAAGGAGCTGAATCTTACAACATTATAAACCACGGAGGAAAAGAATACCTATTTTATAGCCTCCAAGGAGTGGAGCAGGAACTAAACGCCATAGGTATATGCTTCAAATACACTGGTAAATTCCAATTCTACATCGCCTCCCTTCGCCAAATTATAGGCAAAGGGTTGGAATATGGATCATCCCCTGGCGGCGCTAAGAAGACGATAGTTGTAGCTAAACGTCTTGTCAGGATTGAAGGCATGGACTATGTCTTTGAGTTCAGAATGTGGAGGATGGCTGAAGATTGAGGCTTCTAAAGGCTAGAAAAGGCATTATGCGCGTTATAGAAGCCCTATTCGCATCGATTATAATACTTATGGCTATAGTTGCCTCAAACCAGCTGATAGTCTTCCCAAACCCATTTACTTCAAGAACAAGGTCGGATTTAGAGAAGCTAGGCTACAATCTAATGTTTAGACTAGCCCAAGACAAAGTTTTCGAAAGTCTCATCTTAAAGGCTGAGACACGCGAATTAAGAGATAGAAATGAATGGGGAAACGATACCAAAATACTTCTAAGCGGTCTACTACCTGTAGGAGTCTACTTCAATCTTACGGTATATAAAGTTAATCCAGGCTTCAATGACGATAAAAAACTAGAGCAACTCTCCAATCCGATTACGAATGCAGAAAGCGAAGACGTTTTCCTCAGAGGTGGAGACGTAGTCGTAGTCACATACACTTACACTACCAAAATACGAAATGATAACGGTGAATATGAAATAGCTACCCTACTTTTCAACTTGATTTTGACCAGAGGAGGTAGATAGTTTTGACGCATAATGCCAAACACCGTAAAGGGCAGTTTATAGTAGCAGCTGCCATGTTCATAGCATTAATAATACTCTCCATGTCCATCTTGATATATTCGGCAGGCTCAAGATATCAAACACTAGAGAAAGAACCTGTCCGAGAAATAGTACAGACGATAACAGACGACTTCAAAAGAATGCTTACGATAGCATTGGCAGACTACGCTAGAAGTATGATTGAAATCGATTGGTTTGAAGAAGTCATATCTGACTGGGCTGAGAAAACCCAATACTGCTACTCAGGAATGGGTCTTCAGTTAAGCACGTACGTGGAAGACCTCACATATCAGGCTTCAGACTCCTTCTTCCAAATCAGTGTAGATACAATGTTGAAAATGAATATTACAAGCCTAGGCTTCTACGGCTATGAATACCCGACCAGTATACACCTAACGGCGGGGAAACAATACTCAAAAGCCTTCCTCGACGGAAGTGGAGCAAACTATACGCTTAAAGAGCTTAACATCACACTGCAAGCCAATAGGGAAGACTACTTACCAGCATCGGATCTAGTTATAACGGGTGTCGACATAATTATGCACTACTATTCCAACGAAGATGTGGTAGCTCTCGGAAAACGCTCAGAACCAAAGAGTTTCACGGGTAAAAGTGTTACCCTTACTCTAGAAGTTTCAAATATGGATATGATAATTGTACATGTAATGACAAAAGATAGCGTAACAGTATACGATGTAAAAGATAATACCAGCAGTTATACAAGGGCTCACGGGTATACTGGGCCTCCTAGTATTGAAACATGGTACTTACTAAACCCACAAAATGGTATTCACGAAATCAACGTTATAATGAATAATGATATTAAATCGGGCGGAGTAGTCTGTGCATTCAGCTTGAAAAACGTGAACACCACTGATCCTATTGGTGCTACTTCTCAAAGCAATGGTGGATTAAAGAAAGCGTCGTTTTCCATCGACACAGAATCTGATAATAGCTGGATAATCTCAATTATAGGTACGCAAGACAATGTTAATATTACGGCAGGTCAGCCGGTAATTTGGAGTTTTAGGTCTAAAGATAAATATGCTTCAGATGGGACTTATATGATGGCTCTTACAAAAGGCTCTTATACTCAATCTTGGAATTTTAGTAAAGCTACCGAATGGTCCGCGGTCTCTGTTGAAGTTAAAGGTAGAGATAATAAGCAACAATATCGCAAAAGTATTGATATTAGTGATTTTTTCGACATACAAATTGTTAGCGGTGAAGGAATATACAAGATAGTGTTGAAGAAGAACTTTGATACCAAGCTTTCAACGTCAACGGCATATGTATTTAAGTATGAAATAAGGGTGACATTCGTGGATAGTAGAGGCATTCAAGGAACTTTAACGTTTGAATTTCCATATCCGTAAAGCTGAATATTGAATTTTAAGGTAGACATATAAGCGTTTTTGGGATTTTCTCCAATTTGGAAGATATTCTATTTGTTTAGAATCCCAAAAAAACATAATAAATACTTCTTGTATTTCTATAAATGTAGATGGGGGTTAATGTGGAGGAGAAGCCTTTAATCTTCAGGATTTATCCCTTTACCGCTATCCGTGAGTATGTAGCTGGGCTTATGATTCTCATTCTGGGGTTTAGAATGTTCTCCTTCATATCTTCAACCGTAACCGATATAGACGTGGCTTTAACATTAGCCTTCATAATAACGATTCTAGCCGTTTGGAGGGTTAAAGAAGTCAGACTCAACATCAGAGGCATAGTTAGAATAATACTCTTATTTTTAATAGTCTTATCCCCAGTCATAGCCGTAAGACTCGTCGAATTCTACAGACCGCCAACCTGGCTTCTAGATATATGGAACAACATAGTCTACAACTTCAACCTCTTCACCAAAACCCCCGTTGCATTCCCAGCGTTGGTTACAATAGTCTTCGTAATAGGTGGAACAGCAATACTATACGGCGTTGCAATAACCCTAGGCTACAAGATAATCTTAACAGACCGCGATATAACGCTCGAAAGGTCACTACCCATGGGGGCGGAGTATAAAATACCCATAGACCACATACTGAACATAGAAGTAGTCCAATCGATGATGGGTAAGCGTTTAAACTACGGAAACGTCCTCATAGTAACAAACGGACTGGGTACCGTACTACTACCTCAGATAGAAAGACCCCTAGAATTCAGAAGCCTCGTAATAGAAAGGTACAATAAGCTTAGAACATCAGCAGAATCTATAAACGAAGCTGGAATCACCCTGAGAGCATACCCGATGAAGAATGTACAAGTGACTGAAGAATCCGTATGCCCTATATGTTTAAACCCCATGCTATCATCCCCCTCAAACGAAGTATACATCTCCATATGCCCCTTCTGCCTAACCGTATTCCACTCACGCTGCCTACAAGTATGGATGAACGAGAACGGGTACAACTGCCCAATTTGCGGGAGGAGGCTTAAACCAGCATGATTGAACAACTTTTAAATATAGGTGTAATTCAAATAGAAGGTGATAGTTCTTGTCCAAGAAAATAATACAACGCATGAGAACTCTCTCTTCCATATTCAGGAGATCAGCACCAGAAGTGGTGAAAAAACAAGTTAAACTACCCTATACATTCAGACCGATACTACCAGAGTATAAAATAATCGAAACATACTGGATTAAAGAACCCTTCTCAAAAATAACCATAGCCTCAATGCCCGAGCTCGGCGGAGCAT
>Ga0105163_1000867_pt1 | contig 16973 bp, 17 predicted proteins | sample JNZ110809AmetaG_FD_81531 | JGI IMG/M metagenome (GOLD analysis project Ga0105163, IMG submission 81531) | Hot spring microbial communities from Jinze hot spring, China to study Microbial Dark Matter (Phase II) - JNZ 110809A | ecosystem: Environmental > Aquatic > Thermal springs > Hot (42-90C) >... | reverse complement strand
GCTGTAAACCACCCAAAGAGGCGTAAACTCTGAACGGGTTGCTGGCCTTAAGGTAGACTTCGCCGCCCATCACCACATCCCACTCGTCGAGGCTGCCAGCTTCCTTAGCCACTTCGACGTTGACGGAATCTCCCTCGCTCAACGCGAGCCCAGCCTCCCGGAGAACTCTCTCAGGGATCTCGACCTCCACCTCCCCCCACTCGGCTTCCAGCGCGATGCGCGCAACTCTAGCGTAATCTAGCCTGGAAATTTTCCCTACTCGCGCGATCATAGATACTGTGAAGCTGCATAATGAGGACTATTTATAGGCTTGCCTTCCTGACGGCTCAGAGCAGGATGTGGGCTGACGTCTTCGAAGTCGAGGAGATCGATCTCTTCGGCCGAATAGGGCGTCTCTACACGCGTAGAGGTGTTGTCGAGACGCCTACGTTGACACCTGTCATCAACCCTGCGAAACCCGTTCTCGAGCCTAGCAGGATCAGCAGTCTCGGCTTTCCGATGCTGATGACGAACTCCTACATTATACTGCGCAACTACGGGGAGCTAGCTAAGGAGGTTGGAGTACACGGGATTCTGGGAGTCCAGAATCCCGTGTTCACGGATTCGGGCGCTTACCAGCTGATGGTTTACGGGAAAGTGGAGGTGAGCCCCCGTGAGATTGTCGAGTACCAGCTGGACATAGGGTCGGACATCGGGGTTGTGCTGGACATACCCACGAGGAAGGACACGCCCTACGAGCAGGCAGCCCGAGAGGTAGACGAGACCATCAAACGTGTACGCGAAGCTCTGGAGCTGGACTTGAGGGGCATGCTTCTCGTAGCTCCGGTTCAAGGAGGCACTCACACTCCTCTCGTCGCCTACGCTGCGAGCGAGCTGGCCAAGCTCCCCGCCAGCCTCTACGCGGTTGGAGGACCTACGCAGCTGATGGAGGGGTACGATTACAAGGAGCTTGTCAGGCTGGTTATGACCGCTCGACTTAACCTCCCCTGGGGCGCGCCCCTCCACCTGTTCGGAGCTGGTCACCCGATGATGCTCGCACTCGCTGTCGCTATGGGTGTCGATACCTTCGATTCGGCATCTTATGCTCTCTACGCTAGAGATGATCGCCTCATGACGCCCTCAGGGACGCTAAGGCTATCGGAGCTCAGCGAGCTGCCGTGCAGCTGCCCTGTATGCTCTAAGTACTCTGCGCTCGAGCTGAGAAAGACTCCCAGACAGGAGAGGGTAGCGCTGATAGCCGAGCACAACTTGCACGTGCTCTCCGGCGAGCTGAGAAGGATACGGGAAGCTATAAGAGAGGGTAGGCTGTGGGAGCTCGTAGAGAGAAGAGCGTCAGCTCATCCCGCGCTGATGGATGCCCTCAGAGAGTTCGTAAAGTACGTGCGATTCATCGAGAGAAAGCATCCGGCGACCAGGCAGCCAGTCCGAGGAATTTTCTTCCTGAGTTCACTCAGCAGGTACAGGCCAGAGGTCGTAAGGCACCAGGAAAGGCTGTTCAGTAGGTTTGCGAGAAAGCAGGATCTCCTGCTCCTGTTCGAGGAGACTCCGCAGAAACCCTTTACTCGGTTCGGGCTCATTAAGGAGATTCTTGCGGATGAACCAGGGCTGACGGATCTCTGCGACCCTGCTGTCCTATCTCTGGCATTCTCCGTGATACCTCTCGAGCTTGACGGAGTGTACCCCTTGTCGCAGTACGAGGCTTCAAGACGCATCTTGGACTCGAGCGCTGAGGAGATAGTCTCTGACGTCGTCTGGTACGTTCTCAACAAGGGGTACAGGGGGGTAGTGCTAGTGCACTACTCCCTTCCGGAGAGGGTGGTTAGAAAGATGGGAGAGCTCTTCAAGAGCGAAGAAATAGTGTTCGTGCCGATCCTGCTCGAAAACTACCAGGAAGCTTTGAGAGAACACAGAGAAGTCGCGGCTAGAGTGCGTGCAATCGTCGAGAGTCTCAGCGCTTTCACACGTGATAGGAGGGGGGCTCCCGCTCACGCGTAATCTCGCTTAATCTCCGCTGAATCTCTTCAATCCTCCTTTCCAGAAGCACCGCTTCTTCTCGAAGCTCCTCAGTGTCTACGCTCAGTGAGAGGAGCTTGTTCGCGACCTCTATAGCCTTGCTGGCAGCGAGGGGGTCAGGCCTATCGGGGGAGGCGTAGGGCAGTATCGCTACAGCGGAACTGTCGTACGCTTCGTAGAATGTGAGCATTAGCGCGAGCGGGCCTACGATCCCAAGACCTTCTTCGATCACTTTCAGCCAGCCTAAATCGTTCGAATGCTTCTCAACGTACTTCCTCGTCGGCGCTATTCGTACCGAGTCGTCGTTTTCAGCTGCAAACCGCTTGTCGAGACCCCCGAAGAGTATCGTCTCTTCAACTCCAGCCTTTAGCGCGTACTCTGCGAGGGCTAGCGGCACCCTACTCAAGTCGCGCTGCGCGAGAGGCGTATTGGTGACGAACAAGAGGTAGTCGTCCTTAAGGTGGAGCTCATAGGGGGCTGCGACGCTGTTCTTTACTACAGAGACGAATGCAGGCATGTCAGGCGTTAGCACGATGCCCACCCTCCTGGTACCGAGCTTGTCGGCAATATAGCGGGTAGCTATCCAGCCGACATGACCCACGCCGTGGAAGCCCGAGATTAGAATCCTCGCTTCTACACGCTCTGTGAGCACCAGCCTAACTCTACCGATCTCCTCTACGATCCTTGCCAAATCGGCTCATTGAGAGTGCGAGCTAAAGCTTAAGCCTCTTTCGCTGCGGGGCCCGGAGAAACAGTTAAAAAACCGGTTGTCGAGCGGGTTTGGAGGCGACCATGGGGGTTTACCACGGAAACGATCTGAAGAAAATCACGGGAGGCGTGAAGGGGAGACACGTCAAGGTGAAAAGGAAGTACTGGATTGGCCGGTACCCGACCCTGACTACCATCGGTGAGAAAACTTCCGTAAGAATCACCCGCACGAAAGGCGGAGGGGTGAAGATCAGGGTTAAAGTTGCGGCGGAAGCGAACGTCTACGTGCCCAAGGAGGGAAAGACTGTGAAGGCTAAGATCATCAAGCTCATCGATAATCCAGCCGACCGGAACCTGGCTAGGAGAGGCATTTTAACCAAGGGGGCTTTGATACAGACTTCTGTAGGTAAAGCGAAGGTAACTTCGAGGCCCGGACAGGACGGCGTGGTGAACGCTGTTCTCGTAGAGTGATCCGCGCCGGTGCTCACGGTTGAAGAAGAGGGAGGGTTTTATCATCTGGCTTGCCTATTTCGACGCCAGGCACCCGAGGAGTAAGGGGCGCCGCGTGCCGAAAGCCCTAGCAGTTGAGAAGCCGACTCTCTCTGAGCTCGAGGAGGCTGCTAGAAAGGCTGGCTTCCAGGTTCTTGCTGTCGAGAGTAACGCCAAGTACCCTGCTTGCTGGTTCGAGGAGCCTGGGCGCATCCTAGTCCGGGCCGAGGGGAGGAAGAAATCCCAGGTAGTTACGATCATCGCAGAAAAGCTTGTCGAGGTGAGGAAGGCTAAGCAGCTTCAGCGACGGAAGCCTTGAGGAATCTCTGAATCTCTTCGCGGACAACCTCTGCGACGATTTTCCCGTCCACTTTCCCTCGAACCTTCTCCATAACTACGCCCATGATCTTCCCGAAAGCTTTCTCACCCTTCTCGCGCACGTACCCTGCGTTCTCTGCAATCACGCCTGCAACTATCTCGCGCAGCTTCTCAACGCTTAGGGCTGTCACACCTACCTTAGTGACAGCCTCATCCACGCCCTCTTCCGGGTTTAGAGCAAGCTCCTTAAGCACATCGGGTATCGCTTCCTTCGCTATCCGCCCTTCCACCACGAGCTTAAAGAGGGCAGCAAGGTGCTCCTCTGGCACGTTCTCCACGGGGACACCCTCTCTACGTAAGCTCACCATGGTGTTGGTCAGTGTACTAGCCACCAGAGTGGGTGGGGCGCCGGTTTTGGTGACTAACTCTTCAAAGAGGTAGAGCTGCTGAGTGTCGAAAAGCATCCACGCAATGCTCTCCGGCAAGGAATACTTCTCGCGTAGCTTCTCTAGGGTCTTCTCAGGCGGTTCAGGAAGCTCTAGGCGCAGCTTCTCGAGCCACTCCCTGTCCACGCGTACGGGCCGTACGTCGGTCTCGGGGTACATCCTCGCACTACCTGGTCTCGGCCGCATGTAGCGGGTCGTACCGTCGGGGTTCGCGGCACGCGTCTCCTCGGGAACGCCGCGCAGAGCCTCGACGGCGCGCTCCCAGGCTGCTCTTAAAGCCTCGAGGGCTCTTTCTCTCTTCTCGAATACCAGCACAAACGCGTCTCTTTCACCGCACTCGAGCTTCTTCTTGACGCTGTCCACTTCTTCACCCGTGATTCCGTAGCCAGGGAGCTCGTCGCTGTGGAACAAGCCCCCGACCTCAGCCCTATACCTAGCCCTGTCCGCGAGCTCTGTGCCGAACCTCCTGCCCGGCTGTATTTCCCTTCCCAGAAGGCCAGCGAACCCGGGTAGCTTTAGCGCCAGCGCTACGCCCCCTGCTGCGAGAGCTTGTCTAGCTACCTTTGATCTAGTTTGCTGGAAGATCTCGGTAACCTCCACGGGGTTAAAAGCAAGCATGCTCTCGTCAACGCCCCGCTGCCTGAGCTCATTTCTTATCTCAAGCAGATTCTTCTGACGCAGCGCCTCGTAGAGCACAACCTTCGGGATGAGATCCAGGTACTGCACGCCTTTAATCTCGACCTTTGCACCCCCTTCAACCGACACATTGAGGTCCTGCCTTATCGTGCCCAACCCCCTCTTCACGCGCCCGAGAGACCGAAGCAAGAGGCCTATACGAAGAGCCACCTCGCGAGCCTCTTCAGGGCTTGTGATCACAGGCGCTGTCGCCACCTCTATAAGAGGCACTCCCAGCCTGTCCAGTCTGTAAGTTACAGTTCTCTTCTCCTTATCCTCCGAGACTTTTCTAGCAGCATCCTCCTCCAGGCATATTGTCTGCAAAGGTACAGTCTTATCGCCGACTCTAACTTCGCCGCCCAAAGCTACGAGGAGTGTCCGCTGAAAGCCTGTCGTGTTGGAGCCATCGATGACTATTTTTCGCATAACGTGCAGCTCGTCGACGATGCGCGCTCCCACCATGAGAGCGAACTTTAAGGCCAGCTCTAGAGCCTCTCTGTTCAGCTCGTGAGGAGGCTCCTCGTCGAGCTCCACGAGACAGGTTCTGGAGTTGTAGCCCTCGTAAATGAAGCTCAGGCCCTTCTCGTACTCGAAAAGTGCCGCGGGGTCTATCTCGCCGATCTCGCTCTTAGCCACCCTAAGCCTTCTCCAGACCGTTAAGTCTCCAGGATCCTTAACGATCTCCGTGGGGCAGGAGCAGAAGAGCTTCTCGCGAGTATCGAGCATCTGGTGGATTTCAATCCCGCACTTGATGCCGGGAAGCTCTTTCACCTGCATCGCTCCCACCAGTCAGCCCCAGGATAGGTGGCGAACTCCGACCGGCTGCTCACTTCGTAAGCCAGGTTCTTTGTGAATAGTTTTCTGGCCTCGTCGAGATCTTCTGCTTGACCGAGCACCCAGCTGAGCTTAACGAATGCCGTTTCAGGCAGCATGTCCTCAGCCGGGACAACCCCAGCTCTGAGCAGCTCTACTCCAGTTCTATAAACGTTCATATTCACTCGCCCCCAGAGGCACTGGGTCGTCATCACGACGAAAACTCCTTCCTTCACGAGGCTAGCTATGCTCTCTATGAGGGAAGTGCGCACGTGCCCGAGCCCCGTTCCTTCAATAACGATGCCTCTGTAGCCCCGCTCGCGGAGGTACTCGAAGACGTCGGGCTCCATCCCCGGATAGAATTTAACTAGCGCTACCTTCTCGCAGAACTTGGGGTAAACCTCCACTTCGTCGGCTCTGGGCTTGTACTCTTTCTGCAGCAGAACCAGCTTGCGAGCCGCTAGCTCCACCTTTGCAAGCGGTAAGCTGTTGACGCTCATGAATGCGTCTCTCCGGCTTGAGTGCATTTTCCTGGCACGCACCCCCCTGTGCACGAGCACGTGCTCGTCTCCGGAGCCTCCATGCATAGCTATAACTGACTCAGCGAAGGGGGCTGCAACCGCAGTGAGCGTAGCGCCGATAACGTTCAGCGCAGCATCGCTCGAAGGCCTGTCTGAGGATCTCTGAGCTCCTGTGAACACAACGGGCCCTGGAAGCTGTCTCGCCGCGAACGCTATGGCTGAGGCGCTGTAGTGCATGGTATCAGTACCGTGAGCGACTACCACACCGGCAGGCGCCTCCTTTTCGTAGATCTCCGCGATGCTCTGAGCCAGCTTAGACCAGTGCCTAGGAGTCATATCCTCGCTGAAAATACTGAAAAGAGTCTCCGTCTGCACGACCGCTATATCTTCTAGCTCGGGTATCATGGAGTAGAGCTCCTCTGCGGTGAAATAGGGGTAAACAGCACCGGTGACGTAGTCCACCCTGGATGCGATGGTGCCGCCTGTTCCCAAGAACACCACCTTGGGGAGGTTCCCCTTAAGCGAAGCTTCCCGTGAGGGGGCGAGGGGCTGGGCTTCCGCCGAGTACTGCTCTTCGAGCTTGAGGTCCTCGATCCTGTCGACAGCGACGCCGACGTTGTACCCGTTCTCAAGCTTTAGGATGAGCACCCTGCTGTCGCCAACACGCGGCCTGGGCATAACCAGCCCTTCAAGCTCTAAGCCGTCCCGGAGCTTTACCCTCACTCTCGAGAATAGGCCTGCTCCTGTGCGCTTGAGAAGCCCTATCACCTCCTCTCCATAGCCGCTCAGCTCGTTCACAGGCACCGGAAAGCAAAGGCTCACTCTATTAAAAAACCACTTATGTCGGCCTCGGTTGGTACTGGTGATGAGCTACCCTCACGAGAAGCACAAGGAGAAAAGCCCCAGTGAAATTCGATTCGCATTTGTCACCGTGAGCACTTCTAGGTACGAAGCCAAGAGAGCGGGGAAAGTAGTTGAGGACGAGTCCTTTGCCGTTGCTGCCAGCTTGCTCTCCCAGAAAGGTTTCCCGGTTGTAGCTTACAGACTGATCCCAGACGACTCGCGGCTAATTCTCCGGACTCTAGCAGAGCTCGTGTACAGGGAGGATATAGATGTGATAATTTTCAGCGGGGGTACCGGCCCAGCACCCAGCGATATAACGGTTTTAACGCTCAGGAGTGCTTTCGAGAAAGAGCTGGAAGGTTTCGGCGATGTATTCAGGCTTTTAAGCTTCTTCGATGTAACCTCATCTGCATTCCTCTCATCCGCCACGGCGGGGATCCTCAAAGGTAAAGTAATCTTCTGCGTTCCTGGTTCACCGAAAGCCGTGGAGAAAGCTCTTCAAAGCTTAATAATACCTGAAGCTGGACACCTGCTCAGTCTAGCCCGAAGCCGGTGACGAGCTATGAGCGTCAAAATGGTTGACATAACCGAGAAGGGGGTTTCCTTCCGGCAAGCTGTAGCCCGAGGCTTCATCAAGCTAAGGAACGAGACGCTGGAGGCTATAAAGCAGGGGAGGGTTCCCAAAGGAGACGTGCTGACCGTAGCTAAGGCTGCTGCGATACTCGCTGTAAAGAAAACTTGGGAGATCATCCCCCTGTGTCATCCAATTCCGATAACAGGCGTCGACGTGGATCTGCGCGTTGCCGACAACGGAGTCGAGGCGGTGGTGACGGTGAAGTCTACAGCTAAAACAGGTGTGGAAATGGAAGCCCTCGCCGGTGTCGCAGTGGCTCTTCTCACCGTTTGGGACATGGTGAAAAGCATGGAGAAAGATGAGAGAGGGCAGTACCCAACCACCGAGATCACGGAGATAAGAGTTGTTGAGAAGGTTAAGGAGCCCTCCCGCGAGGAACTCTTCTAGAATCGCCGAGGATCCAGTACTCTCCGTCTTCTCTTCTCTCCAGCTTCCAGACGAAAGCTTCGTGCTTAACTCTCTCCAGGATCTCTGCAAGAGCTGCGAGAGCCTCCCTGCGGCCTCTGGACGCGACTGCTATGAAGAGGACTGGTTCGCCCGGTAGAGCGCTCCCTTTCTTGTGGTAGATGCACACAGAGCGAAGTGCATGCTTCCTAGCCTCCTCTTCTCCTATGCTGGCCAACGCTTCGGTTGAGTGAGGTTCGAGAACCTCGTACTCCAAGTTTTCAACTTGCTTGTCATCGATAACGCTTTTCACCCGACCAATGAAAACCGCTACCGCGCCTACATCGTCGCTCAAACCGCTCAGGAAAGCTTCAAGGTACTTGGCAGGATCGATCTTCTCAACAAAGCCGTAGTTCGAGCCCCCAGAGATTGGCGGCATAACCACGACTTCGCAGCCGTCTCGCAGCCTATCACTCATCTGGGCGGCTTTTCCGTCCACGAGGACGACTGCCTCCCCGCTGCCCAGATACTCGCCGAGCGCGTGGTGCTTCAGCGCTACGGCCTCGAGAAGGTCTCTAACGCTCGACTCTCCTGGCAGCTCTATGATCTCCTCAGAGGTCCCGGCGAGGTCGCGGTATAGCGCGATGTACTTCACGGATACTTTCAAAGAATCACCCCGAGAGCAGGCGCCTCATAAAGTAGCGGTACATTTCAATGTCTTTGACGTAGACGAACTCTCCCTCAGAGTGTATGTTGGTGCCGCTGCGTATCGTCCCGAAAGCTACTACGTCCATGCCTTTCGCATCGAAGTAGGTACCGTCGTTGCCGCCAAGCTCGCCGGCTAGACCCACATCACCTTCGAGCCCAGCATCCCTGTAGGCCTGCCTAGCTGCAGCTAGGACCTCGGATACGAACTCCTCGTTCTTCGCGTACCATCCCCTCTGAGCCGCGACCACCTCGAGCACTGCTTGAACTCTCGAAGTGGCGATCGCCGAGGAGAAGGCCTCGAAAAGCTCGCGTAAACCTTCCTCTACACTCTCCTCAGGGAGGAGCCTCATGTCGAAGCCAGCCCACGCCTCTCCGGGGATTCTGTTGTGCTTCTCAGGCTCTGAGGGAGGAAGCTTCAGTATCGTGAGAGAAAACCTCCCCCAAACCCTGCTCACAGGGCTCCCAGGCGGAGCCGGCAGCCTCGAAAGCTTGCTCGCCCGCTTCACTTTAAAGCTCTTGAGCTCGCTGAGGAGCTCGACAAGCTCTTCTGCAGCGTTTCGAGCCTGATGTGGGTAGCCTGCGTGGCCGGAGCGCCCGGTAACCTTGATCCAGCCCGCTATCACACCGCTAGCTCCGATGCTCACGTACTCGGAACCGGAGTCGACGATGATCACCCTGTCCCACCTGTACCCTTTGTCGAGAAGCGCGCGCACACCCGTTCCGCCAACTTCCTCATCACCGGTGACGACTACTACCGGGTTGTACCGCAACTCGCGCGCGCTGCCTATATCTGCAAGCCCGCAGATGGTGGCAACGATAGCCGACTTGTCGTCGGCAGCCCCCCTGCCGTAAACCTTGCCGCCGATCACGAGAGGTTCGAAGGGGTCGACCTCACGTCCCTCCACGAGCCAAGGGGCTCGAGCTGGAACGACGTCGTAATGCGTGACGAACGCCACCGAAGGCTTTCCTGAGGCTTTCTCCGGCAGGCTGACCAGTACCGTGGGGATTTCGCCTCCGAGAAGGTCCTCTACCTTCACTTCGAGCCCCGCTTCAGCCGCGTATCTGGCGACGGTGTCTGCTGCTTTCCGGTAGTTCTGCCTGACAACCCCTCTTTCGCCAAAAGCGGAGACGGAAGGTATTCGAACAAGCTCCTCGAGAAACTGAACCTGGTCTATCGCCACGGGAAAGTCGTAGTGTCTACTCAGAAATAAGCTTTCCTGAGACGAGAGGACTGTGCCTATAACATCTCGTCGAGGAGGGACCGGAGTCCTTCTACCAGGGAAGGGGCGACAGTGATCTTGGAGACCTGTGATGGGACAGTGTCCGTTGCTACAACTTCTTTTATTCCCGAGCTGAGCATAAGGTCGAGTGCACCCCGAACCATGACAGCGTGAGAGCAAGCGGCGAAAACTCCTGCAGCACCCTGCTTTAGAGCTTCGCGCGCAGCAAGCGCCATTGTCCCTCCAGTGCTCACTATATCGTCGACGATTAAGACATCCCTGCCCCTCACGTCAAAGCTTCTCGGCCGAACTTTCACCTCACCGCTAACCCTGTCGCGCTCCTTCACGATGTAGTCGTACTCGGCTCCCAGGTGCTCTGCCACGGCACGCGCCCTCTCGAGAGCTCCAGCGTCGGGAGCTAGGACGAGAGGGTTGGAGAGCTTGCCCGAGAAGTACTCTGCAATTTCCCTGCTGGGTACAACGTTCCTGTGAGGGATGCTCAGGTACTCCTCAAGTGATGATGGCTTGTGGACGTCGACAACTATGAGGCCGGAGGCGCCAGCGGCTTCAAGGCTCTTCAAGACAACTTTCACGCTGATGGGCTCACCTTCCAGGAATCTCCTATCCTGCCTTGCGTAAGCCAGGTAGGGTACGACCAGGACGACTCTGTCTGGGCTTACCGCCGAAAGAGCCTCCGTAGCGAGTAGGAGTTCCACGAGCCTCTTGTCCTGAGGTGGGTACAGGGATCCTACGAGCACGGCAACACCCTCGGGCTTCTCAGGTATTCTAACGTATGTCTCGCCGTCGGGAAACTCCTTCTTTTCGACAAAGACGAGCCTGTCGCCAGTACCCGCAGCCAGCCTAGCGGCTAAGCCACCTGAGCTTTCGAGCGCGTAGACGGTCATCGGCAACTGTACGCGTGGAAGCTTAAAGTTCTAGCTTTGGCCTTCAGAGGTGCTGTGAAAAGAGCGCGCGGCTACAGCAGCTTCTCCAGAAAAGCGTAGTACAGCTGGCCAGCTGACAAACCCCCATCACCTGGAGGGAGCTTACGCGGGAGGAGGACGGCATCCCTTCCGAGAACTTCCCTAATGCCCTTAACGATATAGCTGTTGACGGCGGCGCCCCCGCTCACCACCACTCTCCTGGCCCCCTCCTCGCGGGCTACCGTGGCGAGAGCCCTCCCCAGTAGCTGCTGAGCGCTCCTAGCTACGTCTTTGGGGTGGAACGAAGCGTAGGCGCCTGAAGCTAGCTCCGCAAGAAACTCCTTCACGAGCACAACTCCCCCCTCTACTTCTATGGGGAGCGGCACAAGCTCTCCTCCCCAGCTAAACTCCTCCAGCGTGATCGCAGGCTCCCCTTCGTAGCTTCTCTCGTGCGCAACCCCGAGTGCAGCCGCTACAGCGTCTAGGAAGCGCCCCGTGCTTGAGGCAAGAGGGGCTTTGCTCGTTTGAGAGAGTGCAGCCATAGCTTCGCTGAACCCCCCGGGGAGGAAGGTGTGGTAACCTTTCTCCACGAAGCTCCTGAACCCCTCTTCGGGGCCCAGGGTTTCCACAAGCGCACCGAGGAGGATCCTCGCAGGGTACTCTGCCGCTCGGTCGCCGCCAGGCAGGGGAAAGTACTCGAGGTGGCCTACGCGGCGGTAGCCAGAGCCGCTTGAAAGATGTATCACTTCGCCTCCCCAAACTTGGCCGTCGTCGCCATAACCTACTCCATCGATAGCGATGCCCACGCTCTCCTCAAGCTTGTGCTCCAGCATTCCCGCTGCTATGTGAGCAACATGGTGCTGAACCTCAAGGTAATCAGCGCACCACTTCTCCGCTAATTCGAGGGCGAAGGCTCTGGTCGGGTAGCCTGGGTGCTTGTCGGAGGCTACCAGCGCTTCTTTCAAGTTTAGCTTGTAGGCGTCCACTAGGAACTCGAGCGCTTCTCGCGTAAAGTCCAGCGTCTCAAGGTTTTCTACGTCTCCGATGTGCTGCGTGGGAATGATGTAAGTTTCAGCGGCTACCGCCGCTGTGTTCATCAGCATGGCTCCGGTGGCTATCCCGCTTCTCTTCACCTCTCTCGGGAGGTTCAGCCATCTCGGCGCGTAACCTCTCGCCCGGCGTATGATGGTTAGGTCGCCGTCGGTGAAGCGAACCACGCTATCGTCCACCCTATTCACGATCTCTCTATCGTGGATCAGGAAGAAGTCGGCAACGTGGCCAAGCCTGCTCAGCGCTTCACTGTTATCCCTGATTATAGGCTCACCGCTCTCGTTACCGCTCGTCATTACGAGAAACTTATCCCTCGTTTCGAGAAGGAGAAGGTAGTGGAGAGGAGTGTAGGCGAGCATAACCCCTAGGGTTTTCAAGTTGGGAGCCACAAGCTTTGAGACGTAGCCCTCCTCCCTCCTTGGCAGGATGACTATGGGTCGAGCCGGACTTTCAAGAACCTCTCGAGCCCTCTCTGACACTTCGACGATTTTCTCAGCGGTCTTGATGTCGAGCGCCATTACCGCGAGGGGCTTCCGCTTCCTCCGCTTTCTAGCTCTAAGCTTTGCCACCACATCGTCCTCCGTCGCCAGCGCCGCCAGGTGAAAACCGCCGACACCCTTCACAGCGACTATGAACTGCTCGTCTACAAGCTTCGCGGCAGTGGATATAGGGTCGCCCTCAACTTCCTCACCCCTTCCATCGACTAGCCGAAGCCTTGGACCGCAGCGAGGGCACGAGATGCCCTGTATGTGAAACCTCCTCAAGTTAGATGGGTCTACATACTCCTTCAGGCACTCGGGACAGAGGGGGAAGTCCTTCCACGACGTGTTACCTCTGTCGTAGGGCGGACGGTAAACGACCGTGAAGCGCGGCCCACACCAAGCACAGCTATGGAAGGGGTAGCGGTACCAGCGGGAATTCGGGTTCAGGACTTCACGTAGACAGTCGCTACAGACTCCGAAATCGGGTGGGATCATCGAAAGCCTAGACTTCTCCGCCTCACTTTTCTCGATAGTAAAGTCCGAGTACCCTCTCGGCTCCTCTGGAAAAATCACCATCTCCTCTATTTCTGAAGCTTTCGGGGTTTTCTCGCGGAGCGCGCGAATAAAGTCTTCGAGAGCTGCACCATCCCCCTCGATCCATATCTCTACCTCAGCGCCGCCGAGGTTTTTCACGTAACCTTTCAATCCGAGAGACTTCGCCAACCTGTAGACGTGGGGGCGGAAACCCACCCCCTGAACTATCCCAACAACCCTCACCCTAAGAGCCATTCCTCTCGCCAGCCCCGAGTAGTTTGCTGTACTGCCTCCTCGCTCTCCTTATCCCGCCTCTCAGGCTGTACGCGGTGAAGCCTAGAAGCCTAAGATTGTGGGCGATCTCGCGGCTAAGCCCTCCCTCGTCGCACACCACCACGTACGTCCTATCCCGGCCCATTCTCTGGGCAAGCTCGACGACGCGCTCAGCATCCACGTTAATGCTTCCAGGTATGTGCCAAGCAGAATACTTTTCGGTTGGTCTCACGTCTAGCACTACGCTTCCTCTCGGCAAGCTGTCGATATCCACGTTGGGAATCGCCAGGTCGTCCCAGCTGAGGTCTCGAAGGTTAAGCACTTCCATAGAGCCTAAGATGCTCTCGAAGTGTCGCGAACCCACCTTGCTCTCTTCCACTAGCACCTCTTCTAAGCTACACGCCGTCCTAGGCTGGTAGGAGTAGGCTCCGCAGATTTCTCTCACTAGCGACGCCTCCTCGTAGACCCCGATCTCTCGCGCCAACCTTATGATTTCCTCTTTGTCGAACCCTATCAGAGGCCGGAGAACCGGCATCGCTACGGCCCTGTCAATAGCGTGGAGGTTCACTAAGGTTTGGGATGACACCTGGCCTAGGCTCTCGCCCGTCACTATCGCGTGAGCACCTATCTCCCGGGCGATAAGCTCGGCTGCTCTATACATAAACCTCTTGAGAACCACGCCGAGCACTCTGTGGTCAACTTTCCTGGCGAGATCCGCTAAAAGGGGTCGGAAATCCGCAACGTAGAGTTTTGGGGAGTAACCGTAGCTCCAGTTGTCTGCCATCACCTTAGCAACCCTAGCCGTGTAGAGTTTTGCCAGCTCTCCTCCCATGTTGCAGAAGAGGTAGTGCACTTCAGCCCCTCTCTTAAGCATGTACCAAGCCGCTACCGCGGAGTCGAAACCCCCCGAGATGAGTGCAAGAACACGCCCTTCTGAGCCTACTGGGAGACCACCGTAGGCTTGCACCACCTCCGTGTAGAGGTAAGCCCTCCTTCCTCTCACCTCAATGTACGCCGTCACCTCAGGCTTCTCGAGGTCTACCCCCGCAGAGTAGCGGAGGAGCCTGGATCCAACCTCGCGCTCTATATCTCTAGAAGTGAAAGCGCTTACTCCAATCCTCCTCGCCCTAACAGCGAAGGTTTTCCCTCGAACAGCTTCGCGAAAAACCTCCTCGCTGATGCTCAGCAGCTCCTCCAGCGTGCTGTACTCAACCTCTACGGCAGGCGATAGGGACCAGATGCCGAAAACCCTTCTGAGCAGGGGTACAGCCTCCCGCCCCGAGTAAACAAAGATTCTCCCGAAACCTCTCTCAACTCTAGCTTCGATGCCGCCCGACTTCAGCGCGCTGCGCATATTTCTTATGAGTATGGCTTCGAACTTCTCCCTGGTCCTCCCCTTCAGCGTGATCTCGCCGAGCCTAACCAGGATCAACTCTCTGAAGCGCTCCCGCGTAATACCCACAGTTAGGTATATCGAGCTGGCCTGTAGTAAAGATTACTGGGTTAGGATATGGAGATCGTTCTCGGAGTCTGGGACTTTATCCTACTCGTTGTAGGCTTCGTGGGCCTAATGCTCCTCCTCATCATCATAGCTCTCGAGTACCACTACTGGCGCACCCGCAGACGCGTTAAGCGAGTACTGGTAGAGCCCAAAGCCTAAAGCGCTCAGAAGCGACGGCCTAAGTCACCTCTCCTTACGGGTTCAAGTCATCATCGCGAGAATACTTTAACATGCCACAGTTAATACGCTTTCCGCGGGACCCGTGAAAACCGACTCATGCAGATCGGCGAGCGCAAAGGCCCTCTCTGTTGTCAGTGTTCCAAACCGCTTAAGCACCTTCTCCACCTTCCCTCTTAGCGGCTCTGATTCAGGGAGCTTCGGAGCTCCTCTCTCGGCGGCGCTCTGAAGGGCTGCAACAATTTTTTCGTGAAGAGTAGTGTTAGGAGGCTGCCAGCGGCGGGGGACCACCCTCGCCACCCTCCCCCCGTCGTCGAAGTCGATGACCAACGCCGCCAAGCCGTACGAGCTGTTCACGTCTAAGCTGATGATCCGTTTAACCCCCGAGGCGGGGTGAAGGTTTAAAGCTGCTGTGCTGACCGCAGCTACCAGGAGGCCGAAAGGCGGGCCCTGGAGGCGAAAAACCTATGAAGGGGGAGGTGGGCAAAGGCAGTCGAGGCCCGGGTGGTGTAGCGGCTAGCATGCCAGGCTGTGGCCCTGGTGAACCCGGGTTCGAATCCCGGCCCGGGCCCCATACTATCTATCACGCTAGTTGAAGTCGGCTTGAGCGTAAGGAATTCCCTACTGCTCCAGCTTTCATCGCGTTAGATGGTAGGCTGGCTGCACTGGCTTAGGGATAGGTTTTTAACGCGGCTTTCAGCTGGGGGGTCGAGGGGCACGTGATTACGAAAGCCGACATAGAGAAGAAATTGCGCGCACTGTTCAAGGGGTCGGACTCTCTCGATGTGAAAATCGAAGACAAGAAGGTGCGTGTGAGTTTTAGTGGTGTCGGCGAGTCTCCCAGCGAGCTGCTGACCAAGATAGGTGACTTCGTTTCAGCTTTGAGCAGAACTGAGGGGCTTAACAACATCGACGTTATAGTAAGCATGGAGGGGAGTGCTTATGGCGTTGAAATAGAACTCTACTGATTCTTTACTTAAGCGTAAAGATCCTGACAATGATCTTCATCAAAAGTTTTGCCGCTAGCGCGGATGTCACGTTACTGACGTCGAGAACGGGGTTCACTTCAACTAGGTCAAATCCTATTACTCGCCTGCCGTGAGCTTCAAGAAAACGGTCGAGTACCTGGGCGACCTCTTGGGGGTAAAGGCCGAGCGGTTCGGGAACTCCTACGCCTGGAGCGAAAGCAGGGTCTACGACATCTATATCTATGGAGAGGTAGATCCTCTGGCTGCTCTCGAAATCCTCGAGCAGCTCCTCGACCCTTCTCACCACTCTCACCCGACTGCAGGAAGCTAGGAAGGAGTACTCTTCCTTAGACAGTGCTCTAGGTTTGAAGTAAGTAATTCTCAGATCGCTATTCTCCTCGAGCAATCTTCGCATCACGGTGGCGTGGCTATACTTGGTGCCGAGAGGGTACTCGTCCCTCAGATCTAAGTGGGCATCTAGGACGAGCAGATGAGTAGTGCCGAGAGTGGATAGCGCAGCTTTAACTGAGGGGAGCGTTACCAGGTGATCACCTCCTATGAGAGCCAGTATCTTACCTTTCGAAAAGACTTCCGAAGCTACCCGGTAGAGAATCCCCATGAATGAGCTGAAGTCCACCTCTAGGGGCAAGTCGCCTGCATCGTAGAAGGGGGCATCCTCGGCATCCATCTCTAGCTCAAAGTCGAAGGTTTCGAGCTCTAGGGAGATTTCGCGTATCCTTCGCGGCGCAGCTCTCTGGCCTGGAACTGTGGTTGCGGAGGAGTCGAAAGGCGCTCCTACCACGATCAACCTGCTCTCTTCAGGTTTACTCTCCCTTCCGAAGAGCGGTGGCGCTAGCCTGCGGGTAAACATCTCAAGCTCGGGATTCGTCTTCAGCATCGGCAGTCCTGCTGAACATTTAAATTATTCCTTTTCGCCATACCTGTGACCGTCTTTTCTATGAGGCATGCGGGTGGATGAACATGTCGGGTGCGAGTTCCCTATAGAGATTACTTCCGCGATTTTAAACCTTCACCCCGCGCGGAGGCGCCGCTACACCGCTCTACTAGAGCATAAGAAGAGAGAAAATCATTTAGCGAGCTCTCAGCTCGGCATAGCCTCCTCCCGTGCCCGCCTGATTGTCTCATCGAGGAGGCTGCCCACCTGAAAAGTGGAAACACCCTCTGCGATGACCTTCACTTCCCCTGGGGGGGATGAGGCGCTTTGCCGCCAGCGCTAGGGTAGCCTCTTCGGCGCCTATGCTGCCGTAGAACATCAGCTCAACCCAAACCTCG
>Ga0105163_1000862_pt1 | contig 17049 bp, 8 predicted proteins | sample JNZ110809AmetaG_FD_81531 | JGI IMG/M metagenome (GOLD analysis project Ga0105163, IMG submission 81531) | Hot spring microbial communities from Jinze hot spring, China to study Microbial Dark Matter (Phase II) - JNZ 110809A | ecosystem: Environmental > Aquatic > Thermal springs > Hot (42-90C) >... | reverse complement strand
GAATAAGTTATCGTTTCACCATAAGGAATTTTCATCGTCTCACGCCAAACCTTTTTTTGAAAATCAGTTCCAATCAAATCAATCGGCAAGTCAAATTTTTTTAATTTTCTCGCAAGGTAAAGTTTAATTTGCTCAATCGCATCTTTGTTTTCTTTTTTGCTCTCAACAATTTCATACTCGTTAAAATGCTTTTTGATCCATGATTTGAACTCGCTTGAAGAATTAAGTGTGAGAGAAATTTTGCAGACACCTTTTTCAGATGAAGCAATATAAATAATGCCGATGTTTGTTTCAAAAGAAGTGCAATAGAGCATAAAACCCCCTTACAATAATTTTTTCAAAATTTCAACCCCGAGATAGAAGGCAAAAGCAAGGATTATTATCCCCGAAACCCGATGAAAACGAGCAATTGTTTTGGTTCTGAATTCCACAAAGTTGTGAATAAACCTCAAAAGAAGATAAAACCATAACACAACGCCAAAGCCAACTCCAAGAGCGAAGAAGAAATTGTCAAACGAATTTCCAATTAAATTTGTTGATTGAACAAATCCAGCAACCGTTATCCAGAAAATTATAAAAGTTGGATTCAATGCGTAAAGCAACGCACCAACTAAAAAAGTGTTGTGAATGTGATGCTTTTTAATGAAACTTAATTTGCCATTTCCATTGCCACTGTTGTTTAAAAATTCGCCGTTGTAAATTTTCTTTGGATGAACGATCAAATTTCTCAATCCGAAAACAAGAAGAATTAAAAATGCAAAAATTTGAACGATGATATTTCCAAGCGAATGTTCAACAATTGCACCCATTCCGAACATAGCCAGAAGGCAATATAAAAATTCCATCGTAGCCGAGCCAACGCCAGTCCAAAACGCTGGCTTAAAACCATCACGCATCCCTTTCGTTAGAATTGTCAGATTTATCGGACCGATCGGAACGGATATAACTAAACCGAGAATTATTCCAGCAAGAAGCGCTATCATTAAATTTGATTAAACATTTGGTTTTTTTGTGGAATTTTTCAGCACAGAATTTAATTTAAAATACAGAATTACTCAATAGCATACAAATAACCGTCTTTTGAACCAACGAGCAAAACTCCATCAACAATCACAGGCGAAGCGAAAGCCCTATGCGGTAAATCAAAAGCCGACTCCATCTTTCCAGTTCTTCGGTTAAGTTTATAAATGCCTGAATAAGTTGCGGTATTTACAGCCGAATAAACATAATCACCAGCCACGACAGGCGAACTCCATAGAGATACTTCGTCAAGAGCAATTTTCCACAAAAGTTTTCCATCGTGAGAAACTATGTAAAGAGCACCATCGGCTGAACTGAAATAAATTGCTTTATCATCAACCGCTGGCGTCTGCGTTATTTGTCCTTTTATTTGGAATTTCCATTTGACCCAGCCAGAGCGAGAATCAACGGCGTAAAGTTTTCCATCATTTGAACCAAAGAAAACCGTGCCACCAAAGACAACTGGCGATGAATTTATCATCCCTTCTGTTGAAACAATCCAGATAAGATTTCCAGTTTTTGAATCAACAGCATAGAAATTTTTATCAAGAGAACCAAAATAAATTTTTCCATCGGAATAAGCAGGCGATGAATAAATTGCTTTTTGCGCCTGAAACTTCCACACAAGATTTCCATTTAAAGCGGAAACAGCGTAAAGAACTCCTTCGCCAGAGCCAAAATAAACAATACTATCAACAATTATTGGCGAACTCATAAGCCATCCCTCAACTTTGAATTTCCAAATCACTTTGCCTGTCCGTGCATCAAGACAGTAAAAATTTTTATCGTTTGAACCAAAATAAATTCTTTCCGTTTGAGCATTTGAAACTTTTTTGTTTTGAATTCTTAAAAATGCTGGCGATGTTTCAATTGTGTTGCCTGTTTTGAATTTCCATTTTAATTCTCCCGCTTTCAAATCAACAGCGTAAAAATATCCATCGTTTGAGCCAAAATAAACCGTGTTATCCACGACAGCAGGCGTTGAATAAATTGTTCCATTAGTTTTGAAACGCCATCTTAATTTCTCAAGCGTTGGCAAATTTTTTCCTGAATAAGTTCCCGTATGTGCGACATTATAACGATAAACCCACGAATCAAAAAGCAGAATCAAAAGAAACGCAAAAAATGAAACTTTAAATTTCATCATTCCCATCAATTATTGTTCATCAATTTTTCACTTCTTGCGACAACGACAGCCGCAGTTGCTTCACCTGTGATATTTACGACCGTTCTGCACATATCAAGAATTCTATCAACACCGAGAATAAGGGCAATTCCTTCTGCTGGGATATGAATGGCTTTTAAAATCATGACAAGCATAATTATTCCAACGCCTGGAACTGGAGCTGTTCCGATTGAAGCAAGAGTTGCAGTAAGAACTATGGTAAGTTGCTGTGTTATGTCAAGATTAAATCCATAAACTTGTGCGATGAAAACAGAAGCGACGCCTTGATATAAAGCTGTTCCATCCATATTGATCGTTGCTCCAAGTGGCAGGACAAAACTTGTTATTTGTTTTGGGACGCCGAGATTTCTTTCAGTGCATTCAAAATTTACTGGCAAAGTTGCTGCGCTTGAACTCGTGCTGAAAGCGATTATCTGGGCTTCTCTCATCCCTTTGAAAAATTTTATCGGGCTCATCTTACCCAAAAACTTAACAGCGAAAGAATAAACTCCAAAAAGATGGATCGCTAATCCAATCAAAACAGTCAAAATATACCACAAAAGCGTTGATAAAATTCCGAAGCCAAATTCAGCAACTGTTGCAGAAATCAAAGCAAAGACGCCATAAGGAGCGATTTTCATAACAAGATCAACCATTTTTATCATCGTATCGCTAACTCCATCAAGAAATTTTATAACTGGCTCCGACTTACTTTTATCAATCATCGTCAATGTAATGCCAAAAATCACAGCGAAGAAAACAATTTGAAGCATGTTTCCATTTGCCATCGCATTAATAGGATTTGTCGGGACAAGATTTACGATAAAATCAACGACATCAACGCCAAGCTCCTGTTGAATTTTTTCAGAAATATCCGCTTGATATTCGGATGCAATTCTATCTCTTATGTCAGGTGAAATTTTATGCCCAGGTTGGATAAAATTTGCAATCAAAAGCCCGATAGTTATAGCAAGTAAAGTCGTCACAAGAAAATACCCGAGTGTTTTTCCGCCAATTCTTCCAACTTTTTTGATGTCTCCCAAACTTGCTGCACCAACAATCAAAGATGCTATCACAAGTGGAATTGCAAGAAAACTTAAAAGCCGAACGAAAATCGTCCCAATTGGTTTTATCTCTGTTGCAATCGTTTTTACTTTTTCAACTGCAACGATGTTTTCAAATTTTATTATTTGCGTTTGTCGGAAGTTTTCATTTGAGGAAGTTTTATAAAAAAGAAGAATTGCTTTTGATTTTTCCGATGCTGGTAGATCACGGAAAAATTTTATTATTTTGCTTTGGTCATCGGATGTAAATTCTTTTCGTGTTTCAGATAAAATAAATTCTGCTTTATCCCATCTTTCAACGATTGATTTCGTTTCTGCGTTTTGAGTCCTTGTTGTTATTTTGATTTTGTGAGTGTCAATGCTAAAAATTACTCCGAAAATTGCACCAAGAACAAGGGCAATGATGATTTGCGTGTGAATTGGAATTTTCCTTTTCAATAGCATTGTGAAATTTTTTAAGTTTTCGGGAAATTTTATCGGCTCAAAGGCTCAAGGGTTCAAAGGTTCAAATATCAGGCTCACTCTGGGATTTTATTCCTTTCAAAATTTCTTCAAGTTCTTCCTTTATGCTTTTTCTTTTCGGTTTCACAAACTTCGGACCCTTTAAGCGTGAAGATTTCATATACTTTATCAAATTTCCAATCATCCCGCTTATCTGACGACATTGAGATTTAAGAGCGTTGTAAGTTTCGCTGTTGATATAACCTTGATCAAATGCGATATCAAGTTGAGCTCTAACTTCACCGCAAGAACCTTTAGCAATGTAAAGAAATTGAATGAATTCAACATTCGTTCCTCGTTCAAATCCTTCTGCAATGTTTGACATTATTGAAACGGATGCACGCCGAATTTGGTCAACAAGCGCTTTATCTTCGGAAAACTTATCTTTGCGAGTTATATTGTAAATTTTCTTCGTTAAATCTCGTGCCTTTTTATAAATGTTCAATTCCTCAAAACTTTTCATCCGTTCAACTTTTTAACTTTGAACCTTTGAGCCCTTGAACCTTTTGAACCGTTAAACCAACTTTATCTTATTCTTCCATTCTCAAGTTCATCAACCAATCTATCGGCGTTGTAAATATGTTTCAATGCCTCAATTATACCCTGAACATGAACCGCAACTGCTCTATTTTTCTCATCAACATAGATGAAATCACCGGGCAAACTTTCAATGTTTCCGTCAAAAATTAAACCGACAACTTCAAGATTTTTATTCACAACGGGACTACCGGAATTCCCGCCGATTATATCGTTTGTTGCGACAAAGTTAAGAGGCGTGCTTAAATCAAATGTTGAAGGTGGATTTTTCCATCTCTCGGGCAAATCCCAATCTCTTCTTTCAGTGTCTTTAAACGAGTAATGCCTGTCATACAAGCCATAAAATGTTGTAATCGGTGGTGCAATTGTTCCGTTATATTCATAACTTTTCACAACTCCATCAGCAATTCTCAAAGTAAATGTCGCATCCGGTGGGATTGATGTCCCGTAAACATCAAAGATAGCTCTTCCAAGAAGTTGAAGTTTTGCTGACTCTTTTGAGGAAATTTGATTGTATTTATCACGAACTTCTTTTGCCCGAGCTCTTGTCTTCACGACAAAAGAAATAAATGGATCATTTGAATTTAAAATTGCATTCGGATCGCCTTCAAGAAGTGAGTTAACTTTTTCTTTGTCAGTTAAAATGGTTGAATTAAGTAAATCATCAACCGCTTGTTCAGGCGACTTACCTTTCAAAAGAGCATTGAACGCTTGATTTTTTTCTCCAAAAACGGACTTCATATAATTGAGTTGATAAACAAGAATTGCTTTTTCAAGTTCGGGTTCAATTTCGGTCGGGAAAATTCTTGCTTTTGTTGTTTTGAGACGTTCTCCTTTGTAAGCATCGGCTCTCTGATCTTCGGGCAATTTCATTTGTTCAGCATATTCAACAAGATCATTTGCAACTCTGAAATAAACACTTCTTCCCGTTCCGGTGAAATTATACGCTTGAAGTTCATTAAACAACTTTGCTTTTTCAACCTGATACTTTGCGATCTCATCCCAAATGTTTCCGTATTTTGATTTAAGCGATGGATTGTTCAAAACCGCATCTTTAAATTTTCTTTCAAAATCACGCTTTCTTGCCATCAAATACGGATCACGCAAACCAGCAAGTCGCCCGGTATATGCTTTTTGAGAGTTTGAAAAACTAAATAAACGAGTTTGATATTTTAATTTCTTTTCGGGATGCTTTGCGAGAAAATCTGAGTAAATTCGCACGAGATTATCAAGCAATGAAAGAGTGTAAGGATAGGTTACATCTCTGAAAAATTCAAGTTGTGAAACTGTGAGAAGTCGGTTTGTTCTTCCGGGATTTCCGATGACGAAGACAGGATCACCTTCTTTAATTCCTTTTTTGCTGAATGGGAAATAATTCTTCGTCTTCAAAGGTTTCCCATCTTCATAAACTCTGAAAAACGCAACATCAAGATCGTATCTTGGATATGTGAAGTTATCGGGATCACCACCAAAATAGGCAACTATTGTCTCCGGCGCATAAACAAGTCGCACATCGGTATATCTTCTGTAGCCATAGAGAGAATACTTACCACCGTTGTAAAATGTGACGACGCTAAACACCATTGAATCTTTTGGATTTTTCGCCTTATACTCTTTGTAATATCTCTCTTGTATCTCTCTGATCTTTCTGTCTCTGTTTGCAACCTTTTCTTCATCTGTTTTTCCGGATTCAAATGCTTTTTGAACTTCATCTGTGACATCTTCAATTAACACAAGTTGATCAACATAGAGATTTGGGACTTTTCTTTCTTCTTCAAGTGTGGTTGCGTAAAAACCTGTTTCTGGGAGATTTTCACCTTCACGATTTACGGCATCAAGAGCACCCCTTGCGCAATGATGATTTGTCATCACAAGTCCATCTTCCGAAACAAAAGAAGCCGAGCATCCCGGAAGACGCAATGCGGAAAGCCGTGCCTTTTCAAACCAGTCCGAACTTGGCGTAAATCCATATGTCTTCGTAAAGTAATCAACGGGCGGATAATCAAATGTCCACATCTTGCCGTTATCAAATTGACCGGCTTTTACCGTGTCAAGATAAGAAAGATAGGAAGGTTTTGTCGCTTGATAAGTTGTGCATCCTGTTAGAAGGAAAGCAAAGAGAAGTGAAACAAGAATGAGGTTCTTAATCGTTTTAAGCATATTTCTCCTCACATTTTATTTTTGCAAAGAAAAATTTTCAAGCAGGTTTAAATTAATACGAAACGATTTAAATTTCAAGATTCCTCAACAAGTTCGGACGGTATCTGTGCATTACATTTAGGGCATTTATAAGCGGTTGAACTCTTTCGGCTTGGTTTGACAATGATCGGATAACCGCACTCTGGACAGGTCTTATTTACTGGTTTATCCCAGAGGATAAATTCACAATTTGGATAATTTGAACAGCCGTAAAATGTTCTCTTTCTTTTTGTCTTTCGCTCAACGAGTTCACCAATTCCGCATTCAGGACATTTTATGCCAGTGGAAATTGATTCTGTGTATTTACAGGATGGATAATTTTCACAGCCGTAAAATTTACCGAATCTGCCACGCCTTAAAATCAATCTTCCACCACATTGCGGACATTTTCTAACTTGCTCAAGTTCTCCATCTGTTGGGAAAGCCATTGTGAATTTACATTCGGGATTCGGACAAGCAAGATATTTTCCGTATTTATCAACTTTAACGACCATTTTAGAACCGCACTTTTCACAAACGATGTCAGTTTCCTCTTGAATTGTTTCTCTTATTTCGTCTTTCTTTTTGTCAAGTTCTCTCAAATGATTTTCAAAAGGTTTGAAAAATTCGTCAACTACTTCAATATAAGTTTTCTTACCAGATGCAATTTCATCAAGTTCTTCTTCCATCTGCGCCGTGAATTTATAATCAAAAATTTTTGGGAAGTTTGACACAAGAATTTTATTTACTGCAAAACCAAGTTCCGTTGGGACAAGTTTTCTATCTTGAAGTTCAACATAACCACGCTCAAGTATTGTGCTGATGATTGTTGCGTATGTGCTTGGTCGTCCGATTCCTCTTGCTTCAAGTTCTTTGACAAGCGAGGCTTCTGTGTATCTTGCTGGTGGCTTTGTGAAATGTTGTTCTGGGATTAAGTTTGTGAGTTTTAAAATTTCACCAACTTTTATATTCAGTGGGATTTTGTTTTCTTTTTCCTCGTCTTTTTCTTCATTTTCAATTCTTGATTCCTCATAAACTTGCATATATCCGTTAAACTTAACAATTGAGCCAGTTGCTCTGAAAAGATAATTATCTGCAACGATGTCAACCGTTGTTTGATCAAGCACCGCAGACGCCATCTGACACGCAACAAATCTATTCCATATGAGTTCATAAAGAGCGAATAAATCCTCGCTTAAATACTTCTTGACAAAACGAGGTTCATATTTCATATAAGTTGGTCTTATCGCCTCGTGAGCATCCTGACTGACTTTGGATTTTTTAAAAGTTCTCGGGGATTGAGGGAGATATTCCTTGCCGTAATTGTTGTAAATGTATTCTCTTACTGCTTTAACTGCTTCATCGCTTAATCTTGTTGAGTCAGTTCTCATATAAGTTATCAAACCAACTCTTCCTTCTTCGCCGAGTTCAACACCTTCATAAAGTTGTTGGGCAAGCATCATAGTTTTCTTCGCTGAAAATCTCAACTTGTTGCTTGCTTCCTGTTGAAGTGTGCTTGTTATAAATGGTGGCGCTGGATTTTTAAGAACTTCCTTTCTTTGAATGTTTGAGATCGTGAAAATTTTGCCTTTTAATTCGCTCAAAATTTTTTCAGCGGTCTCTTTATCTGGAATTTTCGGTTCTTTACCATCAATTTTAAAAAGTTTCGCTTTCAAAATTTCTCCTGACTCGGTGAGAAACTCCGCTTCAATTGTCCAGTATTCTTCGGGTTTAAAATTTTTTATCTCTTCTTCACGCTCGCAAACAAGACGAAGTGCGACGGATTGAACTCTTCCAGCCGAAAGAGAAATTTTTTCATTTACAACTTTCTTTAAAAACGGACTTATTCTATAACCGACGATTCTATCAAGCACGCGTCTTGCTTGCTGTGCATCAACAAGATTCATATCTATGTCGCGGGGATTTTTCATCCCCTGTTCTATTCCTGTTTTTGTTATCTCGGTAAATAAAACACGATGAATGTTTGAATTAACATCTTCAATCTCGGTTTTTATATGCCATGCTATCGCTTCGCCTTCTCTGTCTGGGTCAGTTGCGATGAAAATTTTTCCAACTTTGCTTGCAAGATTTTTCAATTTATCAAGAACTTCCTTTTTTCCGCGGATGATAACATACCGCGGTTTGTAATTGTTTTCAATGTCAATTCCAAGTTTTGATTTATCTTTTGGATTTTTGGGAAGGTCTTTGACATGTCCGATGGATGCTTCAACTATAAAATCAACACCAAGATATTTGCTTATGGTTTTGGCTTTTGCAGGAGATTCAACTATGACGAGATTTTTGGACATTTTTTGATACTGCTAAATTTGTTTTTAACAAAAAAGCGACGGCAAAATGAAGCCGTCGCCTTTTTAAATTTCAATTTTGAAAAAACATCATATCAAAGTGACGCTGCTTTCTTTTCCTTCTCCTCAACCTTTGCAATTTCTTCTTCAACTTCTTTTTCCTTCTTCAGTTCCTTTGGCATAACTCTCACATCACGATAATCTTTATGCTTGCTTCTGAACCCTGTTCCAGCAGGTATAAGCTGACCAACAACGACATTTTCTTTCAATCCACGCAGATAATCAACTTTTGCTTCAATTGCTGCATCTGTCAAGACACGAGTTGTCTCTTGGAATGAAGCAGCGGAAATCCAGCTTTCTGTTGTAAGAGCAGCGTTTGTTATACCAAGTAAAATCGGCTCAAATTCAGCACCTCTTGCTGGACGATATTCCGCAGGTTTCTTGCGCATCTTCTTCAATCTTTCATTAACTCTATCAACTTCTGATTTAAGTTCAACCTGACCAACTTTGAATTTGCTATCTCCCTTGCTTGTTATGACAACCATATTTCTTATTCTCTGGTTCTCTTCATCAACTACATCCTTATCAACGATGTCTCTTTCAAGGAATCGCGTATCACCAGGGTTAATGATTTTAACTTTACGCATCATTTGTCTTACGATGACTTCAATATGCTTATCGTTGATTTCAACGCCTTCGTTTCTATAAACATCTTGAATTTCATTCACAAGATACTGCTGAACAGCTTGTAATCCTTTGATGCTCAAAATCTTGTGAGGATCAATTGGACCATCTGTTAATCTATCACCTGCGTAAACACGGTCTCCATCTTCAACGAGCAAATGCTTTGTCTGCGGGATTTGATAAGTTTTCTTAAATTGACCGTCGTCGCTTGTAATTTCAACGATGTAATAATTTCTTTCAGTTCGGACGCTTACAACACCGTCAATCTCAGCAAGCTCAGCTGGATTATTTGGCGTTCTTGCTTCAAACAAGTTGACAACCTTCGGCAAGCCACCGGTTATATCTCTAATCTTTGCCTGCTCACGCGGGATTTTTGCAAGTATATCCCCAGCATTGACATAACTTCCCTCTTTGAGATCTGGATTTACAGATGCTCTTGCTGGTATCGGTTGATAATATTCTTCGCCTTTTGAATCAACAATTTTAATTCTTGGGACTTTCGTTTTATCCTTCGCCTCAATCACGACTTTAAACACATGTCCTGTTGTTTCATCCACTTCTTCACGATAGGTCACATCCGGTATAAAATCAACGAATTCAATTCTACCGCTTTTTTCCGCAAGAATCAATGAGTTATATGGGTCAGTTTCATAAAGCTCGTCCCCTTTGCTAACCCATTGACCATTTTGAACCTTCAAATCCGCACCATATGGCACAGCATATTTCTTTGATGCTTCTGGAGATTTTTCATCTTCAACAATTATATAACCCTGCCTTGAAACTACACGCAAAACAGATTCTTTCACTTCGTCTGTTACTTTTTCATAAGGCAAATACCTTAAATTCACAAATTTTACAACGCCATCGTTCTTTGCAATGATTTTAGAAGTTCTAAATCCAGCACCAGCAACGCTACCACCTGTGTGGAATGTCCTGAGCGTAAGCTGAGTCCCTGGCTCACCTATTGATTGAGCTGCTATAATTCCAACTGCTTCACCAACTTCAACCATTCGCCCTGTCGCAAGATTTCTACCATAGCACTTAACACAAACTCCATACTTTGCCTCACAAGTGAGAACTGAGCGAACTTCAACTTCTTCAATTCCTGCATCTTCAATCTTTTGTGCAAGTTCTTCTGTTATCTCTTCACCAGATTGAACTATAATTTCACCAGTTAAAGGATGATAAACATCGTGCAACGCAACTCTACCGACTATTCTATCTGCAAGAGATACTCTTACTTCTTCACCGCCTTCTTCTTTCAGAGGCGTCATAGTTATACCTCTTACAGTTCCGCAATCCTCTTCTGTAACGACCACATCTTGTGCAACATCAACAAGTCGTCTTGTTAGATACCCAGCGTCGGAGGTCTTCAAAGCGGTATCCGCAAGACCTTTTCTTGCTCCGTGGGTTGAGAGGAAATATTCCCAGATTGAAAGACCTTCGCGGAAGTTTGAAAGAATCGGATGCTCAATCATTTCATAAGGTTGACCTGTCATACCTTTTTGAGGTCTTTGCATCAAACCACGCATTCCACCAAGTTGTCTTACCTGATCCTTTGAACCTCTCGCCCCAGAGTCAAGCATAACAAAAAGTGGATTGAAACCTTGATTAACCTGCGATAACTTCTCAAACAAAGCTTTTGCTACTTTTTCCGTAGCAGCTGACCACTCGTCAATTACTTTGTTATATCTTTCTGAATCAGAAATTGATCCATTAAGATATGCCTCTTCGTGCTGCTCAACCCTCTTCTGATACTCCTCAATTATTTTCAATTTCTCCTCAGGAACTATCACATCACCAACTCCAATTGAAATTCCCGATTTCGTCGCATAATAATAACCCATATCTTTCATCTCATCAAGGAATTCAGCGGTTCTGACATTGCCAAACTTCTTATAAATTTTGTCAATTAAATCAGCGATTTTCTTTTTCGTCAATGTCTCATTAACAAAGCCAATCTCCTTTGGAACAATTTGATTGAAGATAACTCTTCCCGTTGTTGTATCAACAAGTTCATAATTTCCTGTATTGGGGTTAAACATCTTAACCTTAATTTTTGCATGTAACCCAAGTTTACCGCTATTGTGCGCAATTATTACTTCATCTGGGGAATAAAACAGCTTACCTTCGCCCGGTTCCCCATCTCTTGGCTTGGTCAGATAATACAAACCAAGAACTATATCTTGCGTTGCGATGGTGATCGGCTTCCCATCTGCTGGCTTTAAAAGATTATGGCTTGAAAGCATCAAAATTCTCGCTTCAAGTTGAGCTTCGTAAGACAACGGCACATGAACAGCCATTTGATCGCCGTCAAAGTCAGCATTAAACGCAACACAAACCAATGGATGCAACTGTATAGCCTTTGCATCGGTTAAAACTGGCTGAAATGCCTGAATGCTAAGGCGATGCAATGTCGGCGCACGATTCAAAAGAACCGGATGTCCATCAACAACTTTTTCAAGTATTTCCCAGATTATCGGGTCTTTCCTTTCAATTATCTTCTTTGCAGTTCTTGCTGCTTTAGCATAGCCACGCTCCATAAGTTTACGAATCAAAAATGGCTTGAACAACTCAACTGCCATATCTTTCGGCAAACCACACTGATGAAGTTTCAACTCTGGACCAACTACAATTACAGAACGACCAGAATAATCAACTCGCTTACCAAGCAAGTTTTGTCTAAACCTTCCCTGTTTACCTTTCAAAATGTCCGATAATGATTTCAAAGGTCTATTTGTATCAGCTTTAACAGCGTTAACTCTTCTTGAATTATCAAGCAAAGCATCAACTGCTTCCTGAAGCATTCGTTTTTCGTTTCTAAGGATTATCTCAGGCGCTTTTATCTCTTTCAATCTTTTCAATCTGTTGTTTCTGATTATAACTCTGCGATAAAGATCATTCAAATCGCTCGTTGCAAATCTTCCACCCTCAAGCGGAACAAGAGGTCTTAACTCCGGAGGTATAACAGGAATGTAAGTTAAAACCATCCATTCGGGCTTGTTGATGAATTCCTCCCCTTTACCTTTCTTCTCTCTTTGCCTGAATGCCTCAACAACTTTGAGGCGCTTCAAAATCTCATACTTTTTCTGTTCAGAGTCCGCTTCTTTAAGTTGTTCTTTTAGTTCCTCAGCAAGTTCATCAACATCAATTTTTGCAAGCAAATCTCTTATCGCTTCACCACCCATCTTTGCGATAAATTTATCAGGATGATCATCCGGGAGTTTGTCATTGTCTGGGAATTTTTCAAGTATATCAAGATATTGTTCTTCGGTTATCAAATCTTTTTCCTTAAGTCCCGTTTTCCCCGGCTTTATGACGACATAAGATTCATAATAGACAATTTTTTCAAGGTCTTTTGTTGACATTCCAAGCAATGAACCAATTTTGCTGGGGACGGACCTGAGATACCATATATGCACAACAGGCACAGCAAGTTCAATATGTCCCATTCTTTCTCTTCTCACACTTCGCTGGGTAACTTCAACACCGCATCTGTCACAAACGACACCACGATATCTAATTCTTTTATATTTTCCGCAATGACATTCCCAATCTTTTACTGGACCGAAAATTTTCTCACAGAATAAGCCATCTCTTTCAGGTTTATAAGTTCTGTAATTTATTGTCTCTGGGCGTGTGACTTCACCTCTTGACCATTCAAGAATTACCTCAGGCGAAGCAAGTCGGATTGAAACTTTTGTAATTTGCTTTTTCTTTAAAAGACCTTCTTTCATTACCTGCAGTTTTTCCATTTTTTAAAACCTCCTGAGTGGAAATTTATTTTTGTTTTATTCAATTCTTACATCAAGACCAAGTCCTTGAAGTTCGCGCACAAGGACATTAAACGATTCAGGAATTCCCGGTTCTGGCAAATTATCACCTTTGACAATTGCTTCATAAGCTTTTGAACGACCCTGAATATCGTCGGATTTGTAAGTTAACATTTCTTGCAATGTGTAAGCAGCTCCATAAGCTTCAAGCGCCCAAACTTCCATCTCTCCAAGTCGCTGACCACCGAATTGTGCTTTACCTCCAAGTGGTTGCTGTGTGATAAGCGAGTAAGGACCGATTGACCTTGCGTGAATCTTATCCTCAACCATGTGAATTAGTTTCATCATATAGATATAACCAACGGTAACCTCCTGATCAAATGGCTCACCTGTTCTGCCATCGTAAAGTATTGTTTTACCTGTCTCAGGGAGCCCTGCTTTTCTCAACTCTTCTTGAATATCTTCCCATGTTGCACCGTCAAATATCGGGCTGGCATATTTTACGCCAAGTTTCTTAGCTGCCCAACCAAGCGCTGTCTCAAAAAGCTGCCCAAGGTTCATTCTTGATGGAACACCAAGCGGATTTAACACAATGTCAACAGGAGTTCCATCTGGAAGGAAAGGCATATCTTCAACAGGTGCAACTTTTGCTATGACACCTTTATTCCCGTGACGACCTGCCATTTTATCTCCAACTTGCAATTTTCTCTTCTTCGCAACATACACACGCGCAAGTTGAACAACTCCGGGTTGAAGTTCATCAACTTGAACTTTATATTTCTCAATTTTTGCCTGTGTCTCAATGTCCTGCAATTTCTTTAAATAATTCTCATAAAGTTGTTTCTTCAGCTGGTTCTTCCTTGAATTCTCAACCCACACGCCGTCATAGTCAAGTTCATCAAGTTCATCAATATGCGATTTGAATATCTCCGGTTTCAAAATGACTCCACTTCTTATGACAGTTTCACCTTTCTTGTTCTTTATGCCGACAGATTCCTCGCCTTCAAGTAATTTTCCAAGTTTTTCTGCAAGTTTCTCGCGTGTCTCTTCAATTAATTTCTTTCTCTTTTTCTCAATGCTATCAAGTAATTTTTTCTCTTGACGTTTTGACTCAGCATCTTTTTTCTTTCTTTGGAAAAGTTTCGTTGCTATAACAACTCCTCTCAATCCTGGACTTGCTCTTAGCGATGCGTCTTTTACTTCACCTGCCTTCTCACCAAAAATCGCTCTCAAAAGTTTCTCTTCCGGCGTCGGCTCAGTTTCCCCTTTCGGAGTGATCTTACCAATCAATATATCTCCTTCCTTAACATAAGTCCCAACCTTAACAATACCATTTTCATCTAAATCTTTTATCGCTTCTTCGCTTACATTTGGAATTTCCCTTGTGAATTCCTCCTCACCGCGACGCGTATCGTGAACAGCAAGTTCAAACTCTTCTATATGAACAGATGTAAAGGCATCTTCTGCAACAAGTTTTTCACTTACAATTATCGCATCCTCAAAGTTATATCCACGCCACGGCATAAAGGCAACGAGAACATTTCGTCCAAGCGCAAGCTCACCGTGATCAATTGCTGGTCCATCTGCCAAAACATCGCCAGCCTTAACACGTTGACCGACTTTAACCACCGGCTTTTGATTTATGCAAGTGTCTTGGTTCGTCCTTGCAAATTTTGTTAATTTGTATTCAACAGTATATTTGTCGTCAAAACTCAAAATCTCATCAATGCTTCCTTTCTTATGGTCATATTCAACAACAATCTTCGTCGCATCAACATATTTAACAACACCATCACCTTCCGCAACGATCATCATTCTTGAATCTCGTGCAACCTTATCTTCAAATCCAGTTCCAACAAGTGGAGCTTCTGGTCTTAAAAGTGGCACCGCTTGTCTTTGCATATTTGAACCCATAAGAGCGCGATTTGCGTCATCGTGCTCAAGGAACGGAATAAGCGAAGCTGAAACACTAACGATCTGGTTTGGAGAAATATCCATATATTGCACATCTTCGGGTCTGACAATTACGAAATCTCCACCTTTTCTTGCTTTAACTTTATCCGTGAGAAATTTACCGTTTGAATCTATCGGAGCATTTGCCTGCGCAATTATGACATCTTCTTCTTGATCTGCTGTTAAGTATTCAACTTCATTGGTGACGCGACCATTTTTAACTTTTCTATACGGCGTCTCAATAAAACCATACTCATTAACTCTTGCAAATACCGCAAGCGAAGCTATAAGTCCAATGTTTGGACCCTCAGGCGTCTCTATCGGACACAATCTGCCATACTGTGTATAATGAACATCTCTTACTTCAACCCCTGCTCTTTCTCTTGTTAAACCTCCTGGACCAAGTGCGCTAACCCTGCGCTTGTGAGTTATCTCGGCAAGCGGATTCGTCTGATCCATAAACTGCGAAAGTTGGCTCGTCCCAAAGAATGAGTTCAAAGCATTCGCAATTATCCTTGAATTAACAAGGTCCTGCGGTGTTAATTTATCCGTCTCACGCAAGTTTAATCTCTCTTTTATCGTTCTCGCCATCCTCGCAAATGCTGCATTTAAAACCTGAACAAGTTGCTCAGCAACAGTTCTAACTCTACGATTTCCAAGATGATCAACATCGTCTATCCTTTCCCTTCCACTTTGGAGTTGAACAAGATATTTTATGATCGCAACAATATCATCTCTTGTTAATGTTGTCTCTGTAAGCGGAACATTGAGTTTAAGACGTGAATTTATCTTGTATCTACCGACGATGCTTAAATCATATCTTTTCGGATTAAAGAACCACTTTTCAATTATGCTCTTTGCTGTCTCAGCGTCCTGCGGTTCACCAAGTCGCAACTGCTTGTAAATATGCTCTATCGCATCTTTTTCTGGTTTTATCGCATCCTTATCCATCGTCTTCAATATAATTTCCTTTATATCCGAATCACCTTCTTTCCAAATGAGAATCTTCTTGACATTTGCGCTTTTTATCCTATCAAGGTCATCAACTCCAATTTCAGAATTTCTTGTCAAAATAATTTCCCCAGTTCTCACATCAACGATATCTGTTGCGACAATCTTGCCGATTAACTTCGTTTTCGTTGCTTCGTTAACTGGAACTTCTTCAACAAGATCAAAAACTTTAAGTATATCTTCATCCGAAGAGAAGCCAAGAGCTCTCAAAAGCGTCGTGACATAAAATTTTCTCTTCCTGTCAATATAAACATACATCATATCCGTGACATCGGTCGTAAATTCAAGCCAGGATCCTCTAAGAGGTATGATCTGCGCTTGATATGTTTTCAAACCATTTGGATAAACAGTTTCATCAAAGAAAACACCTGGTGATCTTTGAAGTTGATTTACAACGACTCTTTCAGCGCCATTTATGATAAATGTTCCTCTTTCAGTCATATAAGGCAAATTCCCGAGGAAAACATCCTGTTCAATAGTTTCAACATAATCAGCATGGCTTGGATCAAGTTTTGAAGAGAGGCGAAGTTTTGCCTTTAAAGGCACTCCATAGGTAAGTCCGCGTTCTTTACACTCTTCAACTGTATATTTTGGCTTGTCAATATAATACTCAATGAAATCAAGGACAAAAACTTCTTTTGAATCCGTGATCGGGAAATTCGCTTTAAAAACTGCCTGCAAACCTTTATTCTCACGTTTATCTGGCGGAACATCTTCCTGAAGAAACTCTTTAAAAGATTTGAGCTGAATTTCAAGTAAATCTGGATAATCAATCACACTTTTAATTTTACCAAATGAGATTCTCCCGGATGCCGTGATTTCTCTTTTCTTTGCCAATTTTTATCACTCCTTAAAAT
>Ga0105163_1000861_pt1 | contig 17065 bp, 18 predicted proteins | sample JNZ110809AmetaG_FD_81531 | JGI IMG/M metagenome (GOLD analysis project Ga0105163, IMG submission 81531) | Hot spring microbial communities from Jinze hot spring, China to study Microbial Dark Matter (Phase II) - JNZ 110809A | ecosystem: Environmental > Aquatic > Thermal springs > Hot (42-90C) >... | reverse complement strand
GGTCCAATCGCCGTTGCCGTCAATTTGCCTCTTCTTTGAAGAATTTTTGCGGCATATCCCCAGAGCGTCCTGCCAGGGGGCTTGGGGGATGTGCCCCCAAAATTCTTCAAAGAAGGGGCAAATTGCCAGCATCGGCGATTGGCCCACGAGTGGGACCCAAAACCATGGCAAACCCCAAGCCCACGGGGGTGGGGGAAAGGGAGGTACAGGGGGCACAGCCCCAAAACATTGGCCAATTACCCACGGGGGTGAGAAAACTAAAGGCCTGGGGCAAAATAAGATGCCCATGTGAAAAGCCCTGGCGCAAAAGATTCTTGCTTTAATTGCACTTTAACCGTATAATTGCCTTGCCTAATTCCCGAAAGGAGGGATAAAGCATGTATGCTTTCCCTTCCGGCTTCCTGTGGGGGACTGCCACGAGCGCCCACCAGGTGGAAGGATACAACGAAAACAACGACTGGTGGGAATGGGAGAAAATCCCGGGCCATATAAAAGATGGCTCAACATCAGGGGCCGCATGCGATTGGTGGAACAGAGCCGAGCAGGACCTTGCAGTCGCTGCCCAGATGGGCCAGAATGCCCACAGATTATCGGTGGAGTGGAGCCGTATAGAACCTCAAGAAGGAGTATGGGATGAGAAAGCTCTCGCACGCTACCGCCAGATCCTGGAATTTATGCTCCAAAATGGCCTCAAACCCATGGTAACCTTGCACCACTTCACCAACCCCCGCTGGCTTGCAGCTAAAGGGGGATGGGAAAACCGCCAGGTAATACCCCTCTTTGAGCGATTCGTAACCAAAGTAGTGGATGCTCTCGGCGACCTCTGCAGCCTCTGGTGCACCATCAATGAGCCCAACGTTTATGCCTACGAAGGCTATATGATTGCTTACTGGCCACCTCAGAAGAAGGACTTCGCTTTAGCTTTCAAAGTGCTCAGGAATATGGCTGAAGCACATGCTGCTGCTTACCATGCTATCCACCGCCTCCAGCCCGACGCCTCCGTAGGCCTGGCCTACAATATGCGCATATTTGACCCTGCAAGACCTTCTTCCCCCCTTGATAGAACTATGGCTAAACTGCTGGATTACCTTTTCAACAGGGTTTTCCTCAAAGCAGTGACTGAAGGTAAACTCTCTTTCCCCCTGGGGAAAGGGGAAACGGTGGATAAAATGGCCAACACCATTGATTATTCCGGCATAAATTACTATGTGCGGGACCTGGTAGCTTTTGATCTCAGCAAGCCTGGCGAGCTTTTCGTAAGGCGTTTCCCTTCCCCTGGTGGGGATAAGGGGCCGGAAGACTGGGGAGAATATTATCCCGATGGTCTCCATCGCCTCGTCATGGATCTAACTCGCTTTGGGAAACCCATTTATGTGACCGAAAACGGTTGCCCCGATAACACCGATGAAGTTCGGCCGCGCTTCCTCCTGAAGCATCTGCTTGCCCTCTGGAAAGCTATTCGGGAGGGAGCTCCGGTGAAAGGTTACTTCTTCTGGACGCTGGTGGATAACTTTGAATGGGCGGAGGGGTGGAGCCGGCGCTTTGGCCTTATCGCTCTGGATGAGAAAACCCAGGAGAGAAAAATGAGGCCCAGCGGTGAGCTTTATGCCCGCATTTGCAAGGCCAATGCTATAACCCCAGATATGCTGGAAGAATGGGGAGTGCAATGGACTGGGGCGAGCTTGTAGAAGAAAAAATAAGGGAAGCGATCGCCAGAGGCGAGTTTGATGACCTCCCGGGCAAAGGTAAGCCCATCACCCTGGAAGATTACCCTTTCACCCCTCCTGAATGGCGCCTCGCTTTCAAAATCCTGGCCGATGCTGGCTTTGCACCGGATTGGATCGCTCTGGATAAAGAGATACGGGAGAGAATTGAAAACTGGTATAAAGCTGCCAGATTCGGAAAGGGTTCCTGGCTGGAGAAAGAGGTGGAAGAAATCAACAGGCTAATTGATTTGTTCAACCTGAAAGTCCCGATAAAATGGCTGCAACGCCGCAGGTTTTGCCCGAAAATTCCTTGAAGGAGGCAACCATGGAAGTGAGAGATGAGGCCATAAAGCACCTTCAGGAACTCATCCGCATAAAAACCGTGAACCCTCCCGGAAACGAAACCCCTGCCGCCGAGTACGTAGCTGAAACTTTGAGCCGGGAAGGTATTGAGGTCAGGGTAATTGAATCAGCTCCCGGGCGGGGGAATGTCATTGCCCGCCTGCGAGGGCGTGGCGAAGCTGGACCATTGCTCCTTCTATCCCACCTGGATGTTGTGCCGGTGGAGGAAGCCCACTGGGAACGCGACCCATTCGGCGGTGAGCTCGTGGATGGTTACATCTGGGGAAGGGGAGCTGTGGACACAAAGCAATTGACGGTCATGGAAATGATGTGCCTGATTCAGGCCAAGAGGGAAGGTCTGAACCTTAAGAGGGACATTATACTGGCAGCCACCGCCGATGAGGAAATGGGTGGAGTTATGGGGGTGAAGTGGCTTTTGGAAAACTACCCGGAGCTTTTAGCCTCCGAGTATGCCATAAACGAAGGTGGAGGGTACGGGATTGAATTCGCCGGCCACCGCTATTATGTTTGCGATACTGCTGAAAAAAGCCCCTGCTGGATAAGGGTCAGGGCGAAGGGAAAGCCCGGCCATGCTTCCACCCCAAGGGATGACAATGCTGTCCTTAAGCTGGCCGAGGCCCTGGTTCGGTTGGGGAAAGCTCGCTTGCCCATGCACCGCACGGCTACGGTTGAGAGGTTTATTAAAATGCTGGCCCAGGACCAGAAGTTCCCGGTTTCTTGGCTCTTCCCCCTTATCCTGAACCCCCTCTTTGAACCCTTTATCCTGAAGCGCCTTCCCAATAAAGAGAGGCTTGCTCCCATGTTCAGAGCTCTTCTCCACAACACCGCTACCCCTACAGTTCTAAGGGCTGGTCAGAAGACCAACGTTATCCCTTCGGAAGCTGAAGCGGAAATAGATTGCCGGGTTCTCCCGGGTCAGACCAAAGAAACCCTTCTGGCCGAAATTCGCCCATACCTTGGGCCTGATGTGGAAATAGAAGTGCTTTTGGAACCCGAACCCTTTGAAACCCATTACGAAACCGACCTCTTCCGCATCTTCCAGGAAGTCATAGCCGAAGAAGACCCTGGAGCTAAGGTTTTTCCCTATATGCTTCCTGCTACCACCGATAGCCGCTTCCTGGCCAAAAGGGGGGTTAAAGTCTACGGGTTCTCCCCGATGAAATACGATCCCAAATGTAATTTCCTGGAGCTGGCTCACGCTCACAACGAGCGAATCTCTGTTGAGAGCCTGCTTTTCGGAGTTCGGGTCCTTTACAAAGTGGTGAAGCGATTTTGTGCTTGAGGGAGGGAAACATGGCCATCTATGTGGATTCCGCTGAGCTGGAAGAGGTGCGGGATGCCCTTTCCTCCGGGTTCGTCCGGGGTGTGACAACCAATCCTTCGCTGATTGCCCGTACAGGTCGGAAGCCGGAGGAAATTATTGCTGCCATCTGTGAACTCTGGCCTGAAGAGCTTTTATATCAGCCTTTTTCCGTTGAGCCCGAGGAAGCGAAAGAGGAATTGGAAAGGATAAGAAAGATTGCCGGCTTAATTCTGGTCCCCAAGATACCAGCCACCTGGGAAGGGCTAAAGCTTCTGGCTGAGCTTGCCGGGAAAGGATGGCGCTGTGCCCTAACGGCTGTGTACAGTCCCTCGCAGGCCCTTCTGGCCAGGGAGGCAGGTGCTGTCTACGTTATACCCTATGTCAACAGGGCAACCCGTCAGGGAATTGATGGTCTGGAGCTGGTGGCTCAGCTGCACCGGGTCCTCCAGGGTTCTGGAGTACAGATAATAGCTGCAAGCCTCAAATCGGTGGAAGAAGCGTTGGCGGTTATGGAGCGTGGTGCTCACCATGTAACCGTCCCCTGGGCCGTCCTCAAAGCCATGGCCGATCACCCGCTATCCCTGCAGGCAGTGGAAGAATTTGCGCAGGCAAGCAAATCCTTTGGGGAAGAAAAATGAGGCAAGCCATAGTCTCACTACTTTTACTGCTTCTGTTGAACGGTTGCCGGTTTTCCGGTGAAAATTCATTTCTGTTTGACCTGGGGATTTTTGCCGGGTGCGTGAGCCTTGTCCTGGCCCTGGCCTGGCTCATGGCTGGGATCGCCCTGTTGATCTCGCTCCTGGTCTTCCTGGCACTTTATTTCTTCCGGAGGAAACCATGAACTACGCCCATAAGGTGATAGAAGATCTGAGGGTGTTTGTGGAAGAAGCGAGGGAAAATTTAAGCCGAAAATATGAAGTTCGGGAAAGAGCCCTCACCGACGCCAGAGAGCTTACCAGACATTGCGCTACAGCCATAAGAGCCTGCCATCGTGGGGAATGGGGTAATGCTTCGGCCTTAATGGAGAGGGCTAAAGAGATTGCCTCCCGCCTCAGGATGTTGGCCACATCCTATCCCGATCTTTATTACAGCGGTTATGCTCAGGATGCCCTCAAGGAATTTGTGGAAGCCTCATTAGTTCGTTGCTTGCTTTTAGGGGAAAAGATCCCCAGCCCTCAAGAGTTAGGGGTTGAACATGAAACTTACCTGCGCGGCCTGGGTGAAGCCATGGGCGAGCTTCGTCGCCATATCCTGGACCTGATCCGGAGGGATGAATTCTCCCGAGGGGAAGAGCTTCTGGATATAATGGATGAAGTTTATGCTTTGCTCATGACCCTTGACTTCCCCGATGCCTTGACGGGCGGATTGAGACACACGGGAGATATGGTCCGGGGTATTGCGGAAAAGACCCGCAGCGATTTTACCACAGCTTACGAAAATTACCTTTTAAGGCTTAGCCTAGAGAAGGCGAGGGGTGAATGGCTCAAAGGGGCCAGTGATAAGAGCAAGTGATATAGAGGAATACGTTTTCTGCCCCAGAGCCTGGTGGCTCAGGAGGGTCAAAGGGATAGAACCTGGGGCCCTGGAAAAGCTTGATGAGGGGCATGAATTTCACCGTTACCACCAGAAGCAGGTTTTAGCTCTAAACAAGCTGTGGGTGGCAGGGATTGCCCTGCTTTTGGTCGGCCTTTGTCTTATCTTGTTAGCGGCAATCCTACAGGCCAAATAGGTTGCTATAAGCAGTGATTCCGGCTAAAATTGTATAAATTATGCATTTAACCGCATGAGGGAAAGGTATGGATAGGGACGAAAAGCTTGGCAGGATAGAGATAACACCGGAAGCTTTGATTGAGCTCGTCTCATTAACGGCTCTGGAGTGTTATGGTATTGTAGGATTAGTCAAGAGAAGCCCTTGGTCTGGAAGTTTCTCTCATCCAGGGGTAGAGATAAGCTGGGCAGGGCCAGAGCTGATCATCAACCTCCATGTAATCATGGAATACGGAGTGCGCATAACTGAGGTTGCTTACAACCTCAAGGAAAGGATAAAATACGTGGTGGAGAGAAACCTGGGGATACCTGTTGCGCAGGTTAATGTCTACGTTCATGACCTCAGGGTAAACTTCTGATGCCTGGAGGTAATGGGAGTGGAGAGTTCAGTCTGGGATGGTGTAACCCTCAAAAATTTGTTCAAAGCAGCTACAGTATGGCTTGAACGCAACATTAACTTTATAAACGCTCTGAACGTCTACCCTGTCCCGGATGGTGATACCGGGACCAACATGTTCTTGACCATGCAGGCCTGCGTCAGGGAAATTGAACAGGTGAAAGAGAATTCGGCCTGGATGGTGGCCCAAAAAGCCGCTTACGGGGCCCTTATGGGGGCGAGGGGTAACTCAGGGGTTATCCTCTCCCAGATATGGAGAGGGTTCGCCAAAGCCCTTGATAAGAAGGATTTTATAAGAGTGCAGGATTTCGCAGATGCGTTAAACGAGGCTGCTTCAACCGCGTATAAAGGGGTTATAAAGCCTGTGGAAGGCACAATCCTTACCGTTATAAGGGAAATGGCTGAAGCAATTCAGGCTATCCGGGACCAAACTGAAGACCTTATAATTGCTCTGGAGCACGTGGTGGAAGCAGCAAGGGCATCTGTAGCCAGAACCCCTTCCCTATTGCCGATCCTTAAAGAGGCTGGAGTGGTGGATGCCGGAGGACAGGGGTTATTGGTCATAATGGAAGGTTTCTTAAAATACTTGCGAGGTGAAAAATTGGAAGAGAAAGCCCTCTTTGAAACAGCCCCAGTTAAAACCGAAGTCTTGGAAGGCGAGTACGGTTACGACGTCCAGTTCATAATAAAAGGGAAGAATCTGGACGTGGAAGAGATCCGGAAGGCCCTTTCCACTATGGGGGATTCTGTTCTGGTGGTGGGGGATTCCACCACAGTCAAAGTGCACCTCCACACCAATGAACCCGGCACACCTTTGAACTACGGCATAAAATGGGGAACATTGGTGGACATAGTGGTTGAAAACATGCAGGAACAATACCGCGAGTTCGTCCTTAGCCGGGAGGCGCAGCCAGCTCCTTCCAGACCTCCTAAGAAGGTAGCTGTGGTGGCAGTGGTTCCGGGCAAAGGCCTTGCTGAAGTTTTCAAGAGCCTGTCCACTGATGCAATAGTCTCAGGTGGGCAGACCATGAACCCGAGTATAGAGGAAATATTGCAGGCTGTTAACTCCCTGGAGGCTGAGGAAGTTATCATCCTGCCCAACAACCCAAATGTAATCCCCACTGCCCAGAAAGCTGCTGAGATTTCCACCAAAAAAATCAAAGTTATCCCCTCCCGTACAGTCCCTCAAGGGATAAGCGCCCTGCTGTCTTTCAACCCCGAATTAACCCTGGAAGAGAACGCAGAGAACATGAGCGAAGCCATCAAATATGTGCGCACTGGCGAAATAACCGTGGCCGTCCGCTCTTCAAACGTGGAAGGGGTAGAGGTTGTACAAGGACAACTAATAGGCCTCCTTGATGGCAAACTTTTAACCGCAGGAGACACGATGGAAGAGGTGGTTCTTAAACTTCTGGAGAAAATGGAAGCCTCCAATGGCGAAGTCCTCACCCTTTACTATGGCGCGGATGTCAAAGAAGAAGAAGCCCTGGCTTTAGCCGAGAAAATCCGGGGGCTTTTCCCTCACCTCAATGTAGAAACCATCTGGGGTGGACAACCTTACTACCATTACATAATATCCCTGGAGTAAGCGGGGATGGTCAGGATCATAACCGATAGCGGCGCTGTCTTTGAAGATGAAGCCGAAGTTAAAAAGCTTGGCATTATCGTTGTACCCCTGCGCATAGGGCTTAAGGACAAAATTTACCACGAAGGCCTGGACATTGATGGCGAAAGCCTGGCCCGGGAAATCGCCCAGACTAAAGCAATCCCGGTTTCTCTACCCCCAACCCGGGATTACATGGAGAAAGTTTATCAAAAAGCAATAAAAGAAGGGGACGAAATCATTGGAATTTACACCTCCAACCACATAAATCCGGTGTCTTCAGTGGCCAGGGAAGCCAGCATTCCTTTCCTGGGACGAGCCCGTATTACCATTATTGATTCCGAAGTTTCCTCTTACGCTCTGGGCTTGATGGTGAAAGAGGCGGCCAGAGCGGCTCAGAGAGGCCGTTCAATGGACTCCATCGTCCGGCTTATCCGGGGAATGATACCATACATGTACATTGCTTCCTTCTCGCAGGACCTGAAATTCCTCCGGCACAAGAAAATCATAAGCCCATCCCAGGCTCTTCTGGGCACCATGATGGGCATCAAGGTTTTTCTGATCGTAGAAGATGGTAAATTTATACCGCTGGAAAAGGTTCAAACTGAAGAGGAAATGGCCGAAAAATTGATAGAATTCACGGCAGAGTTTGTCAACATAAAGAGGCTGGCGATATTGAGGAACGATATGGATGAAGTTGTAAACGCCTTTTTGGAGAAGTTTTCAAGCCTCCCCTTCAGAGTTAAACCATCCGTCTTGCCCCTTAACCCCTCAATGATCTGTTACCTGGGGCCGAGAGCGATAAGTTTGATAATCCAGGAAGGGAGCGCCTGATGAAGGGGAAGCACTTGGAGACCCTGGAGAAGATAATAAGGCAGGAAACGAGGCTTGGATATAAGGACAAAGCAGTTCTCGGAGGATTCCGCAAATTAGCAGCAACCTGGGGCGATTCAGCCCTTAAGGAGGCGGGTTCGGAGCAGGAAAAGGCCCGCATAAGAGAAATCGTTTCCCTTCTCTCCCGCTATTCTTCACTCTCAACGGTTGAGGAGAGGAAAGCCCTCCTGGAAAAAATCCAGGAGCTACTCACAAGCCCAATCCTTCCTGCCCCGCCCGTACCAGAAATTAAGCCCGAGCCTGTCACCGTCGCTCCCCAGCCTAAGGAGAGGGAGAAAGTTGTAAAAGTTCCCCTTAAAGGGCTCGGGTTAGATTCTCCTGTAATCAAACTCAGCGGTGTTGGTCCCCGAAATGCTGAACGGCTGAAAAAATTGGGGGTTCGCACTATAAGGGACCTCCTTCACCTTTTTCCCAGGCGATATGTTGATTACAGCAACATAAAGACCATAAACCGCCTTCGCTACGGTGAAGAGGTTACCATCATAGGAAACGTATGGGATGTAAGCGTAAGAGAAGCTAAAAGTGGCCTTACTGTAGTCTCTTGTCTTCTTGCCGATGGGACCGGAGTGATTGAAATAAGCTGGTTCAATCAACCTCATATAGCCCAGCAATTAAGGCCAGGAAAGCAAATAGTTGTGAGCGGTCGGGTGGACGAGTTCATGGGTCGGCTCACCATGACTTCCCCCGAATGGGAGCCTCTGGATAAGGAGCTGGTGAGCACCGGGCGCATAGTCCCTATATATCCCCTGACCAAGGGCCTTAGCCCGCGCTGGCTTCGCCGGCTTATGCTTAAAACGGTGAAATATTGGGTTGATAAGGTCCCGGACCCCTTGCCCACAGAAATAAAAGAAGAGCGGAAGCTCCTTGACTTGGGGACCTCCTTAGCTCAGATCCACTTCCCTGAAAATCAGGAACTCCTCAAGGAGGCTCGTCGGCGTCTGGCCTTTGACGAACTCCTCATCCTCCAATTAGGAGTGATGCGCCAGAAATATGCCTGGCAGAGCAATCCCGGCCGGGCCATTAAAGTAGATCCGAAATTTGTGGAGCATGTCATATCTTCTTTGCCCTTTGAACTCACCAGTGCACAGCGCCGGGCCCTCCAGGAGATCCTGAACGACCTGGCCGGAGATAGGCCCATGAGCCGGCTGCTGCAGGGTGAGGTCGGTTCCGGTAAAACCGTTGTGGCCTTCATAGCTATGTTAGTTACAGTAGCTGCTGGCTATCAGGCAGCCATGATGGCCCCAACCGAAATCCTGGCCGAGCAGCACTATCAAACCATAACCACCCTGCTGGAGAACATGAAGCTGAGCATTTCCCCCAAAGTTCGCCTCCTTATTGGGAGCACAAAGCCATCCGAGAAGAAGAAAATCTTGGAGGAAATAGCCTCAGGGGAAGCAGATATTGTGGTGGGAACTCATACCCTCATTCAGGAGGGTGTGCAGTTCGCCAACCTTGCCTTAGCTATAATAGATGAACAGCACCGCTTCGGAGTGCGCCAGAGAGCTTCTTTGCGCCAGAAAGGTTTCTTCCCCCATGTTCTTGTGATGAGCGCTACCCCTATACCTAGAACACTGGCTCTTACCATCTACGGCGATCTTGACATATCCATCCTGGATGAGATGCCCCCTGGGAGGCGAGGTGTGAAGACTTACCTCATAACACCTCTGGAGCGGGAAAGGGCTTACCGGTTCATCAGGAGCCAGATAGATAAAGGCAAGCAGGCTTTTATCATCTACCCGGTGATAGAGGAATCGGAGAGCGTAGATGCACCTTCCGCCGTGGCCGAGTATGAACGCCTCAGTAAAGAGGTCTTTCCTGACCTCAAACTTGGTCTGCTTCACGGTCGGATGAAGGGCGAGGAAAAGGAAAAGGTTATGGAGGCTTTCCGGCGAGGCGAAATCCAGATCCTCGTCTCCACCGCTGTGGTGGAGGTAGGGGTGGATGTTCCCAACGCCACAGTTATGATGGTTGAAGGGGCCCATCGCTTTGGGCTGGCTCAGCTCCACCAGTTCCGGGGCAGGGTTGGTAGGGGAAGTGAGCCTGGATACTGCATCCTGGTGGCGGACTCTGAATCCCCTGAGGCCTTTGAGCGCCTGAAGATCGTGGAAACCCTTCAAGATGGATTCCAGCTGGCAGAAAAAGATCTGGAGATGCGGGGGCCAGGGGAGTTCCTCGGCACAAGGCAGAGCGGACTCCCTGAGCTAAAGCTTGCCCGCTTGACGGATATCAAAATGCTGACGGAAGCACGCGAGGTGGCTATGGAGATATTCCGGGAAGATCCGGAGCTCTCAAAGCCCGAGTTTCGCCTCCTCAAGGAGGCTGTTGAGAGGCTATGGCAGCCTGGAGTGGTGGATATAAGCTGAGTTCCCAAAGGAGGGAAATATGTTGGTAGCTCTTTATCCGGGGACTTTTGACCCTATTCACAACGGCCACATAGATATAGCCACCAGGGCTTCCAGATTGTTTGACAAACTTATAGTGGCTGTTTACGAAAGGCCGGGAAAAAATGTGCTCTTTTCTGTGGAAGAGCGGGTGGAAATGGCCCGCAAAGCTTTTGATGGGAACCCTAAAATAGAGGTTGAAAGTTACAATACACTTACGGTGGAATTCGCCCGCTCCCGGGGGGCAAAAGTTATAATCCGCGGCCTGAGGGTCATTTCCGACTTTGAGCTGGAATTCCAGATGGCCCTCATCAATAAAAAGCTGGCTCCAGAGATAGAATTTCTCTGCCTTATGACCAGCCAGGAATATGCTTTCCTGAGCTCCAGCATCGTTAAAGAGATTGCGGCCTTAGGCGGTTGCTTGGATTCAATGGTTCCTCCGCATGTTAAAGAAGCGCTGTTGCACAAGTTGAGGGAAGCGCGGGGTGGAATACCTCTTGTATCCTTGAGGGATTAAGAGGAGAGCCATGGACCCGTTTTTCTTGATTGACCGGCTGGAAAGCCTTGTGCAGAAAGGTTTCAGGGTGCCTCTAACCCCCTTTATAATCCTGAATGAAGACGAAATCCTGAGCCTTATAGATAAACTCCGCCTTTCCCTCCCTCAAGAGCTGGAAGAAGCCAGGCATATTGTGGAGGAAAGAGACCTTATCTTAACCAGTGCTCAGGAAGAAGCCGAAAAGATCATAAGCCGGGCTCGGGACAAAGCCCTTGAAATATTAAGTGAGCATGAGATTGTGAAGAAAGCCGAAGCGAGGGCCAAGTCCATTGAAGAAAAAGCCCTCAGAAGAGCCCAGGAACTTGCCCAAAGTGCCGATCAATATGCTCTGGAAGTGCTTCAGGAACTTGAAGCCAAACTTTTAGAATTCCTTAAAGTGGTGCAGAACGGAATAAAAGAACTCAAAGGCACGGCGCAGAAGCTTGATTAACCCTTCTGCAGGCGTTCCCATGTATCCTTTAAAAGCAAAGCATCCTCCTCAAGGTTGGGGCTTTCACAGATAATAAGGCCTTTGACCCCGTAATCCAGGAGGGCCCGGAGCAATTCTTCATACTGCATATCTGAGGCCTTGAGGTTAAGGTGCTCTCTTTCCCCTTTAGCAGTGTAGCTTATCCCGGAAATGTGTATGTGCATATCAGTTAGGGCTTCGGAGCCAAGTTCGTCCCTTATAAGTTTGAGGATTGAACAAAATTCACCATAAGAATTGAGCTTGCCACCGGTGCGGGCGTGGAGGTGAGCAAAATCAATGCAAGGGGCTACGCCCTCTATTTCCTGGCTCAGAGCAATAATCTCCTCCAGGGAACCGAACTGGGATGGCTTGCCTGTAGTCTCCGGCCTGAGCACTACCTCCACCCCTTCCGATTTCAGGATATCCCTGATCTCTACCAGCTGGTCCCGAACTTTTTTAAAGACTTCCTGGGGACTATCATTGTGGTAAAAGGCGGGGTGGAAAACGATGTTGCGAGCGCCACATAACCACCCGACCCTGGCCGCAGCTAAAAGCCTGTTTTTGCTGGCCTCAAGCTTCTCTTTCTCGGGAGAATTAAGGTTGATGTAATAGGGGGCATGGACGCTCAGGACAACTCCGATGGAAGAGGCAACGCTTTTCACGGCCCTGGCAGCTTCCTCTCCCATGCTCACCCGCTGGACGAACTCCAGCTCCATGCATCCAAGCCCGAGCTCTTTTATACGTCTTATGCCTTTCTCACTTGATGGGGGTCTGGGGGTGCTCAGGGGAACCCCAGCTGTCCCAAATAGAAGCTCCTTCATGATTCCTCCTTCATAAGGAGTTCTTTCAATTCTTCCTGCCGGGCCCACATTTTCCGACGTTCTTCTTCCTCATAGTCCGTGTAACCCAGTAAGTGCAGCACGCCGTGGATGGTTAAAGTTACCAGCTCTTCCATTAATGTGTGGCCTAATTCCCGGGCTTGCTCCTCTGCCTTTTGCCAGGAGATTATTATATCCCCAAGGTAACCTCTTGCCTCCGGAGCTAAGACGAAACCATTTTCCCCTCCGGTGTAAAAGGCTAAGACATCGGTGGGCTCGCTAATCCCCTTAAAGCGAGCGTTAAAGTAAGCAATTTCTTCGTCTCCAGTTATCATTAGAGTAAGCTTGCTTTTTTCCCTTCCCTCATGGCGAAGGACGAAAGCTGCAGCCCGGGCAAGTTTTTTTAGCTCTTTCTTTTTTAAAGGCGGTGGCTCTTTTCCAAACACAAGGTCAACTTCAGGCATTTATTTCCCCGGTTTCTGGATACTGGATGCGGGGGTGGAATACCCCTTTAAGGGTAGTGACAAAGGATTTGCGGATTTCCTCAATCTCCTTGAGGGTAAGGCCACTATCGTCCAGCTCGCCTTTCTCCAGCTTATCCTTTATCACCTTCCGCACGATCTTCTCAATTTCTTCCGGGGAAGAAGGCCTGGCTGCTCTTACAGCTGCTTCACAGGCATCAGCTAACATAACTATAGCCGTTTCTCTGGAGCGGGGGCGAGGTCCGGGGTAGCGGAAACAGGAGCTATCTCCCACAATTCCATTCTGGCGCTTACATTCTTCATGGTAAAAGTAAGGGGTAAGGTCAGTCCCGTGATGCTGGGCGATAAAGTCCTGAATCTGTTTGGGAAGGCGGTATTTCCTGGCCAGGTCAAGCCCATCTTTCACATGGCTTATCACTATCCTGGCACTGGTGCGGGGGTCAAGGATCTGATGGGCATTGTGCCCGTCCATTTGATTTTCGGCGAAGAAAGCTGGATGGAGGCTTTTGCCTATATCGTGGTAATAGGCGCCGACTCGAGTCAGAAGGGCGTTGGCTCCGATGTGTTCAGCGGCCTGCTCAGCTATGATGGCCACCAGAAGGCTGTGGTGATAGGTTCCCGGCGCTTTGAGGAGAAGTAACCTGAGGAGTGGATGGGTTGGCCGTGAAAGTTCTACAAGATGAAGTGGGGTTACTAAGCCCAGCAGACTTCCAAGGATAAAAGAACCGCCGAGGGTAAGGATGACTGAAGTTATACCGTTGATAATCGCAATTCCTCCCAGAAGAGCCAGCTCATTAATATTAGAGCCGTTCTGAGGTAAACGGAAAGCTAAAGTTGTCCCGAAGCCTCCGAGAATGGAAGCCAGACCGGCTCTAAGGTGAAGGTTGAATCTATCGCCTTTACCCAGCATTAGGAGGAAAAACAAGGAGCTTGTCAGCCAATAAGCTACAAGTTCTAAAGAACCCCCGGGCATGTAGCCGGAAAGGAGGGCCAGGGCCAGGGTTCCGCCTACAGCTGCCTCCTTCCCCGCTGTAAGAAAGAGGATGCCAGCGCAGGATGCGGCGGGGAAAAAGTAAGGCGCAAGGTTGTGACTTGAGGCCATAAACCTGGCCAATGCCAGAAAAGAGGTGAAGGTCAGGAAAAAGGATGTATGGAATTCAGGCAGGTAAAAGGTAAGTCCCAGAACAGCAATGCTGACCAAGATTAAGGTTCCTGAAAATCTGTAAAGGTCAAAATAGGGCTTGTTCAGGCCCAGGGCTTCAATGGCCTCCAGCTCCAGAGGCCCCACCACGCTTCCTGCCCTGACGATTAATTCCCCTTTTTCCACAGTGCGGATTACAGGTTTAACCGCCTCCCGGGCAAGTTTTCGGGCCTCGGCAGTCTTTTCTGGGTTTAAAAGGGAATTGGGGGAAATAAGGTTTTCCACCAGGCTTACTACTGCTTTTGCCTCTTTTTCATCCAGAGCCAGGCTTACCATTGCCGGAAGGGATTGCTTCACTTCCGGCAAGCGATCTTCCCGGATTTCGTTGTGCATAGCCCTTTCCAACACCGAAAGGACTTCCTTTGATACTGCTTGCCAGCGGTCCTGAGGCAGATAGACCAGGTAAGAGATGACTTCCATCGGGAGGGTTATTCCTTCCATGGAAGCTAACCGTTGTTTATTCTCTTCAGGAGTCCTGTAAGGATTTAGGCGGATGGTTTCAATCAGATGGAGGATGTATTCGGCCTTTGCAAGCTGTCTTTGAGCGATGGAGGGATCCGGAGGATCGTAAAACTCTCCAACGGAAGCTTCCGCTTGTGCTTTCGCCTTCTCCGTCAGCACCTGGCTCACGTAGGAGAGCTTTCTTGGCGATCGGATATCGTAAGGGCTTACTTCCCCTTCTTTAAGGTTTACCGCTTTAGCACCCGGTTCCCAGGTGAGGATCAGGGTTATAATGAGGGAAAATAAGAAGAGGGTAAGGGCTATTCTGGCCTCCCGGGGCCAGGATAATTTACCTTTCATAGCCAATTAATGCTCTGCCAGCAACTCCCGAACAATCTGGTTTACAAGGGTTCCATCGGCCCGGCCCTTAACTTTAGGCATGAGAATTTTCATAACTTGCCCAAGCTGGCGGGGGTCAGTAGCTCCCACTTCTTTTATAGCCTGGCGGGCCAGTTCTTCTATCTCCTCCCGGGAGAGGGGCTTGGGGAGATAGGTTTCCAGAACAGCAAGCTCTTCCTTTTCTTGTAAGGCCAGATCTTCCCTACCACCCCGGGTGAATTCCTCAATGGCCTCCCGGCGCTTTTTGGCTTCGTCAGCTATCACCGCTATTATTTCTTCTTCAGTCAATTCCCTCATTTTATCCACTTCAGCCCTGCGGATAGCGGTCTTAAGCATCCTTAGAGCTGAAAGCTTCCGTTCATCCTTGCTTCTCATGGCTTCTTTCAATTCCTGGTCAATTTTCTCCTTTAAGTTCATCCTTCCCTCCTTTTAATTTGGTCCAGCTTCTCCCTCAACAGCCTGGAAGCAAGGGAGGGGTCAGCCCTGCCGCCGGTGGCCTTCATCACCTGGCCCATGAAGAAGCCAAAGGTGGATTCTTTACCGCCAAGGTATCTCTGCAATGCATCGGGATTAGCCCTAAGCACTTCTTCTATCACTTCAGCAATAGATGCCTCATCGGAGATCAGGCCCAGGCCCTTTTTCGCCACAATGGTTTCGGGGTCATCCCCTGTGTTGAACATTTCCCTCAGGACTGATTTGGCCGTGTTCTGGTTTATGGTGCCTTTGTCTACCATATTTATGAGCTTGACAAGGCTTTCGGGGGAGAATTTGAGGGAATCAAAAGTGGCATTTGCTTCTCCCAAGAGCCTGAAGATTTCTCCCGTTATCCAGTGCACGAGCTTGCGGGGGTTGGGGTAAAGGGAAACGGAAGCTTCAAAGAAGTCGGCTGCTTCTTTCTCAGCTGTGAGGATCCGGGCCTCAGTCGGGGATAAGCCATATTGCTTCTGAAAGCGTTCGCTCCGGGCATCAGGTAGCTCGGGTAGGGAAGCCCTGATCTTTTCCACCCATTCTCTGCTTATCACTAAAGGTGGAAGGTCAGGTTCGGGGAAGTAACGGTAGTCGTGAGCATATTCTTTAGTGCGCTGGATTACAGTTTTCCCTTTCTCCTCATCCCACCCTACTGTAATCTGCTCCACTTTCTTGCCCTGCTCCAGAAGCCTTCTCTGCCTTTCAATTTCATATTCAAGGGCCTGCTTCACAAACCTGAAAGAGTTTATGTTCTTTATTTCAACTCTGGTTCCGAGCTCTGTAGAGCCTTTAGGCCTCAAGGAAACATTAGCCTCGCAACGCATTGCCCCCTTCTCCATATCGGCGGTGGATACACCCAGGTAGCGGAGGATGGTGCGAAGCTTTATGAGATATTGTCTTGCCTCTTCTGGCGAGCGGATATCGGGTTCAGTCACTATTTCCATGAGGGGGACACCGGCCCTGTTGAAGTCTATCAGGGTATATTCCCCCAGGTGGAAGAGCTTAGCAGTGTCCTCTTCCAGGTGAACCCTCCGTATCCTTATTTTGCGGACTTCGCCATCTGCCTCCACTTCCAGCCAGCCATTGTAGCAAAGGGGGAGGTCGTACTGGGAAATCTGGTAACCTTTGGGGAGGTCAGGGTAAAAGTAGTTTTTGCGGTCAAATTTTGCAAATTCGGCGATCTGGCAATTGAGGGCGAGGCCAGTCATAATGGTATATTCCACAGCCTTTTTGTTGATGACGGGCAAAGTTCCGGGCATGCCGAGGCATACGGGACAAACCAGAGTATTGGGCTCAGCTCCGAAGGTTTCAGCGCTGCAGGAGCAGAACATTTTGGATTTGGTAAGGAGCTGGACGTGGACTTCCATCCCTATTACGGCTTCATATTCCATAGGTTATCCCCTCTTTTTCAGTTCCACTTTTTTAAGCCTTGGGTTGTGGGTGCGGCCCGGGATGCGCCCCCTTTTAGCCCTTGGTTCTCCTTCCACCTCTTTTATATCAGCGGTGAAATCAATGGGTGGGGCACCGCTTATGGCGCTTCCTACACCAAAGGCATCAACAGGGGCTCCAGCTTCCCGGAAAAGGCGGATGCGTTCAGCGTCTATGCCTCCGCTTACCACTATCTTAACCCAGGTGAAGCCTGCCTGGTCCAGCCTTGCCCTCACTTCTTTTACCAGGTCGGGGGTAACTCTACCTCTTTCGGGGGGTGTATCCAGGCGAACCCCCCAGAGTTTTCTTCCCAGGGCCTGGGCTACCCTTATGCTTTCTTCAGCTTCATCCTTAAAAGTATCCACCAGGGCTATCCGGGGTATATCGGGGGGCATGTGGCGGTCAAAAGC
>Ga0105163_1000842_pt1 | contig 17282 bp, 16 predicted proteins | sample JNZ110809AmetaG_FD_81531 | JGI IMG/M metagenome (GOLD analysis project Ga0105163, IMG submission 81531) | Hot spring microbial communities from Jinze hot spring, China to study Microbial Dark Matter (Phase II) - JNZ 110809A | ecosystem: Environmental > Aquatic > Thermal springs > Hot (42-90C) >... | reverse complement strand
GGATTATAATATGTGCATAGACGTTATCTAGGCATTTAAAACTATCTATTAAGAGAATGTTATTACCATCTCTAATTATTTCTCTAATTAAATATGATGGAATTTTATATGAAGTCGCTATTACAATGTTTTTAGACGACAGATGTGACAATTCATTTGCAATATTCAAGCCTAACATAATATTAAAATTGATAAATGGTGAAATTATGATGGCTCTATCTTGATTAATAATATTAGTAAGCATAGTATATACCTATCCATACCTTATACATACTTCAGTGCTAAAAGGTTATAGCAATTTACTATAATGGTTTGGCAGAAGCAGGATATCTTTTCCATAGTTTCAGAGACACCATGTTAACTAAACTATGATTAACTAAAATGTGTGGTATTTTCGGCGATTCCCATGTTAAAAAGCTTATGGAGTCTTTCGAGTGCCTTTCTTTTAATTTTTATATCTATTCTTGCCTCCGCTATTGCTTCTTCAAGAAATGCTATAGTTTCTCTCATAACGCTTAGCTTTATAGGATAGGGCACACCATCTTTACCTCCGTGTGCATAGGAATATATGAATGGATCTAGTGGATGGGTAACGGGATCTTTGGATGAAGGTTCCTCTCCATATACTAGATTAGCAATAAGTGCTAGAGCTCTCATAGTTTCAGCTCCTACACCCTTTAATATTAGGAGCTCTTCAAAACTTGATGGTTTAATATCTGATAGAACGTGTAATGCTCGTTCTATTCGATTTATGTTGATAATAGGTTTGTAGAGTAGTGGGTTTTCCATAGGATCTACATCCTTAATAGAACTTAAATTATGTAGGCTATTTCCTTTGCTGATCCATGATTCAAGGGATAGGTTATTTTTAAGCATACGATTTATTTCAGCTATCTTTCTTACCAATATACTTGGCGAGGCTGAATTGATTAAATCTATAATAGTTCTTCTAATGCTTTTAGAAGAATGGTCAACAAGATTCAATGCTTTACCAATAGAGTTGCACGCAATACCGCTATGCGGATCAGTCTCTGCTGTGACCATGTTATATATATGGTATCGGCGAGCCATTTTTAAATCGGTATTCATACCCTGTTGAATAACAGTCCATGTATTATTGCGTGACAATATAATGCTGTGAATGTATAGGGAGTATCCATCTTGCAGTGCAGCACTATCTATCTTTGCAGATAGCATACTTATGTATTTAAGATTATCAACATCAACATCACCACTTCTATCTAAAATGTCTGCCTCATCTAAAATATATCTAGAATCAATCCCCTTGCCTCCTAGTACAGCTATACCCAAATCATTGAAGGTATATACGTTAGCAAAATCCTTAAGAACATAGAGAACAACTGTTGTAGAACCACTGCTATCCCAATCCATACCAATTACATTATTAAAGGCTTGAAACCATAGAGGATCCGATAATCTTTCAATAAGCTTATCAGGTCCAAAAACATCGATTATGTATAGGGCTATTGCTCTTCCAAGTTTCTTCATGTACTGTAGGAGTCCTGGTGGTACATGTCCAGTGTGAAGGGGCAGTTCAGCCGATCCCTTTACATGCATATCTATCAAGTTATTGCCTTACCTTTAGGACATTTATAAATACAGACCCTCTAGCAAAAGTGATTTGAACATCCAATGCTTACATAGGTTTATATCCTTAATTTGTAGCTAAATACTTGGTGATATCGTTGATTATAGCACCTATAAGGATTAGTGATGTATGGCTACTGACCTTTGAATACGATGGTATAGCATCTCTAGGTGGGCTTGGAAGGGCTGTTGCAATGTATGCAAGAGGACTTGTTAAAGAGGGATACAAGGTTACGGTTTTCATGCCTTCTCATGGAAGGCATCTCTCTCAGAATATACGGGGGCTGAGATCTGTTGAGGGGTTTACTGCCTGTGGACATAGGATTGGTATTGATGGTAATAGATATCGGTACTGTATGGGAGCTGATGAAGTTAATATTGATGGTGTTAGGGTAATACTATTTAAGGGGTTGGATAGCGCTACTGGTAAGTTTCTTGATGATTGGAGCATCTATGCAAATGTTGAAGAAAAAGTCTGTCTATATACTAGGGCACTTATACACTGGATAGATAGATTCAATGAAATTCCTCACATAATTCACTCAAATGATTGGACCACAGCATTGGCGGGAGCAGCATTGAAGGTGTTCTTCGAGATGAAGGGCTATTCTATTCCTTTTGTATATTCAATTCATCTACTATCATGGAAGTCTTTTCCTTGGCACTACGCTTCTAGTGACTGGTGCGGTATACCAGATGTTCTACACAGAATATGGAGATTTAATAGACATGAGACTGTAACTACGAGAGCTCTCTGGGACAGTGTTTATGGCAGTGTTGATCAGTATGCGGCAATAGAGTCTGATGTGCTAGTAACAAATAGCTGGAGCTATATGGATGAGATTCTGAGTCGATTTGGCAGGTGGATGGAGGAGAAGACATTTGTTATACATAACGTTACTGATTGGAAGGTTGAAGATGTTGAGAGTGAGGTGGAGAGAATGCTTGGTATGAAAAGCCGTATTGAGATTAGGAGAAGGGTGTTGAATATGTTAAGTAGAGAATTGTCTACGAGAAAAAGTGGTGAATTAAGTGATTGCAGATTTCTCATCTCTGCTGCGGGGAGGATTACGTGGAGTAAAGGTTTTGATCTCCTTATTAATGCGTTAGATCATGTCGATAGAGATGTTTGTGCCGTGATAATGGGTATACCAATAGGGGACTCGGAGTATGAAAGATTTCTCTCTAATATTGCTAGCAGTAGATGGGGTAGAGTGTTGGTTATTCTAGACCAAGTTGAACGGACGTTGCTAAAGCTCATAATATATGCATCAAACGTATTTGTAGTGCCATCGAGATATGAACCCTTTGGAATGGTGTCTATAGAGGCTCAAGCATTAGGAACGCCAGTAGTTGTTAGTGCTGTTGGCGGGCTCCCGGAGACAATTATAGATCTGAGATACGATCCTACTTATGGTAGTGGTATAGCTATACAATTAAACGATCTGTACAGCATGGGTGAGGCCATAAACGACCTATCGTGTCTGACAGAGTTTGCAGATACCAATGATAGGGGTGTTCTAGATCGCCTTAGAAGCTCATGGGCTATAAACGCTGTAAGAAGAAACCCACAGATTAATGTAAGGGATAATGCAATCAAATGGGTTGAAAGTAAATTTAGAGAGAATAGATTGAGAGAGTTGTTAAGATCTTGCTATGAAAAGGCGAGAAACTACGCTTACTATAGAGCCTTGACACCTCTATAGAAATGTGTCTGATATAGGTAAAGCTTTTTAGGTAAGGGGTCCTTCAGGCTATAGCTGAAGATGAGACTTGATGGTTTTAGCAATTGAAGTTCGGGATCTAGTTAAAATCTATCCGGGTGGAGTTAAAGCATTAAATGGTGTAAATTTAGATGTAGATGAAGGTAAAATCTATGCTCTTCTAGGTCCTAATGGAGCTGGTAAAACTACACTAATTAGAATTATAACTACGCAGATTAGACAGACAAAAGGTTATGTGAAAGTTTTTGGATATGATACATCTATCCAGGGATCTAGAGTTAGAGCATTAATAGGATATGTCCCGCAAGAAATGTCACTATGGAATGATCTGACTGGATATGAAAATATGCTAATCTACTCCAAGATTTATGGAATACCATCTAGTAAGAGGAGAGGACTTATTGAGGAACTTTTAGAGTTCATGGATTTAGAGGAAGCCTCCAATAGAATTGTTAGAACATATTCAGGAGGAATGATTAGGAGATTGGAGATAGCGATAGCTTTAATGCATAAACCAAGGCTGCTGGTTCTCGATGAGCCAACAATAGGTTTAGACCCCGTGGCTAGAAAGCTTGTGTGGGAAAAGATTAGTGAGTATCGAAAAGAGTATGATATGACGATATTCTTTGCCACACACTATATGGATGAAGCTGATAGATATGCAGATTACATAGCACTTATGAATCGTGGAGTGGTGATAGCTAGAGGTAGAGCTGATGAGCTTAAACAGACCATTGAAGGTAATAGGGTGACGCTAAGGCTATCTACGAGTGGTACTGATATCATTAATATCGTTAGCAAAACAGAGGGGGTTGAGATCCTCAGTTTTAATGGTGACACAATAGAATTTACGGTGCAAAATATATCGTATGTTTTACCGAAGATTCTAGAGGAGCTGTTTCGAAACAATCTTAAAATCTGTGAAATAAAGATACATGAGGCAACGCTTGATGATGTTTTTATAAAGCTGACGGGTAGGAGAATATCCGAGGAAGAGCATGGTAGGTACAGAGAAGCCGTTACTGTGAGAAAAATGATTAGACGGGGTAGCTAAAGGTGTATGAAAGACTTCAAGCTATAGTACTATCCATTTTAGCAATGATTGAAATGGAGCTTAGAAGACTTAGACACGATCCACTAGAAATTATTACAAGGGCAATACAGCCTGTTCTCTGGGTATCGGTATTTGGTGTCGTAATGGCTAGGGTCAGAGCATTTCAAGGTGTTGGAGACTATATAACATTTATTACTCCTGGTGTGATACTTCAATCATCAACATTTATTGCATTAGCGTACGGAATATCGTTAGTGTTTGAAAGAGATTTAGGGATATTAAAGAAACTGGTTACATCCCCCATACCTAGAAGCTCTATAGTTATCGGAAGAGCTCTTGCTGGTGGGATAAGAGCCTCTACTCAATATATTATAGTTCTCGCATCTGCCATAGCTGTAGGAGCCAAAATTATTGTCAATCCAGTAAATCTACTATCGGGTTACATCTTCCTCATATATGGCTGTATGGGCTTTACATCGCTATCTATGATATTAGCAATAACTATGAAAACCCGTGAACGGTTTATGGGAATAATTGGTGCTATAACTATGCCATTATTTTTTGCAAGTAACGCTCTCTATCCAATTGATGTAATGCCTGGAATCATAAAGCACCTTGCTATCATAAATCCTCTGACCTACATTGTAGATATGCTCAGAAAACTGCTTGTATACAATTCATGTGAAATCCTAAACGATATAGTCATATTAACAGTATTTGTAGTCGGTGTAACAGGAATAGCCATAAAGATATTGAATAGAATAGTGGAATAGCAGCATCTAAAGTACAGTCTAGATAGAGAGTTCTATTTCAAACGCTTATAGGCTTCTCAGGATACATCATCTTTATTACATGCTTATTGTAATTGCTAGTTGTCTCTATGTATGTTGTACTATCCTTGGGTTACCACGATTAGAAGTTGTAGCTATAATTATAGACAAATATTTTACCTTTAAGCACAGTATATCTAAAGTGTAATACAATGGCGTTGGCCTATGAAGTTAAGGAATCTATTTAGTGCAGATGAAGGCGTTAGAGTAGCCGTTGAATTGGATAGTATAGAAAGAGCCGTATTGAATAATGTATATGGCGTTGATGTTTGCACATCTAAGTATAGAATTGTAAGGTTATTAGAGCTTTTCAACAGTTTGAGAGCACTATTGGCACTTTACAGATCGTCCACTAAGAAATTTGATAGTGGCTGTTTTATTGTTCTAAGTGAAGATGATTCTGGTTGGAATATGGTTAAGGCATTCTGTAGGGATAAAGGATTTGATGACAAGGAAAGCTGTGTTCACCATATTATTGATATTTTAACTGAGTTCCTCCACACTATTGCTGTATTTCAGCAAATGGAGTTGTCTAGGGGCGAGAACCATTGAACATATATACACTTGTTATTCAAACCCTAATGATCTCACCATCAGGTGCTTTAAGCCCTGGTCCTCTAACCTTTGCTACAATGGCGTTGGGCATCAATGGTGGTTGGAGGAAAGGTGTATACGTTGCATTAGGTCATACATTTTTTGAACTGCCCTACATCGCATTAATAGCATTTTTCATGAATATTATTAGGGATATTCTTTCTGGTTCTATAGGAGATTTAATAACAATAGCTGGTGTAACAATAATACTATTCTTTGCACTATCGCTTATTAAAGACTCTATAAAGGGTTCCAACCCAGATGCTAGAAATGTTATTAGTGGAATAGGTAATGCTTTTGTCATGGGATTCCTATTTACTTCATTAAATGTGTTCTTTTTATTGTGGTGGTTAAGTATAGGATTTAGCTTAATACTACTAGCACTTGAGGCGGGCTTCGTGGGACTCTTAACAATGTATCTTGCTCATATTTGGATGGACTTTTTATGGCTTTCACTTGTCGCTGAAGCTGGAAAAAGAGGTACGGTAATATTCGGAAGGCGGGGCTATAGAATAATGCTAGCATTATTTGGTATACTACTCCTGTTTTTTGGCATAAATACAGTACTAAAGAGGTTTTTCTCCATATCATTACTATAAACTTTTTTAAATTCAGCAGATAATCAGTAATATTTGACATAGATGTATAGTCTGCAAAAAGGTGGTAGGCTTTTGTGGAACTAAATACAACACCTATCACACCGTGGGAAGCAGAAGCCTTTGTAGATTATGATAAGCTTATAAAGATATTCGGAGCAAAGCCCCTTACGGATAATGAAGTGGATATGCTAAAAAGTGTTACCAACGATGTACACATAATGATTCATAGGAGGGTATTCTATTCCCATAGGGACTTCGATAAATTTCTAGAAGCATATAAATTTGGTAAAAAGTGTGCTCTATATACGGGTAGAGGACCCTCAGGAAATACGCATCTTGGTCACATACTTCCATGGATCTTCACTAAGTGGCTTCAAGATAGGCTCGGATTAGATCTATTCTTCCAGATGACTGATGATGAAAAGTTTTGGCATAGTGAAGAAAAGGATCTTGAAGACTTTAATAGTCTTGCGTATGAAAACATTCTCGACTTAGCTGCACTTGGCCTAGATTATAGGAAAACGCATGTAATAATTGATTCAGAGGATATAAGATACATGTATCCAATAGCCATAAAGGTAGCTAAAAAGATCACATTGTCCATTCAGAAGGCAACATTTGGCTTTACAGACTCTACAAATATCGGCATGATATTTTATCCAACTCTGCAAATGACTGTAGCATTCTTACCATCAGAGTTATTTGGAGAACCTGTTGTAACGCTCATACCTGCTGGTATTGATCAAGATCCGTACTGGAGAATTGCAAGGGATATCGCTACTTCATTAGGGTACCCAAAGCCTTCTCAAATTCACAGCAAACTTCTTCCCGGACTTGGTATAGGTGGTAAAATGTCTTCATCGAAACCTGAAACCGCTATATATACAACAGATCCTCCCGAGTTGGCGTATAGTAAGGTAATGAAGGCTTATACTGGTGGTCAACCTACTGCTGAACTTCAACGAAAGCTCGGAGGGAATCCTGACGCATGTCCAGTATACAAGATGTATGAGATGATATTTGAAGAAAATGATATGAGGCTAAATGAGAGATACCATTTGTGTAGGGGAGGAGGTTTGTTATGTGGTGAATGTAAAGCTGAACTCGGTGATAGAATAGCTAGATTTTTGAAAGAGCATCAAAGTAGGAGGATTAAGGCTGTAGACTATATTGAGAAATACCTTATCAGAACCAAATTTGCACCACCGATGATAAAGAGAACCTAAAATCTATTGAAAGATGATGGAAAATATTATATCGAGTTACAGCTTTCAGGTTTTAGAAGTTTTAAAGAATTCCATTTAATTTGATGCACCGATAATCCGTAATGAGATTGCAATGGCAAAGCTTATTAGAGAGGAATCATCCTTAAATACTAGTAACAAATCCCTTTAAGCAATGAGCTTTTTATACTCCACAGTGGGTAGAGAGTTTACATGTGAGAAACCATGCAGCTACAAATGAAAAGTGAAGAATACCTAAACTTTCTATTATCTAGAAGAAGCATTAGGAGATTTAAACCAACAGATGTAGACGCAAATCTCATTAAGAGAATTCTCGACGTTGCTCGGTATGCTCCTAGCGCAGGTAATAGACAGCCATGGATATTTATTGTTGTGACGGATCCTGAAGTAAAGAGTAGACTTGCCAAAATTCATAGATGGGCGTATCCGCTAGAAAATGCACCAGTTGGAATAGTAGTTGCATGCAATAGGGAAGTTTCACCGGAATCTTATCAAGTTGATTGTACGTGTGCAACCATGTATATAATGTTTGCGGCTCACGCCCTTGGACTAGGAACAGTATGGCTACAAACGCTTAGAAATATAGAAGATGTTCAGAAAATACTAGATCTTCCAAGTAACTATATACCCGTTGCAATGCTAGCTGTAGGTTATCCGGATGAACAGCCTGTAGCAAGATCGAGAAAAGAATTGAAGGACATAGCATTTCTAAACAGATATGGAACGACCATCCAGCTGTAGAATAGATGTAGCGGTATCCTAACTTTTTTATTACCGAATACATAGAAAAACGGTTTTTAGGTAAATTGCTATACGGCGATCAATCGGTACGGTAATTCTTTATATAAAGATTTATATCTGGGTTAAGAATTCTACATTATGGAAAAGTGGTGAATTGTGCCTATAGCGATTGCTATTGCTAATTATAAGGGAGGTGTTGGAAAGACCACATTAGCTAGCGTAATAGCTGCTACATTTGCTGAACGCTTTAGAAGAAAAACAATAATTATAGATGCGGATCCTCAATCTAATATTACCGAGGTTTTTGTCTCTTCTATAGATTTTGATAAGATTTCTTACTATGCTAAGAATCAAGGTAAGGTTTTTTCACTAGAGTGGATTATAGGTTCAGGGGAACCGTTGATATACAGTATAACCGATAATCTTGCCATAGTCCCATCGAAACCAGAGTATATAGGACTGGCAAAATTCTTAATTGTACCGGCAGAAAGGATTCAAGGGCTTAGAAGAGAAATCGATGAAAAACTGAGAGATTTCAACTTTATAATTCTAGACCTTCCACCCCAGATGTATGGACTTATAGGACCCCTCATAAAGATAGCAGATGCCCTTATAACACCTGTAACAAAAACTAGTTTTGCCCTTACGGCACTATATTACCTAATTAGGGATATCCGGAGTATCCCACCAAATGAACAACCTCCATTCCTAGGCGCAGTGCTAACAAGGTTTAGAAGGAATGAGACAATAAATATTGAATTGTATAGGAGAAGAATTAAAAGAATAGTAGATGAGGCATATAGGTCTATGGCAATGAAATGGGAACTTGAGGGAAAGATACACTCATATGCATTTGATAATGTATTCTATGCACATCCAAAGCTTGCGGATATAAGAGCACTACCATTTGATGAAAGTGATAATGTTAGAATGATAAGGGTTGTAAGAGGTAAGGTGAGATATTCGAGTCAAATACTGTCATTTGTAGAGCCTCTAGTATCTGAGCTTAAAGATAGAATTGAAGCAGCACTACAAGTACAACGTTAGCTATAGTTGTATTAGATGTATTAGATTTAGATTTAGAGAATATATTTAGCGGACCGACGTAACAGATGTAGCGTATTGCGCTCTCGCTCCTACTAAGGATGAAAACAGATGGATGTATAGCTCCACTGTTACTATATTTTCCTTTCCATTTGAAGGAAGATATCCTCAGCTATAAAGGATAAAGTTTAAAAATAGAAGGGTATATCTATTCACACTGGGTGATATCCATTACTAAAAAATTGATGAATAGACCTGAGGATATTGTTAGGGAAATGTTGGAGGGTATGGCACTAGCATTTCCTGATATAATAAGATTGGATCCTCAGTGGAACAATGTTTATAGGAGGTATAGAAAACCTACTAACAAGGTTGCTCTCGTATGTGGCGGAGGAAGTGGACATGAACCAGCGCAAGCTGGCTATGTAGGTTATGGAATGCTTGATGCAGTTGCAGCTGGACATGTATTTACAGCACCTCCTGCACCACAGGTATTTGCAGCAATAAATGAGGTAGCTAATGATGCAGGGGTTTTGGTTATAGTTACGAACTATACTGGAGATGTTATGAATTTTGGTATTGCTATAAAGATGGCTAGTGCAAAGGGTATCAAAGTCGATTACATTATCGTGAACGACGACGTTGCTATTCAAGATCCACCTAGGAGGAGAGGAACAACCATCACTATTCTCATTAATAAGATTGCAGGAGCGGCAGCTGAGGAAGGGAAAGATCTCGGTGAGGTTAAGAAGGTGGCGCAAAAAGTTCTTGATAATGGTAGGGATATAGGTGTAGCTTTAACACCATGTGTACTACCTACTACAGGAAAGCCGACATTCGAACTAGCATTAGATGAGATAGAGTTTGGTATAGGTGTACATGGAGAAGCGGGTGTAAGAAGGATAAAGTACATTCCATCGAAAGATTTAGCAAGAATGATGGTAGACGCCATAGTTGATGATCTAAAGTTGCAAAAAGGTGATGAATTAGCATTGGTTGTCCAGGGTACGGGTGGTACACCATATATGGAGAAGTTTGTATTTTATAGAGATGTGAGACTGTATGTCGAATCCCTAGGGTTTAAAGTATTTGCAAGTTGGGTTGGTGAGTTCTTCACTTCATTAGATATGCAGGGAGCGAGGGTTGCTATTCTAAGGCTTGATGAGGAATTGAAGAGGCTCCTCATGGCACCAGCATATACAATTGCTATTAGAACTCCTGGTGTGGTTATATCGTAGTATAAAAGGTGTTGGTATGGATAGACTGGGCTCGAGAGATATCTATAGCATTATTCTACTGGCCAAGCGATACATAGCAGAGAATAGAGAAGAGCTTTCGCGACTCGACTCTGTAATTGGGGACGGAGATTTCGGTATCAATATAAATAGAGGGTTTGAACTTGCTATAGAAAGGCTTAGTACAATAGATCCTGATAAAACAGATATTGGAACAATATTGATGACTGTTGCAAATGCATTGCTGGAGAGTGTTGGAGGAGCTTCAGGACCACTATTTGGTGGGCTGTTCATGAATATGGCCATGACCTCTTTAGGTAAATACGAAGTGGATTTGGCGACAATAGCCAACATGTTCAATGATGGTCTTAAAGGGGTGCGAGAAATAGGAGGGGGGACAATGCCTGGCGATAAAACACTTATTGATTCGCTGTACCCAGCTGTAGAAGCATTACAGCAAGCAGTTAGGGAAAATAGAGATATTGTAGCAGCATTTAAGGATGCATTAATAGCTGCTGAAAGAGGTGCTAAGGCAACAGCAAATATGGTTGCAAAAAGAGGTAGAGCTAGCTATCTTGGTGTGAGAAGTATAGGTCATCAAGATCCAGGAGCTACGGCAATATATCTAATAATTAAAGCATTCCATGACTATACCTCAGGTAAACGATGAAGCTCCTACCTAGATCATCTTATTTGCTTAAATTTCATCACTAGAAGATATTGAATATAGATTCATCAAAATCAAAAACTTCACATTTATTGATGAATGTTTAGCATCCTCTTCACATAAGCTTTCTCAGGAATTGTTTCAATCGTTATGTACATTGGTGCGCAGTGAGGCACCGTGAAGTTTCTAGCAATGAATGCTAAGAGCTTTCACAATCTATTCAAAACCATACCACTGTGAAATAGATGATAAAGAGTTGGATGCAGACATGGTTATAGCAATAGCATCCTGTATTTGGTAATATTGTTGGTGAAGCCTAGTGCCTTAGAGAATCTGTGTATTAGATTGTATACTTCAGCTTCGTATTTCCTTCTAATATCCTCATCGCTGTAGTACAGATTAATTAATTCATTTCTTAATCTCCTATAACCACTGCTATCTCTTATTGCTTGAAATAGATAGAAGTAGTGTCTAAATATGTCAGCTCTAGGACTCCTTTTATATAGGGGATCTTTATCTTTCTTCTCTTCGTACGCTTTTAAAAGTCTTTCAAGCTCCGGGGAATAGATACCGCTTTTGGTTTTTATTACAGAGTGTATGTGTTCGAGAACAGAGTCGTAGATTTCATCATAGATTCTTCTTGGCTTAGTTCCAGGTGCGGATTGGTGTAGGATTTCGAGTAGGAGCTGTATCAGCACCCCAGACATTTTGTACTTTACGAAACCGCCTGTTGCTGTTTTTATAGCTTCCCACACTCCGCTACCTTTATCAGAGTATGGATTAGCACCGCTACCGGAGTGTATGGAAATGTATATGCCCAGTGATGAGAGTACCGAATGCAGGTTTTTAACGTGTTCATAGAGTTGATTTACATCTTCGGTGTAATCCTCCCTCTTTCTAAATCCTATGTTTGGTGCTAGAAAATCTATATTGATACCTCTGTGTAATAATTCCATTGAATAGAATAGAACATCCTTTATACCGGTTTTTAATGGAAGTTCATCTAATGCCACCTCTAGTCCAAACTCTCTTTCACTGTATTTCTTGATGATATTCAGTATCCTTTCAATGTATTCGATGCTTCTACTGTACTTCAACGCAAGTTTAGCTACATCGATTTTGGTGAATTTAATGAATAGTATCCTATCGTCTGATACAAAGTTGAAATTTCGTAGGAATCTGTTCTCAAGCGATCTTCTGTAATCAGATTCAAACTGATTTTCGTATCTATACAGAAGTTCTTCATTAGAAAGCATCTCAACTTTCGCGTCTACAAGTTCACAGGTGTCTATGGTTACAAAATCTACGCCTCCTGCTCTAGCTACTTCTTTGAATTCCTCCTCAATATAGTTTAAAGATTCGTCTATCTCTGTTGTACTTAAACCCTCCTCTATGGCTACACCTGCTATTCTCTTTAAAGCTCTTTCAACACTACCCATGATAGATACGTGGTCGGCTTCAATCTCTATAGGTATTGAAAATTCTTTGGAGAATTCTTCTGCTTTAGTTATATACTCACTGATCGAGGTACCTGTGTGTCCTAAATAGAAGTGTTTTGGATCTAGAGAGGCTATGAATCTCTGTGGCGCTGTTTCTCTATTAAATGAAAGCATTAGAGTTCCAGTAATGTTTAGTTCCTTAAAGCTTCTAAGTATGGCAGGTACAACTATTTCCGGGATTCTAATTCCAAAGGCAGGTCTAGGTATTTTACCTAAATACATTTATTGATACCCATAAGGGGTAAAATTCAGCAGCTAAAAACTTTTAAGTATTTTGAAATTTGGAGAGTATAGATGGGAGATAGCCATGCTATATGGCTACACTGTCAGAAGAGGGCACGAAATTGTAGCAAGATTTCCATGGGATATAGGTATCGTTGCCTTTATGATATTTCCGGATTTGACACAATTAACTAAAGACTTTAGTGAGAGATTGAAACCCTTAATTGCAGACCCATTTTTCGATTTAATTGAAATGACACCAATAGTAGATGATGTAGAGTGGAATAAAGTCGCAAAACTAAATGAGGATTACGAAAAGAGATTTGCACTAGCACTTCAGCCACTTATAATAAATAGAGGTTTAAATGTTAATGCTCTAGATGAAGTGGAAAGAAGAAAAGCAGTTGAATTCATACTCAACGAGGTTCGTAGAGCAGGTTTGAGAGGAATGAAGGCTGTAGGTCTGTGCTCAGGACCCAATGTGGAGGGTCCTAATAGGGAAGTAGCTATGGAAGCCCTTGTCAAAAGCCTTACTGAAATTGGAAGCGAGGCCTCTAAATATGGTATGAAGGTATTCTTAGAGACGTTCGATATCATGTGGGATAGAAAAAGACTCGTTGGACCACTATCAGAGACGGTAAAGGTCGTAGAGAAGGTAAGGGAGGCTGTTAGAGATGTTTACATAATGTGGGATCTAAGCCATGCTCCATTATTAAATGAGGGACCTGAGGTGCTGAAATCCTATCCAGAGTTCGTAGGCCATATACACATAGGATGTGGAAAGAAAGTTGGTGATAAACTCCTAGATACACATCCAGGCTTCTATAGACCAGGAGCTCTTAATACAGAGGTGGATGTTGTAAGACTCCTCAGAGTGCTACACGATATTGGGTATAAGGGTGCTATCAGTTTTGAAATAAAACCAGAACAGGATCAGAATCCATTTGAAGCACTGAATGCTGGAAAGGGTGTTCTGCTAAGGGCATTTCAACTATATCTAGATTCAATACTCTAGCGAATCTGTATACAGTAACTTAGCCATAACGCTTTTAAACTAAATCTCTTTTTCTTTTTGGGGATGCATCTTGATAAATATAGTTACTTATAGAGAATTAAAAGATGTTGAAGCATTAGAATATTCTTGTAGAATACACAATGTAGCCTTTCCTTATGATAGCGTAGAGTGCGATATATACAAATCATTCATAGTGGATGATGAAAACTTTAATGAAGAGTTCACACTATTTGCGATTGATAAAGAGAATAGAATTAGAGGATTCTTAATAGGTGTTGAAATATCCAAGGAGCCTAGGGATGCAGTGAACAATTTTAGAGAGTATATTTGGATAAAGGATCTAGCCATAGATATAGCGCTTCCTTCTGATGAGTGGAGGAAGGTTTTCATAGGGTTACTCTCATCATTCGAGGAAATGGTAAAAAGATATGGAAAGAAGCATATTGTCCTCTATGCTTATGCACCGTACTATTTCATGCCAGGTATCAACATACTTTACGAAGATTATGTTGAGATGTTCGAAGTCTATGGATTTAAAAAACGTGAAGATTCTGTTAACTATGAGGTGAATCTATCAGAATTCTATTACCCAGATAGAGTTAGAAAAATCGAAAATACGTTAGTGTGTGAGGGGATACTATTTAGAAAAGGAAGGAACGGAGAAGCGCCATATGTAAGTGAATGGGTTGGTAAAACGTTTAACAGCCCGTTCTGGCGTTTAGAAACCGAGTACTCCTTCAGAAGCAAACCTCCGACTATATGGATAGCAGAACAAGGTGGTGAGTTAATAGGATTCGCAGTATACCTCCGTATGAAACGAAATGAGTTTGGACCTGTAGGAGTAGATCCGAATAGAAGAAGACATGGTGTTGGTACGGTGTTGCTATTTAAAGCGTTATATGATTTAAAGCAGCTAGGATTTAAATACGCAGTTATACCATGGACATCGCACCTATTCTTCTATACGCAGGTACCGGGGATAGCTAGAATCAAACACTATTATATAATGACCAAAACTCTGTAGGTAAAATAGTGTAGACAGGTTTACAATCAGAAGTGCAGTTCCTTAGAGTAGAATGAAGTTAGAGCTCGTCTAGAACCTTTTTTATTATCCTAACCAACCCTGAATACGATTCCCTTGTTCCCTCCTCCTTGCTTCCAGATTGAGGTACGTAGTGTGTTTCCAGCGATAGAATAATGTTTCTATCTCTACTTATAACATCCCTTAACTGTCCCTCATAATCTATCATACCTTTGCCAATGGGTTTAAATACAAATTTACCATTTTCTACCGATGCATCTTTTAGATGAAGGTAAAGTATCTGATCCTTGATTTTACTGTAGCCGTATGGATAGGGTGTTTCTCTAGCAAAGAATGCATTACCGGGATCCCATAGCACCTTCACATATCTACTCTTTAATTTATCCAGAAACATCCGAAGCTCTGTGCCTGTGCCGATGAAGCACGAATATTCATTTTCAACTATTAAATGAACACCCTCTTCTTCGGCTAGTTCTATGGCAGGTTGAAATTTCTCTACTATTTTATCAATATACAGATCTAGCGAACCCTGCCACCAGAATGTAAATATCCTTGTATACCCAAGGTCGAAGAATTTCGATATCTCGATTGCTCTCCTTAGTATAGATAGATGGTCCCTATACCCTCTTTCATCATCAATGTAAATCTTGAATGTAGGGGAACACACATGTGAAACCTTGATACCATATCTATCTACAAGTTTTCTCACATCACGGAGCTGACCATCAGAAAGCTCAACAATATATCTATTCCATAGTGTTCTAAGCTCAACATAGCTGGCTCCAAGCTCTTTAATAACCTTTAAAGCGTGTTCAAAATCCTGTGAGATTTCATCAGATATTATTGATAGATTTGACAAGGGGTTGCACCCATATCGATACTCTGTAAACAGCTGTATTAAAAATTTATATATTTGAGTGATGGAATATAGCGGGGGTAGGCCATGCCCCATAGGATAGGTGTAGCCGTAGTTGGTCTCGGTGCTATTGGACGTGTTCACGTTGAAGCCATTAAAGATCTTGAGAGGTCCACGGATTACGTGAAACTTGTTGGTGTTACCTGTTTAAATCGGTCTCTTATCGATGGATTTGCATCTAGATATGGATGCAAAGGGTACTACTCATATGACGATGTTGTTAGGGATCCAGAGGTGGATGTTGTAACAATAGCAACTCCCCATTATCTGCATGCATGGCAGGCTATGTATGCTATGGAATTTGGTAAGCATGTTATTGTAGAGAAACCTATTGCAACAACAGTAACAGCTGCAAAGGAGATGATATTAAAGGCTAGGCGTAAAGGAATTAAGCTAGGCGTAATCTATCAGGGGAGGTATGCTGATGGTGTGAGGGAGCTTAAGAAACATCTAGATGGTGAGTCAATTGGTAAACCACTGCTGGTCATAGGTGAGATGATGTGGTTTAGAGATGAAGCGACGTATTATCTAAAGGATGAACTTGCTAGAAGTTGGAGAGGTATGTGGTCGACAGAAGGTGGAGGAGCATTAATAAATCAGGCAATACACACGATAGATTTAATGCTATGGTTTGGAGGCGAGGTTGATGAGGTAGTCGGATATATTGATAATCTTGTACACCAATCTATAGATGTTGAGGATGTCGGTATAGGGTTGATGAAGTATAGAAGGGGAGGATATGGTGTTCTCACTGCAAATCTCTTTACAAAACCATCTACATATCAGTATAGAAAGATAAGGGTATTTGGTACAAAGGGGCAAGCTGAACTATGGGATAGCGAGTTGGTTCTACTAAAGAGTGAAGAAGGTCTATCAATAGAGAGAAGTCCTGGATATTCAACTGAAACAATAAAGGTTCCAGGTGGACTACATAGGAGATTGTTTGAGGACTTCTTTATGGCACTACTTAATGACAGAGACTTTCCAATAACAGGTGAGGAAGGGTTAAAGAGCCTTGAGATAGTTAGAGCCATATACTATTCAAGTACAAGAAAAGTGCATGTAAAACTTCCATTGGAGGTTGATGGTATTCTATGAAATTTACATTTACAACTCTAGCATATCCGCATCTAAAACTTGAAGAGGTTCTCGAAAGAGCTAAGATATTTGGTTTAGATGCAATCGAACTCAGAGTAGCTGAAGATGGAATACACATTAAGCCGCACTATCCTATTGATAAAACATATC
>Ga0105163_1000839_pt1 | contig 17345 bp, 15 predicted proteins | sample JNZ110809AmetaG_FD_81531 | JGI IMG/M metagenome (GOLD analysis project Ga0105163, IMG submission 81531) | Hot spring microbial communities from Jinze hot spring, China to study Microbial Dark Matter (Phase II) - JNZ 110809A | ecosystem: Environmental > Aquatic > Thermal springs > Hot (42-90C) >... | reverse complement strand
GTTATTCACGAATTCCTGATAAATGCACTAAAGTCCAGTGAGGCTACAGTCGAAGTCGAGAAAAAACGCCTAGAGGTATCCAAGCTTATAGAAGCAGGCTTCGAGTATGTAACGACCTTCAACAATACCATTCTCTTCAGGAAGAGGAAGTAATCCTAAGGAGTAAAAGGTAATCCTAATTTTCTACTTAAGCATGCCTTTATAAACCCATAATATGGGGGTGATGGCTTTCCAGGTCTACTTTTGAATTCTGGATGGAATTGTGTACCCATGTAGAAGTACCTATCTGGAAGTTCGAAGATTTCAACCCGTGAGCCATCTATTGAGAAACCTGAGAAAACCATTCCATGTTTTTGCAGAATATCCCAATATTTTGCATTTACCTCCCAACGGTGTCTATGCCTCTCCATTATAATATTCTTACATCCATAGAGTTTATAGGCAATAGTTCCAGGTACAAGCTCCACTGGTTGCGCTCCAAGCCTCATAGTCCCTCCGAGTTGTTTAACTTCTTTCTGCTCAACCATGAGGTCTATGACTGGATGAGAAGTATTGGGGTTATTTTCAGTACTATTTGCATCTTTAAGATTACATACATACCTTGCGAAAGCCACAATAGCCATTTGAAAGCCGAAGCATATACCTAGTAATGGTATGTCCATTCTCCTCGCGTAATCTGCGGCTAGAATCTTCCCCTCCGTCCCCCTGGCGCCAAAACCAGGAGGCACTATAATACCATCATAGTTTAAAAGCTTCTCAAGGTTTTCTTCATTCTCAAATTCTTCAGCTTCTATCCAGTCTATTTTAGCTTTAGCATTACAGTAGGCGGCTGCGTGTTTAATGGCTTCATTAATACTTACGTAGGCATCTGATAATGCGGCATACTTACCCACCATTGCGATTTTAATCTCGCGATCTGCTGTAAGAAATGCATCTACTATCTGCTTCCATTCAGACCAATTTGGTTTAACTGGGTTCAAGCCCAGTCTTTTAACCACGTATTCACCCATCCCCTGTTCGTCTAATATGAGGGGGGCTTGGTATACACATTGAAGCGTGTAAGAGCAGAAAACAGCTTCCCTAGGTATTGTACCGAATAACGCTATTTTAGCCTTCGTCTCCTCTCCGATATTCCTCACACACCTAGCCACTATTATATCAGGTTGAATACCTATCCGTCTAAGCTCGTTAACGCTATGTTGAAGCGGCTTAGTCTTTTCTTCCCCAGTCGTATCTAAAACAGGTACTAGAGCCACGTGAACAAACATTGTATTCTCAAAACCCTTTTCAAGTCTTATCTGCCGTATCGCCTCTAGGTATGGTAGTCCTTCAATATCTCCCACTGTACCTCCAACCTCCGTTAGAAGGACATCTATCGGCTCTTTCTCAGCAACCATGTAGATTCGACGTTTAATCTCATCTGTTATATGAGGCACTATTTGAACACATTTACCCAAATAGTCGCCTCTCCTCTCCCTCTCTATGACAGCCCAGTATACCTGGCCAGTCGTTATATTGTGGTCCTTAGTCAAATTTATGTCTAGAAATCTCTCATAGTGGCCAATATCGAGGTCTATTTCACCTCCATCCTCTGTAACGAATATCTCTCCATGCTGGTAAGGGTTCATAGTTCCACAGTCTACGTTCAAGTATGGATCTATTTTTATCACAGAAACCCTATATCCGCGGACTTGGAGGATTTTACCTATTGAAGCAGTAACTACACCCTTACCTACACTCGATAAAACTCCTCCAGTTATGAATATGAATTTAACCAATAGAAACCCCCTTTAAACAGAGCACCTTAGAGATTTCTTACGAGTAAATCCCTGCGAAACCCTCTTATTTCTTTTATTGTCATTTATCGTCATATATGCGAGCCTCTTTTAGGCCCTATAATCTTCGACCTTTCAAATAGGTTAAACCCAAGTTGCTGAACCAGAGCCGACCTTCGTTGTTGCATTGGTATACTAGCGGCTCAGCAATAGCGGTGTTTACTACGAGTTGGACAAGATGCTATTACGTGTGGTGGTTGCTCATACATTAAGACCTGCATTCAACTCTTATTAATGGTAAAGTCAGCCGGATATGATTTAACTTCTTTTGGCATGAAAATGTGGTTTTAAATTGAAAACTAAGTCCTCAAACGAAAAGCTTTTCTTTAGAAAGACTTTAGTAGAATTGTCATTTAGTAGGGCGGTTATCTAAAACGGAGGATGGTGCCTTATGCGGTCTCTAGAGTACCCAGTTATAATTGTGAATTTTAAAATATATATTGAGTCGACGGGTAAAAGAGGACTTGAACTAGCTAAACTGGCTGAGAAAGCCTCTAAAGAGACTGGTGTATGCATAGCAGTGGCTCCTCAGACTGCTGATATAAGACTGGTTGCCGAAAACACAAACATCCCAGTGTTTGCTCAACACATAGATCCAGTAACTCCTGGTGCTGGAACTGGAGCTATTCTAGCTGAAGCTGTTAAAGAAGCTGGAGCCATAGGGACTTTGATAAACCACAGTGAGAGAAGGCTTACTTTAGCAGATATAGATGCTTGTGTTAAAAGAGCTAGGCAAATTGGTCTAATAAGCCTAGTATGCACGAATACCCCTGAAGTCACATATGCTACAGCCGCTTTAAACCCAGACGTCATAGCATACGAGCCACCCGAGCTTATAGGAACAGGTATACCTGTGAGTAAAGCGAAGCCTGAAGCAGTTACAGAGGCACTTAGGCTCGTGGAGAAGATAAATCCAAGCTTACCAGTTCTATGTGGAGCTGGAATATCAACTGGTGAAGACGTTAAAAAGGCTTTAGAGTTAGGTACTAAAGGGGTACTCTTAGCCAGCGGCGTAGTTAAAGCTAAGGATCCATATAGAGTTTTAATAGATATGGCTAAGGCCTGTCTTTAACGTCTAATTCTTTCTCTACTCTAGAGAAGTGTTAATAGACACTTATCTTCTTCACACCTTCTATTTCAAGAATTCTTTTTAAAGCATCTCCAGACGGAGACCTCTCTAAGACTAAGATGAGCTTAGGCTCAGGCGACAGATCTGGGTCTTCAGCGACAGCCTGTCTAATGCTTATGTTTTCAGACGCCACGATGGAGGCTGCTTTAGCGAGGATGCCTGGCTTTTCAGAGTCCGCATATATCTCTATGACTGAGAAGCCTAATTGCTTAGCAACTTCCGATAGCAACGGTCCAGACGGTTTGAGAAACATGAATATCTCCCTAAGCTCAGAATCTCTTAAAATCGACAAAACAGTCTCTTTTACAACTCTTCTATCGACACCTAGTGCTCTTGCTATCTTCTGATAGCTCTGTTTTACTGGTCCACAGTATATTTCTCCATCTCCAGAAATCCTAAAGCCAAGCTCTATTATAGTCTTAGCGACTTTGACTCTAGCAGGATACGATGTGAATTTCTCGAGAACGCGACGCCACATACGTTAATATTTATATTCGTGGAGACTATTAAATAATGCTATCAGTCGTATACTATAAAGCCGTATACAATTGGCGTTATGAAGACCTCTATAAAAGCCGCTACGGCAAGCATAGGTGTAATTGTTTTGAAGAATGTTTTTAAACTCCTGACTACGGTGGCTTTAACGTGGCTTTTCCTACCGAATACGCCCATCCAGGCTTCCCATCCGACGTTTAAACCCAAGGCTGATGCCACTAGGACTGAAGGTATTTCTATAATGCCGTGAGGTAGTAGAGATGCCAACGTACCTGCGAATCCTATTGAGGCAAAGCCGTATTTAACAACTGCGCCGAGTATTAAACCGTTAAAAGTTAAGAAGACTATTGGAGGGATTCCTATGAGGAACCCGAGTAGAACCACTAAAAGGCTTTTAATGAAGTTGTTCAGAAATACTAGAATCGCTAGTATTGGAGGAGGAAAAGCAGTTAAAAACTTTGACATCTCTGACAAACCTTCTATAATCGATAAGGTCGAAGTATCTGAAGTAAAACCAATGAGCATGGAAGCCCCGAATAGAATAGAACTTACTAGAACATTTATCCACAGTCTACGCTTCTCGGTGGAGGCTCCTCCGCTCAACTATACATCGATAGGCTTTGAACAATATTAATCTTATTGAAGAGTCGAAGATGGCCTCTACGAGACTTATACGGATACTTCTAAAAGCAGGATTGCCTAGGAATTAAAATCTAAAAGAACGTAGGGAGACAGTAGTTGAACACTTTAACTCTCTATCTATAGATTGCCCATTTTCATCTCACGTCACTTTTCTCGTCCATCTATAAGCATCTCGACTTGAGTATTTTGCGATTGTTTCTTTAAATGCACCCTCTAAATCAATGTTGTAATAGTTTGCAAGACGGATGAGACTGAAAAATATGTCTGCAAGCTCCAAATCTATCCCTCCGTTAGACTCTGTCTTCTTTTTAATTTTACTTTCTCGTTAAAAATGGAAAAATCATTCGGGTTCAAGACGGATGGTTGAAGTGGCTTTGAAGATGCGTAGGCTAACCTGGGTTGGAAAAAAGTATGGTAAGATGGCATTCGTAGACTTTCCATTAGGAGAAGTATCTTTTTAACGAAGGAGTTTATGCCCTTTCTAAAGGCATTAAAAAACGAAAAATCACTCTTTTAGACCTACACCTCTCCCCTAGGGGGTCTAACTGTCCATAAAATAGTCCATAAAAACTTCCATAAAATCGAAACATTATGGATTTGTATTTTTTCACAGAACCATCCAATGAGGAGATTGAGGCTTTAATGTTTAAAACTCATGCGGTTCGGAGAATTCTAACAGCCACTCCTTACTTTTTTGATAAAAACCTCTTTATTCTCTCCAGGTTTTCTCAAATATATGCCTAAGCCAGGTTACTCCATCATAATCGTGTCGGATTCTGTTAAACAGCAGCTGGAGTCGATCGCCCGATCTAAAGGCTTCAGAACAGTTAACCAGCTGTTAGAGGCGTGGCTGAGGGTTAACCCCAGGGTATACCCCGACGGTGGAGAACCCTCTCTCGCGTTTATCTCTCTTTATCCAATTCTCAACCATCCTCTGAATTTGACGTATAGTTAACCCACTCATCGAAAAACCTTTCAACCTCACCAAACTATTTAACGTTTCGACTGATAGGGAAGATTTTTGTGTAACTGAAGAGACGGCAAAACTTATAGAAGAACTTGCCATTAAGAAGAATATGAATATGAGGTGGTGATTTTAGGGAACGAAAGTGAAATAGACATATCCATAGTAATACCTACTTTAAACGAGGAGAAATACCTTCCGAGACTTCTCAAGTCTATTAAAACACAGAGGGTAACTTGTAAGATTGAGACCATCATCGTAGATAGCTTCAGCTCTGATAAAACGGTAGATTTAGCTAGACAATTTGACACTACTGTTTTAATCGTAAAGTCAAATATAGCTGAGGCTAGGAATATTGGAGGCCTTCAAGCGAAGGGGAAGTTTCTACTTTTTCTAGATGCAGATACAGTGATTCCTCAAGGCTTCTTAAATAGCCTTAGGCATCTACTTGAGAGCGGTGTTAAATGTGTAATTTTCAGACCGGAGCCGTTAGAATACGCTGGGTCTTTATTTGCTAGAATAGGTTATACGTTAGGATGGATTTTGTGTCGACTACGCCTTACAAACCCATGCTATATGGGTTTAGCTATTGAGAGAGGCATATTTTCAAAGCTGGGAGGTTTTAATACACGTCTAGTTTACAGTGAAGATTTGGATTTCCTATGGAGAGTTTCAAGGGCTGTAAAGATATACTATCCTAAACAAATCTCCATATACAGCAGTACGAGGAGGTGGTTTAAGAACGGGAAGCTTAGGTTTTCAGAGTGTCTTAGAATGGCTCTTAGAGTTTTACAGTATATGGTTCTACGTAAAAGCGGTATGGAGTATCCATTATATAGATGATGGAGTCGATATGTAAAGATTCTATGTTTAAAAATTGAAATTTATTTAAGGGAACTGATAAATACTGGCATATTCGCTACGTATTACGTTGGTGTGATTAATATGAGCACAAGCCACATTCAAGACCTGATTTTTAGGATGATGACTGTAGACCTCCTTAGAATAGCGAAGGAGAGGTTTACCTACAGAGAGCTCTCTCAAATGGTTGGCCTTCAGATTACCGTTTTAAGCCGGTATGTTAAAGGTCACGTTTTACCCAGTACTGAGAGGGCGAAATCTATATGGAAAACGTTAAACCCAATAGTTGGACTTGAGAAGGAACTTCTAGAAGCTGTAAAATTCGATGAAGAAGGGTACTTTGACAACACTAAAATCATCGGAGACAGTTCACTGCTACATTTAGCTTCTCAAGATGCATTAGCTAAATTCGCAGGTAGAAGAGTTACAAAAGTACTAACGGCAGCTGTTGACGGTATACCCCTAGCTACGATGATCGCGCAGGCCATGGGAGTAAATCTAGTAATCGCTAAGGGGAGTAAGGAAATAGGCGTTAAAGAGTTTGTAGAGGAAACTTATGTTCCTAGTAACACAGGCATGATTGTAACCCTCTACATACCGAAAGACTCCATAAAGAAGACGGATAGCGTACTCATCGTAGACGATGTAGTAAGAACAGGTGAAACTCAGAAAGCCCTCATAAGCCTCGTTCAAAAGTGTAAAGCAGAAGTCACCGGCATATACACGTTGGTCGCGATAGGCGATGATTTTGAGAAGAAGCTGAATCTTCCACCAAGGTGTAAATTCGAAGCCGTTATAAGAATAATTCCAGAACGTATTAAACCTGTTGAAGTTAAAAGAAGCCGACCGATGGTAAGCTCAATGGCAATATAGTTATCGCTTAAAGCCTAAGTTCCAGTTTCATAGCTTTCCAAGTATTTTCTCTGCTTTTCCGTCAAACTGTCTATTTGAACACCCATAGTTTCCAGTTTAAGCTCGGCAACCATTCTGTCAACCTCTAAAGGTACATCATATACACGTGGCTCAAGAAGACCGGCTTTTTCAACCAAATATTTGACTGAAAGAGCCTGATTTGCAAAAGACATATCCATCACTTCGCTCGGATGCCCCTCAGCAGCTACCAGGTTTATAAGCCTACCTTCGGCCAGAAGATATAATCGACTACCATTCACGAGAGTATACTCGTCTAGATTATCTCTAATTTTTCTCTTTGAGATAGAGAGCTTCTCAAGGTCTTCAAGAGATATTTCAACGTTAAAATGTCCAGCGTTGCACATGACTGCTCCATCTTTCATAAGAATCATGTGCTCAGCTCTTATTACGTCTACGTTACCTGTAGCTGTTATAAACAGGTCGCCTATTTTTGCGGCTTCAACCATAGGCATTACTTTAAACCCATCCATAACCGCTCTTAAAGCCTTTATGGGGTCTACTTCTGTAACCACGACCTGCGAACCCATGCCTCTAGCTCTATTGGCTATTCCCCTACCGCAATGTCCATATCCAGCCACCACGACTGTTTTACCAGCTAAGAGCATGTTTGTAGCTCTAAAGATGCCATCTAGAGTGCTCTGGCCAGTTCCATAGACGTTATCGAAATCCCACTTAGTCTGAGCATTATTAACAGCTATAATCGGTATTTTAAGAGATTTAAGCCTCTCCATGGTTTTAAGCCTTAGAACACCCGTAGTTGTCTCTTCACATCCTCCAAGTATACTCGTGAGGAGGCCACCCATCTCTTGATGAAGCGTCACGATTAGATCCGCACCGTCATCTAAAACCACATCGGGTTTATGGGATAAAACAGTTTTAATGCATTCGTAGTATTCTTCCTTAGACTGCCCCCTCCACGCGTAGACATTAACACCTTCTACGGCTAGAGCAGCTGCAACATCATCTTGACAGGATAGCGGATTAGAGGAAGCCAGTGATACTTTAGCGCCTCCTGCCGTCAAAGTCCGAACTAAGACTGCAGTTTCTTTAGTAACGTGTAAACATCCCGATATCCTTAATCCTTCCAGGGGTTTACTCTTAATGAATTCTTCTCTTATCTTAGCTAGGACAGGCATTCTCCTAGAGGCCCAGTCGATCTGTAGCATGCCTTTATCGGCAAGTTTAACATCTCTAACTTTAAATTTCTCCATCCTAAAAGCACCTCAGCAAGAATATCAACACTCTCATAATTAACGGTTGCTGAGCGGATTAAAATTTAAAGTTTGAGAAGGCTTTAATTCTGGAATCCATCCCTTAAAACCTATGACGTCTCCGTAAAACACTATACATCCTCTAACCCCCTTTATCTCCAAGGCTTTTTCAAGTGCTTTTTCAACAACACTTTTGGAGTTGTTACTCCTCACTAGATTGCATATAGCCGTAGCTACTGCGTCTGCAAGTCCAGAGTTCTCAGCGAAGACCGTAACTAGGTCGGCTTCACCAAAGCTTACACCAGCTCCAAGTTTTGAACTACTTGAAGCTACTCCTAAAGGGGTGTCTTCAGGGTGTATTGTGAAAGAGAACCCCCTTAGAACTCCAACACCAGCATACGCACCTATATTTATGGGAACTGTTATGGTTGAAGCCGCTATTTCACCACCATTCTCAACGACTAAAACAGTAGGCATTGCCGTTAACCCGTACTCTAAAGACATGTCGGCTAAAACTCCTGCTACAGATGCCATAGGGCCTACGTTTGCCAGAAAACCGGCGGAAGCCATCCTTTTAACGACTTCAGGAGCCCATTTCTCTACTTCAACTGGGTCTAGACTCCATTTAAACTTAGGATTCATCCTCAGGTACTGTTCAAGATTTATACGACATTCTAAAACCTTCAGCCAACATAGTTCAGCAGCGTTTAAGCTATCGGTTAAAATGTTAAGCTTTGTTTCTCTGAAGCTTCTTCTGACTTTTATAAGCTTCATTATAAAGGCATTAATTCAATAGGTGGATGCTGGATAAAAACTTTAGAAGCTACGTATAGTATTCGATCGACATTTTCACCGTTATTTTTATAAGGATTTAACGACAAAGTGAATATCGGAGGGCTTTTTCTTGTCTTCTGTTAAAATGAATCTGAATACACCCGTAGAAGCAGTTATGCGTTCTCCACCCGTGAAAGTCCTATTCTCAGATACTATAGCCACCGTTATCGATAAAATGTCTATGTACGATATAGGAGCGGTCATAGTGGAAATGGGAGGGAGACCCGTTGGTATAATTACGGAGAAAGACATACTTAACCGGGTCATACGAGCTGGTAGAAGTCCAGCCGCAACGTACGCTCACGAAGTCATGAGTAAACCGCTTATAACAATTGAGGCAGATAAGCCAATATCGGAGGCTTTAAGAATCATGCGTGACAATAAAATAAGAAGGCTTGTTGTAACTAGGAGGGGAAACCTCGTCGGAATACTGACTGAGAGAAGAATTATAGATGCTTTGGTTTAATCCCTCCAATCCCATTATTTTTTAACCCATAACGACGGTAACTTTCTCACCACCTTTAACCTTTCTTAAAATATCGATACCTTCAACTATCACTCCAAACGGATTAACAGGACTATAAGCCCTAGGCTTATCAGATACGCTTACTGGAGTTCTACCGAAGAAGAGGCATATGGCATTTCCAGGAGGCCAGAATGCAACCTCCCCAACTTCCATATCGACCCTGCTGTTCTCTTCCTCTACGTTTAGATTTACTTCAAAGTAAACTTCGTCACCCCATCTCATAGCTCTACCGCTCAGAGGAAGGCTCTCCAAGATCCTTCTAACTGTCTTAGGATTCCAATCTTCCTTAACTTCTACTAAAACTGAGCCTACACCATTGAAAACAATTTTAATTACTCTTGAAGAACCCATTTAACCACCTAATAAAATACCCTCTTCAGTTGTATTTAAGTTAAAAAAATCAGCTATTTGAAGTGTTCGTCATATTTTTAATGATTGGTTATAGTATTCCGCTTTCTGAAAACCATCGGTTCAGTTAAAGTCATTGTTACATATTCGAATCCAGCCTCGAACAGTTTAACAGCTTCTTCATCGCTTTTTGTAGCTTTTTTAACAGCTTCATCATGCTTTGGGTTGACTTATGTTAGAGCAATTCTTCTACGTGTGCTATATCTTTGGTCTCGTGATGTTCCATAGTCGCTCCCAATGTTGGAAAATGTAGATAGTTAATCTTAAACAGTCTTAAATCGTTAAGTTTCAAGACAAGATGCTTTCTCTGCTCTGAAAATTTTTGCTTCATAGATCTTCTTAACCTTGGGGAGAACTGATCAGATTTCTTAGGAAGACGGTTAATTTTATCATGAGGCTAGAGCTCCTTCTAGACGTTGCGAGGAGAACTACTACCAACGGAGCGATGAATATTACTATATACTCAAATTTTGGAGGCTATTTTTCTCTTCCATAAACCGTTGGAAGAAGCCATTTAAATAATATGTCGGCGGAAAACATTAATGAAAGTGAGGCCCTCTCAGCCTGTGAGTTGTTTTAACCTTCTTTAAGATGGGTGGTTTTTCGAAGGGGAAATGGTTGCAACCAACGCTTATGCCTGAGCCAAGCCCATCTGCTCAGAGGAATGGTAGGGGTTTAACCGTCGGGGGGAGCTTACGCTTATGAGATGTGGATTCGTAGCGTCTCACGACATCGAGAACCACGCTCTCCGGAATTTCGAGCTTCCGAGCGACTTCAGACGGTTTTAGCTTATGTTCGAATAGACCTACTAGGATTCTATCCAAAACCTGGTAGTCTACGGGAAGTTCGTCTGTGGCCTTATGCCCAGCATAGAGTTGGGGGCTACTCGGCTTATAGGCTATACGCTCAGGTATTCCAAGCCACTTAGCTAAAGACCTAACTTGAGTCTTATAAAGGTGGGCTATGGGTAGGAAGTCTGCTGCTCCATCACCATACTTAGTATAGTACCCGATTAAAACCTCGCTTTTATCGCTAGTTCCAGCAACTAGTAACCCGTAAAGGTTTGCATAATAGTAGAGGATCGACATTCTAACTCTGGCTCTGAGATTGGCCGTAGGCATTTTATAAGCTGGATCTGACGGCTCATACGGTAGTACTCTCAGGAGGGCTTCCACAACGCTATCTATAGGTATGACCTTGTAGTTTATACCAAGCCAGTCAGCGAGGGCTACAGCATCTTCAACGTCGGATTTAGGGGTGAATGAAAGAGGCATCAATAAAGCTAAGACTCTATTAGAACCTAAGGCTTTAACACATAGAGTTGCGGTCACACTACTATCAACACCACCGCTTAAACCTAAGACGACACCTCTAGCACTACCTACAACATCTTTTATGAAAGAACAGATTTCTTCAACTGCTTCAGCGAAGTCTATAATAGGCACTGTTAAAATATCGACCAATAAATCCCCTGGAATACCTCTGGAAAAAGTAGAATTTAAACCTAAACTTATAGAAAAAGAAAAGGCTACGTATAGGCTGCCTATTTCACGCGGCCACCAGATTCTCTTTCAACCCAGCACCTCAGGCGATTGGGAGTGGCAGGCTGAACCGGTCGACCCGAAGGTCTTCCGGCTTACACCCCCACCCCATCGACGGGGTGTTCTACCCCAGCCTTCGTCCTAGACATGAAACCTGTCGCCAGGTTTCTGCGTCTAGGATTGGCCGCCTATTTTCGGGAGGGGCTTCGGGCTTAGATGCCTTCAGCCCTTATCCCCGGCGGCGTAGCTGCCCAGCTTGCCCTACCGGACAGCTGGTTCACCAGAGGCCGCCACGCCCCGTTCCTTTCGTACTGGGGACGTGATCCCCTCAGGCGGCCAGCACCCCCAGCAGGTAGAGTCCGACCTGTCTCACGACGGTCTAAACCCATCTCGCATTCCCCTTTAATAGGCGAGCAGACTCACCCTTGGCGGCTTATGCACCGCCAGGATGGGAAGGGACGACGACGGCGTACCAAGCCGCGAGGTCGATGTGAACTCTCGCCCGCGACAAGCCAATTATTCCTGGGGTAACTTTTCTGTCACCTCCAGCCCCCACCAGTAGGGACATGGAGGATCGCTAGGCCCGGCTTTCACCCCTGGATCCCTTGCTTTGAAGGATCCAGTCAGGCCAGCTTTTGGCCTTGCCCTCTACGGTAGGTTTCTGACCTACCTGAGCTGGCCTTAGGGCCCCCTCGATATCTTTTCAAGGGGGCGCCATCCCAGGCGAACTGCCCACCTGCTGCTGTCCCCAGGTTTGGCACCTAGGTTAGGGATACGGTCGCGGAAGAGTGGTGTTTCATCGGCGCCTCCTCAGCTCCCGGAAGAGCCGATTCAACGGCTCCCACCTACCCTACGCATCCACAACCATATCCCAACAACAGGCTGCAGTAAAGCTCCACAGGGACTTCTCGCCCCGCTGGGGGATGGTGGACTTTTCACCACCAGGTAGGTTCGCCGGGTCCCGGGTGGGGACAGCGAGGCCCTCGTTGATCCATTCATGCACGTCGGATATCATCCGACAAGGCATTTGGCTACCTTGAGAGAGTCAGAGTTACTCCCGGCGTTTAGCGGCCCTTAGCCCAGTTGAACCTGGGTTTTAGGTACCGCCACTGGCCAGGATTCAGCAGCCGTACACACCCTTTCGGGCTTGCGGCTACCTATGTTTTTATTAAACAGTCGGGGCCTCCTTGTCACTGCGACCTACGGTTCCAGCCTTGAGGCTAAAACCGTAGGCACCCCTTATCCCGAAGTTACGGGGCTAATTTGCCGAATTCCCTCACCCGCGTTGACCCGACACGCCTTAGGCTTCTCACCCAGGGGCACCTGTGTCGGTTCTAGGTACGGTCGCAGAGGATCCTTCCTCCAACCCTTTTCCTTGCCCCCCGGGATCAGCTGAACCCCTCTTTCGAGAGGCTATTCCTGTCTTCACCTGGTTCTCGCCTTTACGGCACTCCCCAGGCTTCGACAGTTAAGTAGAGCGGCAACTCTACTCAGCCTACCCGGAGGTGTCGGATTGGAGGCTTGCGTCACCGCACGTACCTCTGCGGTACCGGAATGTAAACCGGTTTCCCTTTCGGCAGCGACCGGTTAAGGGCTGCCTTAGGACCGACTAACCTCCGGCTGACGAACATTGCCGGAGAACCCTGGCCCCTGCGGCGGAGGGGATTCTCACCCCTCTTTGCTGCTACTACCACCGGGATCTGCACTCGCAATCGGTCCACCGAACCTCACGGCTCGGCTTCTACCCGATTGCGACGCCTCCCTACCAAGCCAGTGCGTGTACACTGGCCCCGAGGGTATCGGCAGCTGGCTTAGCCCCGTCCATTTTCTGGGCCCTTAGCCTCGGCTGGTCCGCTGTTACGCGTTGCTTAGAGGATGGCTGCTTCTAAGCCTACCTCCCAGCTGTCTCAGGCTAAGGACTCCATTCGCGTTAACACTTAGCCAGCATTTAGGGGCCTTAACCCTCGTCCGGGTTGTTCCCCTCTTGGTTCAGGGGCTTACCCCCTGAGACCCGCCTCCCAGGGTCTTCGGAGCCCAGGGATTCGGAGTTCGAAAGAATGGTGGGCCCTTTCGGACCCTTGCCATTCTATCGGTGCTCTACCCCCTGGGCAACCTCGCCTGAGGATGGGCTGCGACCCATTTCGGGAGGAACCAGCTATCACCGGGCTAGATTGGCTTTTGGCCCCTAGCCCCAGGTCAGAGGAGTGAATTGCACGTCAACACCCCTTCGGACCTCCACCAGGCTTTCGCCTGGCTTCGTCCTGCCCAGGGCTAGATCGCCCGGTTTCTGGTTATCACCCCCACGACTAAAGGCCCTTTCAGACCCCCATCCCTCGTCGAGTGGAGAACTCGACTGCGGATGAGTCGGTTTCCCTACGCCTACGAGCTTATGAAGCTCTTAAGCTCGCCGTGGAGGTGAACTCCCCGGCCCGTGGTTCGAAACGGAACGCGGGACCCTGGTCCCCACCTCTCGTACAACCGCGTCACCGCGGCTTCCTTCGAGATGGATCCACCCTTTCAGGCCCCGCACGGATATCGCCGTCTAGTTTCAGGCTCTTTTCACCCCCCTCCCGGGGTGCTTTTCAGCTTTCCGTCACCGTACTAGTACGCTATCGGTCTTGGGACGTATTTAGCTTTGGATGCTGATTCCACCCAGATTCCCACACCAATATCAAGGTGTGGTACTCCGGTTCAGCCAACCCACTAGTCTGGATTACATCTACGGGACTATCACCCTCTATGGTGGGCCGTTCCAGGCCACTTCGACTTCTCCAGACGGTGGGTGTATTCGGCTGAACCTCTACTCCACATCCCCGTAGGGTTTGTCAGCCCTATGGGTTCGGTTTGAGCTTCTCCCCTTTCCCTCGCCGGTACTCAGGGAATCCCATGATGGTTTCTCTTCCTCCCCCTACTTGGATGTTTCCGTTCGGGGGGTTCCCACTCCCCCTCTAATGAGGTGGGAGCGCCATGAACTGTTAGTTCATGGCTGGAGGTCCTATTCGGGAATCCCCGGATCTAAGGCTGCATGCGCCTCCCCGGGGCTTATCGCAGCTTGCCACGCCCTTCTTCGGCGCCCAAGCCGAGCCATCCACTAGACGGCTTAGCGTGCCGGGTCTACTCGAGAACCCAGCGACCGCTACGTGTAGACAGCCTATACGTAGCCTCATAGCGTTCAAGATAAATACGCTCGGCTCTTAGCCTAGAAACCCGGTTTCTAGGCTGCATTGGGGATTGGGGCTTGGGAAGATAGGAGGTGATCCGGCCGCACGTTCCCGTACGGCCACCTTGTTACGCCTTCTCCTCCCTCGTCGAACCTAGATTCGACATAGCCATGAGAGACTATGCCTCATCTAGGCCCAACTTGGGGGGAGCGACGGGCGGTGTGTGCAAGGAGCAGGGACGTATTCACCGCGCGTTTGTAACGCGCGATTACTAGGGATTCCGGGTTCACGAGGGTGGGTTGCAACCCTCGATCCCAACTGAGGCAGGGTTTGGGGATTGGCTCCCCCTTTCGGGGTGGCAACCCATTGTCCCTGCCATTGTATGCCGCGTGTGGCCCAGGGGATTCGGGGCATACTGACCTGCCGTAGCCCCCTCCTTCCTCCGCCTTATCGGCGGCAGTCTCCCTAGAGTGCTCAGAACTCTTCCGAGTTCTGATAGCAACTAGGGACGGGGGTCTCGCTCGTTGCCTGACTTAACAGGACACCTCACGGCACGAGCTGGCGACGGCCATGCACCTCCTCTCAGCTCGTCCGGCAAGACCTTCAATCTGGCCTTCATCCTGCTGTCTCCCCTGGTAAGGTTCCCGGGGTTGACTCCAATTAAACCGCAGCATCCACCCCTTGTGTGCTCCCCCGCCAATTCCTTTAAGTTTCAGCCTTGCGGCCGTACTCCCCAGGCGGCGGGCTTATTTGCTTCCATTCGGCACCAGGTCAACTCGTAGTTGACCTGACACCTAGCCCGCATCGTTTACAGCCGGGACTACCCGGGTATCTAATCCGGTTCGCTCCCCCGGCTTTCGTCCCTCACCGTCGGGCGCGTTCCAGCTGGCCGCCTTCGCCACTGGTGGTCCTCCCGAGCTCTCGGGATTTCGCCCCTCCCTCGGGAATACCGCCAGCCTCTCCCGCCCCCTAGTCCAGCAGTATCCTCTGCGGTCCAGCGATTGGATCGCTGGATTTAACAGAGGACTTACTGGACCGGCTACGGACGCTTTAGGCCCAATAATCGTCCCGACCACTCGGGGAGCTGGTATTACCGCGGCGGCTGACACCAGACTTGCCCTCCCCTTATTCCCCCAGCTGTTTAGACTGGGGAAAAGCCGCTCTCAGCGAGCGGCACTCAGGGTGACCCCGTCACGCTTTCGCGCATAGCGGAGTTTTCGCGCCTGCTGCGCCCCGTAGGGCCTGGACCCTTGTCTCAGGGTCCATCTCCGGGCTCCCGCTCTCACGGCCCGTACTGGTCTTAGGCTTGGTGGGCCGTTACCCCACCAACTACCTGATCAGACACGACCCCATCCTTAGGCGGCTTCAGAGGGCATGACTCTGAAGCCATTTCGGAGAGGAACCATTCCAGGCCTCCTCTCCTATCGCGGATTATCCGCAGTTTCGGGGGTGAGTCGTAGTAAAGGGGGTTATTAGGAGGAATTGTATGGGGATTTTTCAAGTGGATTCCTAAATAAGTTTATCATTCCAACTCACCGTGGTGTTCTTAATAGTGGTTTTTTAGTGGTTGCGGCTCACCTTTCCCGCGGTTATCCGCGTCCTAAGGGTAGGTTGGTCGTGTATTACTGAGCCGTACGCCACACCCTGTCGTAGCCCAGGGTGTAGACTCGCATGGCTTAGTCTCACCCTGATAGCAGTCGGGTCCGGCAGGATCAACCGGAGTCGGATCCGCAAGGCTTTGAACTTCCCAAGCCCCTTTTCAGATCCAACCTTATAGAGGTTGGACCCTCATGTTTATACCCACAACAGGAGGTCGGGTTTGTTTCATTCTCGGGTGGAGAACCCTTCATCGTCGGAGACCCGACGCCACCGCCGGGTGTTGTGGGTGGAGGGGGAAGCCTCCAAAAAGAAGAGGGGGGTTATTGAGATATAAACTTTGCGCTGTGAGTATTATGGAGGTTTCTCTATTTTGATTCGAATTTCTCCTTGTATGTTTTAATAGCTTTTTCTATTGTTTTAATGGCTTCTTGTAGGTTTTTCCACTCTTTGAATTTAACCCATTTGCCTGGTTCTAGTCTCTTATATGTTTCGAAGAATTCTTGAATCTCTCTTCTGACGTGTTCAGGTATGTCTTTGTAGTCTATTATGTGGTTGAAGCGGGGGTCTTTAACTGGGACGGCTACGATTTTATCGTCTATACCTGCTTCATCCTCCATAACTATTAGAGCTATGGGTCTTACTTTGACTATGCAGCCTGGGAAAGTTGGATGGGTTGTTAAGACTACTACGTCTAAAGGGTCTTCATCTTCATGCCAAGTTTGAGGGGCGAAGCCGTAGTCGAAAGGCCAGTAGACGGCGGAGTAGAGAACTCTGTCTAACTTAAAAACGCCGGTTTTTCTATCATACTCTATTTTGTTTGAGCTACCTTTCACGTTTTCAATTACTACGTTGAATTCGTAGGGTGCTTTATCTCCGAGGTTAACGTCGTGGAGTAGGTTCAAGGTTAACACCTTGTTTAAAGTCGTATCTGCTGGCTTATAACTTTAAACTCTGAATCGTTTTCGCTTCTTGAATAGCCATCTGCTGTGTAACTTACAGACGTATTCAAAGCCTGCGATGGGCTTTAAAGCTTCTTCATCTGATTTTGTTATTCTAAGACCATGGTGTTCTATGTCTTCTTATGTTCAAGCAGTTCTTTGACTTGGATTACATCCTTCTTTTTTAGGTATTCCATGGTTGTCTTCTTAAGTCTTGGATTTTTGAGCCTCCATCATGTTTTCTATGAATTTTCTCCGTGTTTTTAAC
>Ga0105163_1000837_pt1 | contig 17352 bp, 20 predicted proteins | sample JNZ110809AmetaG_FD_81531 | JGI IMG/M metagenome (GOLD analysis project Ga0105163, IMG submission 81531) | Hot spring microbial communities from Jinze hot spring, China to study Microbial Dark Matter (Phase II) - JNZ 110809A | ecosystem: Environmental > Aquatic > Thermal springs > Hot (42-90C) >... | reverse complement strand
GCCACTCCTTCCAGTAGACGAAGGCCTCCGCCGTGAAGTGGTGGAAGCCGTTGTCCCGGAAGGAGAGGCTTCGGGTGGACACCTGGACCTCGGGGCACCCCTGGACCGGGTTGGGGGAGAGGAGGGTGTAAATGGGGTTCCACGGCTCCACGTTTCCGAGGGCGAGTTCGCTCCTCGTCCACCGAATGCGCACCCAGGCCGTGGTGGAAGGGGAGGAGGTCCAGGCCCGCGCGGTGAAGGAGCCGGGGGAGGCCAGGGCGGTGGGAGAGACGGTGAGGTAGACCTGGGGCCTCCCCACGGGAAGTTCGGGATAGTTGGGAGGCGTGTACCGCACGGTGCAGGTTTGCGCCAACCCCGATGCGAAGATGAACACCAAAAGAAAGCCCCACCTCATGACGACTACCTCGGTATATAGAATAGCAAACCCCGCCGTGAAAATACCACGGCGGGGCAATCGCTTCTAAGGCCTACTGAGCTTGTTGCTGGTAGATCACCTGAACGGCCCCGTTCCCGCCGGAATCAAGCGAGACAGGAGAACCCTGCACCTGCGGGGTGTAGGTCACCCCGTCCACCACCACGGGGTAAGCGCTCACCGCGTAAGTGCCGGGGTTGACCGTCAACACCGCGCTGGCGTTGAGGGTGCGGTTATACCCGTCAGGCCCCGTGACGACCACGTTCGCCACGGGACCGGGAAGGCCCGAGATCTGCACGGTCAAGAAGGCGCTGTAGAGGCTGTAGTCCACCTGGACCGTGGCCGTCCCTTCGCCGCTCACCCGCGCGGGAGACCCCGTGACCACGGCGCGGTAGGTCTTCCCCCCGTACGCCACATCTCCGGCCTCCACCGTGTAGTACCCGGCAGGAAGCGCGGAAAAGAGCGTAGTCTGCCCGATCGTCCGGTCAAACCCGTTTGGCCCCTTGATCCGAACACTCCCCACCGCCCCGGAGGGGAGTCCGTTCACCTTGACCAAAAGATCACCAGGAGCCGTGGAGAGGTCTAAAGTGTAAGACACCCCCACTCCGCTCGTGGCCCCCGCCTGGACCTGAACAGGGGAGCCCGTGACTCGAGCCCGGTAAACCCCGCCGGGAGTGGACACGTCCTGAGCCTCCACCAGATAGGTCCCGGGAGGAACCTCCAGAGAAGCCGTGCCCGTGAGGGACTGAGAGAACCCGTTCGGCCCGCTCACCCGTACGTTCGCGTCTACTCCGGTGGGAAGTCCGGAAACCGTGACTACAAGAGTTCCCGTGGTGTAGACCGGAGCGTAGGAAACCGTAACCTTAGCGGTGGTTCCCTTCTTCACTTCCGCCGGAGAACCCGAGACGCTGGCCCTGTAAACCTTACCGTCCGCGCTCACCTCCCGGGCCACCACGAGATAGGTGCCCACTTCAAGCTCCAAGACGCGGGACTCCGTGAGCGTGGCTACCACGGCGGACGAACTCTTCACCTCAACGCTCGCCCCCACGCCGGAAGGAAGTCCCGAAATCTCCACCGCGAGATACCCGGTGTCCGGGGGCTGGTACTGCACCGTCACCGTTCCGCTACCCCCACCGGGAAGCGTTACAAAAACCGGGTCCACCTTCGGCGTGTAGACCCTCCCCGCGACGCTCACCTGCTCCGCGCTGACAGAGTAAGTCCCCGCCTTCAACCCGCGAAGCACCGTGGTCTGCTTGACCGTCCAGCTCGTCCCCCCCGGACCGTAGACCGTCACGGAAGCCTCAGCCCCGGAGGGAAGCCCCTGAACAAGAACCGTGAGAGAGGCGGGAAGCGTCTCGGTGGCAAGGTTGTAAGTCACCTTCACCTCTACCGTCTTCCCATACTCCACACGAAACTTCGTGTTCTCCACCACCGGGTCGTACCGCTCCCCTTGAGGCCCCGTCACCGAATCTGCCGTGACCATATAGTCCCCTTCCGGCACCTCCAAAACGGCAGATCCGGTGACCTCCTTCTTCATCCCGTTCCCTTGAAGGACGACCCTCGGAGACACCCCCTCCGGCAACCCGCTGACCGTGACGGCCACCCTGCCGTTGAGGTTGCCCTGGACGCTGGTACAGGCTCCGAGAGCTAAGACCAGCAAAGGAAGAACCCACCTCACCATCCGTAGATCACCCCCACGCCAAACCGGGCCACGCTAGGCCCCGTGCCCAACGGGAAGGAAAGCACCCCCTCTACCCCCAACCCGAGATCGCCAAAGAGCTTTCCTCCGAACCCCACTCCGATCTCCCCGTAGGTGAAACCAGGACCGTAAAATCCACGCCCAACCCCCAGAGAAGTGGTGAGCACGAAGGGAGAGACGGAACGCACGTTGACTGCCCCAACGGCTCCGTAAAAGCCCAAGTCGTACACTCCCCGAAGGTAGACTCCAAACCCCTCGGAAAGGGCGTATCCAACCCGGGCCATCCCCGTAAGCGGGGAGATCCCGGAGAGGGAAACCTGCACCCCAAAGGGAGGAACCGCCTCCTTCTTGGGCATCTCTGCCTTGAGCCTGACCACTTCTTCCCTCAGGACCTTCACCTGGGCCTCCAGGGTGTTCACCCTAAGCTTGATTTCCTCCAGTTCCGCTAGGGCACCCTTGACTCCCCCGATTTCCGCTTCTGCTTTGGAGACCGCCCCCTCCAACCGAGAAAGCATTCCCTGAAACTCGGAGAACCTGGTGGAAAACTCTCCGGTCTTCCCGGAAAGCGCCTCCTCCAGACTCTTCACCTTTGCGTCCAAGTCCTTGAGGGCCCCCGCCAGGGTGTTCACCTCTTCCCGGAAGTCCCGCAACCCCTTGTAAGTGGTGGCCTCTAAAGCGCTCAACCGTTCCACCCAGGTAGACACCTGGGCCAGGGCTTCTTCCGCCTTCTTCCCGGCCTCGCCCGCCAGAGTGTTCGCGTACGCCTGCGCCTTCTCCAGATCTTGCCGCAACTCTTTGATGGCATCCGAATAGGCCGAAAGCACCTGCCCCTGGTCCCGCAACGCCCTAGAAAGCTCCTCTACGGTAGCGAGGAGCCCCTTCAGCCGTTCGATGTCCTCTTTGGTCAAGGACTGAAGGTCTTTCAAACGGTAGGTGAGAATGACCCGCCACAGAAGGGTGAAGACTTCTCCCCGCCTCGCGTAAGCTTCCGGCTTGATCTCTCCACTCGGATACCCGTAGACAATCCCCTCCCGCATCAAGGAGTCCACCGCATCTCGACTCCAAGACTGCGCAACTCCGAGGGAAAACACCCCTACCAAAAGAAGAACACCCCACCGCCTCATCACTTCACCTCGCTCCATTTACCCCCGACCACGAGAGTCCTACCCGTGCCTACTTCCGTAGCTGACCAGGACACCTCCACCGGGAGCGTCAAGCTGTCCACGAGAAAAGCCCCCCGTTCAGTCTCCCCAGGAAGCAATCGCCCGGGCACCGCCGCTCCTTCGCGCCAAAGCAGGCGGAAAGAGAGATCCTTCCCCCCGCCCCGAACCCGAAGCCGCGCCGGGTCCAAGACCACCGGGTTTTTCCCGGCGTTCAAGGCCCGGTATTCCAGCAACAACCCCTCCCCCGCCTTGGTCAGGGTAAACTCCACCTGCAAGGGAAGCGTAGCCTCCCTGACCTCCCCAGGGAACTTCGTCTCCCCACGCGTCACCGGGGTCATCTCCCCCTGAGGCACCTCCGTCTGACGGGGATAACGAATGCGGTAACGGTAAGTGGTGAAGTTCTTGTCGTCAATGACCAGCCGGAGCATGAAGACCCGTCCTCCTGCGGTCACCACCAGGTCCGTGGTCCCCGCCCGCTTCGTCGGCCTCAGATAGATGCTGTTCCCAAACACCCTCATCTCAAAGAGGTCCGACCGCGCGGAAACGGCCTGCTCCACACTTTCGTCCACGTCCACGATGGTCAAAAACCCCGGGGTCAACACCACAATCCCAGGGCGTACCATCAAGTCGCGCACATCGTAAGTTTTCTCCACATAGGGACCAAGTTGAGCCAACGCCGCCGTCAAAAGAACCGCCACGAAAGAAGTCCACCGCCTCACGACTTACCTCCAAGTCCTCCCCACAAAGACATAGGTCCTGGCTACCTTGGCCTCCTTGTTGACTTCCATGTAGAACCGATACTGCCTCCCGTCCTGAAGCATCACCCAAAGCTCTCCCCCGCCCTCGCGCACCAAAGGACGAAGAAGCACCATCACCCCCTCCAAAACCTGCACCTGCACGAAGGGCCACCCTGTGGCTACATACCTCACCCCCTCGTCAAAACGCAAAACCGTGGTGCCGTACGGCACCAGCTCCACCGTGTATCCACGGCCTAACCCCAACCCAAGGAAGACCGCTAACGCCCACAGCCAACGCATCTACCACGGATTATAACACGGAGGGTGAGAAGTGGAGTAGAAAGCAAGAGCATAGTAGAATGAAGGTGCCCTGAAAGGGGGGTAGGTAGCATGTGGTGGATAAATGTGTTTGGGGTTTTGGGCCTGGCCGCCGTCATCAGCGGCCAGAGGGAAGCGGTCCTCCTTCTTCTTCTCTGGATCACCTGGCCCCTTCTCAGCCAGGCGATCCAGAACCTCCGGAGCCGGGACAACTCTCGGAGGGAGAAGGAGAAGGAGGAAGTTGAGGAAGTTGAAGTTGTCGAGGGGGAGATTGTTTATTCCGAAGCCCCTAGGCAGGCTCGGGGGGAGCTTCCCCACTCCACCCGTCCGGCGTTGCCTGACCCGGACGTGGTGGAGGTGGAGTTCAAAGAGCTTCTGCCCCCTTCGACCCCGAAGTGGCAGAAGGCAGTCGCGTACGTTTTTTACGCCATAGGCCTCTTCTTTATCGCCACGGGGGCGCTGGTCTTGATCGCCAGCGTCCTCAGCGTCCTCAGATAGAGGAGGCGGTCGTCTGACCCCCGGTGAGGTCACCGGGGGTTTTCTGTCTACAGGGGGAGCCCCACGAAGGCGTGGAACTCTTCAAGGAACCGGACCACCGCCTTGGTGTCCGCGCTACCGAGGAAGGCGGCGAGCGCTGGCGGTAAGTCTCCCGAAAGCACCACGAGCCGCCCGTCCTGGTTGTTCACCAAGTAGAGCACGAGAAGCCTCTCGCCCTCCCCGAGGTCGTAGACCACCTCCACCTTGGGCAAGGGGGCCGTGGGAGAGGGAGGAGTCACCCTGGCGATCTCGTACCGGAGCTTCGCCGCCCTCTCCCGCATCTCCGGGGTCACCCGCCTCTGAAGCTCCCGCTCCTTCAGGACATCGTAGAGGGGCTGGGAGAGCACCTGGTTCACCTTGGCGAGGTCCAGGGACTTCAGGGCCTCCAGGAAGCCCCTCACCACCTCCACCGCTTGCTCCTGGAAGGCGGTGGGGGGAGGAACAGAAGGTTTCTCAGAAGCGGGCAGAGGAGGAGCCTGTGGAGGCTCAGGGGCCTTCGAAGCTTCCTTTGGAACGGGGGCTCCCAACCGGGAGAGGGCCTTTTCGGCCTCCGCCTGCACCTCCCGGGGCACCAGGAGGTCTCGGGTGGAAGCGATCTCGGCGTAGACCTTCCTGGCCTCCTCCACACGCCCCAGGGCCTCGAGGGCCTTCGCCCGGGAGAGGGTCACTTCCCAGAAGAGCTTCGGAAGCCCCCCTAGCCACACCGTGTCCCCGATGGACTTGTAGAAGAGGTCGGCGGCCTCAAGGACTCCCTCCGCGTTACCCCGGGCCTCCTCCGCCCGCACCAGAAGGGCATAAGCCCTGGTCTTCTGGGAGAGCTTGCCCCGCTCCGCTGGAGCCGCCTTCTCGGCGAGAATCCGGGCGTCCCTCGCCGCCTTCTCGGGAGCGAAGCGTAGATAGGCTTCCGCCCTGCGGTAGCCGTACTCCCAGATGTCCCGCCCCTGGCGGTCGAAGGCGTAGGGGTAGAGGGCCTTCAGCCCGAGGTTGTAGTACGAGGCCGCCGTTTTGTAGTCCCCGGAAGCCTCGTAGTACCTGCCGTAGAGGTAGTAAAACTCGGGACCGCCCTCTCCGGCCATCTTCTGACGGCGAAGGGATGCAAAAACTTCGTCCCGAACCCGGGAGTCGGGGTGAACAAGCCGTTCCTCGTCCACATAAGGGACGGGTTCATACACTCCACGGGGAGGTTGGTAAGTCCCGCTCCCGGGAAGAACCTTGCTGAGGTCCACCTCCCCAAACGGATCCCCCGTGACCGTGGGGGCGCAAGCCGAAAGAACCAGAACCCCTAAAAGCCCAAGAAACCCTACCCGGTTCATCTCTCACCTCCCAAAAGCCTCACCGCGTCCTTGAGCAAAGCAAGCTCGAAGAGCGCGAAAAGAACAGCAAACCCAAATCCCAAGACATAGGGGTAGACCCGGTGAAACCACGCCCGATGCCGAAAGAGGAGAAAGACCGCCTGTCCTCCGTCAAGAGGAGGCACGGGAAGCAGGTTGAACCAGAACAGGACGATGTTGAAGACCCCCCAGAGGACCAGCAGTCCCTCTAAGCCGTGGCTCACCAAGACCTGCCCCGAAGCCTGGACCAAAGGGACGGCCCCCATCTCGGAAAGATCAAAAAACAGCGCCTGGTAAAGGTTCTGAAGGAGTATGAGGGGGAAGCCCAAGATGAGGAGGAGGGCTTTCCCCACCGCGATAAAGTCCTCCCTCATCACGCCCAAGGCGAGAAACCCCAGAACCCCCGCCAGGAAGCTGAAGAGGGGACCGGAGAGAAAAAGTCCGAGGACTCTTCCCGGAGGAAGCTTGTCCACTTCTTCCCACTTGGAAGCGACCGCCCCGAAGAGCGGTAGAAGCCCCAAGCGGTACTCCGTTCCTCCACGCCGCCACCGCAAAATCCAGGGCGGGCCTCCGACGTAAAACCCCTCTACCGGGACACCGTACCTGCGGTAAGCGAGGTAGTGCCCTAGCTCGTGAACCGTGATCGCTAGGTATCCCAAAAAGAGTATGACCAAAACTGCCGCGAGGATCACTTCAGCACCTCCATTTTCTCTCTCAGCGTCCTCTCGTCAATCTCCCCTAGATGTCTCCCACGCGTTTTCCCGTCAGGGCCGAAGAAGAGCGTGGTGGGGAGCCCTACCGTGTAGACCGCGCGTACCAGAAGCTCGTCTCCCAAGAAGAACCGCGTCCACCGGGAGGGCCTTATCCCGCGTTCCCGGAGGAAATCCCTCACCCTCTCGGGTTTGTCCTTGACCGCCACGAAGAGGAAGAGGACACCCCCCTCCTCCGCCACCCGGGCCATCATGGGAAGCTCCCTCTGGCAAGGAGGGCACCAGCTGGCCCAGAGGTTCACCACAAGGGGAGTCCCCAGATAAGCCCGTAAGTCGATGATGCCCCCATCCAGAGTGAACAGGGACACCGAGGGGAGGGCGATGTCCTCAGGGGAGTGAGAGGCCAAGGCGTACCAGCGCACCTCCCTAACCACCATGGCGAGGACGAGGAGAAGACCCAAGCTGAGAAAGCCCAAAGAAAGCCGCCGGATCCACACCGACTTCAAACCCGCGCTTCCTCCTTCTGCTTTTCCCCCACCAGGGGGGACACCGGGACGCTCGCCTGCAACTTCCGGTCAACGGGGATGTGTTCCCCCACCGCCCGCACCAACCGGGCCAGAAGCTCGGAAGGCCCCACTTCCGCGAACTCCATGAGGAGCAGGGCCTCCGCCTCGTCCGCCTCCGTCTTCAGCCTCACAGCCCACTCCAAAGCCCCGATGTCTCCTTGGGGTACCAGGGCTTCGGCCACCCTTCCAAGCTCACGAAACCCTCCCTTAGGAGCGCCCCAGTTGCCGAACTTGATCACCGCCGGAGACTTCGCCATCGCCAGGGCGTAAACCCCGGCCTCTCCGTACCGCCCCGCGAGGACCATGGACTCAAACTGGGGATACCTCCTGTCCGTCAAGACCTTGTACCCCAGGGCCAAGGCCTTCCCCAAAAAGGGGTCCTGCAGGTACACCTCCGCGATCCGCTTCACCACTTCAGGACGCTTCCTTGGCTTCAGCACGGCTACCCTCCACAAACTGCCCCACCCCAAGGCGGGTCAGCACCGTACGATGTCGTGTCAACCACGACATCGTGTAGACCAGATCCCTCACCTCAACCTCCATCCCTAGACGCTTGGTCAACTGCCGGAGAAAACGGATCTCCGGCCAGGTGGCCTCTTGAAAGAACCTGACGACGCTCTCCCTTTCTTCCTTCTCCAGGCGAACTCCCCGCAACGCTTCGTACACCGGAGCGAGGAGCCCCTTCCGGTCTCTCCCACCTCCCTCCTTGAAGAACCACGGCGAGAGGGAGATCAGGACGGCTAAGGCCACCCCCTCCTTAGGGTTTCGCCCGAGCAAGTCCACGATGGCCTTCTGCTCCCTCCGGTACGCCATCATCCCCTGAAGCAGGGCGGCCACCGTGAACTTCTCCCCCCGCCGCATGGCCTCCAGGATCTCAAGGGCCAAACGCTCCTTCGCCTTCATGCCCGAAGACCCCCTAGAAACCCTGCCAAGAACACCCACTTGGGCTCAATCGCCTTCACAAAGGCCAGGACCGCGAAGGGGTCCACCCTTCCGCTCAGCACCCCTTCTACCCAGACCGTGACCTCTCTGATCCCATACGCGAGCCAGAGTTGGAGCTTAGCGTTCAGGTCGCTCAGCAGACGCTCCACCTCCTCCTGGTGAAACCAACCCCACACCACGGCCACGATGGCTACCAAGGTGAGCACCGCTTCCACAGGCTTTTTCAGCCACGCTCCGATCGTCATCCCCGCGAGAAAAGGGACGACCAAGCGAATGAAGTCCGCCTCCGTGAACCCCGTCATCCTGGCATCACCCCTTCTCCTTCTATTTTCGCCACAGTTCTGGCGTAGATCGCCAGACCAAAGGCGTCTAGGGCGTGAGGGCGCAACCTCCTCGGCAACTGCCTGACCCGAGCAAGCGCGGGGCCGTAACCCTCCAAGTGCAGACGAAACCACAAGGCCCGGTCCTTCCGGTCTAGACCCGAGGGAAACTTCACCCCCAACCGTTCGGCGGTGTGTCCCAGGACCACTCCCTGGATCATCCGGCGCTTCCAGAGCGCGGGTACAGGCTCCGCCCCCAGGGCCAGGAAAGCCCCCGTGAGGGCCAAGGGGATCATCTGCTCCTTCCCAAGCCGCCGTCCCTGGTACCCCCACTCTTCCACGTACACCCGGTCCGCCTTGAGAAGAAGAGGACGAAGCTTCGCCACCGCCTCCCTCACCGCTGACCTGTAGTCCTCGGAGAGGGTCAATACTCCCACGGCGAACTCCCTCCCCACCAGGGCGTATCCGAGATGCGTTCCCGGATCAAGGGCCAACACCGAGGGCACTCAGGACCTCCTTTCGCCACCGCCCGTATCCCGGATACCCCACGATGACCTTCTCCCTCCCCACCGCGTCCACCACATAGACCGTGGGAGTCATGGTGAGACCGGAAGCTTCTACTTCCGGCTTCAAGATCTCAAGCCAGGCGCGGGCTTCCGCCTCGTCCCATCCCCACCTTAGGAGGAGGGAAAGCCAGGCTTCGTAGGAGCCCTGGTACAGAAAGGCGGGAAGGTAGCGAACATACGCCCTTAGCTCCCCATCCCCCTCGAGGTCGCCCTCGAGCCTCCGGCACACGGGGCACAGAGGGTCGTAGAAGAGAAGGACATACGGCTTCTCCCGCTCCGGCCACGCACGGGCGTGCATGACCGGGGAGACCGTGACCTCCCCCGCCCCTTTGTATCCCAGGACCGCCCAAAGCAACCCGGCGAAGACGATTCCAACTCCCAAGACTAACCCCTTGATGATCCGATTCCTCATCTCCCTCATCTCAGTTCAAAACCCCCTGAGATACCCTCCGTTCAGGCTCCCACTTCACCCCGTACTTACGGAGGACTCCGAGAGACCTCGCCACCTCCTCCGCCGCCTTCCTGCCCCAAGCCATTCCGACCTTACCCAGGGCCACGAGTTCCCTGTCGGTCAAGACCCCCCCGGCCAAAAGGACGAGGTGGCGAAGGGCCTCTTCCTCCTCCCCCTCTAGCACACGGGAGACGAAAAATCCCTCGGGGAGGACAGCTAGCTCAACTCCCCTAACCTCCAGAGAGCTTCCCCGCTGTCCCCAGCGTACCATCTTGAGCCACACCTCACCCCCCCCTTCTTCACCCAAGGTAGCACATTTCCTACCACCTGAGTTACATTCCTACTACCAGACTCTGCTCATGAAGGCGGAAAAGCCTGACCTCCCCGTCTTCGACGGAAGCTTCCCACGAGCACGCGTCTTCCTCGGGGTAGAAGAGAAGGTACCGCTTCCCCCTCACCTGGGCTTCAATGACCACCTCCCAACCTCTCTTCCACTCCAGAGTCCACCCTCCCACAGCGGGAGAAAGGCGCATGTGGTGAGGAGGGGGGAGGTTCCGCCCGGCCCAGAGGAGATACCCCGAGAGGTTCCCCACGGGGGCCAGGTAGCAGCGAACGTCTTCTCCGTAGACGAGATTGAGCACCACGGGAACCTCCAGGGAAAAGGTGTGGACGGCGAGACAGACCAAGCGGTAGGGCTCCTCCAGAAACCGTGAAGCCCGCACCCTCTCCCGCTCCTCTAGCGCCTGGAGAAGTGCGGCTTTGTAGCTCACCAGAAGGGGACGGAGAGGTTCTGGAACGCGGGGGAAGACCCTTAGCCTCCCTCCCTCACGGGACAAGGTCAGCTGAGTGCTACCGTGAAGTCCACGAAGCAAGTCAAGAAGACTCACAGCAACTCCCCCTCTTCCTCCTCCCCCCTCCCGCTAGAGAGAAGGGGGTACACATCCACCGCATCCACCGCATCCACCGCAAACCCCGTTCCAGAGGGCAATCCCCCCTGCGGTGGTTTTGCGGTGGTTGCGGTGGTTTGCGGTGGTTGGGAGGACAATCCACCGCACAAGAAAATCTCGTCCAGGACATCATCTGCGGTGGTTGCGGTGGTTGCGGTGGTTGATTTCCTGACCTTCTCTAAACGCCAGCGGAGGTTCTTCGTGTGCCGGTCCCGTTCTCCCTGGAGGCGTATGCCCTCGCCCCGAAGCGCAGACTGAAGCCGAGGTAAGTGTCTACCCAACCCAGCGGGAGTACGAGGCCACCCGCTGGGCTTTATCCTGGCTTCCTCGATCCCCACGGCCCTTTCAAGGGCGGCGAGCAGTTCCGAGGCCGTGTAGGTGGCCTGGCACCCCTCCGGCCAGTCCACGGTGAGCAGGAGGATGGCCCGGGCAACCGGGTCGGCATCCAGGAGGTCCTGGTCAAACTCCGCCTGAACCTCGTAGAAAACCTCCACAGCCTCCCCGGCCTTGAGTCCCAGCGCGGGGGCGGCGGCTTCCACCCAGATGGCCCAGTCGGCCAGGCGGGGCAATGAAGGCATGGTGGTCCGCACTTCCTCCCGCCGTCTCAAGGCCATAGAAACGGCATCCAGAAGGGCACCCAGGGCTTCGGGGTAGATTCGTTCGAAGGCCTCCCAGAGTTCCCGTTCGGGGCGGCGCTCTCCCTCCTCCACACGGGTCAGGTGGACCAGCATGGAGCGGTCCGCGAGGTCGTCCCGAATGGCTCCGAAGGCAATCCCCGTGAGGACCACGGGGCGCTGAGCCTCGAGGACGAACTCCTCATCGTTGGTGTAGAGTTCCCGCTTGCTCAACCCACCTCCCGTGGAGAGGCGGCAGAGGGCATCCGAAAGCCACTCTGGAACCTTGCTCAGGTTGTCGTAGCTCACCACCCAAGACCCCTTTGCCGCCACCATGAGGTCTTCGATATTTCTGGGTTCGGCGCGAAGAGGAGCTTCCTGGGGGTCTACCAGGGCCTTCAGAAGCCTGGCCGTGGTGCTCTTCCCCGCTCCCTTTTCTCCAGAGAGGATCAGAATAGGATACGGTCCGCGTGGAGAGAGCGCCCCCACGAGCCACCCCAAGACCAGGACCACATCCCTACGCTCCTGGAGAGGAAGGAGGTCAAGGAAGGGGGAAAGGCTTCCCCCGGGTTTCGGTAGGGGAAGCGGCTTCTGGTATCGCCTCCGGCGGAAACGCACGGGAGCTTCGTGAGCGGGGATGACATGCCAACCGTCGGGGGAAATCTCCACCACGCTCCAGTCCGGGCGGCTCAGGTCCAGGTACACCTTGCCTCCACACCCGGCCAAGCGCGTGTGCACCTCGTGCTCCTCGCCCTCAAAAAGGGCCTTGGCCTCCAGAACGGCCAAAACGTCCTGCATAGCCTGGGCGTAGAGGGGCTTCCCCTCCTTGGCGTAGTAGAAGCCCGCGAGCCAGGCACGAAACTCCCGCCCCCGCACGGGGTAGTGTTCCACATGACCGTCTCGTGGAACGGTAGCCCAGGCTTCCCCAACCGGGGTGTGCCAAAGCTCCACCACTTCTTCCAGAACCAGGTCTACGATGGTTCTCGCGGCGGCTTCCTCCCGCTTGGTCGGACCAAGAAAATCCCGCCAAGCCTGCCGCATGGCCTCCAAGGTGACCTTCACCTTCCGGGCCGCCGCCTTCAGGACCGCCTCGGCTTCCACGGGATCTAAACCCGCAAGCACCATGGCTTCGAACAACGCCACCTTGTGCTCCGTCCAGTTCTCTGGAGACAGCTCGTTCAGGATCTCCCTAAGCTCGTCCATGGCGCTTCCCCCCTTCTCTCAAACGCCTTCTGATGGACAGAACCAAGCGAGGAGACGGCAAAACTAACGGCCTTTGCCTCCCCTTTTCCAAGCCCCACTCCACGGCGGCCCGGGCCTCCTTCTCGGGGAGTCCGGTGCTCATGGCAGCGGCCACCAGGGCCTCCTCCGCCTCCCGGAGGTCCAGGCCGTGGGGGAGGAGCCCCCCGGCGGCCACGGCGTAGCGGATGAGGGTGTTGTGCCTCTGCCCCTCCGGGGTGCGGGCCACTCGGTCGGCGTAGGCCTCGAGGAGGGCCCTTAGCCGCTTAGGGCTGGTCCCCTCCACCGGGGTCCAAGCGGGCCTCGGAGGAGGCGGCGGGAGCAGGAGCTTCAGAAGGAGGCCCTGGGGCACCGGGGGAAGCGCCTCTGGAGGCGTCAGGGGCACCTCCCAGGTGTAGCCCCGGCCATCGGCAAGCCTGGTGGGGGCCGCCACCACGTAGGCCCGGCCCATGCCCCGGAGGTCCACCCCTTCCAGGGCCCGCACGCTGGCGGAAAGCTTTACCCCTTCAGGAAGCCGGAGGAAAAGGTGTACCCCGCCCTTGGGGGTCTTCTGCCGGGGAGCGGCCTCGAGGGCCGGGAAGTCCCGGCGTAGCGCCTCCCAGACCTCCCCCTGGTCCACATCAAGGACCAAGACCCCCTCCGGGGCCAAAATCCCCACCCCGGCCTCGGGGCAGGACCGCCACCAGCGCGTAATGGTGGCCGGGTCCCGGGTGGCCTCCTTGAGCCCGTGGGGGGCCAAACGAAAGTGGGGACGCTTTTCTCCGGGGACAAGAGGGAGAACAGCGTAACCCAACCGCACATACCGTTGCAAAACGGCCAGGAGCGTGGTACAGTTGGCCTTGGGGAACCTCACGTAGCACCTCCTCTCTCTACCGGGGAGAGGGGGTTTTCCGTTGCCTAAGCCGTCGTACCCCCTCCCAGTCCCGCCTCAGCGCCGCCAGCGCTACCTTCATGGAGGCTGCTCTTCACCGCATCCATCGCGGGTGCGGTGCTTTCCCCCAATCACAGCATACCACAAGGGTATAAATCTGCGAAGAGGAAGTCCCGAAGATCGGGGTAGTAAGAGCGCTCCGGGCGGGAGAAGTCCAGGGAAAGCCATCGGTTCAGGGGATCGAGGTGCGCTCGCGGGGACCTCGGCATGTTCTAGGAGAGTCTACCCTGTCGCGAGGGGGTGGCGCACGGGGTGTCGCGGTAAGGCGGCCCGAAGCCGTGGTTCTGGTAGCCATGGGCCACTTGAGCCTCAATGGACTCAGGGTAGCCCTGCTCCTGTGGTGTGACCTACATCCCGCGCCTACGCCTGCGCCCGGGGAGCGCTCAGGGCGCTTTGGAGCCTCCGCAGGACCTCACCTGCCCCTACCTCTTCCCCGTCTTCCAGGACGGAGAGCACCAGGGGCAAGAGGTGTTCCACGGCGCGGAAGGTGTCCTTCGCGAACTCCGCCGGAGCGATCACGACCCTCCTTCCCTGTCTACGGAAGCGCACCCCTCGGGCCTCCAGGGTGGAGAGGACTTCCCACGGGGTGTCCCCGGAGGGGACAAGAAAGCGCTCCCCTGGAGCCGGGGTATACCCCTCGTAGTACACCCACCCATCGAAGACGGTGAAGACGAGGACATGCCACCCCTTTTCCCGCACGTCCCGCAGGATCCGCCCCAAAGCTCGGGTTACGACCTCTCGGTCCTCAGGGTCGCCGTGGTAGGCGTAAGACACCAGGGCGTGGCTTAGCTCCTCGGGGTTCACCCCCCAGACCTGGACATAAGGGAAGTCCTCGGGGAGTTCGTGACGGAGGCACAGGGTGCTCCAAAGCTCTTCCACGATCTCGTCAACGGTCCGCACCCGCATTCTTCACCTCCTAGTGTAACGAAAACCCCCCGGTGAGGTCACCGGGGGAAAAGACCGCCCTCTTCGGGCCTAGTCAGCCCAACCCTCCAGCTCCTGCCGGAGGTGGGCCACGATTTCGTCGGCCTGAGCACGGGGCAACCCAGACCGGATCTGCGCTCCCTCGGGAGTAGCCCCGTCCATCAGGGCCTCGACAAATGCGAGGCCCGGATCCCCCCAAAGGAACTTGACTTCTTCCAAAAGCTCCTTAACCCTCTGCCGGAGAAGGAAGGTGTCGTAGTCCACTTCCTCCGCGGGCTCTACTCCGTAGTCCCGGAGGAAATCAGCAGAGACGTACTCCTTCTCCTCCAGAACCCGGCGAAGGTGCTCAGGAAGTTCCGCCTGCTCCCCGAGGGCCACTTTGGCGAAGTACTCGCGAACGGCCTGGGAGTCTTTCTCGCTGAGGCGGAAAAGCCCCTGCTCCTCTGCCCTCAGCTCCGAGAGGAAGTGGGCTACCTCGTAGGCAAGGATGGCGATGGGGTTTACTTCGGCCCACTTTTTCCTCCGCCGGAGCCTCTGGGCCACCTTAAGCCCGTGGTGGAGGGTCTGGTAGAAGGCGAACTCGGGATCCCCGAACCCCATGAGGACGACCTTGTGGGCGATGATGGGGGCCAGGTTTTTCGCCATCTTCCCCCAGTACCAGATCTCCTTATCCCCCTTCCTGGTCTCCCTGACCTCGAGGAAGTCCTTCCAGTCCTGGAAGACTTCCCCGTAGGTAGGGACTCCCCTCACCCACCGGGAAAACCAGGGTTTAGCCCTACGCCGGGAACGCGGGGTGTGCCCCAGAAGACTCCTCAGATCTCCCTCGTAGTAGACATCGGCGTTGAGAGTGAGGGAGTCCAAGGCTTCCAGGGCCTCCCGCTCGAGGAGGTGGAGGTACTCCCACTCTACCCCCTCCAGGTCCTCCCCTTGGGCCTCCAGAATGGCCCGGATCGCCCAGGTGGGCAAGCGGGTCTGGTGAGCCCAAGGACCACGGTCTCCTTCAGGTTCGGTGTCCTCCTCTAACTCTCCCAGAATCTCCCGAAGCGCCCGGACCGCTTCGGCGATCCGGGGCTCGTACCAGTCGGGGTGCTCCCACCTGTCCCCGGGAAGAAGGGGAATTTCCTTCCCCCAGGGGGTGAGATATTTGTCCCCGCTTTGCTTCGCCACCCTAGCGGCCCGGGTGGCGATCATGCGCTTGACCTTCTCCCCAATCCGGGAAGAAGGTACCGCCACGCGGATTTCCTTCCCCTGAGCCACAGCATAGGCCGCGGCCCAGAGGGCCTTCTGGTTGACGTTTTTGTCGTCAAACCAGAAGTCGGCTTTCCCCCGGTGTCTGGTGACGACGATCTGGATACGCCGGGACCAAATGTCGTCGCCCGTCACGCGAATGACGGGCTGACCCCTCTGCTCCCTTTGCCACCCGTGGAGTTCCGCGAGCCTCCGGGTGGCCTCCTCCAGGGCGACGAGGACCACCACCGCCACCGGAGAGCAGTCCCGGATCTCCCACGAAGCCCCCTTGACCCAGACCTCGTGGGCCTCCTTCAAGAACCCCTCCTTCTCCGTGGGGTTGGCACGGAGAAGGACGCCCAGAGCCCGCAACGCCTCCTCGGGAGTCCTGGGCTCCCTCCCGAGGGTCTGCCGGATCCCGTTGGCCCACCTCTCTGCTTTCATGGCGTGTCCATTATACCATGTCAGTTGTGAAAGTTGGGGTTTACTTATCTCGTGGTTGTGATATACTGAAGCCGCCGAACAGGGGTCTTAGGACCACCTCTCGGCCTTCATGGTCGTCCGGGGGAAACCCCGGGCGTTTTTCTTAGGGGGTGAAAGGGGATGCCCTTCCTTCTGATCGGGGTCTTGACGGTATACACGCTGGCGTTGGCCCTCGGGAGTCCCGAGGTGTTCCGGGAGGCGTGGCTCTACGCCCTGGTCTACTACGGGGTGAGCGCCCTTGGAGACACCTGGACTACCCTGGAGGGGCTACGCCGGGGGTACCGGGAGGGCAACCCGCTCTACGCCCGGGCGCTCTCCTGGTCCCCTTGGGGGATTTTTCTGGTGGACCTCGGCCTTCTTTCCCTGAAGGTGGTGTTCCTCTCGCGGTTGGGGTTTGACCCCACCGTGGCCTATCCGGTGGCCTTGGTCATCGGGGGACACGGGCACGCCGTGGGGTTTCTTTGGAACCTCGGGTTTGTGTTGCCTTTGAGGAAGTAGCCCTCTTTTTGGTCTGGGGCGGGCTAAAGCCCGCCCCGTGTCTTACTCCAACCGGATGAGGAGGTCTTCCCCTTCTCTGGAGATCTCCAGCCGTCCTGGCCTTCCTTTGTAGGCGAGGTAAGCTTCGGCCAAGGGGTCGGCCACCAGGGACTCGATGGCCCGCTGAAGGTCCCGGGCCCCGAAGCGGGCGTCCACCCGGGAGAGGAGGAGGTCGTACACGCCCTCGTCCACCTTCACCTCCAGGTAGGCTAATCCGGCCTGCCGCCTCCAGTTCTCCAGGTAGGACCGGAGGTGCCGTTCGGCGATCCCGCGAAGGGTCGTCTGGTCGAAGGGGCGGAAGGCTACCACGGTGTCCAGGCGGTTCACGAACTCGGGCCGGAGGCCCATCTGCACCAGTTGGCCCCGGAGGAGGTGGTCGGGGATCTCCCCTCTCCCCTCGAAGGCCTCCCGGGCAAAGAGGTTGGTGGTGAAGAGGAGGATCGCATTCGGAGCCTCGGCCACGAACCCCTTGGAAAGCTCCTGGAACCGCCCCTCGTCCAGGAGTTGCAGGAGGGGGTCTAAGACGGCGGGGTGGGCCTTCTCCATCTCGTCGAAGAGGAGCCCCCCGCCCGGATGCCGGGCGAGGTCTTCGTAGAGCCTCCCCGGGCGGTCGGAGCCCACATAGCCCGGGGGGCTCCCCACCAGGGCGGCCACGGTGTGGTCCTGGCCGTACTGGTTCATGTCATAGCGGATTAGGG